>OWID01000024.1_pt1 | contig 102510 bp, 94 predicted proteins | sample 1732661 | NCBI WGS metagenome assembly OWID01 (sample SAMN05065739, study PRJEB22554) | human gut metagenome | biome: ENVO:2100002; feature: ENVO:00000062; material: ENVO:00002003 | host: Homo sapiens | place: USA
CGGCCTTATAGGCCGCTCGTCATGCCACCCCTCTTAGGGGTGGTCATGACTTGATTAAAAGGAATTACATCATGCCGCCCATGCCAGCGCCTGGAGCACCTGCCATTGGGTCTTTTTCTTCCTTCTCGTCAGCAACCAGAGACTCGGTGGTCAATACCATTGCTGCAACGGAAGCTGCATTCTGCAGTGCGGAACGGGTAACCTTGGTTGGGTCAACGATACCAGCAGGAATCATATCAACATAGGTCTCGTTGTAAGCATCGTAGCCGTAGCCAACTTTGCCGGAGGTGAGCAGTGCATTGACGATAACAGAACCATCAACACCAGCGTTGATAGCGATCTGACGAACTGGCTCCTCCAGAGCTTTCAGAACAATCTTAGCGCCAGTCTTTTCGTCGCCGTCCATCGAATCTACCAGAGCCTGAACAGCTGGGATTGCGTTGATGAGTGCAGTACCGCCGCCAGCAACGATGCCTTCCTCAACAGCAGCCTTGGTTGCAGAGAGAGCATCCTCGATGCGCAGTTTCTTTTCTTTCATTTCGATTTCGGTAGCAGCACCAACTTTGATGACTGCAACGCCGCCAGCCAGTTTAGCCAGTCTTTCCTGGAGTTTCTCTTTGTCGAACTCGGAAGTGGTGTTTGCAAGCTGGGATTTGATCTGTCCAACACGGTCAGCAATCGCTTCTTTGGAACCAGCGCCGCCAACGATGATGGTGTTCTCTTTCTGTACTTTTACCTGAGAAGCATGGCCCAGCTGATCGACAGTAGCGTCTTTCAGTTCCAGACCCAGTTCGGAGGAGATAACTTCTGCGCCGGTCAGGATAGCGATATCGCGCAGCATTTCTTTTCTTCTGTCACCGAAGCCAGGAGCTTTAACAGCAACGCAGGTGAAGGTACCACGCAGCTTGTTGAGCAGCAGGGTGGTGAGAGCTTCGCCTTCGATATCCTCAGCGATGATGAGCAGTTTCTTGCCGGACTGAACAATCTGTTCGAGCAGTGGCAGGATCTCCTGAATGTTGGAAATCTTCTTATCGGTGATCAGCAGCAGAGCATCGTCCAGAACAGCTTCCATCTTGTCGGTATCGGTAACCATGTATGGGGAGATGTAGCCGCGGTCAAACTGCATACCTTCTACAACTTCGGTGTAGGTTTCAGCGGTCTTGGATTCTTCCAGAGTGATAACGCCGTCAGCAGAAACTTTTTCCATTGCCTCTGCGATCAGTTTACCGATCTCCTCGTCGCCGCAGGAAACGGTAGCAACTCTTGCGATGTCAGCGGAGCCGTTTACCTTCTGGGAGTTAGCGATAACAGCTTTTACAGCGGTGTCAACAGCTTTCTGGATGCCTTTTTTCAGAACCATTGGGTTTGCGCCGGCGGTAACATTCTTCATACCTTCGCGAACCAGAGCCTGTGCCAGCAGGGTAGCAGTTGTAGTACCGTCGCCAGCTGCATCGTTTGTTTTAGTAGCAACTTCTTTTACCAGCTGTGCGCCCATGTTTTCAAATGGATCGGACAGTTCGATTTCTTTTGCGATGGTAACACCGTCGTTGGTAATCAGTGGTGCACCGAATTTTTTGTCAAGAACAACGTTGCGTCCCTTTGGACCCAGGGTGATTTTTACGGTATTAGCCAGCTGGTCAATACCTTTCTGCAAAGATTTTCTTGCTTCTTCGCCGTATGCGATTACTTTGGACATGATAACATAACCTCCAGTACATTAAAAACAATCAATCAAAACAATGTGAATGGAATTATTCAACAACTGCCAGGATGTCGGACTGACGCAGGATAGTGTATTCTTCGCCGTCAACCTTTACCTGTGTGCCGGAATATTTGCTCAGCAGAACCTTCTGACCAACAGTAACAACCATCTTTTCTTCATGGCCGTCAACAACACCGCCAGGACCAACAGCAACGATTTCTGCGATCTGTGGTTTTTCCTGTGCAGCAGCTGCCAGAATGATGCCGCTCTTGGTGGTTTCTTCAGCCTCTACCATTTTTACAACAACTCTGTCAAGTAATGGTTTGATGTTCATGACTGTATTCCTCCATATAAATGAAATAAAATAATAAACAATGTTGTTTCAAACGAAACTTTTTAAGTTTTGGCACTCGGTATCTTTAAGTGCTAAATGTATTGTACCTCATTTCCAGAAAAAATCAAGGGATTCCAAAAGAAATTCATAAACAAACGATAAAATTAACATTTTGTTCAAATTATGGATAGAATGCTGCCGTCAATAACCAAAAATCCGTCGAAGACGTTTACAAAAAATTATAAGACCAGCGTAGGAAAGAGGGTGAATTTTGCGCCAATTTGTGGTAGGATACAACTATCAGAATATTTCTCTCAGGTGTGAAATAGAACCGAGAGGAAAAGGAATTTGCTTTACAGATAAAAGGAAGGAAACAGAATGGTAAAGGATAGATGGACACCCAAACAAATGCTGTTTGTGCTTTTGGGAATATTGTTCTTTCTGATGGGGCTGGCAGGTGCTGTTCTCGGCGTCTTTAATGTCGGTTCCGGTTTGCTGTGTGGATTTGGATTGTTTTTATCGGTGATTGTTGCTGTCGAAAGAAAATTGGGACGGAGGGAAAGAGTGCTGACAGTTTTTGCGATATTGATGGCAGCGGTGCTTGTTGTGCACGCTGTTGTATGGAACTATTTTGCCTATGGACGCAAGCCGCAGACCAGCGGCGAAGCGACGGTCATCGTGCTGGGATGCAAGGTCAACGGCGACCAGCCTTCGCTGATGCTGCAGCGCCGTCTGCTGGCGGCTAGGGACTATCTGCTGCAGAATCCACAGGCAAAGTGCGTAGTGTCCGGTGGAATGGGTGACAACGAAACCAGCACCGAAGCCAGTGTGATGAAACAGTTTTTGATCGACAACGGCATCGAGGAATCGCGGATCTATGAGGAGGATCGCTCCACCAACACCGATACCAACATCCAAAATTCGCTTGCACTGATTGAGCAGGAGGACTTAAGTGAAAATCTGATTGTCTGCACCGATGGATTCCATCAGCTGCGGGCGTGGCTGTACGTCCGCCGGTATGGAGCAGACGCCCTCGCAATTTCGGGACGGACGCCGGTGCTGGTCATTCCTTCGTATGCTGTGCGGGAATTGTGCGGCATCCTGAAGATGTTTTTGATCGGATAGCAGGAGATTTTGGAGGAATCTGCACAAAAGTATGAGGACAACGGTAGAAGATTTTGAGCCGCTAGCCTCTGTTCAATCGGGCTGTGATTTGCTATAATGAGGGGTAAAGGATGGAAGGAGGCAGATTCTGCCCTTCCTGCTTGTGATTTTATGAAAAAGATGGAGGTGTGTCAGGATGGCAAAGGTTACTTTGATAGCCCATACACCCGACCCCGAAAAACTTGTTGCTGCCTCGGCAAAGCTCTGTTACAGTCCGGCAACCATCGAGGATCTGATGGACGGATTGGACGAGGAAAAAACAACCGGCTTTTTGCAGATGCTCAGCGACTTTGGTCACCAAAGCCCGATCGAACACATCAGCTTTACCTTTGGCATTGAGGAGGTCTCCCGCACACTGCTTGCGCAGATCACCCGCCACCGCATTGCATCCTTTTCGGTGCAGAGCCAGCGGTATGTCAAGGAAAAGCAGTTTTCTTTTGTGACACCGCCGCAGATTGCCGCTGATCCACAGGCCAGCGAGCTGTATCAGCAGGCGATGCGTTCGGCGCACGAGCAGTATCTGCAGCTGGCTGACATTCTGCAGAAGAAAAACTTTGAACAGCTGATCGCAGAGGGCGTCGACGAAAAGCGCGCCCGCAGCATGGCGGAAAAACGTGCGATTGAGGATGCGCGCTTTGTGCTGCCAAACGCCTGCGATACCAAGATGATTCTGACCATGAACGCACGCAGTCTGCTCAACTTTTTCCAGCTGCGCTGCTGCAACCGTGCACAGTGGGAGATCCGCGACGTTGCTACTCAGATGCTGCATCTGGTCCAGCCGATTGCGCCGACCATCTTTGCCAAGGCTGGTCCAGGCTGTCTGCGCGGACCATGTCCGGAAGGAAAGATGACCTGTGGCAAGATGGAACAGGTGCGGGCTGAATTTTTGCAGAAAAACAGCCGATGCTAAAGAGAGAATACCATCAGGAGAGGACGGACCCTGTATGAAAGGGAAACTGATTATTATCGAAGGTCTGGACGGCAGCGGAAAGAGTACGCAGATAGAACTGCTGCGTCAGCGCGCCAAGCAGGCCGGCAAACAGGTGCGTCAGATCAAGTTCCCAAACTATGAGGAGGATTCCTCGGCGCTGGTCAGAGCCTATCTCAGCGGCGAGCTGGGAACGCTCGATCAGGTCGGAGCCTATGCGGCCTCGGTGCTGTACAGCGTCGACCGCTATGGTACCTGGTGCCGCCACATGCGCGACGACTATGCGCAGGGCTGTGTCTTTTTGCTGGATCGCTACACCACAGCCAATATGTATCATCAGGCGACCAAGCTTCCAAAGGACCAGTGGGATGCGTATCTGGGCTGGCTGGAGGATCTGGAGTACGACAAAATGGGACTGCCAAGACCGGATCTGGTTTTGTATCTGGATATGCAGCCGCAGACCTCCCGCAAGCTGCTGGAAAAACGCTACCACGGCGATGAGAGCAAAAAGGACCTGCACGAGGCAAACTTCCAGTATCTGCTTTCCTGCCGCGAGGCAGCACTCTATGCCGCAAAGCGCTGCGGATGGAAGGTGCTGTCCTGCTGTGATGGAGAGCAGCCGCTGCCTATCGAGCAGATTGCAGAGATGATTTGGGAGCAGGCAGCACCCTATCTAAAGTAAATAAAGAAAGGAAAAAGATGCCGATATCACTCGGCGACCTTTCCGAACAGTTGTGAAGGAAATCTATATGTACACTATTACACCGATGACCCGACCTCTGGCACAGCAGATCTCCCACTGGAAGTATGAAGGGGAGTATGCGCTGTACAGCTTTACGCCGGATGAGGAGACAATGGCGGAGCTGATGGACGGCAGCTATTTTGCCTGCCAGCAGGACGGGGCGTTGATTGGCTATTTTTGCTTTGGTGCATCCGCAAGAATTCCGCTTCAGCCGTATGAAGCGACTGTCTATGAACCCGACCTGCTGGATTTTGGTCTGGGAATGGACCCTGCACTGTGTGGACAGGGCAGAGGAAGCAGCTTCATGCAGGCAGGACTTGCATTTGCACAGGAAAAGTTTCAGACATCAAATTTTCGTCTGGCAGTAGCGGCGTTTAACCAGCGGGCAATCCACCTGTATCAGAAGATGGGATTTGTTCGACGCTGTCAGGTTCACCACCGCTTTTCAGGACAGATGTTTGAAATCATGACAATGCAGCCAAAAGACGCAGATTAAAAGAAAGGATCGTTTGCTTGGATTTTCACAGAATTACCTTACAGGACAAAGAATGGATGGAAGAACTGCTGGGATACTCCGATTACAACAGCTGTGAATACAGCTTTACCGACCTCTTCAACTGGGGACATGTTCACCAGACTGAGGTCGCCAGAATGAATGATTATGGTGTCATTCGCAGCGGCTTTAAGGAGTTTTCCTACCTTTATCCGTTTGGACGTGGAGATGTGCGTCCGGTCATCGAGGAGATGGCGGCAGATGCACGGAAAAACAATGTCAATTTTACTGTTTCGCTGATTCTGGAACCGATGAAACAAGAACTCCAAACAATATTCCCTGGTCGTTTTACCTTCACTGAGGAGCGCGACTATTTTGACTATATCTATGAGCGGGAATCGCTGGTGGAGTTAAAAGGCAAAAAGCTGAGTGCCAAAAGAAATCATCTCAATGCCTTTAAAATGCTCAATCCCGACTGGAGCTTTGAACGGATTACCCGAGAGAACATTGACGAATGCTGGCAGATGAATCAGCTGTGGAACGAGCAAAACGATTTGTCGCTGGGCAGCGGACTGCTCAAGGAGCAGGCGGCACTGCGCTCGGCGTTCGACCACTTTTTTGAGGAGGAGTTGGTGGGTGGACTGATCCGCACCAATGGCCGCGTTGTAGCCTATTCGATCGGCCATCCGCTCAACAGTGACACCTTTGTCGTCCACTTTGAAAAGGCCTTTGCCGATGTTCGCGGCGCCTATCAGATGATAAACCAGCAGTTTGCACTGCACTGCTGTGAGGGCTACCGCTATATCAACCGAGAGGACGACACCGGATTGGAGGGACTGCGCAAGGCAAAACTGTCCTATCTGCCGCAGATCCTGCTCAAAAAATATGATGCAAAACTTGTAGAGACGTTATAAAAAAACAGAGGGAGCAACCGATGGAACAGATCAGATTTGTGACAGCAGGGGACAACAGTGCAATCGAACAGATGAAAAAAATCTGGCGGGAATGCTTTGATGCAGACGACGCCTATTTGCAGCTGTATTTTTCCACCCGCTATCGTGCCGACCAGACGCTGGCCTTTTATGATGACGACCAGCTGCTTGGGATGCTTACATTGCTGCCCTGTACCTATCGGGGACAGTGGCAAGGCAGAGAGCGACTGTATCGCGCGTATTATCTGTTTGCTGTGGGAACGCTGCCTGCGGCTCAGGGCCGACAGATTGCCACAAAGCTGCTGACTGCTGCCGATGAGTGGATGCAGCAACAGGGAGTAGAGATGGCTCTGCTGGCACCAGCCGAGCAAAGTCTGTACCACTTTTATCAGAAGCGAGGCTATGAACACTGGTTTACCCGCTGGCAGAAGACCTTTCCGCCAAAGCAAACCACCGATGCAGCACAGGAATTTGTGCTGACGCCGCTAAGCGATGAGGAATACTGGCAGCATCACTGCCGGTTGATTAGGCAGGACAGCATCCTGTGGCCGCAGAATGCAATGGCGTTTGCAGCAGGAGAAAGCAGACTGTATCATGGCGGCATCTATGCACTGACACGTCAGGGCAAGCAGTGCGGCATCTGCTATCTCTACCGCTATCAACCAAACGAAGTGATCGTCAAGGAGCTGCTGCCTGAACCAGGAGAGGACATCTGGACACTGACCGAGGCACTGCGCGGAATGTTTTCACAGGCACAGGTACAGGTGCGTCTGACGGCACAAGCCCAGAAGGAAGCAGAATGGGCGGGAATGGCCAGATTCTATCTGCCGCCGTCGCAGCAGCCGCAGCGTACCGGACAGGCTTATCTGCCGTTTATTCTGGATTAACAAAAAGAAAGTTTGGTCAAGGTCAGCGCGGTGTCCAGTGCTGTCTTTGACAGAAAGCAGAGAAACCCAAGGAATTATAGAAAAGGAGCTGAATGGTATGGTAACTGTATTTCTTGCAGAAGGATTTGAAGAGATGGAAGCACTGGCTCCGATTGACCTGCTCAGACGCGCAGGCATTCCAGTACAGACTGCAGCAGTCGGCACCGATACAGGAGTGCATGGTGGCCGCATTGTGACCGGTTCGCACGGAGTTTCCTTTTTGTGCGATACCACTGCTGCTCAGATTGAGCCGGAAACGATGGAGATGATCGTGCTGCCAGGCGGCAAAAAGGGCACCGAGAATCTGGATCGCTCTCCGATTGTCGACCACTTGCTTGCCTATGCTGACCAGCATGGGATCTGGGTGGGCGCCATCTGCGCAGCACCGTCCATTCTGGGCAAACGCGGTTTGCTGGACGGTCGCCAGGCGACTTCCTACCCTGGTTTTGAGCCGGCAGGCGCCGTTTATACCGGTGCTCCGGTGGTTGTTGACGGTAAATATGTGACCGCCCGCGGCGCAGGAGTCTGCCTGGAATTTGCGCTGCAGCTGATCACCTGCCTGAAAGGACAGGAGGCGGCCCAGGCTGTAAAGGATGAAATCCAATGCCAAAAGTAGATTTGAGGTTATATAAAAAGGAGATCCGCCAGCAGATGCGCAAGATCCGCCGCGAGATGCCAAAAGAGGTGGCAGAGCGCAAGGATCAGGCTATCTATGAACGGCTGATCTCGATGGAGCAGTACCGCGCGGCGAAAACGGTGGTGGCCTATGTTTCCAAGGAGCTGGAGGTGGACACCCTGCGTCTGCTCAAAAAGGCGTGGGAGGATGGAAAACAGGTAGCGGTGCCTCGCTGCGTGGAAAACACCCGCCTGATGAATATGCATCTGATTACCGGAATGGAGGACCTGCAGGAGGGAGCCTACGGCATTCTGGAACCGCGGGAGGATCTGCCGATCTTGCAAAAAACAAAGAACGCAATCTGTATCGTTCCGGCATTCTGCAATGATTTTCGTGGCTACCGCGTGGGGTATGGGGGCGGTTACTATGACCGTTACCTGTCAGGATTTGAGGGGGTAAAAATCGGCATCAATTATAGCGACTGTGTGCGCCCAAGACTGATTGGGGGACGCTATGATGTGCCTATCGATGTGCTGGTGACCGATCGGTATATCCGCCGATGCCGGCCATCGGTACATCGCTTCAAACATAAAAAAATCCTGAGCAGAGGACGAAAGGAGACACAACATGAGGAATGAGAAGGACAGGGAGGAACTGAGCCGCTATTTTGGCAGCCATCCCCAGTCAAACAGCTCCAAAAAAGGCGGTGACGACTTTTTTGGCGATCAGACCATGCAGTTTTTTGATAATACGCAGGACGAGGACGACGAGGATATGAAGGTCGTTTCGGATGGGTTTGATGACTTTGCAGGCTATGACGAATCGGACGCCAATCGACGCCCTAAAAAACGCCGCGGTCAGTCCAAGCTCAGCCGTTTTGCACAGAGCTTTGTTTTGATCTGCGTGTTTGTGGGTATTGCAATCTTCTTGGCCTATTTTGCGCTGACCAGTGCCAGCGATCTGCTGGGTCTGGGTCAGACCGATCAACAGATTGAAGTCACATTGACCGAAGAACAGGCGGCATCGCTGAGCAAAACAGCGGATGTCCTGAAAGATAACGGCGTTATCACCCACAAATTTGTCTTTGAACTGTATGCGAAGCTTAAGGACAAGGAGGGAACCTTCCTTGCAAAAACCTTTGTCCTCAACAATAAGTGGGGATATGACCAGATCATGAGCCACCTGTCCGATGACAGCGAGGAGTCGGATATTGTCACCATCACCTTTACCGAAGGTATGACCGAACGCCAGATCGGAGAACTGCTGGAAGAAAATAATGTCTGCACCGCGCAGGAGTTTTATGATGCGCTGGAAAACGGCGACTACGACAGCTATGACTTTGCCGGACTGGTACCGGATGACGAGCTGCGTTTCCGCAAGTATGAGGGCTATATCTTCCCTGACACCTATGAGTTCTATACCAACATGAATCCGGAGGAGGTTGTCTACAAGTTCTTCCAGAACTTTGATAACCGTGTGGACAGCGAGGTAATGCAGCAGATCCGCAACCTGCCAAATGGATTGGGCGAGCTGGACAATCTGATCACCCTTGCCTCGATCATCCAGAAGGAAGCAACCGACCTGGAAAACATGAAGATGGTTTCGTCGGTATTCCACAACCGTCTGAACAACAGCGCAAACTATCCGTATCTGCAGTCGGATGCAACCACCAACTATATCCGCGATGATATCCGCAGTTTTATGACCGAGGATAATCAGGAAATGTACGACGCATACGATACCACCAAGGTGGTAGGCCTGCCGGTAGGTCCAATCTGTAACCCTGGTATGGATGCAATCGAAGCTGCCATCAATCCGGCAGATACCGATTACTACTACTTTGTTTCGGATGATGCTGGCAACTATTATTTTGCAACCACACTGCAAGAGCATGAGGAGAACATTCAGAAGGCTGAACAGGTCAATGCACAGCTGGAAAAAGAAGCTGCAGTGGAGGAAACCGGAGAATAAACAACTACAACCTCAGACCACAGACGGTCTGAGGTTGTCTTGAGTCAATGACGGAGGAACAACATGGCAAATACACATTATCCCGAGGTGCTGGCACCGGTTGGGGATTTTGAACGACTGACCTATGCGGTAAACTACGGCGCAGATGCAGTCTATCTGGGCGGAACAGCCTTTGGAATGCGTGCTTCATCGGCAAACTTTGACTTTGATACCATGAAAAAAGCAGTGGAATATGCCCATGCACGGGATGTCAAGGTCTATCTGACCTGCAACACTCTGCCGCTCAACAGTGAAGTAGAAGAGCTGGCCGACTATCTGCGCAACGCACAGACTGCGGGTGTGGATGCGGTGATCGTTGCGGACATCGGTGTACTGATGGAGGCAAAGCGCGTCATTCCTGATGTGGATGTCCACATCTCCACGCAGACCGGCATCGTCAACTATCTGACTGCCAACGAGCTGTATAAGCTGGGCGCCAAACGAGTTGTGCTGGCAAGGGAACTGCCGCTGGACGACATCCGCCGCATCCGTGACAAGACACCGCCGGAGCTGGAGATTGAAACCTTCGTCCACGGTGCAATGTGCATGTCCTTTTCGGGCAGATGCCTGCTGTCCAACTATCTGGTAGGACGCGATGCCAACCGCGGAGAGTGCGCACAGCCTTGCCGCTGGGGCTATCATCTGGTTGAGGAAAAACGCCCAGGTCAGTACTTTCCTATCTTTGAAGATGAAAAGGGAAGCTACATCCTCAATGCAAAGGATATGTGCATGATCGAACACATCGACAAGGTGATCGACGCCGGCGTTACTTCCCTGAAGATCGAGGGCCGCGCAAAATCCTTCTACTATGTGGCAGTAGTCACCAACGCCTATCGTCAGGCGGTTGATCTGTACAAGAAGGATCCGAAAAACTTCAAGCTCCCATCCTGGCTGGAGGAGGAGACCCGCAAGGTCAGCCACCGTCAGTATTCCACCGGATTTTACTTTGGACGTCCAGAGCAGGGACAGTACTATGAAAACGGCGGCTATGTCCGTCAGTGGGATGTTGTTGCTGTGGTGGATAAAACCGAAGGGGATGTACTCTACTGCACCCAGCGCAACAAGTTCTCGGTGGGAGAAGAGGTGGAGATTCTCTGCCCATCGACCAGTGAGTATCAGCGCCCGCTGGTATATCAGGTGACCAGCATCACCGATGCAGAGGGCAATGCGCGTGAATCGGCAAACAATGCGATGATGAAGTTCACCATGCCGGCAAATGGTCTGCATCTGCCGCAGGGAGCGATTATCCGCCGCGCCGCAAAGGATTAATGAAAAGAGGCAGGAAAATATGTTGGAGTATAAATTTGACACCCAGCTGCTGATCGAAGGCTGCAAACCCAGCGAGGACGAGCTCAACGATTATATCATCGAGCACTTCCAGGGGGATTGTCTGTTGGTAGTGGGAGATGAGGAGCTGATGAAGCTGCATTACCACACCAATGAGCCGTGGAAGCTGCTGGAATACTGTGCGACGCTGGGCGAAATCTTCGACATCGTCGTGGAGAATATGGAGCGCCAGTCCGAACATCTGCATGGTTAATCAATAAGAGGTTTTTGTAAAACCTCGGAAGCAATGAAAAAGGTCCCGCCGGAACAAGTCCGACGGGACCTTTTTAAAAGGAAAAAACCAGGATGTCTGTTTTAGGCTTGGCGCTTAACCTTGTTGTAGCCAATAACGGCAGCGCCAATCGCACCTGCATACTGTGACAGCGGCGAGGTGTGAACTGGAATCTTCAAATAGCTTTCCAGCGTGGAGCGGAAGATCTCAAACTGAGCAAGTCCGCCGCTGAAGAAGATGTCACCGGTCAGGTTAAGTTTTTGTGCAAAGAAGGAGGTGCGGCGGCAGATCGAATTGATGATGCCCAGCGCAATATCTCCCTTGTCAGCACCCTTGGCGAGCAGGCTGACAATCTCACTCTCTGCAAAGACGGTGCACATGCTGGTGATGTTGATTGGTTCGTGGCCTTCGACAAAGGAGTCGATGTTTTTGATGTCCTCCTCCAGAATGCGCATCATCACTTCGATGAAGCGGCCGGTGCCGGCAGCGCATTTGTCGTTCATGATAAAGTCAACAACGTTCAGTCCGTTGTCCAGCAGGACTGCTTTGCAGTCCTGACCGCCGATGTCCACAACAGCGCGGATGGTTGGATTCAGAAAAGCAGCACCGCGGGCGTGGCAGGTGATTTCGGTGATCTGTTTGTCCGCTGTTTCGAGAAGTTCACGACCGTAACCGGTGGATACGGTGTAGGCAACCTCATCGTTGTACAGCGACTGATAGAGTTTGTGAATGCTGTCTCTGGGATTTGCCGAGGTCGGCAGGATGCCGGTGCGGACAATCTTTTCTCCATCGAACAGCACACCTTTGGTGGTGGTGGAACCAGAGTCAATTCCTAATGTGAACATGGGCACTCTCCTTACAGCATCTCGATAAATGCAGCCATACGGGTGTTGAGCTGACCGATGTCCGAGGTGGAGTAATCGGTTTCGATTGCCATGTATGGGATGCCTTTTTTCTCGTTGACAAAGCGTTTGATGCTCAGGGCTTCTACGTTGTAGGTGTGGCAGGCCTGGAGAGTGACTTCAACAACAGCGTCGATGTGGAATTCGTCGATCAGACGATCCAGCAGCTCGATGCGGTTGCGGTTTGGCGTCATGACCGAGCAACCGATGCTCAGGTAACGCTCTGCAATCGCTGCGTAAACGTCCGGATTGCTTTCGTCAACCTCTCTGTCGAAAGATTTTGCACCCGAGCAGTTTTCGAAGCAGACAACATGACCGCCGTTTGCCTCGATCGCCTTGACGCATTTGTCCGCGCCGCCGCCGAGCGGACAGCCGGTGACCAGAATACGAGGAGCCTTTGGATATTTGTTGGGGTTCTGTTCATATTCTGCCTTGATCTTTTCGACCAGCGCATGAATTTCCCCTGGCAGAGCTTCTTTGTCGAATTTATACGCGGAGCCGTACAGCACCTTGAACATATCCTGACCGAGCAGCGGAACCGGTTCCAGCTTCATCAGGGAATAGAATTCTTTCATCGCGCGGCGGACCTTGTTCATGATGCGGATCTGTTTGCGGATGTCATCTTCGGTGATGGTGGTTCCAAAGTGAGATTCCAGCTTTTCTTTGAGCTTGATGACCTCCTTGGTCCACAGCTCCAGTGCGATCGGACTCTGGGAGTTTGGAAGCTCCATGGTGTAAACAGGCTTAAACTCGCCCAGATACTCATACATTTTCTTTTTGCCGTCGCAGGTGGTTTCACCGACGATCAGGTCGGAGAAGTAGAAATAAGGGCACTTGTCTGTCTTGGCAAAACCATAGCTGGATTTGATCAGCGGGCACAGGTTGCGAGGCAGGTCCTTTTCTGCATCAGGAATGGTCTCATCCGATGTGGAACACAGACCGACAACACATGCACCCATTGCCAAAGCGATTTCCTGTGGGAAGTAGGTGCAGAAGGTTCCAACAAAAGGAATGTCTTTCTGCTTCAGCTCATAGGCTGCCATGAAAGATTTTTTGCGCATTTCCCCAAAGTCATTGAAGATTTCGGGCAGCTCTTTTTTAATTTGCATAGAAACATCTCTCTCTCTTTATTTGGACGACAGAACAGTGCGATTGTTCGATTCTGCAATGTCATTTAACCAATTTGGCGTTGATAAGATAAGAGTATGAAAAAAGGCGAATAAAGTCAAGCAAACAGCGATTGATATTTTTGATGTATTTTTGCCGGTTGATTGCTTTTACAAATACGAAGAGGTGTCCGTTGTAGAATGGGAATATTTTTTGAAAAAGAATGGGAAATTCTTTTGTATAAAAACCCAAGATGCTTGTCAGAAGAAAAACAATGGTGTATCATAAGGATGGGAAACAACATTTGACTGGGGAAAGGAAGATGGCGATGCTCAAAAATTATCTGGATCGACAGGCAGTAAAAATGTGTTCGGCAAAAGACTGGCAGGAAGCGATTGAAAAAGCGGCGCAGCCACTGATAGAAGAAAAGAAGATTGAGCCGGCCTATCTGCAGCGGACATTGGAAAATGTCCGGCAGCTGGGCGCGTATATCGTGCTGGCGAAGGGAATTGCGGTGGCACATGCACGTCCAGGGGAGGATGTTTCTGCAAGCTGTGTCAGCATGATGGGACTGGAACAGCCGATTCCTTTTGGACATAAGCAGTATGACCCTGTGCACATTGTTCTGATGATGGCAGCACCGGACGATACAGCACACATTCAGCTGATGATGGAGATCGCACAAAAGCTTAGTCAAACCGAAGTGATGCAGGCGCTGGAAAAAGCAGAAAATGAGGATCAGCTCTTTGCAGCGATGACATGGGGCGAAGAATAAAAACACACCGGCAGACAGAGATGGACTGCCGGTATTTTTTTATCTGCCAATAGGAAAGTGCTGTGAATTTGATGCAGGGTAAGGTGGGGACTGGTCCCAAAATGACAGCAGGGGGGGTTCGGAAATCGGGACAGAGGTGGGAGGATCGGTCGATTTTTGCGGGATTTTGCGGAAATTTTATTCGATATGTGAAAAAAGTACACAGGTCATCTCTGCCATAAAATTCGTGAACAAATGGTGAATGATGTGCGAAATTCTCGTCATAATCACAAGGAATTGCTTCGAATTTTAGAATAAAATTGGAAAAAATTGGCGATTTTGTCGCAAAATTATTTCACTTCCTCGGTGGAAAGATACTTGCATTTTTTTGTAAACAAAGATATAATATTTACAAAGTGGAGAGAAGTGGGGAAAAGTAGGGAGCTGCGGTGATTGATTCCGAAAAAAACCTGCTCCCGTTTTTCTTTCCAATAAAAAAGGAAATCGCGTTTGGGGTGGTGAAGCGATGCTGATCGGCGAGTACCGGCATAGTCTGGACGCAAAGGGAAGGGTCAACTTTCCGGCAAAATTGCGCGAAGATCTCGGCGAAAGCTTTGTCCTCTCCAAGGGAATGGGCGTCAAATGTCTGTATGCCTATTCACAGCAGGAGTGGCAGCGGCTCACCGAAAAGCTCAACGCTCTGCCGGTTTCCAAGGCGGCGGCACTGCAGAGGTATCTGTTTGCCGGTGCCACCGAAGCGCAGCCGGACAAACAGGGAAGAATCCTGATTCCACAGAGTCTGCGCGATTATGCCGGACTGCAAAAGGATCTGGTCATCATCGGTGCTTCCAACCGCGCGGAAATCTGGGATCAGGATGCTTGGGAACAGATGTGTGCCGAAATCACCCCTGATATGGTGGCACAGATGATGGACGAGCTGGACTTTTAGCCGGTTTTGACAAGGAAAAATGCCCGCTGTACGACAGAGGGCAGGAGGACGCTGGAGGCTGTGTAATGGAATTTCAACATATTTCGGTTTTGCTCAACGAAACAATCGAAGGGCTGAACATTAAACCTGACGGCATCTATGTCGATGGAACCGCCGGCGGTGCAGGTCATTCCACACAGGTGGCGATGCGGCTGGACGCTCAAAAAGGCGGCAGGCTGATCGCCATCGACAAAGACCCCGACGCCATTCAAACGGCGACCGAGCGGCTGTCACCCTATCCGGCAGCACAGGTTGTCCGCGGCGATTTTAAGGATATTCCGCAGATTCTGGATAGCCTGGGCATCGACAAGGTCGACGGCATTATGCTGGATCTGGGTGTATCCTCCCGCCAGCTGGATACGGCGGAACGCGGATTTTCCTATCATTATGATTCCAAGCTGGATATGCGCATGAGTCAGCACGGACTCAGCGCCTATGATGTTGTCAACACCTATTCCAAGGAAGATTTAATTCGGATTCTTCGCGATTACGGAGAAGAGAAATTTGCTCCACGCATCGCCGCTGCCATCGTGCAGGCACGGCAGGAACATCCAATTCAAACTACTTTTGAACTGGTGGATCTGATTAAGCAGGCCCTGCCCGCTGCGGCAAAGCGCGGCAAGGGACATCCGGCGAAACAAACCTTTCAGGCTATCCGCATAGAGGTAAACCACGAGCTGGATTATCTGAAGGAATGTATTGACGGAAGTTTTGAACGTTTAAACTCGGGCGGAAGGTTCTGTATCATTACCTTCCACTCGCTGGAGGACCGCATCGTCAAACAGATGTTTGCCTCCTATACGGTGGGATGTACCTGCCCGCCGGAATTTCCAGTTTGCGTCTGCGGCAAAAAGCCGCGTGCAAAGCTGGTTTGCCGAAAGCCTATTGAGCCTAGCCAACAGGAAGTTGAACAAAACAATCGAAGCAGAAGTGCAAAGCTGCGGGTTTTGGAACGACTGTAACGGCCGTGCAGCCCGTGGGGAGCCTCGTTAAAAAGTAAAGGTGGTCGATCCTCATGCAGAAACCAAACAATCTGGCATATGATTTAAGAAGATTTGAGACACATTCCCAGCCCAAAACCCGTCCGCAGATCAAAGTGGTCCGGCAGAGGGAACAGGCAAGAAGAACCCGCAATCTGATTGCCAAAACTGCGGTTTGCGTTGTCATCTTCTTTGTAGGAATTATCGGTATCATCTTCAGCCAGGTATCGATCACCGAGATCACAATGAACATTACAAGCCAGACACAGAAGCTGGAGCAGCTGCAATCGGAGTACCGCACTTTGACTGCTGAGCTGGAGAGTTCCATGGCGCTCAACAACATCGAATCCACCGTAACAAGGGAACGGGGAATGTCCAAACTGCGTGACGACCAGGTAACCTATGTTGCCTTCTCCGAGTCGGAGAGTGTAGACACGGTGGAAAAGCACGATGATTCTTTGCTGGGACAGATCAAGTCCGCAATCGAGCGCGTGATGGAATATCTCAAACCGTCGGACAATACAATGGAATAACGTGCTGCCGCCGGTGAGAATCGCTGACAGCAAAAACAGGCTTTGCGCCGTGACAGGAGTTAAGAAGTGAAAAGACGTCTTAGCTCTTGTTTTGTTTCCGACACAAATCAATTTGAGCAGTACTTGTTTGCAAGGATGGTAACAGAAATGGCAAGTTTATTCAAAGGCAATCTGATGAAAAAGAAGATTGAGCTGGTAGCGCTGATCCTGTGCGTTATATGCAGTATCGTGCTGATCGGCCGCCTGTTCTATCTGCAGGTGATCGAGGGGGATAAGTATAAACAGCTGGCACTCAATCAGCAGCTGCAGGATACGATCATTGAACCGCACCGAGGTTCTATTTACGATACCAATATGAAAACGTTGGCAACCAGCAAAACGGTGTGGGATGTCGTCTTTGAGCCGGCAAATCTGAGCTCAAACGATGAAACACGCGAAAAGGAATTGCAGGCACTGTGTGATCCGGTCAACGGATTGCCGGCAATTTTGGATGTCACAGAAGAGGAAATTCGCGAAAAGGCTAAGAATGAAAATTCCTATTGGCAGGTTCTTGCCTATAAGGTAGATAAGGAAACAGCGGACCAGGTCCAGAACTTTATCAACGGCGTCGGTCAGGAGGACCGCGTAGCCATCAACTGCATCAAGCTCAGTCAGGGAACCAAGCGTGTTTATCCGTTTGATGATCTGGCAGCATCGGTGCTGGGCTTTGTCAATGCCTACGATAACCGCGGCGCTTATGGACTGGAGTCGTATTATAACAAGATCCTCACCGGTACCGAGGGTCGAATTGTTTCGGCAAAAAATGGTCAGAACGGTGAGATGCCGTTCCAGTATGAAAAGCTGTATGAATCGCAGGACGGTAACTCACTGGTGCTGACGATCGACGAGGTTATCCAGCACTTTGTTGAGAAGCATCTGGAAATCGCAGTCGCCGAGCATGAAGTGAAAGAGCGTGCACTTGCTGTTGTCATGGATGTGGACACCGGTGAAATCCTGGCGATGGCCAGCAAACCGGACTTTGACCCGAATAACCCGCGGCAGCTGACCGATAAACAGGCAGTTATCCGTCTGGAAGAAGAGATCGCAAAGAAAAAACAGGAGCAAAACACCAATCCTGTTCCTGCGGAAGACAATCAGCAGACCGATGAGCAGACGACCGAACAGACAACCGAGGAACAGACACAGCAGACATCGGCAGAGGTGGAAGAGCCAACCATTGCACTGGAGGACATCACCGCCAATGACCTGCTGACAGAAAACCTTCGTGCAAGAGCACTCAGCGGTGGTCTGACCGAGGACGAATTTGATGAGTGGCTGCTGACTGAACAGAACCGCCAGTGGAGAAACAAGGTCATCTCCGACCCGTATGAGCCAGGTTCGGTATTCAAGCTGATTACCGCTTCGGCTGCATTGGACAGCGGCAGCGTAACAATGAACAGCACCTTTTACTGTTATGGATATAAAGAGGTTGCAGGCAACACCATCCACTGTTGGAAACGTGACGGCGGTCATGGCGCACAGACGTTGATGGAAGCGGTTAAACATTCCTGTAACCCTTCGTTTATTGAGATCGGTCAGGCGACCGGCGTGGAAAACTTTACCACCTACTTTGACCGCTTTGGACTGGGTGATCTGACCGAGGTGGATCTGCCAGGTGAGGCGACTGGTATTCACTATACAGCCGATGATATGGGAATTGCAGAGCTGAGCTCGAGCGCATTCGGTCAGACCTTTAAGGTATCGGCTATCCAGCTGATCACCGGCCTGTCGGCATCGCTCAATGGCGGCAATCTGATGCAGCCGCACGTCGTGCGCCAGATCATTGATTCGGATCACAATATCGTTGAAACGATAGAACCAACGGTCAAACGTCAGGTTATTTCGGAGGATACTTCCTCACTGATCTGCTACATGGGCGAGCAGGTTGTCGGCGGCGGTTCGGATGCAACCGGTCGAAATGCAGCCATTCCAGGCTACCGAATCGGTGGTAAGACCGGTACCTCCGAAAAGCTGGATAACTTTGATGAAAACGGCGTTCAGTACGGTAACGTGCTGTCCTTCCTGGGCTTTGCACCGGCCGACGATCCGAAGATCGCTGTGCTGGTTGCATTGGATGAGCCGGTTGTCGGTGACGCACAGTCCTCGACCATCGCTGCACCGGTTGTTGGTGCAATGCTGGAGGATATTCTGCCATACCTGGGCTACGAGCCGAGCTTTACCGAAGAGGAACTGGCAGAACAGGGCGATGTCACCGTTCAAACCTATCTGGGACAGAAGCCGCATGAGGCACAGAGTACCATCCGCTCTGCCGGACTCAAGACCGAGATCGTCGGCGATGGAACCAGCGTTCTCAAACAGATTCCGGAACCAGGAAAGACCCTGCCGTACGGCGGCACAGTCATCCTGTACACCGATGAGGATGAAGCAAACAGCATGGGAACCGTGCCGGATGTCATCGGACGCGGTGTTTCGGATGCAAACCAGATTATCACCAATGCCGGATTTAATATCAATATCACCGGAACGGTACCGGAGGGTCAGGAGGAAATCGTCATGACCCAGGATCCACTTCCTGGAACACAGGCGGAGATCGGCAGCATTGTCACCGTCAGCCTGGAGCCGCCGAGTGAGGAAACCGAAGATACGGCTGCACAGACTGATCAGCCTGTGCAAACGGAATAGAAAATCATCAGCTGCTCTTTGATCAAAATACCGGTGCCGGATGGCGCGGGAAGGGGAAGCGTTATGAACCTGCGACAGCTTTTTAGCGAGATATTGCCCGACAATCGACTGCCGGAAACACAGGTCACTTCGGTGACCTGCGATTCCCGACAGGTGCAGCGTGGAAGTGTGTTTGTCTGTGTCCGCGGCAGCCGCGGCGATGGACACAACCATGTTGCACAGGCGCTGGAGCGCGGAGCAGCACTGGTGGTGGCACAGACCGACTGCGGCATCCCAAATCAGCTGCTCTTTGCCGATACCCGTGAAGTGTACAGCCGGCTGTGCGCCGCCTTCTTTGGACATCCGGCAAACCGGATGCGCTTGATCGCCATCACCGGTACCAACGGCAAGACGACCACCGCCTGGCTGGTACAGCACGCGCTGGAACAGCTGGGGCGCAAGGCCGGATTGATTGGAACCATCTGCAACAAGCTGGGTGCCGGACAGGTGCTGCCCGCCCGTTATACCACTCCTGATCCCTGGGAGCTGCATGGATTGTTTTCCCGCATGCTGCAAAACGGCTGCACCGAGGTGGTGATGGAGGCTTCCTCCCATGCGCTGGAACAGCGACGGCTGGAAGGATGCCACTTTGCCTGCGGCGTGTTTACCAACCTCAGTCCCGAACATCTGGATTACCATCCCGACCTGGAAAGCTATTTTCAGGCGAAGGCACGGCTGTTTTCGATGTGTGACACAGCGGCGCTCAACGGAGCGGATGTTCATGGGCAGCGGTTGTACCGGCAGCTAGAAGGGAAACTTCCGCTGCTGAGCTTCGGCGAGGGACAGCAGCTTTCTGCGCAGAATGTTCATTTGTATGCTGACCGGTGTGAAATGACACTGGTTTATGGGCAGCAGAACTGCCATGCCTGTCTGCGGATGCCAGGGCAGTTTTCGGTCGAGAACCTGCTGGCAGCGGTAGCGGCATTGCTGCAATGTGGATTTAAATTGGAAGAATCGGTGAACGCTGTCTGCTCCTGCCAGGGAGTGCCCGGGCGCACCGAGGTGTGTATCAGTCAGGACGGCATCACCGTACTGCGCGATTATGCGCATACGCCCGACAGCCTGCAAAAGGTATTGGATACGGTGCGCGGATTTTGCGAAGGGAGACTCATCGTGGTGTTTGGCTGTCCAGGACGGCGGGACCGCCAGAAACGCCCGCTGATGGCAAAGGCGGTGTGTGAACGTGCCGACCTGCTGGTGATGACGGCGGATAATCCGCGGGAAGAGCCGCTGGAGCAGATTTTTGCGGATGCTATGCCAGGCCTTGCCGGAGCAGGACGGCGTGCGCGCGTGATTGCCGACCGCAGGGATGCAATCTCCTGGGCAATCGGAAACAGCCGAGCCGGAGATATTGTGCTGCTGGCAGGAAAAGGGCACGAAGATTACCAGGTTTTGGAAGATCGCACCATCTGTTTTGACGAAAAAGAGATTGTTATGCAGATTTTTAGCCAAAGATGTGCAGATAAAAGGTAATTTCTATACAAAATAGGATTTCATTTCTTATACAATGTGGTATAATGATTGTCTGCAGGGAATGTTTCTGACCGAACTAATAAGAGCGCCGGTCAGCATTCCACGGTTCGATCAAAAATGGAGGGTTTTGTGTTATGATACCAATGACACTCGGCGAAATTGCCAAAGCGGTAGGATGCAATGATCCGCAGATGGCAACAAATAAGATAAAAATTACATCAATTTCCACAGACTCCCGTCCTCAGCCGGAGGATGGAGATAAAGAGGGATGTCTGTTTGTCGCACTGCGCGGAGAAAACTTCGACGGACATCAGTATGTCGGCTCGGCGCTGCGCAACAAGGCGTCCTATGCACTGGTCGATCAGAAAGGACGGGAGGAGTTCTGCTCCGAGATTGATCCTGCCCGCATGATTACCTGCGAAAACACCGAACAGGGTTTTCTTGCGCTGGCAGCCCATTACCGCGACCGTTTTCAGTTTCGGATGGTAGGCGTCACCGGCAGCGTCGGCAAGACGACCACCAAGGAAATGATTGCGCAGGTTCTGGCGGCAAAATATGAAACATTAAAGACCCAGGGCAACTTCAATAACCGCGTAGGTCTGCCCAAGACGCTGCTGGAACTGGACGACACCATCCAGGCGGCAGTCATCGAGATGGGTATGAATAGCTTTGGAGAAATCTCCGACCTGACGCGCACCGCGCGCCCTGATGCAGCAGTCATCACCAATATTGGTGTTGCACATATCGAATATCTCGGCAGCCGAGAGGGCATTTTAAAAGCAAAGATGGAAATTATCGAGGGAATGAAGGACGGTTCTCCGCTGATTCTCAACCACGACGATGACCTGTTGGCTTCGGTACAGTGTCCACAGATGCGCATCATCTACTATGGCATGGAGAGCGAGGACTGCGATGTTTTTGGCCGCGATGTAGTGGAGGAGGGCAACCAGACCCGCTTTACCATCGTCTGTGATGGGAAGGAATATCCTGCCTGCATCCCGACCTTCGGACGTCACAATGTGCTCAATGCGCTGGCAGCCTTTGCTGTCGGACGCGAGTTTGATGTCGAGCCGGAAAAAATTATCGAGGCGCTGACCCACTATAAACCGTCCGGTATGCGCCAGAAGGTGGTGGAACGCCACGGCATCCGTGTGGTCGAGGACTGCTACAATGCCGGTCCTGATTCGATGAAGGCGGCGATCCGTGCTTTCGGCTCGATGAAACGTCCAAATGGACCCAGCCGCAAGATTCTGGTCATGGGTGATATGCTGGAGCTGGGCGACTATTCCCAGCAGGCACATTATGAGGCAGGTCATTGTGCCGCCAAAGAGGATATTGATGTCATCTATTGTTATGGCCCACAGTCACAGGCAGCCTGCCAGGGAGCGCGCGAAGCCTGCAACGGACAGTGCGGCAAGGATATCCGCTATTTTACCGACAAGGAAGAGATGACCCAGAGTCTGCTGTCGCTGGTGCATGCAGGGGACATCCTGTGGTTTAAAGCCAGCCGCGGCATGAAGCTTGAAGAGGTGCTCTCCCGCCTGTATGAGCGGTTTTAAGATTGTGGACAAAAGAAAGGATTGACATAGAAAAATGAACTTTATCGCTTTACTGGTGACGCTGGTGTCGTCATTTCTGATTTCGTCGGTCATCGGCCTGTGGCTGATTCCTTTTCTGCATCGTCTGCACTACGGTCAAACCATTCTGGACATCGGTCCAGCCTGGCACAAGAGCAAACAGGGTACTCCGACGATGGGCGGCATCATGTTCATCATCGGCAGCGTGCTGTCCTGTCTGGCCGGTTGGTGTACACTTTATTTTTCCCAGCAAGGACTGGCGGATGCTGCTCAGAGCGGGCTGTTTTATCTGGTAGGCGGATTTGCAATGGCACTGGGCTTTGGTGTGATTGGTTTTCTGGATGACTATATCAAGGTAGTCAAAAAACGTAACCTCGGCTTAAAAGCCTGGCAGAAGTCGGCAGCGCAGCTGCTGGTAGCGGTTGCTTATCTGGCAGCACAGCATTTTTTTGATCCGACGACCCAGCTTTGGATTCCCTTTGCAGGCTCGTTTGACATTGGTCTTTTGTATTTCCCGCTGATGCTGTTTATCATTATCGGCGCAGTCAATGCGGTCAACCTGACCGATGGCGTCGATGGCTTGGCAGCTTCGGTTACCATGGTTGCAGCGATGGGCTTTATGGTCATCTCTGCTATCCTGAGCTATTCGCAGATGAATCTGATGGCAGCAGCGCTTGCCGGCGGCTGCCTGGGCTTTCTGGTGTGGAACTTCCATCCGGCAAAGGTATTCATGGGAGATACCGGTTCGATGTACCTGGGCGGCATGGTAGTGGCACTGGCGTTTGGCTTGCAGATGCCGGTGATCCTCGTCTTTGTGGGTATCGTCTACGTGGTGGAGACCATGTCGGATATCATCCAGATCGGAAGCGTCAAGCTCACCGGAAAAAGAGTGTTTAAGATGGCGCCGATCCATCATCATTTTGAAATGTGTGGCTGGAGCGAGGTAAAGATCGTAGCAGTATTTTCGGCAGTGACAGCGGTTGGCTGTGTGCTGGCGGTGCTGGCAGCTCTCTAGCCCAAAATTGTTTGAGAAAGCATAACACCCATCAGCTGGGGAAAACTTTTAGCGCTGCTCAGGCAGCAAGAGATTCCATTTTGAGAAAGGCGGCGAAACGGTGAAGAAAAGACAAGATCCTCCCGCTTTGAGCAAAGGACGTACAACGTCAGGAAATACCCGAAGAAATCAGCAGAACGTGATTTCCTATCCGGGGAAAAGCACTGTCAGAGGACAAAAACGATATACTCGGCCCAAGGTGGACAGCAGCGCCCGACGAATGACGGTCAAAAAGAGGGTCAGCCGTTCCAAAGCCTATGCAGACAGCAGAGGAAGCCTTCAGCCAAAGGTGACGCCACTGTATGTCTGGGGAGATTTTGATGTCCCGTTTCTGCTGCTGGCGCTGGCGCTGTTGGGCTTTGGACTGGTCATGCTGTTTTCAGCAAGCTATGCCCGTGCCTATTATTATGAGGACAACAGTTTTTACTATATCGGACGTCAGATGTTGTGGTCGGTCATCGGCGTCGTCGGCATGGTTGCAGCCTCCTTTGTCAATTACCAGTGGCTGCGCCGATTTGCCTGGCCGCTTTATTTTGCTTCGGTAGCTTTGTGTATGCTTCCTTACGCATTTGATGCGTACAACGGAGCAAGACGAACCGTTTATATCGGCCCGCTGAACTTCCAGCCTTCGGAAATCGGTAAGTTTGCATTGATTCTGTTGTTTGCCCATCTGATGAGCAAGGACCAGAAGAAGATGAAGCACCTGTGGGACGGAACACTGCGTTATCTGGTGCTGTTTGGCATCATGGCAGTCATCGTTGTTTTGCAGCCGCATCTGTCGGCAACCGTTCTGATGGCGGGCATCACCGTTGTCATGCTGTTTGTCGGCGGTGCAAATATTATGCACCTGTTGGGCGTTGGTACGGTTGGCGTCGCAGGAATTGCGGCGATGGTATTTACCATGTGGGGATTCTTCTCCGACCGTTTTGCGCACGTATTGGTGCGTCTGACCTACTGGCTGGACCCGTTTTCCAGCAATGACGCCGGTGCTTATCAGACCAAACAGTCGCTGATGGCGATTGGTTCCGGCGGACTGCTCGGCGTTGGACTGGGCGAATCCAGACAGAAGCAGCTTTATCTGCCGGAGGTACAAAACGACTTTATCTTTGCAATTATCTGCGAAGAGCTGGGTTTTGTCGGTGCATGTATCATTATTATTTTGTTTGCACTGCTCATCTGGCGCGGATATACCATCGCCCTGCATGCAAAGGATCGCTTCGGCGCGTTGTTTGCAGTGGGCATTATCACCCAGATCGGAATGCAGGCGATGCTCAATATCATGGTAGTTACCAACACCATCCCGAACACCGGCATCAGCTTGCCGCTGTTTTCCTACGGAGGCACCTCGCTATGTATGATTATGGGTGAGATGGGACTATTGTTGTCGGTATCGCGACAAGGAATCTATGAAAAAGAGTGACCTGTAGAAAGGTCAGTGCTTTTTGAAAGGAACGGTAGAACATGAAAGTATTGTTTGCCTGCGGAGGTACGGGAGGGCATATCAATCCAGCGATTGCCATCGCGTCCACCCTGAAGGCCAAACAGCCGGATGCACAGATTTTGTTTGCAGGCAATCCCAAGGGAATGGAAGCAAAACTGGTGCCTCAGGCGGGATTTGACTTTGCCCCAATCACCATCAAGGGCTTTCAGCGAAGGCTCACATGGTTTAATATCAAATATAATATTTCGTCGCTGTTTTATCTGACCACCGCTTCGGCTCGGTCCAAAAAGCTGATCGAAAACTTTGGACCGGATCTGGTGGTCGGTACCGGCGGCTATGTCAGCGGTCCGATTCTGCGCAAGGCAGCACAGATGGGGATTAAAACTGCCTCCCATGAATCCAATGCCTTTCCAGGCGTGACGACCAAGCTGCTCTCGCGCTATGTCGATGAGATTTTGCTGGCGGTACCGGAGGCAAAAAAATATCTGGACCCCAAGTGCAAAGAGGTGATTGTGGGAAATCCGGTGCGTGAGTCGATCGTTTATGCCGACCGCGAGCGCGCACGTCAAAAGCTGGGTGTGGGTCAGCGGGTGTGCATTGTATCCTTTGGCGGTAGCCAGGGCGCGCACCGGCTCAACCAGGCCATCGCAGAGCTGATGGCTTATCACACCAAACCGGACAGCCCTCTGGCAGGAAAAATTCACCATATTCATGCCACCGGCAAGTATGGGGTGGAGGATTTTCCTCAGATGCTGCGGGAGCACGGCGCCGTGTTTGAACAGAATCCGCACGTCGATATCCGTGAGTACATCAACGACATGGACGACTGTCTGGCGGCAGCCGATTTGGTCATCTGCCGTGCAGGAGCATCCACCCTCTCCGAGCTGGAGGCGGCAGGACGGGCATCCATTCTGATTCCGTCTCCCAATGTAGCGGAGAATCATCAGTACCACAATGGCATGGTGCTGGTCAAAAATGATGCAGCCGTTTTGATTGAGGAAAAGAATCTGACCGGCGAAAAGCTGTATCAGACGGTGCAGGAACTGAGCGAAAACCCACAGCGCCTGCGCACCTTGGGTCAGAATGCACAGAAGCTGGCGATGATCGACGCCAACGAGCGCATTTATCAGGAGCTGATGCGCCTGATGCGGGAAGAACGCTGAATCTTATTGCAGCGTTGGGAAAAAGACTTTTGTTAAGAAAAAAGAGTGAAAAATAACTCCCTTTCAGGAAAAGGGACCAAATGCTCCCCGAAAGCATAGTATGACGTAGTAAGACAAAACGCCGCAGAGAGCGGCGGCTATGCAGAAAGGGTGCGTGAAAATGGATACGGATCGCTACATCGTAGACGGCCAGCATCGGCTGGAGGGTCAGGTGTGGGTGCATGGCGCAAAAAATGCGGCATTGCCTATCCTGGCGGCTTCGCTGTTGTGCGATGGCTGTGAGATTGAAAACTGTCCCGATCTGTCCGACATCCGCGCCGCAGAAAATATCCTGCGGCATCTGGGATGCCGGACGGCGTGGGACGAGGACAGCAATGGACAGAAGGTGCTTTCGGTGATACCGGCGCCAGCGGCGGTCTGGGATATTCCCGACGCGCTGATGCAGCAGATGCGCTCCTCGATTGTCTTTCTGGGAGCCATCGTCGCACGGTGCGGACGGGCAAAACTGTCCTATCCTGGTGGCTGTGAGCTGGGGCCGCGTCCGATCGACCTGCATCTGTCGTCGCTCAAAAAGCTGGGCGTACAGATTCTGGAAGAAGGAAATGAGCTGGTTTGCTCGGTGCCTCATAAACTGCACGGCGCAAAGATCACCCTGCCGTTTCCCAGTGTGGGAGCGACAGAAAACATCATGATTGCGGCGACGCTGGCCGAAGGAGAGACGGTAATCTGCAACGCGGCGCGCGAGCCGGAGATCGTCGATCTGGCGGGCTTTCTCAATGCCTGCGGCGCGCGCATCCGGCTGTGTTCCGACGGTACCATCGCCATCTGTGGAGTGCCAAAGCTGCACGGATGCCGCTATCGGGTCATCCCTGACCGCATTGTGACCGTCACCTATCTGTGCTGCTGCATGACTGCCACCGGAGAAGTGACGGTGCGTGGAGCGCAGCCGCAGCATCTGGGAGCGGTGCTTCCGGTGCTGGAGGAGATGGGAGCCCAGCTACATACCGAAGGGGATGACATCCATCTGCAGTGCAAAGCGCCGCTTCGGGCAGCCAATACCATCTCCACCATGCCCTATCCGGGATTTCCGACCGATGCACTGGCACCGGTGATGGCAGTGGCCTGCTACGCACAGGGATCGACCATCTTTGTGGAAAACATCTTTCAGGATCGTTTTAAGCAGGCGTGGCAGCTGTGCCGGATGGGCGCGGATATTCATGCGGAGGGCCGCGTGGCGGTGGTTCGAGGTCCACAGCAGCTGCACGGAGCAAAGGTGCAGTGTACCGATCTGCGCGGCGGTGCAGCTCTTGTAGTGGCAGCACTGGGAGCGCAGGGAAGGACAGAGATTGAACAGATCCACCACATCCTCAGAGGATATGAAAAACTGGATCAGACGCTGCGCACGCTGGGCGCGTCCATCGTCAGAAAATAACAGCGCAAATGAAGAAAACAACGGGCAGGTCCTGTGGCCTGTCCGAAAAGGATAGATCTATACAGTCAGACCAGAAACAAAGGAGGGATGTCTTATGCCGACAGCGCAGTCCCGTGGCTCGCCCAAAAAACGAATCATTCGTCGGATGCGGAAATATCTGCTGCATTACGTCCTGCTTTTGCTTTTTTGTCTGGCGATTGCCTTTATCATGTGTTACACCGTTTTCTTTAAACTGGACAAGATTAAGATCAGCGGTTGTACCATGTACAGTGAAAGTCAGATTGTCGATGAGATCGGCGCCCAAAAAGGGGACAGCCTGTTTCAGATCAACATCTCCAACGCAGAAAAACGTCTGCTTGGCAAGATGCCCTATCTGAAAACGGTCAACATCTCCCGCCAGTTTCCCACCACCTTGAAGGTGGAGATCGTCGAGGAAACCGTGCTGGGCGCAGTATATACCGCCGACGGATTTGCAATCATCTCCGACACAGGCAAGGTGCTTCAGGAAGGAGTGCTTACCTTGCCGGAAGGAATGCCGCGAATCGTCGGGCTGAAAAACCAGAGTTATGACACCGGTTCTTATCTAAACGAAAGTGTCAGCAGCGGAGGCGGTCTGCAAAAGGAGATCCTTTCGCTTCAAATTGTCAGCCAGCAGCTGGCGGCCTATCAGTTTGATGATATTACATATTACGATGTCAGCGACCTGCGCGACATCAAGGTGATGATTGAGGACAGGCTGCTGCTGGAATTGGGCAGCGATACCGATATGGAATACAAGTGCAAGTTCATCCGCGGAGTGCTCGATGGAAAATCGAGCGGCGATGAAAAGTTCGAGTCCGTTCCCGAGGAAGGTGTACTCGACTTCAGCAATCCGCCCGCGCTGCATACGATGTCGATGAGTATCGACAAAGTAAAAAATGAAGAGGCTTATCTGGACTTTGGTGCAGCAGCAACTCCTGCCACCGACAATGTTGCCGGCGGACAGGAATCCCAGCCACTGACGCCACAGACCAGTGGAGAAGAACAAACAGATGCCGATTCTGCCCCAGAGGAAGAAGCCGCCGCCGGTGAAGAAGAGGCAACAAATGCCAGTGGAGCAGAGGATACTGGCGGTGAAGGCGCAGAACAGACCAGTACCGACACCGAAGCTACCTTCAACACTGGCGGAGGAGAAACTGTCACCAATACGGCAGGTGGTCAGGTGGTCACCAACACCGCAGAGGAGACAGGCAGCGACACCCAGCAAGCGACAGAAAACACGACCGGAACGCAGGCAGCAGGATCATCGACAGAAGGAACAACTGGCGAAGATCAGGAAAACAGCGAAACCGGACAGTCAACAACCAGCAACAGCGATGTATACAATGATGCAGGCCGTGCACCCATTGTAAACTGAGGTAAAAACGGGCAATTTTTGTGAAAGAAGCCTTTGAGGAGGAAAACGATTATTCAAATTTTGTCTTTTTTGTCACAGAATCTCTTGAAAAATTTACAAAAATCTGATAAGGTATAGATGTATACTTTTGACTTTTTATGAATTTCTGTTTCAACATAGATTCTGCCGGTATGGTATCAGATTATTCTGGATAATTGTTTGCAATTTGTATGCTGGAGATAAAGTTTAGGAGGAACGAAGAAAATGATGGCAAATTTTGAGCTCGACAACGAGTATGATGGCGTAGAGGTGACAATAAAAGTCATCGGTGTTGGCGGCGGCGGCGGAAACGCTGTCAACCGCATGATCGAAGGCGGAATGCCAGGTGTGGAATTTATCTCCATCAACACCGATGCACAGGCGCTGAAGAACTCCAAGGCAAGTCAGAAGATCGTCATTGGCGACCGTCTGACCAGAGGACGCGGCGCAGGCGGCGTGCCGGAAAGAGGCCAGAAAGCTGCTGAAGAAAGCCGCGACGAGATTGCAGCAGCCATCAAAGGTTGTCAGATGATCTTTATCGCAGCCGGCATGGGCGGCGGTACCGGCACTGGTGCAGCTCCGGTTGTTGCACAGATCGCAAAAGAGATGAACATTCTGACGGTTGGTATCGTCACCAAACCGTTTGAATTTGAAGGCAAAAAGAGAATGGAACAGGCAGAACGCGGCATCGCTACCCTCAAAGAGAATGTCGATGCGCTGGTTGTCATCCAGAACGAGCGTCTGCGCCTTGTATCGGAGACCAAGATCACGCTGCTCAATGCCTTTGCCGAGGCGGATAACGTCCTCAAACACGGCGTACAGAGCATCTCCGACCTGATCTACACTCCAGGTTTGATTAACCTTGACTTTGAGGACGTCTGCCAGATCATGCGCGGCGCAGGTTCTGCTCACATGGGCGTTGGACGTGCCAGCGGCAAGGACAAGGCAGAAATCGCTGCCAAGGCTGCGATCTCCTCTCCACTGCTCGAGTCCTCGATCGACGGTGCGGAGCGCGTTATCCTCAATATTACTGCTCCATCCGACATCGGTCTGGACGAGGTCAACCTGGCTGCAGATATGATCCGTGCTTGTGCACATCCTGACGTCAACCTCATCTTCGGTGTTGCCTTCGACGACACCCTCGACGATGAGATGGTGGTCACTGTCATCGCAACCGGCTTTGAGCTGGATAAAAACTTTGACATTCCTGACTACCGTTTCAAAGCAGCTTCCTCCACCGATGCTCCAAAGAAGGAAGAAAGAGAAGATGATACCAAGCAGGACGAGGACGATATGCCATTTGACATTATGTCCATCTTTGGTCAGAGAAGATAATAAACGCTTAAAAAGAAAAGGTACAACCAATCGGTTGTACCTTTTTTTGTGCTTTATGGGATGATTTAGAGGGAGGATTCGCTATCCTTTTTCTGAGCATCACAGCGCTTTTGCAGCAGTTCAAAATCTTCTGCATTGTGGTCGTCTTCCCAGCGCGGGCGAAGGGTGTCCAGTGCCTCCTGAGCCTGTTCATATTCCTTTTTTGAGAGCAGGTCAAAGATAAAAAGCACTGCCAGAGTGCCGCCCAGATGTTGGGAATCCTTCCATTTGGCAAAGGTTGCTTGCTGGGCCTGCATAATCTGAGAAGCCTTTTCATCTTCGTCAAGATAAAAATAGGTCAGTGCAAGGTCGGCCCAGTAAACAGGACGGTAGATCGAAATGACCTTGTTGGATGGAATTTGCTCAAGTATCGAAAGAGCAGCTGGATAATCCTTTTTGCAACACAGTGCCGCCGCATGGTTGATGATCAAAAGCTGACGCAGAGGTTTGGAACGCATATCGTCCAAAAGGTTGTGAATCTGCTGGATGTAAAGGTCGGGGTCACGATACAAGGTTGGAGTCAGCTCATTGATTTTTCGAGAGAGCTTTCGTTGCCACAAGAAATTAACGAACAGCGGACAAATACCGATCAAAGCAAGCCAACCCCAGTATACAACCTGCCGGATGGTTCCCTCAAGATCGAAGGCGGAAATCAGGGCTCCCACCAGCAAACTTCCCAGAATCACGACGGTAAAATAGACAATTCGGATGGTACGGTGATGTTTTTTCATAATGCGCTCCTTTTAGTATTTTTGATAATTGTAATATAAAAGGAATATTTTGTCAACTGGTAAAGAACAATCGTCCACAATTTACATACAAAAAAGGCTTTCCGAGAAAATCTGTCTCGAAAAGCCTTTTTTACATCATAAAATCGTCAGAAAGTAGGAGTTTATTATTTCTTTTGCGCTTCAATGCGCTCGGCAAGATCATTTAAGTAAACCCAGCGATCCATCTTTTCGGCAAGTTCTGCTTCCAGCTGTTCCTTTTGCGCGGTCAGCTCCTGCAAAGCGGTATAGTCGCTGGCACTGTCGGCGATTTGCTGTTCGGTCTGGGCAATCTTCTCCTCCAATTCCGCAATGACAGCGTCGATCTGTTCATATTCCCGCTGCTCCTTGAAGGAGAACTTGAGCTTTTCATGCTGGTTACGTCCGTCGCGGTTCTCTTTTGGAGCAGCTTTCTGTTCCGCTTTTTTGAGCTTTTCCTGTTCGGCAACGTCGGCGCGGTAGTCGGTGTAGCCGCCGGTGTAATGGGTGACAACACCGTCACCAGCCAGCACAAAGACGTGGTTCATCAGCTTGTCCAGGAAGTAGCGGTCGTGGCTGACGGCGATGACGACGCCAGGAAACTCCTCCAGATAATCCTCCAGCACGGACAGCGTTTCGATGTCCAGGTCGTTGGTCGGCTCGTCGAGCACCAGAACATTGGGCGCTTCCATCAGGACCCGCAGCAGATACAGACGACGGCGTTCACCGCCGGACAGGCGTCCGATTTCGGTGTGCTGCAGATCGCTGGAAAACAGGAATTTTTCCATCATCTGAGAAGCGGTCAGCATACCCTCGGGAGTGTCGATCTCCTGTGAGATGCTGCGGATGTAGTCGATGGCCTTGGTGGAAGGGTCGCATTCGGAGCCGATGAACGATTCCTGCGAGAAATAGCCGATGCGCACTGTGTCGCCGTGGATGACCTGACCTTCATCGGGAGCAAGCTGTCCGCAGATCATGCGGACCAGGGTGGATTTTCCGTAGCCGTTGGGTCCGATGATGCCCACGCGGTCTCCGCGGAGCAGATTGTAGCTGAAGTCCTTGATGAGCTGTTTGCCGTCAAACGATTTGGAGATGTGCTCAATCTCGATGATCTTCTTGCCCAGTCGAGAGGAGAGAGCAGATACCTCCAGCTTGCTGTTGTCAGGAACGTAACCAGGCTGTTTTAACTCCTCAAAGCGGTTGACGCGAAACTGCTGTTTGGTGCTGCGCGCTCTTGCTCCGCGCTGAATCCAGGCCAGCTCCTTGCGGTAGAGGCTCTGGCGCTTGCGCTCGGTGGCAAGCAGCATCTCCTCACGCTGGGCTTTCAGCTCCAGATACTGCGAGTAGTTGGCAGGGTAGCTGTACAATTTGCCGCGATCCAGCTCGACGATGCGGTTGACCACCCGTTCCAGAAAGTAGCGGTCGTGGGTGACCATCAGCACAGCGCCGCGAAAGCGCATCAGGAAGCCTTCCAGCCAGTCCACCATCTCGCTGTCGATATGGTTGGTCGGCTCGTCGAGGATGAGCACCTGTGCTTCAGCTGCCAATGCACACGCCAGTGCGACGCGGCGTTTCTGTCCGCCGGAGAGCAGCTCAATCTTCTGGTCGTAATCGGAAAATCCCAACTTGGTCAGGATGGTCTTGCACTGATATTCGTCCGCCTGTTGACGGATGCGGGCTTCCTCTGCCTGTTCCTCGTCGATGGCAACTCCCTTCATCACCTGCTCGAGAATAGTTGCCTGTGGCTCAAAGACGGGATTCTGCGGCAGATAGGCCACTTGTACGCCATTGGCGCGGGTGACAGTGCCGCTGTCTGGAAAGTCCAGACCGGCAATAATCTTTAACAGGGTGGACTTGCCGGTGCCGTTGACGCCGATCAGACCGACCTTGTCTCCCTCATTGATGGCCAGCGAACAGCCGTCCAGCAGCTGGCGGTCGCTGTAACCTTTGGACAAATTTTCTGCGTTGAGTAATATCAAGACGAAAAGCCTCCGTTTCTGTATCAATCCGGTTTGATGTCCATTATACTATGGATGCACAGCCATCGTCAAATCAACTTGCAGCAGAACTGTTCTGCACAAGAAACAGCATGGAAAATCTGGACAGAAGGGTTAGGTGCAGCGGGACTGTTTTTAGGGGATGTGATGAAAATATACTTTGTTCAGCTAAAGCGCTTGACATTTGCTGTTGTCTGCGCTATCTTAAATTCGATCAATATTTGTTAATTGCGTACATATTGTATGACAAAAAGTTATCATTCAGATACAATAACTTTCGATTTGTTTGGAGTGTGAACAAGATGTCAGTTTTAGATGTGGTTGTATTTGCGTTGGAAATGATCGGAACAGTTGTGTTTTCGATCTCCGGAGGACTGGTCGGCATTGAACGTGGGTTGGACTATTTTGGAATTCCGGTGCTGTCCATGACAACGGCAGTGGGCGGAGGGATGCTGCGGGATCTGATTCTGGGCAAGACACCGCCGAGCATGTTTACCAATCCGGTCTATGTTTTTGTCGCTATTGTCACTTCGTCGCTGATGCTGTTCTTGCTGCATCGCTATGGAAACTTTGTGGAGAACGGAAAGTTTGTCAGCTTTATGGGCATGATCAACTTCTTTGATGCGCTGGGACTGGGAATCTTCACCATCATCGGAGTCAATTCGGCTCTGGACAGCGGCTATCATAACACCTTTCTGGCGGTGTTTGTCGGTGTTATGACTGGAGTTGGCGGGGGAATGCTGCGCGACATCATGGTACGGCGTACACCGCTGGTGCTGCGTCGGGAAATCTACGCAGTGGCGGCAATTCCTGGTGCATGGATTTATTATTACCTGCAGGCGTTTCTGCCAAAGACCCTGTGTATGCTGCTGTGTGCCTCCTTGATCGTTATTTTGAGATTGACTTCGATCCGTTTTCATTGGAATCTGCCAAATTCGGTGGAAGCGGGCAAAAGTACAAATGTATAGGCGCAGAGATGCAAAAAGAGCCTGTATCTTTGGATACAGGCTCTTTCTGTGGAAATGATTACAAAACAACGTAGAAGACGACGGTAAGAAAATGGAAGAATGTGCCGATCAGGATGCAGACGTGGAACAGCTCATGAAAACCAAAGACGGAGGAGATATTTGGCTTTTTGAGAATGTAGAACACGGCTCCGATCGAGTAGGAGATGCCGCCGGCAAGCAGCAGCAGAATGGCGCCCGTCGGCATCATCTGCAGTGCCGACCAGTCAAAGATGATCGCCCAGCCCATCAACAGATAGAAGCTGGTGTACAGCCAGCGAGGAGCATTCATCCAGAACATCTTGACCAGAATACCGCACAGAGCGATCGCCCAGATGGCAATCACAAAGATGATTCCATGTCTGCCTTCCATAAATTTCAGGCACATAGGGGTGTAGGAACCGGCGATGAGCACATAGATCATGGCGTGATCCAGCTTGCGCAGACGTTCCTGAATTTTCAGCGGACCATTATAAAAGTGGTAGACAGAACTTGCACTGTACAATGCGAGCATTGAACCGCCAAATGCCAATACGCTGATAATCATCCGTGCAGAATAATTGCCGGTAGCTCCGTTTAAACAGACAAGGAAGATGGTTGCAGCTGCCGAGAATACCATCCCAAGAAAATGGGTGTAGCTGCTCATGGGCTCTCTTGCGTTTTTAAAAAGACTATACATAATAATCCTCCTTATGCTACGTAGTTTTTAAAACTACTTTATGTATGCTATCATATCAAATCGCAGAGCATTTTGCAATACATCTTGCGAAATTTTTAAAAATAATATAAAATATAAGACAAAACAGAGGACAAGAACACCAGGAACATTGCCTTGTGTGTTGATACATCAAAAACAAGAGCGATTGGAGGCACTAGGGAAGATGGAAGTCAAAAAAGGAAGCGTCGAGAAGCTGATCAGTTCTACCTTGAACCAAAGCCGATTGGAGCCGGAACAGATACCGGAGCTGGATTTATATGTCGATCAGATTCTGATGCTGTTTGAAGATAAGCTGGGGGATACTCGCCGCCATGAAAAGGATAAGATTCTGACCAAGTCGATGGTTAATAATTACAGTAAGGAACGACTGATCCGTCCGATGCACGGCAAAAAGTATTCCCGCGAACAGATTCTGCAAATTTTGCTGATCTGCAATCTGAAGAATATGATGTCGATTGGTGATATCAAGCAGGTGATGACCCTGCTGATGGAGGAAGGCATCCGTGCAGATGGTCTGGAGGAAATCTTTGAGAAAAACCGAGTCAACCAGGATAAACTCAAACAGGGCATCAGTGGTATTGTGGGTGGTCTCAAGGAAAACTATGCAGAGGAAATGGATACCAAGGCAGTTGTGTCGCTGCTGCTGAGTTTGGCAGGAATTTCCAGCTACTGTAAGCGCACCTCGGAGGCGATCATCGACCAGTTTTTTGTGCAGGACGAAAAAACAAAACCTTCAAAATAGACAGAAGAACAAAATAAGCAGAAGCCACACCGTATTCGGTGTGGCTTCTGCTTATTTTTTATTACACAACCAAGGAAGGAAGAAATATCAAAATGATGGTTCTATCTTAACAAGATATGGAAGAAAAATCAAGAGCAAAATTGCATTTTTTGCAAAAAAACTAGTAAAAACCGTCAAAAGTTGCAAAATATTTTTTATTTAAAGAGCATGTTTTATTGCGCTAATACTAAAAAGTAAGGCTCTGTCAGGGGAAGGATGGGTTTTCACTGTATAGCTGGGCAGATTTGCAGTCTGCTCCGAGAAAACCTTCGTTTTAGGAAGGAAGCAGAAAAATATCCTTGTCCAAAACGGCGCATAAAAAGACAACACTCTGCCTTGCAGCAGAGTGTTGTCCAAAAAACGAACTTTTATTTTTTGCAGAGCAGATCGGCGACATATAGTCCGTTAGCTGCCGCCTGAGACAGCGAGCGGGTAAATCCTGCTCCATCACCGATGGCATAGATGTCCTCGCAACCTTCAATCATAAAGTTTTGGGTCTGCGGACGTGCCGAATAATACTTGCATTCAATGCCGTACAGCAGGGTATCATAATTGGCAGTGCCAGGTGCAACGGCATCCAGCGCATGCAGTGTCTCGATGATATTATCCAGTTGACGTTTCGGCATGCACAGGCTCAGATCGCCAGGGACAGCGTTGAGGGTTGGACGGGTGGTGGAATTTGCCAGACGTTTGGCGTCGGTACGGCGTCCATTTTCCAGATCACCCAATCGCTGAACCAGCACGCTGCCGCCCGAAATGAGGTTAGCAAGGCTTGCTACATGGCGCGCATAGTCGATCGGCTGTTTGAACGGCTCGGTGAAACGGATGGTCGAGAGCAGCGCAAAGTTGGAGTTTTCGGTTTTGCGGCTCTGGTCGCGGTAGGAATGACCGTTGACAGTCAGAACGCCGTCGGTGTTTTCGGTGACGACGCTGCCGCGCTCATTGAAGCAGAACATTCTGGTTTTGTCGCCGTAGCCTTTGGAGCGGTACCAGATCTTTGGCTCGTAGATGCGCTTGGAGAAATCCTCCCAGACGATTGCAGGCAGTTCCACACGCACGCCGATGTCCACCTGATTGTTCGTCAGCGGGATGTTGTTGTCGGCGCACCAGCGGGAAAAGAAGCGGCTGCCGACACGTCCTACTGCAAAGATGATCTTGTCGGCGGTGCAGTGCTCCTCGCCGCGGGAGCTGTGCATGGTCAGAGTGCGGGTGCTGCGGTTGACGTCGGTCACCTCGGTGTCGGTGATGATGTCGCAGCGGGTACGAAGGTCCTCGATCAGACGGCGCATCGTCTCAAAGTTGGAATCGGTGCCCAGGTGTTTAAGCTGCGCCTGATTCATGTGCAGGTCGTGGCGCAGACACAGCTTTTTCAGCTCGTTGTCCGGCGCAAAGCGTTCGGTGGTGGCGCCAAACGAAACAAGGATGCGGTCGGCCTGCTCAATGTAGTCGATGACCGTCTGTGGCTCCAGAAAATCGGTCAGCCAGCCGCCGTATTCGGTGGAGATGACATATTTGCCGTCCGAAAAAGCGCCGGCGCCTGCCAGACCTTCCATGATGGCACAGGAAGGACATTTAATACATTTGTTCACCTTTTTGGTGACGATAGGACAGGAGCGTTTTTCAATCGCATGACCTTTTTCGATGATGCAAACCGAAGCGGAAGGATCGGTTTCGGTGATGCGGAAGGCGGTCATCAGTCCGCCGATACCGCCGCCGATGATGGCAATGTCGTAATGCTGTTTCATAAAATGACCTCCAGACAAAAGAATAAGAAGTTGGTAATAAGTCTGTTTTCAGTTCTTTTTCTATACAATGCTTCCCATTTTTGCCCAAACCAATTAATTATATCATATCTTGAGAGCAAATACTAGTCCTTGATAGAAGGTTTTGAAGAAAATATCCGCGAAGATTGAAAAAAAGAAAGGGGTATGGTAGTATTGAAAACAGAAGGAAAGGAAAAAGGAGAGATGTGGAGATGCTAAAAAAGATTCTGCGAATGCTGACCCAGCGTGTTGTGATTACAGCACTGTTTATTCTGATTCAGGCAGTGCTGCTGTTCGGCATCATCTGGAAGCTCAACAATTATTTTGTTTACTTTTATGCTGCAAGCATTCTTTTAAGTGTGCTGCTGACGTTGGGAATTATCAACAGCAAGTCCAATCCGGCCTACAAAATCGCGTGGCTGATTCCCATTCTGCTGCTCCCTGTTTTTGGAGGAATGTTTTATCTGGTATTTGGTTCCAGCCGAACCGGACGGTATATCCGAAAGAAAATGAGAACGGTTGGACAGGAGATGCGCGAGGAGGTGCAGAAGCTCAGCGACCACTCCGGCATCGACCAGATGGAAGCGGATGCTGTCAATCAATCTCGGTATATCACCCGCTGGGCATACAGCCCTCCTTACAGAAATACCTGGACGGAATATCTTCCAATGGGAGAGGTCAAATTTGAACGGATGGTGCAGGAGCTCAAAAAAGCTAAGCATTTTATCTTCATGGAGTATTTTATCATCGAAGAGGGCAAAATGTGGAACACCATTCGAGATATCCTTTGCCAAAAGGTGAAGGAAGGAGTGGATGTCCGCCTCATCTATGACGACATGGGCTGCATCATGACCCTGCCCAACGGCTATAACAAAAAGCTGGAGAAAATGGGCATCAAGTGTGCGGTGTTTAATCCTTTTGTACCGGTGCTTTCCAGCAAATTCAACACCCGCGATCACCGCAAGATCTGTGTTATCGACGGAAACGTCGGTTTTACCGGCGGCGTCAATCTGGCGGACGAATATATCAACGCCTATGAAAAGCATGGACACTGGAAGGACACGGCAATCCTGCTGCGTGGAGAAGCGGTGTTCAGCCTGACGGCGATGTTTTTGTCGATGTGGGACTATCTGACCGGCACAAGGGAGGATTACAGCAACTATCTGCCCACCGAAACGGTGCCGGATGCCAAAGGCTTTGTGCAGCCGTTTGCCGACAATCCGCTCGATGATGAGGCGGTCGGTGAGACGGTGTATATGAACATTATCAACAAAGCCAAACGCTATGTCTATATTACCACACCATACCTGATTATCGACAATGAGATGTGCACTGCACTGTGTACCGCGGCAAAAAGCGGAGTGGATGTGCGCATTATTACCCCACACGTCCCAGATAAATGGTATGTTCATGCGGTAACCCGCGCCTATTATCAGGTGTTGGTCGAGGCAGGCGTGCGCATCTTTGAGTATACCCCTGGCTTCATTCATGCCAAAACCTTTGTCGCTGACGACGAGTATGCAGTGGTGGGAACCATCAACATGGATTACCGCAGTCTGTATCTGCACTTTGAATGTGGTGCATGGATGTATCAGACATCGAGCGTGCTGGATGTGCGGGACGACTTTTTCAAGACACAGCAGATCAGTCAGGAGATCACAAGGGAACAGTGCAGAAACGTTTCCTTCCCTGTTCGTCTGGGCAGATCGGTGCTGCGAGTGTTTGCTCCATTGATGTAAAACATATGGCAGTTTTGGAATGTTTTCTTTTTTCCGTATCTTTCGCCGAAAAAATATGGTACAATAAATACAGGACAGGTCCTTTGAAATAGGGCCCTTTGTAGAAAATGGAGGAAGATAGCATGAGAAAACATACAAAAAAATGGTTGGCGCTGCTGCTTGCGATGGTGACAGCGTGGAGCCTGTTTGGCTGTTCTGCCACACAGCAGCAAGAAACAGCTGATTCTACCGAGCAGACTCAGACAACAGAGGAAACATCCGAACAGGAGACATCGTCGTCCGAAGCGCAGGATGAGCAAACTGCGCAGGCACAATACAGCCGCACACCCGAGGAGATTGCACAGCAGTTTGCCCAGCAGTGGGTGGAACGCTGGTCGCAGCTTCAGTCGGAGCTCACCATGACAAACGGTCAGGGCCGCGCTTTTCTGGCGGATCTGGACAACGATGGACTGGGAGAGCTGATCTTTCTGTACGACAACTATATTGATTATGATGCGCTGGTCTATCGGATCAGCGGAGAGCAGGCGGAGGAACTTGGTCAATTTACCGTTTCGAATAGTTCCAACGGAGAGCTGAGCTTCTCGCTCTATCAGAGCGCACAGCCGGTACTGTACTACCAGACGGTGCAGACGCACGCCTCCCAGGAAGGAAGCAGCGAGACGGAGGAAAGCTTTATCAGCCTGCAGGACGGAACGATTGTCCGCAATACCCTGTATTATACCAGCTATGGGGACACCAATACCTACTATGACAGTGTAGAGGCAGGCGCCAATGAAATCAGCCAGGAGGACTACGACCTGCTGCGCATCGGCTTGCTTGGCAGCGAGGAAGTCTCCCAGGAGATCGTGCTGAGCGCAGAGAATATCGTGGACTGTTCCGATGAACAGGCGGTCGCAGACTACATTCAGGCATTGTTTGCATAATTTGTACGACATCACAAAGGAGGCAGGAGAAAACGTGGAAACGTTTTCTCCTGCCTCCTTTTATGTTGTTGCGATGCAGCAAAGCCATTGTATTATTTTTGCGGCGAAACTTTTTCTTGCTGAGCGGCAGGCTGCAAACGAAGCACCACGCCGCTGAGGGCGGGAAGAGGGGTTTCTGCATAATACCGCTGTCCCAGCGGTACCGCCGGAATGGGCTTGCGAGCAGCATCGGTCGAATCGAGCAGCGGCAGGTAGGTCACAGGCTGCTGACTGCGCAGCGGATAATACGGGCAGTCGCGATCGGAAAGATTGAGCAGCAACAACAGCTGGTTGTCTTCGTTGTCTTTGCGCAGGATGGCAAAGGTCTGCGGCAGCACCTGTCCCATGTCTTTCCACTCAAAGTAGCGGCTGTCGTAGTCGCACTGCCACAGCGGAGCATTTTCAGTGTACAGGGCATTGAGCTTTTGCAGAAATTCGCAGAAGTCGCGGTGCGCAGGATAGTCCATCAGGTTCCAGCCAGGTTCGCGCTGTTCGCTCCACTCCATAAACTCCGCCAGCTCGTTGCCCATGAAGGACAGCTTCTTGCCAGGGTGAAACATCATATACAGGTACAAACAGCGCAGCTGGGCAAACTTCTGCTCGTAGTTGCCCCAAAGCTTGTCGATGATGGTGCGCTTGCCATGAACCACCTCGTCGTGGGAAAGCGGCAGCAGGTAGATGTCCTGATAAAAGTAGCTCATCGAAAAAAGCAGACGGTTTTTCATCCCTGCCCGCTGGTCAAACGGCGTTGCAAAGTAGTCGAGGGTATCGTGCATCCAGCCGAGGTTCCACTTGTAGTCAAAGCCCAATCCGCCGTAGCAGACCGGCGCTGTCACCTTGAGGTAGTCGCTGGAGTCCTCGGCGATCAGCATGACCTCGGGGTGATCCTGCTGGAGGGTGTAGTTGATGGAGCGGATTGCCCACAGTCCAGGATCGTTGAGCCCGTCCTCTTTTTTGCCGTAGCGGTAGATCAGGTTGGAAACGGCGTCGTAGCGGATGCCGTCAAAGTGAAACTGGGAGATCCAGAAATCCAGCGAGGAGCGCAGAAAGCTGATGACATGGGGTTTGGTGAAGTCAAACAGGGCGGTATCCCACTGGGTGTAGCGATGGTCAGGGTCGTCCGGCTCGTACAGGCTGGAACCGTCAAACAGATGCAGCGCATGGAAATCCCGCACAAAATGCACCGGAACAAAGTCGAGAATCACACCGATGTGGGAACGATGGCAGCGCTCAATCAGCTCCATCAGCTGTTCAGGGGAACCATAGCGGCTGGTGGCAGAAAAATATCCCGACACCTGATAGCCCCAGGAGGCATCCAGCGGGTATTCGGTCAGCGGCAGCAGCTCAATGTGGGTGTAGCCCATCTTTTTGACATAAGGAACCAGCTGTTCTGCTAGTTCATCATAGGAGTAAAACCGATCCTGTTCCTCGCTGTCAGGGTTTTTGATCTTCCAGGAGCCTGCATGCAGCTCATAGATGGAAAGCGGACGGTCATAATTTTTGCTGCGCTGTGCCATCCATTCATGATCCTGCCAGTCACGGGAGGGCAGAGGATGCAGCACCGAAGCATTGTGTGGGCGCACCTCGCTGCAAAAGGCAAAGGGGTCAGCGCGGTCCCATTTCTCTCCGGCAGCGGTGGTGATGCGATATTTGTACCGCTGACCATACTGTGGGTCAGGAGAACAGAGCGTCCAGACTCCGCAGTCCAGCCGCTGCATCGGCCAGGGCTGCCAGTCGTTAAAATCGCCGATCAACGCGACCTCTGCGGCAGCGGGAGCATAGACGGTAAAGCGCATCTGTTTTCTTCCGTCCTCCCAGACGGGATGAGCACCAAAATATTTGTAGCCTTTGGACGAGCGTCCGCGCAGATATTCAATCAAGGGAGTGATCTCCATCGAAGGACCTCCTTTTCTGTCGTTTTTTCTAAGGCGCTTTTTCTTTCATTATACGACGTTTTCCATCGGATGAATAGAGCAAAATGACTATTCGTACAGTGAAAACGGGAAAAATAAAAAATAGTGATAAAATTTTATCAACTCTTGATAAATTACTATAAATATTGCATAATAGAGAAGGAGAAAAGCAATGTCTTTTTATCTGTAATATAAGAACAATCAAGGGAGGCTTCATTTATGAAAATCGGCACTGTCAAAGAGATCAAAAAGTTTGAATACCGTGTAGGTTTGACACCGGACAACGTCAAGAGCTATGTCAATGCAGGTCATCAGGTCTATGTTGAACGCAACGCCGGCGTCGGTTCGGGCTTTATGACCGAGGATTACGTCAAAGCAGGCGCCATCATCCTCGAAACAGCCCGTGAGGTTTGGGCAGCTGCCGATATGATCGTCAAAGTAAAGGAGCCACTCCCCGATGAATACGGATATTTCCGCAAGGGGCAGATCATCTATACCTACCTGCATCTGGCGGCGGACCGCGCTCTGACCGATGCTATGCTGGCAGCAGGCGTTTCGGGCGTTGCCTATGAAACATTGGATGACAAAGGCTATCTGCCGCTGCTGGCGCCGATGAGCCAGATTGCCGGACGACTGAGCGTGCAGGAAGGCGCAAAATACCTCGAAAAGCTCTATGGTGGTTCCGGTGTGCTGCTGTCCGGCGTGCCTGGCACTCCGAAGGCGAAAGTCGTTATCGTAGGCGGCGGCAGCGTCGGCACCAACGCCTGCAAGATTGCTGTCGGCATGGGTGCGGACGTCACCATCATGGACATCAACATTCACCGTCTGGAATACCTCGATGACATCTTCGGTGCGCGTGTTCAGACGCTGTATTCCAACGATGTCAACATCGAAAACGCGCTCAAGACCGCAGACCTGGTGGTCGGTGCCGTGCTGATTCCAGGTAAGAAGGCACCGAAGCTGATCAAACGCTCTTATCTGCGTGAGATGCGCCCAGGTTCGGTCATCGTCGACGTTGCAGTTGACCAGGGCGGCTGCTGCGAAACCACCCACATGACCTACCACGACGACCCGATCTACAAGGTGGACGGCATTGTTCATTATTGCGTGGGAAATATGCCAGGTGCTGTGCCGAGAACCTCGACCATCGCACTGACCAATGCAACACTGAGCTACGGTCTGGCGCTGGCAGAAAATGGTCTGGAAGCCGCCTGCCATAAGGATGCCCGCATCTATTCGGCGGTCAATACCTACGACGGCAAGCTAACCTGCAAGAACGTTGCTGACAGCTTCAAGATGGAGTACACCGACATTCATGAGTGCTTCTAATCTTCCGATGAGAAAAGCATATAAAAATAGCTTCGTCCCTCCACAGGGACGAAGCTATTTTTGAGTATGTGTCCGATTATTTTACTGCTTTAAAGTCGGGTACGGTTTCAGAAAGTTCAGCAGCCAGCTTTTCAAACGCCGGCATCGAGCGCAGGATCTGTTCGCGGCTGACACAGTAGGACAGGCGGAAATAGCCAGGGCATCCGAACGAGCTGCCAGGAACCACCAGAATGTTGTACTTCTTGGCCATCTCGCAGAAAGCTTTGTCGTCACCGCCTGGTGCCTTGGGGAAAAGGTAGAAGGCTCCCTGCGGTTTGGTGCAGGAGAAGCCCAGCGAGATCAGATGGTTGTAGATCAGGTCGCGGTTTTCGCGGTAAGGAGTGACATCGACGCTGAGGTCTGCGACCCGTGCGATCACCTTCTGAAACAGCGAAGGAGCGTTGACAAAGCCGAGTATACGGGTGGCAACGTTGAGGGCGGACAGAATCTCGTCCAGACCGTCCATGCCGTTGTTGGCGGCGAGGTAACCGATACGCTCACCAGGCAGCGACAGCGACTTGCTGTACGAATAACCGATGAAGCCGTTGCGGAAGTAGTCGAGGATGTACGGAACTTCCACGCCGTCGTAGGCGATTTCGCGGTAAGGCTCGTCCGAAACGACATAGATGCTCGAACCAAATTCCACCTGCTTCTGTTCCAGAATCTCCGCCATTCCCTTCAGCAGGGAGGCAGGATAGACAACACCGGTCGGATTGTTCGGGGTGTTGAGGATGACGGCCTTGGTGTGCGCAGTGACGGCAGCCTTGAGCGCTTCCAGGTCAGGAAGGAAGGTGTCGGGATGGGTCGGGACAACTACCAGCTCACCGTCGTAGTTGTGGACATAGTGGGTGTACTCGCCGAAAAATGGCGCAAAGACGATGACCTCGTCGCCAGGGTTGAGCAACGCCTTAAAAAGAACATTGAGTCCTCCTGCGGCGCCGCAGGTCATGACGATGTTCTGTGCCGAAAGCTGGGAGCCATGGGCGCGGTTGAGCTGGTCGGCGATGCTCTGGCGCACCTGCTCATAGCCGGAGTTGTTCATATAGCCATGGACGGTCAGCGGGTCCTCCTCGGTGAGAATCGAGTGGATGGCCTGCGCAATCTCCGCAGGCGGAGCAACACTGGGGTTGCCGATGCTGAAATCAAAAACATTTTCCTTGCCGTAAATCTTTGCCAGACGATTGCCCTCCTCGAACATGGCGCGGATGACCGAGCTGTTCTGGACAAGCGACTGCATCTTCTGTGAAATCATAGTCTGTTCCTCCCAACGGGAAAAATATTGTGCTTTACTACTGCAAAGTGATAATATTATTATAGCGCGTCCATCCAAAAATGCAAGACGATCTTACTGGGGACAAAGCTGATAAAGGTGGGTTTTGCCCTGTTTGCCTGTCAGCTCCACCAGACCCAGCTTGCGCAGCACCAGCAGCATATAGGAAGCCTGCCGGCTGTTTACCTTGCACAGCTTTTGCAGCTCTGCCGAGGTAAACGGCGTGGGAAGCCCTTCCGGCAGCAGGTCCAGCAGCTGACGAGGATGGTCGATGACGATTTCTCCCAGCAGTGAGATGGGAACCATCTGGTCCCGCTGGGAGCCGCGCTTGCCGTCGCGGCTCCAGCCGTTTTGCAGACGGTACTCCTCGCACTCGATAAGCGGCAGCACCAGCGAAAAGTTTTCCGGCCACAGCAGGTCAACGATGCTGTACAGCTCCCGAAAGACCTTGAGGACAGCGTTCTTTTTCGGGGAACGGTTGCGCGCACGAATTTCACCGGTCTGTGGGTCGATCCAGACCACCCACTTAACCGCAGGCACCGGATAGACCACCCGCACCGGAGCCTGCTGCAAAAAGCAGCCGAGCTTTTTGCGCAGCCGTCCAAAGCCGGCGGTCTGAATTTCGGTGATGCCGTGTTCGTCGGCGATGTCCGCGACAAATCCACCGTAATTGATCTCCTGGCAGAAAGGATTGGGACAGTAGTAGTTTTTCAGGACGGCATGCTGGGATTTTTCACCCAGCGACCCGATGCCGGTCTGCAAAAAGTCCTGGGAAAACACCTCCTGACAGCAGCGGGCAAAGTCCTGCTGGCGAGGCGGATGAATCTGTAAAGCCATGAGGAAGCTCCTCCAATATCGTTTGAGATAAATTTTATTATATCATAAGATGTTCGAGGAGGATATGGGCAGACTGTCGGCAATATTGACATTTGGAGCAATTTTACAGGAAGGTTTGTAGAATTTTTATCAACTCTTTTGCGCCTGAGGGATAAAAAATTGCATAAACGATGGTTAGAATTGGTCCAAATTTCCAAACAACAAAATATTTTGTCTAAATTTATGCAAGTATGCTGTGGCTTACAAATTCCAAATCAAACAGTCGCAGGGCTTTGTATAGGGTTGCCAAGTATAAATTAGACAACTCTTTTCCACCAAAATAGAGCCTTTCCAGATGGTTTTTGGGTATAATAGAAAAAAATGATTGAAGTTCAACAACTTTTCTTTGATTTTATATTGCATTTTGATTAAAAATTAGGTACACTATAAATAGCGAAGTAAACGGTGTCAATAGGGATATTGACGAATACGGATAGAAGAGGGGAATTGTTATGTCGAACAGATTGTTTCAAGGGATTGTCCATCAGATGAGAGATTCGATCGACCGTGTCATCGGTGTGGTAGACAGCTATGCGGTCACCATCTCCTGCAGCGACCTGACACGTATCGGCGAAACAAACGAGTATCTGGTACTGGACCTCAACGAAAACACCGATATCTTTGTGCGCGACGGCTATACCTACAAGCCGTTTGGAACCAGAGCAAAGCCGGACTATGCGGTCTTTGTTGAGGGAACCGATGAAATGGCCACCAAATTCTGCAACATTCTTGCCATCTCGTTTGCAAGCATCAAGCAGTATTATGATGAAAAATATGACCGCAACAACTTTATCAAGAACGTGATTCTGGAAAACATTCTGCCAGGCGATATTTATGTAAAAGCCAGAGAGCTGCGCTTCAACACCGACGTCAACCGCGTCGTATTGCTGGTGCGCGTTGTTTCTTCCAACGACATCTCTGCCTTTGATGTCATCCAGAACCTCTTCCCGGACAAGCAGAAAGACTTTGTCTTTAATATCAGTGAAAAGGATATTGTGCTGGTCAAGGAAATAAAGAGCGGTATCAACAGCAAGGACATTGAAAAATTAGCCCGTTCGATCGTTGATACACTGGGCAGCGAGTTCTATACCCGCGTTGTTGTCGGCATCGGCACCATCGTTTCCGGTGTCAAGGAGCTGAGCAAATCCTTCAAGGAAGCACAGGTTTCGCTGGAAGTTGGAAAGGTATTCGACACCGAAAAGGCGATCGTCAGCTACAACAACCTCGGTATTGCCCGTCTGATCTATCAGCTGCCGACCACCCTGTGTGAGATGTTCCTCAAAGAGGTGTTCAAGAAAGGTTCCATCGACAGCCTGGATCACGAGACACTGTTTACCATTCAGAAATTCTTTGAAAACAACCTGAACGTTTCGGAAACTTCCAGAAAGCTGTTTGTTCATCGAAATACACTGGTTTACCGTCTGGAGAAGATTAAGAAGCTGACAGGTCTGGATCTGCGCGAATTTGACCATGCGATCGTCTTTAAGGTTGCTTTGATGGTAAAACGTTACCTCACTGCAAATCCGGTTAAATATTAAGCGATAAAATATTTTCAGGCAGCTGCTCAGGAAGGAAATTCCCTCCTGGGCAGTTGTTTTACGCCGTAAAATCGATAGAAAAAGAAAAATCATAAATTTATGACAAAAGTCTAAATTATCATGAAAAATGTAAACTTTTCTTCAAATTGCAGCGGCGAATATGAGCAAACTGTTGCGATAAAACGGAAAATGTATTATAATTGTGACTGTCAAAACATGTAAAAGGACGGATCAAGACCGGAAAAAACCGGCACCGTTTGTGACAACACGGAAAAAAATGAACGGGGATATTTGATGGATCAGATATCTCTGTGAGTGATAAGGCGGTGTTCAAGTGATTGAGTTTACCAACGTCTCGAAGGTCTATGAAAATGGGACAAAGGCGCTGAGCAACCTGAGTCTCAGCGTGGACAAAGGGGAGTTTGTGTTTGTGGTCGGTCCCTCTGGTGCAGGCAAAAGTACCTTTATCAAGCTGCTTTTGCGGGAAGAAACACCGACAAAGGGAATTGTCAAGGTCAACGGCTACAACCTCAACAAGATCAAAAAGCGGCAGATTCCGCAGTTCCGGCGTTCGCTGGGAGTGGTCTTTCAGGACTTTCGCCTGATTCCTCAGATGACTGTATATGATAATGTAGCGTTTGCACTTCGTGTGACCAACGTTGCCAGCCGTTCCATCCGGCAGCGTGTGCCGTATGTACTGGGACTGGTTGGTCTGGCAGCAAAGGCCAGAAACTATCCCGACCAGCTGTCCGGTGGCGAACAGCAGCGTGTGGCACTGGCGCGAGCGCTTGTCAATAATCCCCCGCTGTTGATTGCGGACGAGCCGACCGGCAACATCGACCCTGAGCTGTCGCTGGAGATTGTCGAGCTGCTCAATGAAATCAACAAATGTGGAACAACCGTCGTCATGGTTACCCATGAGCATGAGTTGGTGGCCCGTTTTGGACATCGCGTCATCAGCATCGACCACGGTAGTTTGGTATCGGACGCGGATGAATGGGGGAGTTTCTATGAAGGGTAGCAGCATGGGCTATCTGCTCAAAACCGGATTTAAAAATGTGTACATGAACCGATTGATGTCCTTTGCGTCCATCGGTGTATTGGTGGCCTGTCTGATGCTGATCGGCAGCGCCATTCTGCTGTCGATGAACATGCAGGTCATCGTCGGCGCCGTAGAGGATGAAAACGAGATGGTCGCTTTTTTGGACATGGATGTGTCCGACGACCAGGCCCGCCAGATCGGCGATGAGATCGCAAAGATCCCCGAGATTGCGGAATCGTATTTCTACTCCTCGGAGGAAGCCTGGGCAGAGGAGCAAAAAAAATGGGGCGCTGCCAGCGCGATGGTAGAAGTTGATGTCGATGGCAACGACCTGGGACCGATTTTGCCGGATGCTTACCGCATCAAGCTCAATGATGTCAGCCAGGAAACACTGGACAGCGTGACGAATCAGCTGCTGCAGATCGACGGTATTGACCCTGATATTCGCACACCAAGTCAGGAGGCAACGATTTTGTCCGACCTGGAGCGTGCAATCTCCACCGTGGGCAGCGTCATCGTTGTCATTCTGGCGGTGGTTTCGGTGGTCATCATTGCAAATACCATCAAGATTACCATCTTTTCCCGCCGCAAGGAAATCAGCATTATGCGCCTGGTAGGTGCGACCAACACCTTTATCAAGATGCCGTTTTTGATTGAAGGTATGATTATCGGTTTGATTTCGGCGCTGCTGGCCTTCGGCGGACTGTGGATTGCCTACAACTATGCAACCCAGTTTATTATGCAGAGCCCGTCCTCCTGGCTGGAAATCGCCGTCGGCAAGTTGATTGATTTCCGCGACATTGCAACACGGATGCTGGCAGGCTTTGCTATCGGCGGCGCAGGATTGGGCGTCGTCGGTGCAAATCTCTTTATCCGCCGTCATCTGAAGGTATAGTACAGAGAAAGGAAGTGCAGTTGTTCTGTGAATACACACCACCATCGTTTTAGGAAAGCAGCGGCAATTTTGCTGGCTCTCCTGATTCTTGCACTGCCGGCCTCGGCAACCTGGGGAGAGGGCGAGATGCCAGACGACACCCAGAATACAACCGATACCTCGACCGAGGTGGAGACCGAAACCAGCACCCAGACTGGCGACTATGTCAGTGTGGATGAGGCGGAAGCACAGCGCCAGCAGGAGATTGCACAGGCGCAGCAGGAACAGCAGGAGCGCGAACAACAGAAACAGCAGTATCAGAATCAGATCAGCAGCCTGCAGGATGAACTGGATAAGCTCAAAGAGGAGCAGGAGGAACTGCAAAGCAAACTGAGCAATGTTACCAACCAGAAACAGCAGGCACAGGCAGTCAAAGATTCGCTGGATGCTGACCTGAACAATGTGCTGGGACAGATCAGCACATTGACATTGCAGATTGATGCGATGAACGAGTCGATTCAGATGACCCAGGAGGACATCGACACCTCTAAAAAGGAGATCAACGAGCAGATCAACCTCCTTCGCAAACGAATCCAGACTTCTTATAAAGCCGGATACAGCGATGCACTGTCGGTTGTTCTGGGTGCAGACAGCTATTATGACAGCCTGGTGCGCACCAGAGTCATTACCGAAATTGCAGAGCGAGATCAGGAGATTATCACCGAGCTGACCGAAGAAAAACAGGAACTGGAAGACAAGCAGACCCAGTTGCAACTGGAACAGGAACAGCTCGAGCAGGCCAACGAGGAACTGGAACAGAACAAGGACTCGCTGAGCAAGAAGATTCAGGCAGCTGATGCCGAAATTGAGGACATCAGCAAGCTCGAACAGGAATACACCAACGATGTAGCGGCAAGCCAGCAGAAAGCAAAAGAGATGGAGGATGAAATCTCCTCTGTTTATGCAGCACTGGACAGCCTTTCCACACCGGAAAACAGCCAGTATGTCGGTGGTGAAATGAAGTGGCCGCTGCCAGGATACAGCACCATTTCTTCGGGCTATGGTTGGCGTTTTAACGGAACCGACTTCCACACCGGTATCGACATCACCGGCAGCGGATGTATGGGTGCAGATATTGTTGCGGCTAACACCGGTACGGTTGTTGTTGCCAATACCGTCTACACCACCGGCCGTGGCTATGGTATGTATGTCATCATCGACCATGGCGGCGGTACCAGCACACTGTATGGTCACTGCAGCCAGATTCTGGTTTCCGAGGGTCAGGTCGTTTCCCGCGGCGAGGTTATCGCCAAGGTCGGCAGCACCGGTTGGTCCACCGGCCCACATCTGCACTTTGAGGTGCGCGAGGGTGCGGACGATGTCAACCCACTGCCATATCTCCAAGGAAATTCCTAAGAAGAAAAACCTCCTTCTTGCAAGAAGGAGGTTTTTTTGGTATCCTTATAAAAAGGAAGGAGGTAAGGCAGATGTTGGATGACTTTTTGGATATGCTGGCTTTGATTCTGACCACTGTTGTTGTGATACTGGTTGGCTGGCTGATCTTTCAGGCATTTGGATTTGAAGCGGAGCAGCGATGGCAGTTTTTGTTGTTTATGATCTGCTTTATTGCAATGGATGCCTTGCTGGGAACATTGGGCGACAGGATTGGCTTTTGGCTGTTTCGGCATGGCTGGATAGATGGTTTTTGGCAGATTACCTTGTGCCACGCCATGCTCGACTTTCTGAGTGAACTGGGCATCTTATTGACCCTGCGGAATCTGCCAGGAATTCATATTCGACCGATGGGCGCTTATCAGCTGGCTTTTATCTGGGGATTGGCGGATGTGGCGGTCAGCTGTTGGGATGAATGGAAAAACGGAGAGAACGGATAAAAACGCATGAAAAGCATTGCTTTCATGCGTTTTTTATTTTTATACCATAAAGGAAAGAACCGCTTTTTTGAAGGGATTATACAAGGAAAAATCGTTTTATAAAGTGGCAGTCAATGAAAGTTTGGTAATATGAGGAAGGTGAAAACAATGCCGTATCGAATATTGCTTGTGGAGGATGATCGTGGAATTGCACAGGCTATTCAAACACAGGCAAGCATGTGGGAATTAGAGGTGTACTGTGTGGAAGATTTCCACCATGTGATGGCGGAATTTTCCGCCGTTGATCCGCACCTCGTTCTGATGGATATTTCTCTGCCGTGTTTTAATGGGTATCACTGGTGCACCCAGATCCGTCAGGTATCCAAGGTGCCGATTTTGTTTCTGTCTTCAGCAGCGGATAATATGAACATGGTGATGGCAATGAATATGGGTGCCGACGACTTTCTGGCAAAGCCATTTGACCAGTCGGTGCTGATGGCAAAAATCCAGGCGATGCTGCGCAGAACCTATGATTTTGCAGCATCGGTGCCGGTGCTGGAACATCGCGGCGCACTGCTGAACACCGGAGATAACAGTCTGACCTATCATCAGCAGAAAATCCCTCTGACCAAAAATGAGTACCGGATTCTGCTGGCGTTGATGGAAAATAAAGGCAGAGTGGTCAGCCGTGAAAGGTTGATGGAGCGCTTGTGGCAGACCGACTGCTTTGTGGATGAAAATACACTCAGTGTTAACGTCAACCGCCTGCGAAAAAAACTGGATGCCGCCGGTTTGAGTGGGTTTATCACCACCAAGGTGGGTTTGGGTTATCTGATCGACTGATACAGAAAAAAGCAAAACCAAATAGGTTCTGATGAGGGAGAGAAAGGTTTCATGCGGTTTTTATTGGATTATCTGTGGCAGCGCAGGCGCAGTGTACTGCTGTCTCTACTGTTTTGTTTGATTTTTTTGTGCGCCTTTTTGCTGTATCGGCTGCCGGCAGGAGCAGTATTGTATCCGGCGGGAGTCTGTACGGTGATCGGTGTGGCAGCTCTGCTGCGAGGAGTACACAGGGCGAAGAAGAAACATCTCCAGCTGCAGAAATTGCTGCAGCTGGATGTGCCGCTGATCGACTATTTGCCGGAAGTAAACAACATTGATGACGAGGATTATCAGCAGGTGATTGCCCACCTCCAGGAACAAAACCTTCAGCTGCGGGCAGAAACGGACCGGCAGTATGCGGAGATGGTGGACTATTATACCATGTGGGTGCATCAGATCAAAACGCCGATTTCCTCCATGCGACTGACGCTGCAAAATGAGGATACTGCCCTGTCAAGAGCAATGCAGGAGGAATTGATGCGCATTGAACAATATGTCGAGATGGTGTTGGTGTTTCTGCGATTGGACGCCAGTTCCACCGATTATCTGTTCCAGTCCTGCTCTTTGGACCGTCTGGTGCGCGCTGCTGTCAAAAAGTTTGCAGGCCAGTTCATCGGCCGAAAAATCGCGCTGGACTATCAACCGATGGACGCTATGGTGCTGACCGATGAGAAATGGCTGAGCTTTGTGATAGAACAGCTGCTCTCAAATGCGCTCAAATATACACCTCGGGGAAGCATCCGCATCTGGCTGGAACAGCCGTTGACGCTGTGCATTCAGGATACCGGTATCGGAATTGCACCAGAAGACCTGCCGCGTGTCTTTGAAAAGGGATATACCGGCTGCAACGGACGCACCGACAAAAAGGCCAGCGGTATCGGACTGTATCTGTGCCAGCGCATCTGTCAAAATCTTGGACATACCATTGAGATTCAGTCGACACCAGGAGATGGAACAACGGTTCGGCTGCACATGGAGCGGGAAAAGATCGAACTCGAATAAGCGATAATGCAGGGAGGCTCGCGGTGTTTTGCCGACGGAGCCTCTTTTTTGTGGGCTTAGAGGTATCTTACAGAAATGTAAGCTCAAGCGGCTCTTTTGTAAGCGGATGCAATGGAGAATCGGAAAAAAGGTCTGCTATAATAAACCTGCAAACAACAAAGGAGGAATGTACAGTGAGCATTTTGGAAGTACAGGCGCTCAAAAAGACCTACACGACCCGCATGGGAAGCAATCAAGTGGAGGCACTGAAAAACGTTTCGTTCAGCGTGGAGGAAGGGGAGTATGTCGCCATCATGGGTGAATCCGGCTCCGGTAAAACTACGCTGCTCAATATTCTGGCTGCGCTGGACCGTCCAACCGGCGGCAGCGTCCGATTGGACGGTCAGGAACTGTCGGCGATCCGAGAGTCGAAGATTGCCGCGTTTCGCCGCGATCGTCTGGGATTTGTCTTTCAGGATTTTAACCTCCTCGACACCTTTTCGATCGAGGATAACATCTTTCTGCCGCTGGTACTGGCGGGAAAGACTCCGCAGGAGATGAAAAAGCGCCTGGAACCGATTGCAGCACAGCTGGGAATTACGTCGATTCTGAAAAAATACCCTTATGAGGTGTCCGGCGGACAGAAGCAGCGGACGGCAGTGGCACGGGCGCTGATTACCCATCCGCGTTTGATTTTGGCCGATGAGCCGACCGGCGCACTGGATTCCCGTGCTACCGATGAGCTGTTGGGATTGTTCGAGAAGATCAACCGCAGTGGTCAGACCATTTTGATGGTCACCCATTCGGTGAAGGCAGCCAGCCATGCAGGGCGTGTGCTGTTCATCAAGGATGGTGTCGTATTCCATCAGCTCTATCGCGGTCAGGAGAGCGATGCGCAGCTGTATCAGCGCATTTCAGACACACTGACCTTGCTGACGACAGGCGGTGAGCAGTAATGAAAATGGGATTTTATCCAAAGCTCGCCTGGATGGGCATTCGGCGCAACAGTCAGCTGTACACGCCGTACCTGCTGACCTGTATCGGGATGGTCACCATGAGCTATATCGTTTCCTTTTTGGCAAACAGCCCGCTGCTTGATCCATTGAGTGGAAGCAGTGTGATGAAGGAGTTTTTAAGGATTGGGTTTGTTGTCTTCAGTGTTTTTGCATTGATTTTTCTGTTTTACACCAATTCCTTTTTGATCCGGCGAAGAAAAAAGGAGTTGGGCCTATATAATATCCTTGGCATGGGAAAGAAAAATCTGGCGCTGGTGCTGTTGTGGGAAGCAGCGATGATGGGAGCAATTTCCTTGGCAGGAGGAGTTTTCTGTGGAATCACCCTGTCCAAATTTTCCGAACTGGTGCTCATGAACCTTTTGAAAGAGGATATAGATTTTACGCTCAGACTTTCAGGAACGGCGATTACCCAGACGCTAGGGTTATTCGCTGTGATTTTTGGGCTCATCTTTTTGAATACACTGCGCCAGCTGCATGTCACCAGTCCGGTTGCGCTTTTGCACAGTGAAGACTTTGGCGAAAAACCACCTAAGACAAATTGGCTGATGGCGTTGGCAGGAGCGCTTTTGCTGGCAGCTGCCTACTGGATTGCAGTCTCCATTCAGGACCCAGTTTCTGCCATCCTCTGGTTTATGATAGCAGTGATCATGGTTATTATCGCAACCTATCTGCTGTTCATCGCCGGTTCGGTGGCAATCTGCCGGATTTTACAGAAGAACAAGCGCTATTATTACAAAACGAATCATTTTGTTTCGGTGTCGTCGATGATCTACCGGATGCGTCGAAACGGAGCTGGACTTGCTTCCATCTGTATTTTGTGTACCATGGTGCTGGTCACGCTGTCATCCACGACCTGTCTGTATTTGGGAGCGGAAGATAGTATGCGGCAGAGTTATCCGCGAAACATCTACCTGGATTTGTCGGTGGAACGTGATCAGGAGGATGCCGCAACCATCCAGCAGCAGATTCAGCAGTACGCCCAGAAGGTGGTGGAGCAAGCCGGAACAAACCTTTGCAATGAGCTTGCCTACTCTGCGGTATCTTACAGAGGAAAACTGGAAAACGGAGAACTGACTCTGCAAAACAGTCTGTACAATTCGGCTGGCTACAATCAGCTGTACGATGTGATGGTAGTGCCATTGGAGGAATATAACCGTCTGATGGGAACACAGGAGACGCTGGAGCCAGGTCAAGCGCTGTTGTATCTGGGCAAGGATAGCAACTATACCGGCGATAGCATCCAACTCGAGGATGGAGAAAGCTTACAGATTGTAAAGAGAGTGGACGGATTTGCCGATTACCAGATGGATCGGGCCCTGATGCGTCCGGTCATCTATCTGTTCGTGGAAGATTTTGACGCAGTGACAGAGCCAATGCTTTCGGTACTGGACGAAAATGGAAGGCCGATGACAGATTTGCACTGGTACTACGGATTTGATTTGGAGGTTTCGGAACAGCAGCAGATTGGAATTTACCAGCAGATTCAGGACTGGGTATTGGAGAACGGATACAATGCAAAGTGCCAAAGTGTAGCGGAGGAACGCTCTGTCTTTTATGGATTGTATGGCGGACTGTTCTTCCTGGGAATCTTATTTGGCATCGTGTTTATCTTTGCAGCGGTGCTGATTATCTACTATAAGCAGGTGTCGGAGGGATATGAGGATCGTGCACGATTTGAGATTCTCCGCAAGGTGGGCATGACCGGTCGGGAGATTCGCCAAAGCATCAATTCACAGGTGCTGACCGTATTCTTCTTGCCGCTGCTTACCGCCGGTGTTCATTTGGGATTTGCGTTTCCGTTGATTTACAAGGTGCTGAGCGTGTTTGGACTGATCAATCTTTCGTTGTTGCTGGCAGTAACGGTGGGCTGTTATCTGATATTTGCACTGTTTTACATTCTGGTCTATCGCATCACCTCCGGCTCCTATTACAAAATTGTCAGCGGTCCAAAGGAAACGCTGTGATTGCTGACAAACGGAAGCAGAAGAGCAGGGAGGGCTGACAGTTGGAAGGAAAAAGAAACCGACAAGGGAGGAAACGATTGTACCAAATTCTGTATCGTTTGACCATCTGGGGAGGATTTGCTCTTGTGGGACTTTTTGCGCTGCCGGCTGGCCTGCTGGGACTGCTGGCATCCGGTGTATGGAATGCAGCAGATCGGCTGGCAACCTGGTTGGAACGAAAGGAGGAACTGTGATGCTGGCGGTCATCAGACGATACTCGATTTTGGCGGCGAGATGGATGGGATCAGTGATGACATTTCTTGTCTGCGTAGGAATGGTGCTGGTCTGTATCCTGAGCATGCAGGGCTATGCGATGTACGAGCGTGCCATCAAGCAAAAGCCAGTGAGGTGTCTGGTTGAACAGCTGCGCAGTGATCCTTCGTTTGTAACCATCGACCAGCTTCCAGAGATCTATGTGGATGCGGTTGTGGCCGTTGAGGATAAACGCTTTTGGAGCCATGGCGGTGTCGATCCGCTAGCAACAGCACGGGCACTGGGATACGATATATTTACGCTGTCGTTTGCACAGGGCGGCAGTACCATCACCCAACAGCTAGCGAAAAATCAGTATTTTACCCAGGACAAAACGCTGGTGCGAAAATTTGCCGAGGTATTTGCCGCCTGGGAACTGGAGAGATGCTGTACCAAGGCAGAAATACTGGAGATGTATGTCAACACCATCTATTTTGGCAGCGGCTATGAGGGAATTTCACAGGCGGCAAAAGGGTATTTTGGAACGACACCGGCAAAGCTAACCGATGCACAGGCGGTGATGTTGGCGGGACTTCCCAATGCACCGTCGGTCTATTCGCTGGACGAAAATCCAACGCTGGCGCGGCAGCGGATGCGTCAGGTGCTGGACAGCATGGTAAAATGTCGAGTTATCACCGAACAGCGTGCACAGGAACTGATGGATCAGGCACCATAGAATAAAAAGGCGAAGACCCACGGATGAGCTTATTCCGTGGGCCTTCGCTATCTATTGGAGAGGTAAGTGGATATCAATGTGACAGTGGACGAATCTGGGAATGATTTTGTGACGAGCAGGGTTTTGCACTCCAAAACAGAATGTTCATGACGACAACGATGAGCAGCACCGCCGACATTCCAACCCAAAACCCGAGATGAATGCCAAACAGCTGGTCGGTTCCCAACAGATGAATGAGCCAGTTGATCCAATGCATTTTCATGGCAAATCCTCCTTCTTATAACAATTCGCCGTAGTGGCGGACATATGCTTTTTTCAGACTGGTTGCCAGCACCATATAAAGCAGGATGCAGGGCAGCAGGTAAGCAAAGTAAGCTGCCGGCAGTGCGACGAATCCCAGCGCTGTTCCAAGCGGTGTAAAGGGGATAATGGTCAGCACAGTGATGCCGGTGATGGTCAGCAGGGTCAGTGGTGCAGAAGCTCTGCTTTGCAGGAAAGGAAGCTTTGGGGTACGGATCATGTGAATTACCAGCGTCTGGCTCCACATGGATTCCACAAACCATCCAGCCTGGAACATGGCGCGATACTGAGCCTGCATCTGCACCAGAGCCTGTCCGGAAAAATGGCGGTCCAGATCGTTGTACAGGATGCCATGGGATACAAACAACGGACAGAATACAAAGTACATAAACAGGTAGGTGGTAAAATCAAAGATGGAGCTGGTAGGACCGATCCAGATCATAAAGCTGCCCACCGAAGAAGCATCCCAGTGACGAGGAACCGCCAGGAATTCTTCGTCGACGTTGTCCCAAGGGATAGCTGTGCAGGACAAATCGTAGATCAGATTGAGCAGAATCAGATGGATGCTTTCCATCGGCAAAAAGGGCAGCAGGGCAGAGGCAGCCAATACCGAAAACATGTTTCCAAAATTGGAGGAGGCGGTCATCTTGATGTATTTAATCATGTTGGCGTAGGTCTTGCGTCCTTCCACGATGCCCTCTTCCAGCACCATCAGATCCTTTTCCAACAGGATAATATCAGCCGATTCCTTGGCAACATCGACAGCGGTATCCACCGAAATGCCGATGTCAGCAGCCTTCATCGCAGCGGCATCGTTGATGCCATCGCCCAGAAATCCCACGGTATGTCCGTCCTCACGCAATACAGCTACAACGCGCGCTTTCTGATCAGGAGAAAGTTTGGCAAACACATCGGTCTTTCTTGCGGCGGCTGCCAGCTGGGCATCGTCCATCCGTTCAAGGTCGGAGCCGAGCAGCATGTTTGTGACCGGCAGTCCTACCTGTTTGCAGATGGTGCGGGTCACCTTATCGTTGTCGCCGGTCAGGATCTTGGTGGTGACGCCGTGCTTGCGAAGAGCTCGGATGGCGTCGGCAGTGGATTCCTTTGGTGGGTCCAGGAAGGCAAGATAACCCAGGAGGACCATCTCGCACTCATCCTTGATTCCGAAGGAGCCTACCGGAGAAGGGTTGCTTTTCTGTGCAATCGCCAGCACGCGGAAACCTTTGTCGTTGAGCTCATCGACGGTGTGCAGAATGCGTTTGCGCAGCTGTTTGTCCAGCGGATGTACTTCGCCGTCGCATTCTGCGAAGGAGCAGATAGACAGCATCTCCTCCACCGCACCTTTGGTGACCATCTGTGTTTTGCCGGTCCGGTCGCGAACCACTGTGCTCAAACGGCGGCGCGAAAAATCAAAGGGGATTTCGTCTACCTTGATATAGTTTTCGGATAAATCTACAAGGCGCGGATCGGCCGCTTCTGCCTCCTCGGTCTTGTGAATGATGGCCAGATCCATCAAATTTTTATAGCCGGTCTGGAAATAGCTGTTGAGATAAGCGTGACGAAGTACCCGCAGGTCATCGTCGCCGTTGAGGTTGAGGTGATATTCCAAAACGACCTTGTCCTGTGTAAGGGTTCCAGTTTTATCGGTGCACAGAATATCCATGGCACCAAAATTCTGGATAGAATTGAGGCTTTTGACGATGGTTCGTTTTTTGCTCATCGACACAGCACCTTTGGCAAGACAGGTGGTGACGATCATCGGCAGCATTTCGGGAGTCAGACCGACAGCAATCGAGATGCCAAACAGAAACGCATCCAGCCAGTCGCCCTTGGTGATGCCGTTGACAAAGAAAACAACCGGTACCATCACCAACATAAAGCGGATGAGCACCCAGGACACCGCATTGACGCCGCGGGTAAAGCTGGTTTCTGTTGCTTCGCCGGCAACAGCGGCTGCCATCGAGCCGAACAGAGTGTTGTCGCCCACAGCGACAACAACGGCCGTAGCGGTTCCGGAGATGACATTGCTGCCCATAAAGGCAATGTTGGTGTAGTCGGTGAGCGAATTTCGGCTGCTCTCTGCGCCGGAGAGCTTTTCGATGGGTTCGCTCTCACCGGTCAGACTTGCCTGACTGACAAAGAGATCCTTTGCCTCCAGAATACGTACATCTGCTGGCAGCATATCGCCGGCGGACAGATGGATGATGTCTCCGACAACCAGTTCATCCAGCGGCAGTTCGATCTTTTTTTCTTCCTTGCGGGTGACCGTGCAGGTGGTGGTGATTAAGCTCAGCAGTTTTTCTGCTGCATTGCCGCTGCGAGATTCCTGGATAAAGCGAAGGGTTCCGGAGATGAAAACCATCGTCAGAATGATTACGACGGTCAGACAGTCAAAGTCAGCTGGTGTGCTGTCAAACAGCGACAGTGCGGGAAAGATCATGTCTGTTACTGCGGATACCAGCGCCAGACAGAACAGGATGGCAGTGAAAGGATTGATAAAAGCGCCTGCCAGCCGTTTACCAAGCGACTGCTTTTTTTCACGGGTGACTTTGTTTGTGCCAAAATGAGCGCGGTTGTTGATAACCTGCTGGGCGTCCAGTCCACTGATCGAGCTGGACGTATTGTTGAGCAGTTCCCGCAGTGACAGCGTTGCTGCCTCATGGATGGTGCGGGCATACGCGGCATTTTTGGTAGGTGTGGAATGTGCCGCTGCAGTGGTTGGACGGTTTGCTTTGATGTTCATCGCAATGACCTCCTTTGAAGTGTAAGATGTGGGCGGTCAAAGGCTGACAGCAGCCCTCATACCGCAAAGTTAAGCTTTTTTCGTGATCAGGGTCCATACTGCCTCACCTTCCTTTGCGAATGAAATATTGTAAACTGCATTGGTGAAATGCAAGTTTGACACGATAAGATTACTGCATGAGATAGCGTCCGCTTTTTTCGATCATCCAGATGTCGATGCCGGCGGAGATCATCCACAGCACCATGAGAAAAAGAAAGCTGGGACGGCCGCACAGTTTAAAGATTCCGCCTGCGACGAAGATGCAGCCGCAGAGGACGATCATGCCGCCGATGTTGCGGCACAGCGGTCGGATACGGATTGACTGGCGCTGTTTCTCCGGCATTTCCTGCCATGCCCGCAGATGGGTGTATGCATTGCCCATGGAAAACCAGCTTCCGCCAATGATAAAAAGAATACCAAACAGGATGCAGCCGATGTTCATAAAAATCCCTTCCTTTCGATGGATGATGGTGTGCTGTTGTGTTTGTCAGCACTTTTCCAAAATCATCTGCTGTATTATTTTGACTGTTCACTTTCTTTGTGACTGTGCTTACAGTATACAGAAACACAAAGGAAAATCCCATGACGAAACTCTTGCGATTTTCTTGCGGTTATGGAATGGACAACAAAAAAGGCTCCCTGTCCGTAACAGGGAGCCTTGGAAAAATGATTTCTATTTTTGCAGAGAAAGAGAACCCTCCTCTTCCTCCAAGCGGTCGTTAAATTTGTAGCCGATTCCCCAAATGGTCAGAATATATTCCGGTGCATCTGGATTTGGCTCGATCTTTTTGCGCAGTTTGCGGATAAAAGCCATGATGTTGCTGTCATCCAGCAGATATTCTCCGTCCCATACCGCCTGATAGATCTGTTCTTTGGTAAAGACCTCTCCGCGATTGCGCGCCAGAAAGTAAAGAATATCAAATTCTTTCGGCGTCAGGGAGACTTCCACTCCCTGACGAAGTACCTTGCGTGCACGCGGTTGAATGCACAATGCTCCGCAACAGATTTGTTCTGGCAGAGAAGGAGATGCTGTCTGATCGCTTTCAAGCTCCAGCATCAGTGTGCGGGTGCTGCCGTCGAGCAGTTTTCCCAAAGAATCCAACAGATCCTGTGTGTCCGGCAGGGAAGACGGTGCACTGCGCAGTCGTTCACGCAGCCATTCTGCCAGTGAAGGACTCAGGCTGATAAAATCAATCTTCTTTTTCATACAGCAGCTCTTCCTTCCTGTCAGATCAGTTCGTGATATTTTTTAACATAGCGTGTTTTGGCGATGGTGATGCACAATAAATACAGTGCGACTACTCCCAACAGAAAGACAAAGTAGATTGGAGGCAGCGGACGCAGACCGATCCATTCTCCCGGGGTGGTAAAGCCCAGCGTCGAGAACAGTGTAACACCGACGACGGTCACAACGGCAACCGGACGGGCAGGACGGCTTTGCAGAAATGGCAGACGGGGAGTGCGCAGAAGGTGGAGGATCATCACCTGTGTCCACATGGATTCGACAAACCATCCCGTCTGAAACAGCGAGATAAACTGCTGCTGAGCAGCTGTATTCAGACTGAAAAAGTCACCTCCACAGACGGCAGGACAGAGCACAAAATATAAAAAGGCGAAGGTCATGCAGTCAAAGGCGGAGCTGATCGGCCCAAAAAAGCGCATAAAGCGTCCCAGCGTCTGTCCTGACCAGGAGCGAGGCTGTTCGTACAGTTCGCTGTCCACCCGATCCCACGGTAAAACCAAACACAGTACATCATATAGCAGATTGAGCAGCAGCAGCTGAACGGCGGTCATCGGGAAGAAGGGAAGCAGAACACTGGCAATTACAATCGCCAGAATGTTTCCAAAATTAGAGGAGGCAGTGATGCGGATGTACTTGGACATATTGGCAAACACCTTGCGTCCCTCCAAAACACCTTCTTCCAGCACATTGAGATCCTTTTTTAATAGGACGACGTCCGCCGCTTCCTGCAAAGCTTCGGCAGCACCTTCAGCCGAAATGCCGACATCGGCTTCCAACATGGCGGGAAGATCGTTCATGCCGTCGCCCAAAAAACCGACGGTATGCCCATTTTCACGCAGGACAGATAAAATTTTGGCTTTTTGTCGAGGAGCTAGTTCTGCAAAGATGGTCCCGTTTTCTGCTGCCAGCAGCAGACTGTCCTCGTCCAGAGCGTCCAGTTGATCTCCGGTGTAGATGTTGTCGGTACAAAGGCCAAGTCGGCGGCAGACCGAAGCGGCGACACTGCAGCGGTCACCGGTCAGCACCTTGACCGATACATGCAGCTGCTGCAATTTTTGGATGGCACTGGCAGCACTCTTTTTGGGTGCATCAAAAAAGACCAGATAGCCGATCAGTGTTAAATCCTGCTCTTCATCGGCGGAAAGCTGCGAGGAGGGCAGCAGTTTGGTCGCCACTGCCAGCACCTTCATGCCGTCCTCGGTCATCTCGTCCACCACTTCATGAACGTGCTTCATTCCACCTGGCTGCATGGGACTATATTGGCCGCGGTAAGCAACCTGTGTACAGCGTCTACAAACCTCCTGTACATCTCCTTTGACGATCAGACGATATTGACTGCCGTCCTGTACCAGCACGCTGGCAAAGCGGCGCTCATAGTCAAACGGCAGCTCGTCCAGCTTGGGACAACGGGCTGCCAACGCAGCAAAGGACTGCTGTTTTCCTGGCAGGGTTTCCGCTTTGCGGATGGCCTGGTCGAGATGATTCTGTACGCCGGTATGGTATAAGCTGTTGAGATAAGCATAATCAAGCACCTCAGAGCTCTCGTTGCCCAGGATGTCCAGATAATATTCCAAAACAATACGGTCTCCGGTCAGGGTGCCGGTTTTGTCCACACACAGGACATCCATGCTGCCAAAGCTTTGCATGGCATTGATGTTTTTGACGATGGTCTCCTTTTTTTCCATAGCAACGCTGCCCTTTGCCAGACAGGCGTTGATGACCATCGGAAGCATTTCGGGAGTCAAGCCTACCGCAACCGAAAGTGCAAACAAAAAGGCAGCTCCCCAGTTGTCCTTGGTAAGTCCACAGGCCAGAAAAACCAGCGGTACCAGCACCGCCATAAAGCGGATGAGCACCTGTGCAATCGAATTTGCACCGCGGTCAAAGCCGCTTTTTTTGGCAGGAGTAGCTCCCACATCACCGTACACCGTGTCTTTTCCCACAGCAAGGACAATTCCCTGTCCGCTGCCGCCGATGACAGTGGAGCCGGAAAAGGCGATGTTGGTGTAATCAAGCAGATTGTTGATGCCGCTTGGCGGCAGTGGTGCACTGTTTTTTTCCAATACAGCGCTTTCACCGGTCAGCACAGACTGGGAGACAAACAGGTCTTTGGCGGTGGTCAGACGCAGATCCGCCGGAATCCGTTCACCGGCCTGTATGCGCACCAGATCGCCGACTACCAGTTCCTCGCAGGGAAGCTCCTGCCACTGTCCATCCCGACGGGTCTGTACAGTGGTATGAATGAGAGAAAACAGATGGTCGGTAGCCTGTTTGGCCCGTAATTCCTGGGTAAAACGGACAATGCCGCTCAAAAGCAGCATGCCTACAATCAGCAGGCAGGTGGTGATGTTGCGGCTGTAATTGGAGGCAAAGACGACGTCAGTACAGAAGGAAATAACAGCCAGCACAGTGAGAATCAGACTGAACGGGTTGACAAAAGCGCGGCGGATGCGAAAGAGTACGGTATCCGTCTGGTGAGCGGTATATTGATTTTGTCCGTAGCGCTCCCGACTTTGGGCTGCCTGTCGGGACGAATAGCCCTGCGGAGAAGTCTGCAAATCATGAAATAAGGTTTCCAGCGGCAGACTGGCGTAGCGGGTGATGCGTGGATGAACGACACGGGGATTGGACAAAAGGACACCTCCTGAGCAATGAAATGAAAATCAAATGACACCTCCATCATAGCATATTTTGGACACAATAGCTCTTATTTTTTTCTTGCTTTTTTAATGATAACAAAATCGGAGGAGAAAATGAAATCGTTTTCTCCTCCGACTCTTGGTTTATACAGATAAAGATTTTCGCATCCGCAGCTCGTTGATGGTGAAATTGCGGATCGTATCACTTTTGATAGCGCTGTCGGCAGTAAAGCCACACTTCTGATAAAAGTGGATGGCTTTGCAGTTGGTGTCCAGCACCCACAGGGTGACCTCGTCCATTCCCATCCTGAGTAGCTCCTTCAGGCTTTCCTCCATCAACGCTCGTCCGATGCCCTGATGCTGGCATCTTTGCAGCAGATAGATTGCCTGTATTTCGCCGGTGGTAGGAGAGGCATCCTGATCTCGGCTGCGAATCGGGCTTGCAAAGCCGACGATTTCTCCGTCCAATTCGGCGACCAGAAAGTGCCGGCTGGTTTCCGCTTCCATCCGCGCCTGCGTGCGGGCAGGAGAGAGGCTGTCAAGATAGCTTTGGTCGATCAGTCCGGCATAGGTTTCCTTCCAGCACTGGCAGTGGATACGGGCAATGGCAGCAATGTCCGCAAAGACAGCGGGACGGATGATGAGGTTGGACATATAAAATCCTCCTTTCGATATTACGGTATACAAGGTTATTTTGATTGTGACAGCGTTTTGTTTGCAGATAAAAACAAAAAGACTTTGAGGAAGAAAGATTCCTCAAAGTCTTTTGGGGATTTATCTCCCTCTGTGTTTTTCTTTTCGTTTCTGTTGTTTTAAGTCATACCGGCGTTGGTTTTCAGCTTCTTGTATTTGCTTGCTGATGGTTTTTCTGATCAGTTTGTTTTCTTCTCGCTGCTGCTGCAATGCCTGCTGCGATTTTGTTCCGATGCCGGACAGAGCAGTTTGTTTTCGTGCTTCTCTTTGCATCCGCTTCGGATTTTTCGCTTCTTTTCTGACTTTCACATCAACAGACGGACTGAACTTGAGCTGACTGTAATTTTTCAGAATAAACTGGAACACCTCATAATCTTTGGGTTCTGCTCCGAAGGTAACTTTGCATACGGAGAGTTTATCATCCTCTATACGCTCAAATACACCGACCCAAAACGGGTTATCAAAATACACGGTCAGCTTTCCGATTCTTTCGTCCATAACGAAACCCTCCTAAAATGTATTTCGCAGAAATGGACAACCCGGAGGGGAAGGTTACTTACCTGAAAGAGTTTCAGACGGCTGGGCTACCTACCAGCTCTAGCACACCAAAAGGATGCACATTGCGTTTTTATTCTGCGATTATATAAAGTGCTTTGCTGCACAATATACCAAATCTAATCTATTTTCTTGTGCATGATTTTGCAAATGGGCAATCCCTGTCAGGGACTGCCCATTTATCTTGCTCATTATGCAATTATGCGGATAAGTGTATTCCGGTTTAGTACAGCTTTGCACCTGCTGGAATGCGGTCATCCACCATCAGAAGGTTGAGGCCCTCGTGACCGTCTTCTTCGTGAACTGCCGAGATCAGCATACCGCAGGAATCAATGCCCATCATCTTGCGAGGTGGGAGGTTTACGATTGCAATGCAGGTCTTGCCAACCAGTTCTTCTGGCTCATAGTATTCATGAATACCGCTGAGGATGACGCGGTCATTGCCGGTTCCATCATCCAGAACGAATTTCAGGAGTTTTTTGCTCTTCGGAACAGCTTCACATGCTTTTACCTTGACTGCACGGAAATCCGATTTTGCAAAGGTATCAAATTCGACCATTTCTTCAAACAGTGGCTCGATCTTTACTTTGGAGAAATCAATCGGTTTTGCTTTTACTTCTTCTGCAGCAGGAGCAGTTTCAGCAGCCGGTTCAGCTTTCTTAGCTTCACCGCCGATTGGCTTCATGGTTGGGAACAGCAGGACGTCGCGGATGGATGGCTGGTTGGTCAGGAACATAACCAGACGGTCAACACCCATACCAAAACCACCTGTTGGCGGCAGACCATATTCCAGAGCAGTGATGAAGTCGTTGTCCATATCGGTTGCTTCCTCGTCGCCCTGTGCCTTCAGTTCCAGCTGATGCTCAAAACGTTCCTTCTGGTCGATTGGGTCGTTGAGCTCGGAGAATGCGTTTGCAAACTCACGTCCGGTGATGAACAGCTCAAAACGTTCGGTGTAGCCCGGGTTGTCCTTGTTTCTCTTGGACAGTGGGGAGATCTCAACCGGATGGCCCATCAGGAAGGTAGGCTGGATGAGCTTGTCCTCAACAAATTCGTCGAAGAACAGGTTCAGGATGTCGCCCTTCAGATGACGCTCCTCATACTGGATGTTGTGTTCTTTTGCAACTGCTCTTGCTTCTTCCAGAGTGTGAATCTCGTTGAAGTCAACGCCGGTGTATTTCTTGACAGCGTCCACCATGGTGATGCGCTCAAATGGTTTGCCCAGGTCGATCTCTTCGCCGCCGTAGACAACCTTGGTGGTGCCCAGAACCTTCATGGTGACGTCGCGCAGCAGCTCCTCGGTCAGGTTCATGATGTCTTCGTAGTCTGCATAAGCCTGGTAGAATTCGAGCATGGTGAACTCTGGGTTGTGTTTGGTATCCATACCCTCGTTGCGGAAAACACGACCGATCTCATATACCTTGTCGAAGCCGCCGACGATCAGACGTTTCAGATGCAGCTCCAGCGCGATGCGCAGGTACATGTCGATGTTCAGGGTGTTGTGATGGGTGATAAATGGACGAGCAGCAGCACCGCCTGCAATGTTGTGCAGAACAGGGGTTTCTACTTCCAGATAACCCTTGTTATCCAGGAATGCGCGCAGCTCTTTGATAATCATCGAGCGTTTTACAAAGACATCGCGGACATCTGGGTTCATGATGAGGTCGACGTATCTCTGACGGTATCTCAGGTCGGTGTTGGTCAGACCATGGAATTTTTCCGGCAGCGGCAGCAGCGACTTGGACAGCAGGATAGCCTCGGTAGCGCGGATCGAGATTTCACCGTGTTTGGTGCGGAACACCTCGCCCTTGACGCCAACGATATCGCCGATGTCCCATTTTTTAAACTGATCGTAGGTATCTTCGCCAACGATGTCACGTTTGATGTAGATCTGGATTCTTCCCGAAGAATCTGCAACATCAAAGAAGGATGCTTTGCCCATCGCACGTTTGCTCATGATACGGCCGGCAATCGAGACCGGCTGATTTTCCATTTCGTCGAAATGGTCAGCAATCTGCTGTGCATAAGCGGTGCGGTCATAACGGGTCTGTTCAAATGGGTTGCGGCCGGCTTCTTTGAGCGCGGCGAATTTTTCGCGTCGAATGCGAAGCACTTCGGAAAGTTCCTCAGCGGTCGGTTCGGCGGTGGATTCGATATTCTGGTTTTCCAGATTTTCTGCCATGAATGTTCCGTCCTTTCGGTTATTTATTCAAAATAAGTTTTTACAAAAATACACCAATATTATACCTTTTTTTTCGACGAAATACAATCAAAAAAATAAGGGCATTTTTGCTGCCGGTTTGGAGAAAATGCACCAAAACAAGCCGCGCAAATGCCCTTTGCTTTTCAAAAAAAGGAATCAATTATTCAATCTTGATAATCTGATATTCGATCTTAGCGCCGGAAGGAACGGTGACCATAACCGAATCGCCGGCTTTGTGGCCGAGCAGAGCTTTTCCAACCGGAGACTCATCGGTGATGGTGGACATATCGTTGCTGGATTCTACCGAGCTGATGATGCGGTAGGTCAGCTCATCGCCAAACTCGACGTCGCGGATGGTAACAAAGCTACCCAGAGAAACAGTGCCTTTGTCCAGCTGGGATTTCTCGATGATCTTTACATTTTTAAGCTGGTTTTCCAAAGTCAGGATGCGGGCCTCAACGATCGCCTGCTCATTTTTTGCTTCATCATATTCGCTGTTTTCGGAAAGGTCGCCAAAACCGCGTGCAATACGGATTTTTTCCGAAATTTCTGCACGGCGGGTTGTTTTCAGTTCGTTTAATTCCTTGACCAGGTCGTTGTAGCCTTCCTGGGTCATTACAATTTCATTTGCCATGGTGCATACTCCTCTCAGCGGCAATCGGTGGCAAATCCCACAAAGCCGCCGTGTTAATGTATCAGCAAGCTACCCGATAGGTCGGTACAAAAAAGGACCGGACGCACAAAAACAACCGGCGCCGGAAGGGGAGGTGGAGTCGGAGGATAGGGATAGCCTTTGTGATAGTTAGTATTATAGTCAAACTGCGGGAAGCTGTCAAGGCATATTTCGGACAAAACACTTAAAAATGGCAGGGGAGAATGGGAATATTTTGTAAATCTTTTTAAAAGGAGCCTCTGAGGCACAAATCAAAGACATGATTTTGAAAGAAAAGACATATTCTTGCAGAAAGGAGGAGAAAAGATATGCTGCATCTGATCCGCTGCCCTGAACATGAAAGAAGGAGGCTGGTGTTTTATTCAGAGGAAACCATTCATTCTGTGCAGGGACGACAAATCTCCGAAATTGTGCTCAGCCGAAATACCCGCCTGCCGGTATCCCGACTGGTCAGACGGTATGATCTGTTGGATGGTACCGTTTTGTTTTCCCAGCGCCTTGGTGAAAAGCAAATTCAGCGCTTTTGCAGCAGGGGAGTGCGTATCGCTGAAATCGGCAGGGAAAAGGAACTGCTGCAGAACAGCTTCCTTTTGTCCGCAGCAGTTCAGATGCTGGAGCTGGCGGATATTCCGTTTGCCCATCGGGTGCTGGGAATTGCCGATCCTCAGCTGCGCCACCGAGAGCTGATCGAGCGGGCAGTGCAGCGGCTGGCACAGGTGCGGATCTGGACCAATCGCCTGGATGCGGCCCGACAGCTGCAGCAATACCTGATGGACGAATACGGCGCGCCGGTCCTGTTTGGGGAAGAACCGGAGATTCTGCGTTGTGCAGGAGTGATTCTGTCACCGGAGGATGTGGAGATACCCTTACCAAAGGTGCCGGTCCTGACGCCGGAAAAGCCGGAAACAGTGCCGGAGCAAACATTGGTGCTGTATCATCCGCTGCCGCAGATGCCGTCGGACTGTCTGCCGCTGTTGGAGGAAGGGGAGATCGACCCGATACAGCTGTTGGGAGCGCTGGTTTGTCTGGAACGATGCTGGAAGTTAAGAAATCTTCCGTGTGAATCGCTGCTTTGCGGTGGAGAGAAAATCTCCATCCGGCAGGCAGCACGATTTGTACATTCATAGGCAAAAATAGAGCGACGAGAAAGTCTCCCGTCGCTCTATTTAAAATGATGATTTATTCGATGACGTCAAAACCAAGGTCCTCGATGGCCTGGGCCAGTGCATCGCGGTCCAGTCCTTCGCCGGTGATAACGACCGAACCGTCAGCAGCATTTGCGCTCACCGAGCTGACGCCTGCCATTGCAGACAGTTTTTCACGAACTCTTGCCTCACATTTGGAGCAAGCCATACCTTCGGTGACAAATTTGATTTCCATACAAAAAGCCTCCTTATAAAATGAGAAAAGATAGGATGAAATGACCGGTCTACCGGTTGGGCTGGTAGCGGGTCAGACGCAGCGAGTTGGAAACGACCGATACCGAGGAGAAAGCCATGGCAGCGCCGCCGAATACCGGCGAAAAAGCAGGGCCTCCGAACAGCACCAGCAGTCCGGCTGCGATCGGAATACCGATCATGTTATAGATAAACGCCCAGAACAGGTTCTGGCGAATAATCTGCATTGTCTTGCGGGAGAGTTTGAGCGAATCGACGACGGCGTGCAGGTCCTCGCGCATCAGGATGATGCCAGCGGATTCGGCTGCCACATCGGTGCCAGAGGACAGTGCGATGCCTACATTGGCACCTGCCAGTGCTGGTGCATCGTTGATACCGTCGCCGACCATTGCGACGATGCGTCCTGCTTTCTTGAAGTTCTCCACTGCCTGATGTTTATCCTGTGGCAGCACCTGCGCCTTTACCGAGGTGATGCCCGCTTCCTTGGCAATCAGTTTTGCAGCGCCCTCATTGTCGCCGGTAATCATGACCGTTTCGATGCCCATGGCATTGAGCTGGGCAATCGCTTCTCTGGCGTCAGGACGGATGGTGTCGGACAGCGCGAGCATACCGAGGTATCTGCCATCCTGTGCCAGATAGATAGCAGTGCAGCCCTCTGGGACGGTCGTGTTCGCATTGTCAGGAATGACGATTTTCTCCAGCTCCATCAGCGCCATTGTACCGGCGACGATGGTGTGTTCTCCGCACTGGGCGATGATGCCGCGTCCAGGAATCGACTGGGTGGAATCAGAACGGGTGATTTCCAGCTGCATCTGCTGTGCGCGGTCGAGGATAGCAGCGGCAATCGGATGCTCCGAGCCGGATTCGGCGCAGGCACACAGCGAGAGCAGCTCTTCCTGGCTGACGCCATCCACTGGAATGATTGAAGAAGTCTGCAACTTGCCGTAGGTGATGGTGCCGGTCTTATCAAAGATGACGGTATTGACGCTGGCGGCAGTTTCGACAACATCGCCGCCGCGGTAGAGGATGCCCAGGTTAGCGCCGCGTCCGGTGCCGGCGATGACGGCAATCGGTGTTGCCAGTCCCAGTGCACACGGACAGGCGACGACCAGCACCGCTACAAAGTTGTTGAGCACAAAGGCAACGTCCTTGCCGGCGAGCGCCCACAGCAACGAGGTAATCACTGCGATGGAAACGACGGTCGGGACAAAGATGCCCGAAATCTTGTCGGCAAGGCGTGCAGCAGGGGCTTTACGTTCTTGTGCTTCGGTGACTAGGCGCAGTACCTGCGAGATGGCAGTGTTTCCACCGACACCGGTCGCTTCGATCTGGAGCAGACCATCCTTGCAGATGGTGCCGCCGGAAACGTGGGAACCTACCTCTTTATAGACAGGCAGGCTTTCACCGGTGAGCATCGACTCATCCACCGATGCCTGACCGGAGAGGACGGTACCATCGACCGGAATGCGCGCACCAGGCTTGACGACGACGATATTTTTGACCCGAACCTGCTTGGCAGGAACCTCCACCTCCTGTCCGTCTTTGAGGAGGATGGCGGTGTTTGGAATCATCGACACCAGCGAATTGATCGCCTGTTTGGCGGAGTTTTTGCTGTTTTCCTCGAGGAATTTACCCAGCAGCACCAGCGCGACAACCACCGCTGCCGACTCAAAGTAGAGATTATGTGCGCCGTGTTCGTTGCCCTGAATGATAGTGAAGGTGTTGTACAGGCTGTACAGAAAAGCGGTCGTGGTGCCGATCATCACCAGCGAGTCCATGTTGGGATGTCGCTTAAGCAGATTCTTCATGCCGTTGATGAAGAAGTTGCGTCCGCAGATGAGCACCGGAATGGTGAACACAAGCTGAATCAGCGCAAAGTTAAGCGGATGTACACGGTCGTCGATGATGGTTGGCAGCGGCAGACGTACCGGCAGCATGTGCGACATTCCTATATATAATACCACGGCGCCGCAGATGAGCGCAACAATCAGACGGCGTTTGCTGATGGTGTGGGTGATAGCGACGCTGACGTCATCGACATCGGCAAGGCTGCCCACAAAGCCGGTCTTGTTGACGATTTCCACCAGCGATTCCTCGCTGACCGATGGGTCACACAAAACGGTGGCACTGTTGGTCGCCAGATTGACCGCTACCTGTACAACGCCGTCGGCGCGGCGCAGTGCCCGCTCCACCGAAGCAGAACAAGCCGCACAGGTCATTCCCTGAATATTGATTTTGACATGTTTGGTTTCGTTCAAAGTCCAATCATCCTTTCTTTGGTTAAATGACAATGTATCTACTCTGCTTTTACACAGCAGTTTCTTGCTATATGAAATGTGATCGTTTATACAGAACAGTGTATATACACGATGATGCAAAACCGGCAGCCGGTTTAAAGCTGCAGAATGTGGTCGACCAGACGGAAAAACTGTTCGATCATCTCCGGCCCCAGTGCTTCGGTCATCTCGTCCTGTGCCTGCTGCCAGTAGACTCTGGCGCATGCCAATACCTCTTTACCGGTCGAAGTCAGTTCCAGGCTGCGGCTGCGTCCTTTGCAGGCAGTGTCGCAGATTAGTCCCCTCTGTTCCAGCGGCTTGAGGTTGCGCACCAAGGTGGTTCTCTCCAGTCCGACAAGCTCAGCTAAGTGGCTGACACTGATGCAGGGATTCTCGTCGATATGTACCAGCAGCGCATACTGTCCGCGGGTGATGCCGGCTTTTTCCAGATGATGATTATAAATGGAAGTAATTTTACTTTCTGCTCTTTTAATATTGGCACAGAAGCAGTTGCTTCCTCCGCAGTGGCAACGATCCAGTTGATCGGTCATAACGACGCCTCCTTTCCGATAAATCATCAAATCGTGTATATACACATTATAGCATCCTCCAAGCAGAAGTCAAGGGGTTCGGAATAACTTCCAAAAAAGAGAGGCAAAAATTGACACTTTACATAGCTTTTACAAAACAGCGATTTTAGATTTTACCTGACCATTTTATACTGTAGTCAGCCTGAAGGAAATAAAGAAAAGAAAACATACAGGTAAGTAAGGAGAATTTGAAATGAAAAAAGTATTAGCAATGATTCTTGCAGGAATGATGGTAATGAGCATGGCTGCTTGCGGTTCTACCGGCAGCACAGAAACAACAACCGAAGAAAACACAACAACAACTGAAGAAACCACCACAGAATCCGATGAAGAAAAACCAGAAGAAGAAACCACCGCAGAACTTTCCGGCAGCGTTTCTACCAACGGTTCCACCTCGATGGAAAAAGTAATCGGTGTTCTGTCTGAACAGTTTATGGCAGATAACCCGAACGTCACTGTAACCTACGACCCAACTGGTTCCGGTACAGGTATCGAGGCTGCAAAGACCGGCTCTGCTGATCTGGGACTTTCCTCCAGAGCACTGAAGGATGAAGAAACCGCAGAAGGTCTGGAAGGCACCACTGTTGCACTGGATGGTATCGCAATCATCGTCAACGCAGAAAACCCTGTTGAAGACCTGAGCGTAGAGCAGATCGCACAGCTGTTCACCACCGAAGGTGCTAACTGGAGCAGCGTTGGCGGCAACGACGGCGAAGTAGCTTGCATCGGCCGTGAAGCTGGTTCCGGTACAAGAGATGGTTTTGAGTCGATCACCGGCACTGAAGACACCTGCCTGCTCAGCCAGGAGCTGACCTCCACCGGCGCAGTTATCGAAGCAGTAAAAGGTAACCCAAATGCAATCGGTTATGCATCTCTGTCCGCAGTTGAAGGCCAGGAAGGCATCAAAGCTGTTACCGTCGGCGGTGTAGCTTGCACCGAGGAAACCGTACAGGATGGCAGCTATCAGATCCAGAGACCATTCGTAGTCGTAACCAACTCCGCAACCGAACTGAGCGAAGCAGCACAGGCATTCATGGACTTTGCAACCTCCGATGCAGCTGACGACCTGATCCGCAGCGCTGGTGCAGTTCCGGTAGCTGAATAAGAGAATCCACAGCAAAACGATCCCCTGAGAGTTTAAGGAGCATGATTTATGCAGGATCAAGAAATTTTAAACATTCCTTATCGCAAACAAGGAGCAGTTAAGAACGCAGAAAATCAATCCAGAACAAACAATCAGAGGCACAAACATGCAAGAGAAATGATGGAGATGGCGATGCACGCCATCTTCCTCTTGTGTGGTACAGTAGCCGTTGCCTTTGTTCTGTTGATCAGCATCTACCTGATTATCTCCGGTCTGCCGGCAATCAAAGAAATCGGTCTGATCGATTTCCTGTTTGGACAGACCTGGGCACCAACCAATAAAACCGATCCGGCATACGGTATTCTGCCGTTCATCCTCACTTCGGTCTACGGCACTGCAGGCGCCGTTATCGTAGGTGTACCGGTTGGTCTGATGACTGCGATCTATCTGTCCAAATCGGCACCACCTAAAATTGCTGCACTGATCCACGCCGCAGTAGAGCTTCTGGCGGGTATTCCGTCGGTTGTCTATGGTCTGGTTGGTATGATCGTACTGGTTCCTGCGATCCGCGATCTGTTTGGACTTTCGTCCGGTGCATGTTTGCTGGCAGCAATCATTGTACTGGCAATTATGATCCTGCCTTCGATCATCAACGTATCCGAAACTGCACTCAATGCGGTTCCGAAGGAATATGAAGAAGCATCTTTGGCGCTGGGAGCCACCAAGATTGAGACCATCTTCAAGGTCAGCCTGCCTGCAGCACGCAGTGGTGTTGCTACCGCTGTTGTACTGGGTGTCGGTCGTGCCATCGGTGAAGCAATGGCGATCATCATGGTTTCCGGTAACGTAGCAAATATGCCTGGACTGTTTGAATCGGTACGATTCCTGACCACAGCGATCGCTTCCGAGATGTCCTACGCTTCGGTCGGTTCTCTGCAGAGAAACGCACTGTTCTCCATCGGTTTGGTGCTGTTTTTGTTCATCATGCTGATCAACGTTTTCCTCAATGTATTTATCAAGAATAAGAAAGAAGGAGCCTAATTCATGAAAGAGCTTGCATTTCGACGCAGGGTCTATGACCGTACCCTGAAGATACTGATGTATCTGTGCGCGGGTCTGACCTGTGCGCTGCTGGTGTTCCTGATCGGATATATCTTTTATCGCGGTGTGGGAAATATCAGCTGGGAGCTGCTGAGCACCCAGAGCAGCTACATCAATGATACCATCGGCATCCTTCCAAATATCCTCAACACCCTTTACATCATCTTTCTTTCGATGATTATCGTGCTGCCGCTGGGAGTAGGCGCGGCGATCTATCTGACCGAGTATGCCTCCAACCGTAAACTGGTTGCCATCATCGAGTTTGCCACCGAGATCCTCACCGGCATCCCGTCGATTATCTTCGGCCTGGTTGGTATGCTGTTCTTCATTCAGGTGATGGGTTTGAAACAGGGTATCCTGGCAGGTGGTCTGACACTGGTTGTTATGATTCTTCCAACCATCGTTCGTACCACACAGGAGAGCTTAAAGACCGTTCCGCAGTCCTATCGTGAGGGTGCGCTGGGTCTGGGCGCCGGCAAATGGCACATGATCCGCACCGTTGTTCTGCCAAATGCCATCGATGGTATCGTCACCGGCTGCATTCTGGCCATCGGCCGTATCGTCGGTGAATCGGCAGCGCTCTTGTTCACCGCAGGTTTTGGTCTGGTGCTCAACGGATTTGCAGAGTCACTGCAGTCCTCCTCCGCAACACTGACCGTGGCACTGTATGTCTACGCCAACGAGCGCGGAGAAACCGCTATCGCCTTTGCAATCGCCACTATCCTGATGCTGCTGACACTGGTCATCAATCTGGCGGCAAACTTTACCGGCAAGAGACTTAAAAACAAATAATCTGACACGATAGAGAAAGGTTTGGTCATCAATGTCTACCATTATGGCAGCACAGGGACTCAATCTCTGGTACAATACAAATCAGGCGCTCTACGATATCAACATGGAACTGCCTGAACATCAGATCACCGCATTGATCGGTCCTTCCGGCTGCGGTAAATCTACCTTTTTAAAGACACTTAACCGCATGAACGACCTGGTCGAAGGTGTACGCATCGAAGGCAAGGTTCTTTATGACGGACAGGATATTTACGACCCGCAGGTTGACACCACCTGGCTGAGAAAGGAAGTCGGCATGGTATTCCAGAAGCCGAATCCATTCCCGATGTCGGTGTACGACAATATCGCTTATGGTCCTCGTCTGCAGGGCATCCGCGCCAAAGCACGTCTGGACGAGATCGTCGAGAACTCGCTGAGAGGCGCAGCCATCTGGGATGAGGTCAAAGACCGTCTGCACAAGAGTGCACTGGGACTTTCCGGCGGTCAGCAGCAGCGTCTGTGCATCGCCCGTGCACTGGCAGTAGAGCCAAAGGTTCTGCTGATGGACGAACCTACCAGCGCGCTCGACCCGATTTCCACCTCCAAAATTGAGGAGCTGGCAACCGAGCTGAAAAAGGAGTACACCATCATCATGGTTACCCACAATATGCAGCAGGCAGCGCGAATTTCGGACAAAACCGCATTTTTCCTGTTGGGCAATATGATCGAATACGGAGAAACCGAGCAGATTTTCTCGATGCCAAAGGATAAACGCACCGAAGATTATATTACAGGAAGGTTTGGTTAAACGATGAGAACGAAATTTGACGAGCAGCTGCGCCAGCTCAATATCGAGCTGATCCGCATGGGAAGCATGTGCGAGGAAGCTATTTCGATTGCTGCAAAGGTTCTGGACGGAGACAATACCGTTTCGACAGAGCGGGTATTTTCGCTCGAACACGACATTGATGAGCTGGAACATGACATCGAATCCCGCTGCATGAGAATGCTCTTGCAGCAGCAGCCGGTGGCAAAAGATCTGCGTGTCATCTCCGCAGCGCTCAAGATGATCTCGGATATGGAGCGTATCGGTGACCAGGCAGCGGATGTTGCCGAGCTGACCGGTTATGTCGCTTCCACCGTAGCACAGGGCAAACTGCACATCACCAAGATGGCAAAAGCAGCTGTTATGATGGTAACAGAAAGCATTGATGCTTTCGTCCGTGCAGATATGGAGACTGCGCAAAAGGTAATCCGTGACGACGATACCGTTGACAGCCTGTTTATTCAGGTGAGAAAAGAGTTGCTTGCCTCGCTGAAAGAGGAGGACGGCAATCCGGAAGCGATTCTGGATCTGCTGATGATCGCAAAATATTTTGAAAGAATCGGTGACCATGCAGTCAATCTGGCTGAATGGGTGCAATATTCTATCACCGGTGTGCATAAAAGTGATGAACATCACCAGGATTTGTGATACAATAGCAACGAGGTGATAAAACATGATTTATGTGCTGGAAGATGATGAGAGCATTCGCGAACTGATTATCTACACACTCAATGGACAAAACATGCAGGCACAGGGCTTTGGTACGCCCAGTGAGTTCTGGACTGCTGTCCACGAAAAGACGCCCTCTCTGGTACTGCTGGATATCATGCTGCCCGAAGAGGACGGCTTTTCCATTTTGCAAAAATTGCGCGCCACACCGACCACCAAACGTCTGCCGGTGATCATGCTGACTGCCAAGGGCAGTGAATATGACATTGTGCGCGGACTGGACATCGGTGCTGACGACTATATTCCAAAGCCGTTTCGGATGATGGAGCTGCTCTCCCGCATCCGTGCTCTGCTGCGCCGCAGTGGAGCGGACAACGATCGGCAGGAGGAATATCGTGTGGGCAATCTCTATGTGAACCCTGTCCGCCACATTGTTCAGGTGGACGGGAACGAAGTAGTGCTCACCCTCAAGGAATTTGAGCTGCTGAGTTTGCTGATCTCCCGCCAGGGAATCGTCTTTACCCGTGCCCAGCTGCTCGATGAGATCTGGGGCTATGGTTTTGACGGAGAGAGCCGTACCGTCGATGTTCACATCCGAACACTGCGTCAGAAGCTGGGTCCGGCAGGCAATTACATCGAAACGGTGCGAGGCATCGGATACAAGATCGGTGGAGAAAAAGCATGATGACCAAGCGAATCTTTCGTGCAGTGCTGGGGATTTCCTTTGTGGCCTGTCTGGCAGGAATGTCGATTGCCTTTACGGTGCTGTACAGCTACTTTGACGGTCAGCTGTCCAAGGAGCTGAAGAATGAGGCAGAATATCTGGCGGTATCGCTGGAAAATTATGGCACACAGGTGCTGGAGGATCTGCCGGAAAGCTCCGAGCGAGTGACGCTGATTGACACCGACGGCACCGTACTGTTTGATAATTTCTTTGACCCAAAGACGCTGGATAACCACGCTGACCGCGAGGAGATTCGCCAGGCAATGCTGACCGGTTCTTCCAAAACGGTCCGTAATTCGGACACCTTCCAAAAACAGACGGTCTACTATGCGCTGCGTCTGGATGACGGCAAGATTCTGCGTGTTTCCAGCACACAGTACACCATTGTTGCTGTGATGAGCGGAATGGTCCAGCCATTTTTATGGATTACCTTTTCCATTCTGATGGTGGTGGGCCTGTTTGCTGCGCATATTTCCCACAAGATTGTCGAACCGCTCAACCAGCTGGATCTGGAGCATCCGGAAAACAATGAATCTTACGACGAGTTGGCGCCGCTGCTGACCAAAATCAGCTGGCAGCAGCGAACTATTCGGGAACAGCTGCTGGCAGCCAAGCAGAAACAGGAAGAATTCCAGATGATTACCGACTATATGCAGGAAGGGCTGCTGCTAATCGACAGCGGAGGAGAGATCCTTTCGACCAACCACAGTGCGCTCAAGCTGCTGGGCGTCAAGCCGGAACTGCAGATTTTTGTCGGTGCGCATCGGGAGAATGTGCTGACCCTCAACCGTACCGAACCGTTCTGCCGCACAGTGGATGCTGTCCTCAAGGGAAAGCATGCGGAAACGGTGCTGGAGCTGGACGGCAGCTACTATCAGATGAGCGCAAATCCGGTGGTCACCGATGGAAAGGTGGAGGGCGGTGTTCTGCTGTTTGTGGATATCACTCAGCAAAAACAGAACGAAACGCTCCGCCGCGAATTTACCGCCAACGTTTCGCATGAGCTGAAAACGCCGCTGACCTCCATCTCCGGTTTTGCTGAAATTATCAAGGACGGCTTTGTGCGTCCCGAGGATATTCCACAGTTTGCTGGCAAAATTTTCGAGGAATCCCAGCGCCTGATTGCACTGGTGGGCGATATCATCAAGATTTCCCAGCTGGATGAGGACACCCTGCCCTATGAAAAGGAGGCAGTGGATCTGTATTCCCTCTGTCAGGAGATTGCAAAGCGCTTGCAGCCGGCAGCCGAATCAAAGGGAATTGATTTTCAGGTGGCCGGACAGTCGACGATCGTTTCCACCGTGCGCAAAATTGCCGACGAGGTCATCTATAACCTGTGCGACAACGCGATCAAATACAACCGTCCAAACGGAAAGGTGGAGGTGGCGGTGGTTGGTTCTTCGCAGAAGGCACTGGTGCAGGTGCGCGACACCGGCATCGGTATCTCAGCGGTGGATCAGCGCCGTGTGTTTGAACGCTTCTACCGCGTGGACAAGAGCCACTCCAAACAGATCGGCGGCACCGGACTGGGACTTTCCATCGTCAAGCACGGAGCAGCCTATCTGGGCGTTCAGATCGGTCTGGAAAGCACCGAGGGCCTGGGCAGTATCTTCACGCTGACCTGGCCGCGCGAAAATGATGCGCCTGCTTTGGAAATGAAACAGGATTAGGGGCTTGAAAGAATCGAAAAGATGTGCTATAATGTGGTAACAGCAAAAGTACAGTAATTTTTGAAAGGAATGTTGTTACATGAAACACGTAAAAACTTTAAATAAGGCTAACCTGAAAGAGACCGCTGCTAAAGGCGGCTGCGGCGAGTGCCAGGCTTCCTGCCAGTCTGCTTGCAAGACTTCCTGCACCGTTGCTAACCAGAAATGCGAACACGCTAAATAAGTTTGCATTAAGATGAACCTGATTCGATAGGGGCAGCTTTGCTGTCCCTATCGTTTTGTCTGTATAAGGGAGCTTTGCGGGATGAAATCTTTCCTGCAAAAATGTGTAATTGACGAAAGGAGAAAAACTCCCATGATCCATAGCTTTCAGTTGAATGGATACAACATCGTGATGGACATCAACAGCGGCGCGGTCCATGTTGTCGATGAGATGGTTTACGACATGATTCGCCTGCTCGATGCGTCCTTCCTGGCAGCTTCCCTCGAAGCCAATGCCACCGAAAAACTGGACAAGACCTATCCGGCACAGCTCTTTGCTGGACTGGAATCCCGCTACTCCCGTCAGCAGCTGGAGGAGGCCTACGGCGAAATCTACGAGATGTACGACAACGGCCAGCTGTTCACCAGCGACGACTATGAGCAGTTTGCGGATATGATGGTTTCTGCACCGATCAAGGCAATGTGCCTCAACGTTGCTCATGACTGCAACCTGCGCTGCAAATACTGCTTTGCTGCACAGGGCGACTTTGGCGGCGAGCGCAAACTGATGAGCGCAGAGGTCGGCAAAATGGCAATCGACTACCTGCTCAAATATTCCGGCGACCGCCACAACCTGGAGATGGACTTCTTCGGCGGCGAACCTCTGATGAACTTTGACGTAGTCAAAGAGGTTGTCAACTATGCCCGCTCCAAGGAGAAGGAATACAACAAAAACTTCCGCTTCACCATCACCACCAATGGTCTGCTGCTGAGCGACGACAAGATCGACTTCATCAACAAGGAGATGTACAACGTCGTTCTGTCCATCGACGGACGCAAAGAGGTCAACGATTACATGCGTTTCCATGTGGACGGCACCGGCTGCTACGACCAGATCCTGCCGAAGTTCCAGAAGCTGGTCAAGGCAAGAGGCGACGGTCAGTACTATGTCCGCGGCACCTTCACCAAACGCAACAAGGATTTTTCCGAGGACGTGCTGCACTTCTTTGAAAAAGGCTTCGACCAGATTTCGATCGAGCCTGTTGTCACCGATCCAAAGCTTGACTATGCGCTGACCGAGGAGGATCTGCCGGAAGTATTCGCTGAGTACGAAAAGCTGGCAAAAATCATCATCGAAAAACGCAAGAACGGCGAGTTCTTCAACTTCTTCCACTTCATGATCGACCTCGATCAGGGTCCATGTGCAATCAAACGTCTGCGTGGCTGCGGCTGCGGCAACGAGTACGTTTCGGTCACACCGGAAGGCGATGTTTATCCTTGCCACCAGTTTGTCGGCAAACCGGAGTGGATCATGGGCAGCGTCCTTGACCAGTCGCTCAACACCGAAATCAAGGATTCGTTTGCAAAGACCACCGTCTACACCAAACCGGAATGCAAGACCTGCTGGGCAAAATTCTATTGCAGCGGCGGATGCAACGCCAACAACCTCGAGTATGCCGGTGCAATCAAGAAACCATACAAGCTGGCATGTGAACTGGAGAAAAAACGTCTGGAATGCTCCATCATGATCAAAGCTGCTCTGGCTGATATGGAAGACTAATCAAAACCGAAGATAGAAATAGAACAAGCACGGGAATCTCCGAAAGGAGATTCCCGTGCTTGTTTTGCACATAACTGCCTGTCTGGCTGCATACCATGGTACAAAAAAGGAACTGCAAAGGAGTTGGACAGACATGGTCAAAGCACCGGCGAGAAAAAAAGGATATGCGGGTCGGTATGTGCGGCACGAGCTGGGAAAAAACAGGGTACAGCTGTTGCTGACAGCCATCTTTGTGCTGGGAGTAGCAGCCGGCTGCTCGATTGCGGGCAATCCCTCGGCGGGCGTGCTGACGTCGCTTGCGCAGTCGCTGGCAGAACCGAGCGGTTCCACTGCCTTTCTGTCGCGGGTGATGAGCTGCTTTGCGGGCAATGCCGTGCTGCTTCTGCTTTTGTTTTTGTGTGGGCTGGGAGCTGTCTTTCAGCCGGTGGTGCTGGCGGTTCTGTTCCTGCGTGGGTTGGGATTTGGTGTGATGGGAGTGTATTCCTATTCCAGCAGCGAGCAGGGAGCGGTGCTGTACTATCTGTTGGTGCTGCTGCCCGAAGCGCTGCTGACGGTGCTCCTGCTTTCGGCGGCAGCGTCGGAATCGCTGCGGTTTTCGGTGCGCTTTTTTGTGCAGCTGCTGCCGAGCTCCACCACCGAAACTCTGCCGGCGCCGAGCGGCAATATCGGCATCTATACGGCAAAATTTGTGCTGTTTTATCTGCTGGGAGGAAGTGTGGCGCTGCTTTCGGGTGTGCTGGGCGTTGTCTTTTCCTCGCTGTGCGGCGGGTAAATCTTGACGTCATACGTCCGACTTGCTATAATAGAAAGAAAGCAGGCTGATGTCGTATGTCGGACGTGCGAACTGTATTTACCACCGCGGAGGTTGCCCAGATGCTCCAGCTGACACCAAGTTATGTTCTGAGGATTGCAGCGACGATGAAGTTTGAACCGGAAGAATTTCGCAGCGCAGGTAAGAGGAACTATCTGTTCAGTCAGGAGGCGGTGGAAAAACTGCGCAAACGGTCAGAATGATCGAACAAAGGGGGGACTGTCATGACGAAACGAATTTGGGAACTGCTGTCCGTCCCTCCCAAAATCACCTGTCCGGTACAGGAGGAAGAGGAGCGCATCCGCGCAAATATGCAGCTTCTGAAAGCGGATCTGACTTCCATGCAGCGAAAGCTGCTCCTGCGCGTGGTGGACGATTACACTTTGATTGCAGAAAAAACAGGGGTGGAGGCTTTTGAACAGGGTTTCCGCTATGCCGCCAGCCTGATGGTGGAATGTTTTGATCGGGAAGGAAGGGAAGAATAATGCCAATGCAGGGAATAGAGCAGCCGGAGATTTTGCCAGTAGACGGAGAGCTGCGGCTGAGAAAATTTGACGGCAACTATGATTTTGCCTTTGACTGGTATCAGGATATCGAGACGGTTCACCTCGTCGATGGAGTGGACGAGCCGTATGACCGCGCAAAGCTCGACCGGATGTACCGCTACCTCAATGAACACGGGGAACTGTATTTCATCGAAATCAGGGATGGGGAAGGTTATCGGCCCATCGGGGACGTCACCTTCTGGCAGGACGATCTGCCCATCGTGGTAGGAGAAAAGAACCTGCGCGGAAAGCAGATCGGCCGCCGTGTGGTAGGAGCGCTCATCGAGCGCGCCAGAGCATTGGGCTGGAAGGAGCTGCTGGTGGATGAAATCTACCACGATAACATCGGTTCCCAGCGGATGTTCCAGAGCCTTGGCTTTGCCGCCTACGAAACCACCGACAAAGGCAAACGCTATCGACTGACCTTGTAAGCAATAAAAAAGGGGAGCAAATTGCTCCCCTTTTTTGCTGCCCTTTTTACAGGGTGATTACCTTGTCTGCAGCGTGCATACGCTCGCTGATGTCGTACATGTTGGAAACGGTGCCGATCTTCAGGCTGTCGGCGATGTTAAAGAATTTCAGGCAGGTGCCGCAGACCAGAATCTCGGAACCTTTGTCCTGCAATGTTTTCAGGTGTTCAACAACCTGATCGTTTTCAACCGGAAGTTTTACGCCGCTGTTCATGAACAGGATGTAGCGCGGCGGGTCGTTGGATTCTGCCAGAGTGTAGAAGAACATGGTCATCAGCGAATTGCCCAGTTCCTCGGAGCCGTCGCCGATGAAGTCTTTGCCAACAAACAGTGCCCAGTTTGCAGGCTTGCTGTCCTTGGTTTCCTCGGCAGCAACTACTGCGCCTTCGCCAGTGAAGGTGACATGGAAGTTGCCATCCTTGTTTTCTACGCTGGCCTGATAGTTCTGGCTCTCTGCCAGACGTTTGAGGTTCTCAACAGCAACCTCGTTGTCAACAGCTACAACAAAAGCGGTATTGCCCGCATCAATCTCTTTTTTTGCCATGATAACCGGCATTGGGCAGGCTTTGCCCAGAGCATCTACAAAGTTCATTTCTATCTGCTTCCTTTCTTGTGGGTGGGAAAATGCCCTGCAACCCAGACGACATTCTCTTTGTTCTCTTTAAGTATACTATTGATCAACCCCATTTTCAATGGTATTGATTTTTTCATCCGGTGCAGGGCATTGTATTGATTTTTTCAATATTAGGTGGATGCGCGGAACAGATTGAGGGTGGCATAGCCTTCGCAGATCTCCACCTGTGCCGAGTCGATCATCGCACCCACCAGAATCAGTTCGTTTTCGTCCTGGAAATCGCCGCTGCCGGTAAGTCCCCAGTAGCTTTCCTCAATTTCAGGAGCGCGTCCGCGGGTCAGATTTTCTTCCAGATGTTCGACAGCGCGCTGCATTTTGAGGTCAAAATTGCTGGCGAAAAAGATGTGGAAGCCGTCCGGTTTCTGTTTGATTTTGACGACCATATCGTCCGAGCCCACCGAGAAGAAGAAGGTGGTCAGTTCATCGACGATGGTCGTTATCTTTTTGCGTGTAAAATTCATGCCTGGAAAATCCTTTCTTTTTGAATGTCTATCTGTCAAATAAAATTACATATGATTTTTACGCTTTTGGAAGGTTTCGATGATGGGCACCATAATCAGCGCAAGGATGCCGGCGGAGAAACCGTTGTTGTACAGGTTCAGTCCTCCGTGCAGGATGCTGGTGTTGAGCACCATCGAGGAGTGCAGAAAGCCCATCAGGATACCGTATGGCCAGCCAAACTGACCGCTGATGGGAGCCAGTGCGGTTGCAAACAGCGCACCGAGCTGAACGCTGGGATCATTGATGCTCCACACCTTGACCAGCGATCCCAGAAAGACGCCGCCCACCACCGGAACGACGTTGCGCAGGTGTTTACCGAAGGCGCCAAAGCCGATGATGGTGAAGATGCCGCCCATGGTGGCGCCGTTGATGGTGCCGCCGATGAGGAGAATATAGGTGGTTGCAAAGATACCAAGCGTTCCCATGTTGAACAGGGTGATCGGCAGACCATCCAGCAGGATGAAGTCAGCGACCAGACGTCCCGAATGGCGATAGATACGCTTGAGGGAGCGTTTATCGGGGGTCATCCACCAGCCAGCCACCATTAAGATGGTGGAGAGCAGGTACATATATCCGACAACCAGCGGATTGTTCTCGTAGGTCCAGACCAGGCTGGTGGTGATTTCAAAGCCGAAGGACTTCATCACCGACACAATCAGTGTGCCCACCAGACCAGCAGCAAATCCAACGTTGTATAAATTGTAACCCTGATGAACCCTCAGACAGTAGGTAGCCAGCGGCGGTGTCAGAAAACCGATGACAGCGCCAAACACGATGACAACGATCAGTTTTTGCAACATGTTTTCCGATTCGATGGCCACCGCAGTAATCAGCGGAGAGAGGGCAGTTGCATACAGAGCGATGTAAACATACTTGGAAAAGCTCTCGTGGTTTACCTTGGAAAAGAGGAATACACCCAGAATGATGGGCCAGATGTTGGCAACGTTTTTGCCAAACATCGCAAAGCCTGCCATCAAAAAGATACAGGCGATGGTGGGACCGCTGATCATGGCATGACTGAGCTTGACGATAATAATGGAGGCTGCCATAATCAGACCCGCGTTAAAGAAGGTGGCACCAAATCCACCGACGCTGCTGTAATCGGTAATCAGCCCGTCAGGGTGCAGAATAATGCGCCAGATGCCCTGGAAAATCCCCGATGGGGTATCCAAACAGAAGGCAAACAACATCATGGATACGGCGACTGCCCAAAGAATCCTTTCAATGGTGTCAGCAGTGCTGTGCTTGGTACTGTTACTTGGAACGTCGATGACACTCACTCCTCTTGGTGTTGTCAGGATCATTGAAAAGAGCCGCATTCTGACAACATCCGTTTTCTTTCATTTTAATATATACAGGTGCTTTTCGTCAAGAAAATGGGACGAGAATCCGTCCTTCCCAGAACAAAAATATTTGCAAAAAAAACAGCCGCAGAGGTTTTCCTCTGCGGCTGCCGCGAAGTGTAACGATTAGAAGAAGGAAGCGATGGTGTCCAGACCCATCTGTACCTGTTCTTCCGAGAATTTGACATTGTCCTCCTCGGTTGCGTCTGGATTGTCGTTGTAAGCGCCCAGCATGACATAGAACACATAGTCTCCATGGCGGACCACCTTAGCGGTCTGTACCTTGGCGATATTCATTGGGTAGTTCATCGAGTTTTCCACCATGTAGTCCAGGTAAGCCTGAAGCTCTTTTTCTACCTCTTCGCCTTTGCCTTCTACGGCTTTAATGGCAATAAAGGTATCTACATGCGCACTGATCATCGGAGCCTGTGCATAGAATTCCTCGATGTTGTCGGTGTTGATGCCGTAGATGTCCGAGAGCATTTCCTCGGTAATATCCATGGAAGGCAGATAGTTTTCGCCGTAAGTATCCTTGACTGCCTGTACGATGTCGTCCAGTGCAGGCTCTTTGACCTGTTCTTCCTGAGCCGAGGAGCTGCCGCCCTGTGCAGAGGAATCGCCAGACTGGCAGGCAGTCAGTGCGCCCAGTGCCAATGCAGCTGCAAGACAGAATACTAAAATACGTTTCATCATTGTAATTCTCCGTTTCTTTTAAAAAAGTTTTATTTTCTGAAGTTTCATATGGAAAGGTGTATCTTTTTTGCCCTTTCGGAATAATAGTGTCAGGATGGAAGCTTTTTATTGCATAGCATTTTAGAAAAAATTTTATCAAGAACGGGAGGGACAAAGATGCGGCGTCGGTTTGCAATGCGGTGCTGTCGCCATCTGGGCAAAACCGGTTGGGAGCGTTGGTATCAGCCGCTGGTCTGGGGACTGTTGATTGCAGTCATTCTGCTGCTGCTCAACGCCTTTCAGCTCAAAGCGGTGCCGACGCTTCGTCTGGCAGCACGGACGCAGGGAAACAATCTGGCAGCGGAGATGGTCAGTGTGCAGGTGGCAGAAAGCCTGCAGGAATACGGCGGTGAATTCGTGCAGGTGGAGCGGGACGAGGATGGTCGTATCCTGTCGGTGGGAATGGATGTCCAAAAGGCAAATCTGCTCAAAGCAGACCTCACCCTTCGGCTGACCGAGCAGGTGACGGAGCTTCCAAAGCGCAAATTGTCCATTCCACTCGGAACCATCCTGGGCGGCGCGCTGCTCAATGGCCGTGGACCGCGCATCGAATTTATCGTCGAGCCCTACGGGAGCACCCAGGTGGACTTTGTGCAGAACATTCAGTCGGCAGGAATCAACCAGACGGTATATCAGGTGCAGATGAAGGTCAAACTGGAGCTGAATACCACTCTGGCGGGAGTCAGCCAGCCCGCAGGATGTGAAACGACCTTTCTGCTGGAAGAAAGGCTGATTGCAGGCGAGGTGCCGCAACTGTATGCACAGGGAGGATTTTCTGAGCAGAAAAAAGCGGATGAGGAAAATTGAAACTTTGTATAAAACTTGCTATAATAAGGTATCACCAAAAACGGATGGAGTGACGATTATGCAACTGGATTTTGAACAGGCAGCTGCGCTTGCACAGGAGCTGCGCGAAAAGATAAACTATTACAGCGATCTTTACTATCAGAAGAATGAATCCACCATCAGTGACTATGAGTTTGACAAGCTGATGCACCAGCTCATCGACATTGAGCAGCAGTATCCGCAGCTGCTCACCCCTGATTCACCGACCCATCGGGTGGGTGGTCACGCTTCCAACAGCTTCGCTCCGGTGGAGCATGTTGTGCAGATGGGTTCGCTGCAGGACGTCTTTTCGTCCGAGGAGGTCGAGGACTTTGACCGCCGCGTGCGGGAAACGATCGACCATCCGCTCTATGTGGTGGAACCAAAGATCGACGGTCTGTCGGTGTCGCTGGAATACCGCGACGGTGTGTTTGTGCGAGGCTCCACCCGCGGCGACGGCTTTGTCGGTGAGGATGTCACCGAAAACCTGCGCACCATCGCTTCGATTCCGCTGCGCTTAAAACAGCAGATCCCGTATCTGGAGGTGCGCGGCGAAGTGTATATGCCGGTGCAGAGCTTTGAAAAGGTGGTTGCACAGCAGGAGGAACGGGAGGAAAAGCCGTTTAAGAATCCGCGCAATGCCGCTGCCGGTTCGTTGCGCCAGAAAAATCCGAAAATCACCGCTCAGCGCGGACTGGATGTGTTTATCTTTAACCTCCAGCAGGTCGAGGGCTTGGAGATCACCGGCCACAAGCAGTCGCTTGATGTGCTGCACGAGCTGGGATTTCAGGTGTCGCCGTCCTACCTGCGGGTAGATAATATTCAGGCTGCCATCGCAGAGATCGAGGCCATCGGTCAGCGGCGCGGCAGCTATGGATTTGATATCGACGGTGCAGTTGTCAAAGTTGACGATCTGTCCCAGCGCGAACAGCTCGGTGCTACTGCCAAATTCCCGCGCTGGGCAGTCGCTTTCAAGTATCCGCCGGAGGAGAAGGTCACCACTCTGCTGGATGTTGAGGTCAAGGTTGGACGCACCGGCGCACTGACGCCGACAGCAGTCTTTGAGCCGATCCAGCTGGCAGGAACCACCGTCAGCCGTGCAGTGCTGCACAATCAGGATTTTATCGACCAGAAGCAGATCGCCGTCGGTGACAAAATCATTGTGCGCAAAGCCGGCGACATCATCCCGGAGGTGGTCGCGGTAGCGGAACACTGCGGCGCACCGGTCTATCATCTGCCCGAATACTGCCCGTCCTGCCATACCCGCGTGGTGCGCGAGGAGGGACAAGCCGCTGTCTACTGTCCGAACATCCAGTGTCCGGCACAGCTGATGCGCAACCTCATTCATTTTGCTTCCCGTGATGCCATGGACATCGACGGCATGGGTCCGGCAGTGTTGGAAGGCTTGGTCGGTGCAGGATGGGTACATGCTCCTGCGGACCTGTACCATCTGACCGAGGAGCAGATTGCTTCGCTCGACCGCATGGGCAAAAAGAGTGCGGCAAACCTGATGGCTTCGCTCGAACGCTCCAAGCAAAACGATCTGTCCAGAGTCGTCTTTGCACTGGGAATTCCGAATATCGGCGAAAAAACGGCGGCACAGCTTGCCCAGCACTTTGGCAGCATGGAGCGTCTGCGTCAGGCGACGGTCGAGGAGCTGACCGCGCTGGAAGGCTTTGGTCAGATCGTCGCCGAAAGCATCGTGGCGTTTTTTGCAGGGGAGCAAAACTGTCAGCAGATCGACCGCCTGGCAGAGGTGGGAGTCAACATGCAGAGCCTCAAACAGGCCGCCGGTGACACCTTTGCCGGCAAGACCTTTGTGCTGACCGGCACGCTGCCAACCCTCAAGCGCAGCGAAGCAAAGGAACTGATCGAGTCGCTGGGCGGAAAGGTGTCCGGTTCGGTCTCCAAAAAGACCAGCTATGTGGTAGCGGGCGAGGAAGCCGGCTCCAAATTGGACAAAGCAAACGAGCTTGGTATCGAGGTTATCACCGAAGCACAGCTGCTGGAGATGGCAAAGTAACAGCTGTTTCTCAAAAAGAATAGCTTCAGCAAAAAAAGGTTGCTGTTTTCATAAAAAACAGCAACCTTTTTATCTGTCATTTTATCAGGATAGGGCAGCAAAATGTAAATTTATGCTTAATATAGTGAATATATCAAATATTTATGAATAAACATACGAATTCTGCCCGTATTGATGGACATACTATAACAATACATTACCACAAATCAAAAGATAAGTCTATACTTTTTTGAAATTTCCTTTATACTTATTAAAGAAAGAAACAAAACAAAAGAAGAGAAACAGGGAGGAGGAAGGATGATGCTTCATCCGACAGAAAAGGAAGAGCGGCTCTATCTGGACGAGATTGAAAAGGAATTAAAGGAAGAGCTGGTGGAGCTGGATGAAAAGCTCCAGGAGTACCAGGAAAAGATTTTGGGACTCAAACAGTACATGTACGAAAACCAGGCACAGCTGGATAATGTGGAAAAGGCGATGAGCCGTGTATCGGTATTGGAGGAGGCGCTGTTCGGGGAGGATGTCCTCAAGCAGAAAAAGCGGGTCACCAAGCTGATCGACTCGCCGTACTTTGGCAGGATCGACTTTTGCCACGACGACAAAGAGGAAGTGTTCTACATCGGTGTGTACGGCTTTTCCCGCGGAGGAGGTCTGCACAATCTGATCTATGACTGGCGTGCGCCTGTGTCCAGCGTATTCTATGACTTCGAGATCGGACCAGCGCACTATCTTGCTCCGATGGGAGAGGTGGATGGAGAGCTGCGTCTCAAACGCCAGTACAAGATTCAGCGCGGAGTCATGGACTACATGATTGAATCGTCGCTCAACATCGGCGATGAGGTGCTGCAGAAGGAATTGAGCCACAGCTCGGACGAAAAGATGAAGAACATCGTGGCGACCATCCAGAAGGAGCAGAACCAGATCATCCGCAACGAAACTGCCAAGGTGATGATTATTCAGGGAGCTGCCGGTTCGGGCAAAACCTCGATTGCGCTGCACCGCATCGCATTTCTGCTCTACCGTCAGAGAGGAGTGCTCAATTCCCAGAACATCCTGATTATCTCTCCGAACAAGGTGTTTGCCGATTATATCTCCAGCGTCCTTCCAGAGCTGGGCGAGGAAAATATCGCGGAGATCGAGTTTGATGAGCTTGCCCGCGAATATATGGGAAAGAAATATAAGTATCAGACCTTTGCACAGCAGGTGGAATCGCTGATCGAAAACGAAGATCCGGCAGCGCGGGAACGAATCCGTCTGAAAGCGACCAATCAGTTTGTCGAGCAGCTTCAGTCCTTTTTGGAGGAGGCACAGGAGCGCTACTTTGCACCGGAAGATCTGTCGGTGGAGGATGTGTTTGCCTCCAAAGAGAGCATCGAAAAGGAATACCACTATTACAAGAACCTTTCCATCAAGGTGCGTCTGCGCAAAATTGCGGACAGAATTCTGCATAAATATCGCGCAGAGAATGAAAAGAAGCTGGATCCAAAGGCAGCCAAGAAGGTGCGCGATACCGTCCAGCATATGTTCCTTCTGCCGGATGCAATGGCGCTGTATCAGGCCTTTTATGAGTCGATCGGTCAGCCGCAGGCCTTCTGCATGGCAGGCAAAAAGACGCTGGAATATGCGGACCTCTATCCGTTTCTCTACACCAAACTTTTCTTTGAGGGAGTAGACCGCGGTTATGAAAAGGTCAAGCATCTGCTGGTCGACGAGATGCAGGACTACACCCCGATTCAATATGCAGTGCTGGCAAAGCTGTTTTCGTGCAGGATGACCATTCTGGGCGACAGCTTCCAGAGCGTCAACCCCTACAGTTCCTCCAGCATCGAAAAGATCGAGCCATACTTCGAGGGCTGTCAAACCATCGAGCTGTGCAAGAGCTATCGTTCCACGCTGGAAATCTCCGAGTTTGCCCGAAAGATTCTCAACAACAAAAAGCTGGTTTCGATCGAGCGACATGGTCCGCAGCCAACCGTTTCGGAGTGTGCGGATCCAGAGGAAGAACTTGCCAGGGTGCGTCAGCTGATGGAGGAGTTTCGTAATTCCTCGTTTGGTTCGATGGGCATTATCTGCAAGTCGCAGAAGCAGGCAGGAGAGCTGTTTGAGAAGCTGCAGCAGGCGGGCGAAGAGGTAACGCTGCTCGACTTTGAAAGCACCAGCTTTTCGCAGGGCATCGTGGTCACCTCGGTACATATGTCCAAAGGTTTGGAGTTTGACCAGGTCATTCTGCCAGGGGTATCGCAGCAAAACTATCGGACCCAGATGGAGCAGAGTCTGCTGTACATCGCCTGCACCCGAGCGATGCATCGGCTGGATGTTACCTGCAGCGGCAAAAAATCAGATTTTCTGCAATAAAATATGAAAAGAATACAAGCTTGATAAAAATTTCCCCGTTTGGTTGAAAGGCGGTCTGTCTGCATATACTAACAGTGCATCGAGTCTGATGCGACCAAATTTCAAAATGGAAACGAGGAAAAGTGATGAAAAAAATGACTTCGCTGCTCCTTGCCGCTCTTCTGACAGCCGGTGTATTTGCAGGCTGTTCGGAGAACGGCAGGGTAGGACAGCTGGAAAAGGATGCGAAAACCCGCACCGAAGAAGACATGTCGTCGGGAATGGACACCGCCAAAGAGATGATGGAGAATGAACAGGGCATGATTATGGCAGCCGGCAGTCGTTTGCAGGATGTCATCATGCAGCTGGGAGAAGAGCTGGGCATCACCATGCCGGAAAAGCTGGATGAAAGCTCGCTTAAAGAGGTGTTTGGCGTAGACCCAGCCGACATCGAGGAGTACTACGGCGAATATTCTGCCGTCAATACTTCCGCTGACCATATCATCGGTCTGAAGGTCAAGGACGGCAAGGTGGATGCGGTTAGACAGGCGCTGGAAGCCCGCAAGGAGGAAATTGTCAAGAACTTTGAGGAGTATCTGCCTGACCAGTACGAAAAGGCACAGGCCGGTCAGATCATCCAGAAGGGCAACTATCTGTTCCTTGTCATTGCAGGCGACAGTGAAAAGGGCTACGACAGCGAGATGGATCGTGCCCAGAAGATTGTCAACGGTTATTTTGAATAGCAGGGAAAACGATGCAGGGCGGCCCGATCGGTTGCCCTGCATCACTGCGTCTTGAAGGATAGAGAAGGGATAATTGTAAAAATATGACCTCTTGGAGAAAATCTCTTGATATTTTACATAAAATCTGCTACCCTGTATTGGTAAGACTTTCGGCACAGAGCTTGTGTAATTGTGTCGGGAAAAAACAATTTAGGAGGTTACTGCCTTGGTTTTCAGCAGTCTGCTGTTTCTGTTTCGGTTTTTACCGATTACCTTTTTGATCTATTATCTGGCCCCTACAAAACTGAAAAATACCGTTTTGTTTTTAGCCAGCCTGTTTTTCTATACCTGGGGAGAACCCAAGTTCTTTCCGATCATGCTTGTTTCCATCGCGGTCAACTATGTTGCCGGATTGCTGATGGAACGATTTGACAAAAAGGAAGGAGTGCGCCGCGTCTGCTTCTGGATTGCTTTTGCAATCACGTTGGGCTTTTTGCTCTTCTTTAAGTATACCAACTTCTTCCTTTCCAATATTAACGCCTTGTTGGGGACAAGCCTGCCGCTGCTCAGCTCCTCCGAGTTTCATCTGCCGCTGGGCATCAGCTTCTATACCTTCCAGATTCTGGCCTACACCATCGACGTCTACCGCCGCAAAATCAAGGTGGAGCACAATCTGATTGACTTCGGTGCCTTTGTCGTACTGTTCCCACAGCTGATTGCCGGCCCGATCGTGCTGTATTCGGACATCAGCAGGGAGCTGAAGCACCGCAAGATTACGCTCGAGCAGATCAATGACGGCGTAGGACTGTTTATCATGGGCCTTGCCAGCAAAATTCTGCTGGCGGATACCATCGGTGCACTCTGGACCGAGGTGCAGACACTGGGATTTGCGAATGTTTCCACTCCGCTTGCCTGGATGGGACTTCTGGCATACAGCTTCCAGATTTACTTTGACTTCAGCGGCTATTCGCTGATGGCGATCGGTCTGGGCAGAATGCTCGGTTTCTTCTTCCCGCAGAACTTTAACTATCCTTATATTTCCAAGAGCATCACCGAGTTCTGGCGCAGATGGCACATCACCCTCAGCTCGTGGTTCCGCGAATATGTCTATATCCCGCTGGGCGGCAACCGTGTGGGACGTGCCCGCCATTTCTTCAATATCTTTGCAGTGTGGTTCCTCACCGGCTTCTGGCACGGTGCAAACTGGAACTTCATCTTCTGGGGACTGTACTTCTTCGTGCTGCTGATGATTGAAAAGACCTTCCTGCTCAAGCGGCTGGAAAAAAGCCGCATCCTCTCCCATGTTTACCTGATTTTCTTTGTCATGATCGGCTGGGCGCTGTTTGCGCTGTCCGACCTGTCCGCACTGGGAGAGCTACTGCAGCGACTGTTCAGTCTCAACGGCGGCAACGACTGGATGTACTACCTGCGCGACTATGCAGGCATGCTGATTCTGTGCGTGCTGGCATCGACTCCATTTTTCAAGGTGCTGGCAGACAGCCGCCTGGGCAAAAACCGCGTCGTACGCACCGTTTTTCTCTCGGTGGTGCTGCTGGTGTCGGTAGCCTTCATGGTCGACTCCACCTACAGCCCGTTCTTGTACTTTAACTTTTAGGAAAGGAAGGATACGCAATGAAAAAGATTCTGCAAAATCCCATGGCAATCTTGTTTGGACTGTTTGTCATGGTCGTCTTTGCGGTGGATGTGTTTAATGCCGACCGCACCTTTTCCGATTTTGAAAATAAAAAGCTCAGCTCCAAGCCTTCCTTTTCCTGGTCGAGCTTTGTCAGCGGCAGCTTCGGTAATAACTATGTGCAGTATATCAACGACCAGTTTGTCGGACGTGACGACTGGATCACCCTCAAGGCAGCTGCCGACCAGGGACTGGGCCGCATTGAATCCCACGGCATCACCTATGCTGACGACGGCTACCTGTTTGAAAAGCTGGAGCTGGTGCCGGAACGCCTGGAGAACTCGGGAACCAATGTGGTGGCACAGCAGTCGATGGAACGCTCGGTAGGAATGCTGCGTTCCTTCCTCCAGATGTACGATCAGGACATCACCGTGTCGCTGGTGCCAAACTCCTATGCGATTTTGGAGGACAAGGTGCCGGAGGGCTTCCCAGGAGTGGATCAGCTTTCTGAGACGCAGGAGATCTACGATGACCTGACAGCATCGGACGATGGCGTGCAGGTGATCGACTTTGTCGACACACTTTCTGCTCACGACGACGAATATATCTACTATCATACCGACCACCATTGGACCACACTGGGTGCTTACTATGCCTACGTCGAGTACTGCAACCAGAAGGGCCTGACGCCGGTGGAGCTGTCCTCGTTGGAGGCAAACGAGGTGGAGGACTTCTACGGAACCTTCTATTCCAAGGCAAAGCGCCCGGGACAGGAGCCTGATACCATCACCTGGTACGATGTGCCGGTGGAACAGTTCGCCTTTACAGCAAATCTCGATGAGGACAAGGAGCTTGCCTCGCTGGGTGAGCTGAAAACCATCGACGGAATGGAGCTTCTGGAAGTGAACGGCCTGATGGACACCCGCAAGTTCGATACCCGCGACAAGTATGCGGCGTTTACCTGGGGCAATGCCGGTTACACCAAGATTGTCAGCAGCAACAACCTCAACCACGAGGAAGGCAAGACCAGCCGCCTGCTGCTGTTCAAGGACTCCTATGCCAACAGCATGATTCCGTTTTTGACCTACAACTATGATGAGATTGTCGTAGTCGACCTGCGTACGCTGGCAAAGAGTGTCAGCGAGCTGATGAACGAGGACTTTGACGACATCTTTGTGATGTACAATTTCTCCACCTTTATCTCGGATGCAAGCAACCTTGCAAAATTAAAATACTAGAACAAAAAAAGGATGGCAGCAGCCATCCTTTTTTTCTGCGCAGGAGCCGCTCACAATAAAAATTTTGCCTGCATGTTTAATCTTCCCTCAGCAAAGACATACTTTACAAGAAAAGACAAACGAAATACTGGTTAAGTTCTGCTTTTGCCCTTTTGTTTTACCGCAAAAAATCGAATATGGACAGAAGGTAAAAGAACTGCATAATTGTTATGAATTTAACAAAAATGAATTGACTTGACTGTGACACCTGTGGTAGAGTGTGGATAGAAGATTTTTCCTCGCAGGGAGGAAGAAACATCAATGATTTTATAACAAGGGAGGATTTTCATCATGAAAGGTTTTGCAATGCTGGGAATTGGTCGCGTAGGCTGGATTGAAAAGGACAAGCCCGTCTGCGGTCCGCTGGATGCACTAGTTGAGCCAATCGCTGTTTCGCCGTGTACATCGGACATTCATACCGTATGGGAAGGCGCCATCGGTGACCGCCACGACATGATTCTGGGACACGAAGCGGTCGGACGAGTTGTCGAAGTTGGTTCGCTGGTCAAGGACTTCAAGCCTGGAGACAGAGTCATCGTTCCAGCCATCACACCGGATTGGGCGTCGCTGCAAGCACAGGGCGGCTATTCGATGCACTCGGGCGGAATGCTGGCAGGATGGAAGTTCTCCAACTTTAAGGACGGTGTGTTCGGGGAGCTGTTCCACGTCAACGAGGCCGACGGAAACCTGGCAAAACTGCCTGACAGTCTGGACCCAGCGGCAGCAGTCATGCTCAGCGATATGGTACCGACCGGTCTGCACGGTGTGGAGCTGGCAGATGTGCAGTTCGGTGACACCGTCTGTGTCATCGGTATCGGTCCTGTCGGTCTGATGTCGGTTGCCGGTGCTGCTATCCGCGGCGCATCCCGACTGTTCGCCGTCGGTTCCCGTCCAAACTGTGTTGCGCTGGCGAAAGAATACGGAGCAACCGACATCATCAACTACCGCGACGGCGACATCGTCAAACAGGTGATGGAGCTGACCAAAGGCCAGGGTGTTGACCGTGTCATCATCGCAGGCGGCGACAACGACACCTTCGCACAGGCCATCGAGATGCTCAAACCAGGCGGTCGTATCGGCAACGTCAACTATCTGGGTTCGGGCGATTTTATCAAGATTCCTCGTGTAGAATGGGGCTGCGGCATGGGCCACAAGACCATTGCGGGCGGCCTGATGCCAGGCGGACGTCTGCGCATGGAGAAGCTGGCTTCGCTGATGGAAACCGGCAGAATCGACCCAGGCAAGATGCTGACCCATCGCTTCGAGGGCTTTGAAAATATGGAAAAAGCGCTGATGCTGATGAAGGATAAACCAAAGGATCTCATCAAACCAGTCGTTATCATCTAAAGTAAAAGAACGAGGCTTCCTCCCGTGGTGGGAGGAAGCCTCGTTTTGCTGTTACCATAAATTTAGCGCTCGGTTTTCCAGAAGGCGACCGAGTAAGGAGCAAGCTCCGAGCCGCCGCCAAAGTCGTGCAGCTTTCCGGTGATGAGATCGACCGCCTGACCGCAGCGCGCGTCAAAGTGCGCCACATAGGGCTGATCGTCGATGTTGATGGCGACCAGCACCCGTTCATCCTCAAAAATGCGCTCCCAGATGGCCTGACGGTTGGTCAGCACCAGCTGCTTAAAGTCACCGTAACACAGTGCCTTGCTTTCGCGGTGAGCTTTTGCCATGCGTGCAATCAGTTCGGTCAGCTCGTTTACCTGTGGTGCATCAAAGCATGGGCGCAGATTGTCGTCACTGCCAGGTGTTTTGACGCCTTCGCAGGCCCATTCGCTGCCGTAGTACAGACAGGGGATGCCAGGCATTCCAAACAACATTCCGTACAGCTGGGACAGATGACGTTTGTCCTGCAGGATGGAGGCAGAACGGGTGACATCGTGGTTATCCACAAAGCTCAGCAGGTGCTTGCCGCGGTACAGCGTCCAGTTTTCCGGTCCGAACTGCCGCAGCAGCGAGTGGGTGATTTCAAACAGGTTGTGGCTGTTGCAGGAGGAGTAAAGACCTTTGTAACACTCGTAGTTGGTGCAGGAGTGCAGCATCTGGTCGTTGACGATCTGGTTGTAATCGCCGTGCAACACTTCGCCGATCAGCACAAAGTCCGGCTTCAGCTGCTGGGTGAAGGTGCGCAGCTGGCGCAAAAAGTCACGGTCGAGCAGGTAAGCGACGTCCAGACGAAGTCCGTCGATGTCAAATTCCTCCACCCAGCCGCGGATGCAGTCGAACAGATGGGCGACGACCGCAGGGTTTTTCAGGTTCAGTTTGACCAGCTCATAATGTCCTTCCCAGCCCTCGTACCAGAAGCCGTCGTTGTAGCAGGAATTGCCGTCGAAGGACAGATGAAACCAGTCCTTGTAAGGGGAGTCCCACTTTTTCTGGCGGACGTCCTCGAACGCCCAGAATCCGCGTCCGACGTGGTTGAACACGCCATCCAGCACCACACGGATGCCCGCGGCGTGCAGCTTGCGGCAAACCTCGGCAAAGTCGGCGTTGGTTCCAAGGCGACAGTCGATGCGGCGAAAGTCGCGGGTGTCATAGCCGTGGCTGTCCGATTCAAACAGCGGCGAAAAATAGACCGCATTGCAGCCTAAATTGGCGATGTGGTCCACCCAGTCGCCGACCTTGGCAATGCGGTTGACACATTGTCCATCGTTTTGACGCGGCGCTCCACAGAAACCGATCGGATAAATCTGATAAAATACACTTTCATACGCCCACATGCAAAAAGTCCTCCTTTGTCAAATGCTGTCACACTGCGTTGGAATCTCATCGTATAAAAAGCATGTACTGCTTTGGAAATCTTCAAACAAATTCCTTTTTCAGTATACGATAAAAATACGCTTTTGCCAATAGACAAGAATAAAAAATTGATGATTTTGTGCAGAACATATAAGAATAAGGAGGTATCCCCACAGAATAACCGAGGGAATGAGGAGACGGAAAGAAATGGAACTGTACTTTTGGCAGAGATTTTGCTACAATGGAAAAAAGGCAAAAGGGGATGGAAGGATGACACAGGACGTTCTGATGTTTTTTGACAAGGACCCGAACATGCTGCCGTTGTATGAGGCGTTGGAGCAGCAGATTCTTTCCCGCATCGAAAATGTACAACTGCGGGTGCAAAAGACACAGATCAGCTTTTATAACCGGCATTTGTTTGCGGCAGTCTCCTTTTTAAAGGTGCGCAAGGCAAATCAGCGTCCGCCGCACTTTATCACCCTGACCTTTGGGCTGAACTACCGCTTGGATTCCCCACGGATCGACGCTGCCACCGAACCTTATCCTGGTCGGTGGACCCATCATCTTCTGCTCGACAACATCGGACAGATCGACGATGAGCTGATGGGCTGGCTTTTGCAGGCGGCTGCATTTTCGGACAGCAAGCGATGAGGACAGCATAAAATTTAAAAACAGACAGCAGGCACAGACAACAGAAAAGGTTGTCTGTGCCTTTTTGCGTTTTGACAGAGATTCCATGAAGGCAATACTACGGAAAAAAGAAAATCAATGCTCTCGACACATCTTTTTTCCAAATTTTGCATAGCATCCATAGGTAGGTGTATAAAATCAAGACAGATGTCCTATCCTCTGGTTGATCGCCTCAGGGAAAGAGCCATAAAGGAGAACATATTCATGAAAAAAGCATTTTTGTCCGTATTGATGATGATTCTGATTGTCAGCGCAGTCTGCCAGCCATTGGTAGAGACTGCCTTTGCTTCGATGGAACCACCGTCAGAAACAAAACTGTTGGATACCACTTTGCAGAAAAAGAACGTTGAACAATCCATCGCAGAGCAGCCTGTCAAGCAGGAGAACACTGCTGCGAATATCCGAACAAGAGAAGTACCGGAGCAGGAAAGTGTGCAGACAGAAAAAGCGACGACTGTGCCGGAGAAAGAAAGCGTGCAGGTAGAAAAAGTGACGACTGCACCGGAGCAGCAATCTGCTTCAGAGGAAGCGGCGGAAGTAATGGCAGAGGAAATCCCTCTGTCCGAGGAGCTGGTGCAGACGGCGCTGACTGCCTGCGAACAATATGAGGTGCCGCCGCAGCTGCTGTTTGCGGTGATGGAGGTGGAGAGCGGGTTTCAAACCGACGCACAAAATGGAGCCTGCACCGGATTGATGCAGATTCACAGCATCAACCTGCCGTATTTGCAGGAACAGATCGGAATCAACGACCTGAGCGATCCCGAGCAGAATATTCAGGCGGGAGCTTTTATCCTGGGCGGGTATCTTTCGCGCTACAATACAGAGGACAGTTTGATGGCCTACAATCTGGGGGAAGGCGGCGCAAAGAAACAGTGGGAACAGGGAATCCACGGGACTGCCTACACCGAGAAGGTGCTAAACGAGATGGAATAAAAAGTTGGACAGGACGATAGAAAAGTGATGTTATCTGGTCGATGAAAAAGAAAAAGCAGCGGTTTCTCAAAAGAGAAACCGCTGCTTTTTGGGGCTAGAGATGGGAATCGAACCCACGACCTGCTGATTACGAATCAGCTGCTCTACCGACTGAGCCACTCTAGCAAAGATTTTTTATCAAAAATCCGAACCTATTATACATGATAATAAAGGTAAGGTCAAGAGAAAACAGAAAAATTTTCCTTTCAAAACGGATTGGTTGCAATATTTCCTAATTTCATTGCAGAAACAGCTGTCTTTTCGGTGAAATTGACAAATGTGAAGAAACTGTGTTATACTAGGGTACATTCTGATTCTGTACGGTACAGGTTGTACAGTACAGCATAAAAATGGATGATGAAAGGAGAGAGGGTCATGATGGAATCTCTGGCTTCTTTTTTGCAGACCGAGCTGTGGGTACAGCTGGAATTTTTGCTGCGCATTGTTGTAGCGGGTGTCTGCGGATTGTTCATTGGCCTGGAGCGAAAAAACCGCCTGAAAAACGCTGGACTGAAAACCCATCTGCTGATTGCAGTGACCAGTGCACTGATGGTGATTATCTCCAAGTATGGATTCTTTGATGTGCTTTCGATGGGACTTTCGGTGGATGCTTCGCGTGTCGCGGCAAGCGTCGCCAGCGGCATCGGCTTTTTGGGCGCAGGACTGATTCTTGCCGGCAAGCATGAGGTCATCGGAGTGACCACTGCTGCCGGTGTCTGGGCGACGGTGGGAATCGGCATGGCGCTGGGTGCGGGAATGTACTTCCTCGGCATTGCCTCCACCATTCTGATTCTGGTCAGCCAGACTATTTTACATAAGCAGCTGATTACCTCCAGAGCCTATTTTGGCGAGCGTGTCGAGCTGACGCTGGCTTCGGAGGAACACGCGCTGGAACAGTTTCAGCAGCAGCTTTTGCAGAATCACTTTGAGATGATGGACATCAAAGTAAAATCCAATTCTTCCGGCTTTCTGGAGGTGCGTTTTTCGGTGCGGGTCAAAGGCTTCCAGAATATCAGCAAACTCGCTGACCTGCTCGAACAAATCAAAGGGGTACAGTCCTTTTCGCTGAGCAAGCTCAACTAGATGCGGGAAAAATTCCTTTTTAACGCCATTTGTCACGGCGGTGCTCTTGACCGCTTGGGGAGGCTATGCTATACTCTATTCGACTAAATACGGAACGGAGAATGCATTTTTATGATTACTGTCAACAATGTCAGCCTCGACTTCAGCGGCCAGAAGCTGTTTTCCGACGTGAATCTTATTTTCAACGCCGGCAACTGCTACGGCGTCATCGGTGCCAACGGCGCTGGAAAATCCACCTTCCTGAAGATTCTTTCGGGAGAGCTGGAACCTTCCACCGGTTCGGTAGAAATCCCCGATGGAGAACGTATGTCGGTTCTCAAACAGGACCACTTTGCCTACGACAATTTTTCGGTGCTGGACACCATCATCCAGGGCAATCCGCGTCTGTACGAAATCATGCAGCAGAAGGATGCTCTATATAATAAGGAAGAATTTACCGAGGAGGACGGCGAGCTTGCAGCAGCGCTGGAAGCAGAATTTGCCGAGCTCAACGGCTGGGAGATCGAAACCGAGATCAGCAAGCTGTTAAAGGGTCTGGGCCTCGACCAGAACCTGCTGTATGAGCAGATGAGCACCCTCGGCGACAAGGAAAAGGTCAAAATCCTGCTGGCACAGGCGCTGTTTGGTCAGCCGGAAATCATCCTGCTCGACGAGCCGACCAACCATTTGGACCTTGCTTCGATTGCTTGGCTGGAAGAATTTCTGATGGACTATGTCGGCACCGTTATCATCGTGTCGCATGACCGTCACTTCCTCAACAACGTCTGCACCCATATTGTTGATATCGACTACAACAAGATCAAAATGTACGTCGGAAACTACGACTTCTGGTATGAGTCCAGCCGCCTGATGCAGCGCATGATGGCAGACCAGAAGCGCAAGGCCGATGAAAAGATCAAGGAGCTGCAAAACTTTATCGCGCGTTTTGCCGCAAACAAATCCAAGTCCAAACAGGCGACCTCCCGCCGCAAGCTCATCGACAAGCTGACCGTCGAGGAACTGCCGGCTTCCTCGCGCAAGTATCCTTATGTGGGCTTTACCATGGACCGCGAAATCGGCAAGGACGTGCTGACCGTTGACCGCGTCAGCAAGACCATCGACGGCGTCAAGGTCCTCAACGATGTTTCCTTCACCGTTGCAAAAGGCGACAAGATTGCCTTTATCGGCGACAACGAGATCGCGCAGACTGCCATGATGCAGATTCTGGCAGAGGAGATTCAGCCGGACGAAGGTTCGATCAAGTGGGGTGTCAGCACCTCCCGCTCCTACTTCCCGAAGGATAACTCCGCTTACTTTAACGGCTGCGACCTGAGCATCCTCCAGTGGCTGTCGCAGTATTCCAAGGACATCACCGAAACCTATCTGCGCGGATTCCTGGGCAGAATGCTGTTCTCGGGCGACGATGTTTATAAACCGGTACAGGTTTTGTCCGGCGGTGAAAAGGTACGCTGCATGCTGTCCAGAATGATGCTGTTCGGCTCCAACGTCCTCATCCTCGACCAGCCGACCAACCACCTCGACCTCGAGTCGATCACCGCTGTCAACAACGGTCTGGCTGACTTTAAGTCGAACGTGTTCTTCACCTCGCACGACCACGAGTTTGTACAGACGGTTGCCAACCGCATCATCGAAATCACACCGGACGGCATCATCGACCGCCGCTGCACCTTCGATGAATATTTGGAGTGGAAAGCAGAAAATCGCTAAAGCGATTTCTGCGGCAAGTCGTAGGAGAATCCTACGACTTGCGAATTAAAAAGTAGAAGGATAGCAGAAAATTGCTAAAGCGATTCCTGCGGCAAGGAGATGACAAAGCATCTCCTTGCGAAATAAAGGACAGAAGGTAGCAGAAAATCACTAAAGTGATTCCTGCGGCAAGTCATAGGGGAATCCTACGACTTGCGAATTAAAAAGTAGAAGGATAGCAGAAAATCGCTAAGGCGATTTCTGCACTGCTAATAAAACAAACCAATGAAAAAGGACAGACAACGTAAAAGCGCTGCCTGTCCTTTTTGTTCATTTATAGATTGGGTTCGAGGATATAGACATGCAGTTCCTTGTGTGCACGCAAGGCGTATTGGATGGAGGAAAGGGTACCTTTGGACTGCCCGTCCCAGAAGGCGATGACACAGTCGGCGTAGGCGACCAGCTGCTCATTGCGCTTGATGGGAGCGGCACGGCGGTAGCGGTCGTACTGCGGCAAAAACTCGGTGAGGGGAATCTGGTTTTGCTGGGCGTACTCACGAGCGCAGCGATCAACACCAGCAGCGCCGCCGGAAACAATTTCGGTCAGCTGGTGAGGGAGATACTTTTGCAGGTCTGGGACATTCAGCGAGCGGGAACCAACCACAGCGACTTTCATACAATCACTCCTTAACAAATTTTGTGTACTTAATATGAGTCTATTATAGACAAAAGTCCTGTCGAAAAATGTAAAATGGACTCGAATCGAGATGAGTTTAAGTACATAAAAATATAGAATCAGTGTCTTTTTTAAATCTGCCGGTTCTTGCAACGACGTGACCGCTTGCTTTCTTAAGTGGTAGAAGCAACACCTGACATTCTCTTGCTGCCGGAGCAGATAGGGGGAGAGAACTTCGCTTTGCGAAGTTCCCGAGGGGAGAATCC
>OWID01000025.1_pt1 | contig 94796 bp, 81 predicted proteins | sample 1732661 | NCBI WGS metagenome assembly OWID01 (sample SAMN05065739, study PRJEB22554) | human gut metagenome | biome: ENVO:2100002; feature: ENVO:00000062; material: ENVO:00002003 | host: Homo sapiens | place: USA
CGAAGTGAAAGCCAGCGTCATTTAGGCGCTGGCTTTTATCACGGCCTTATAGGCCGCTCGTCATGCCACCCCTCTTAGGGGTGGTCATGACTTGATAAGGCGATCCAAAACGGAGGTGATTATGCTTTGTCGATCGAACCGAACAGTTCCATCTTTTCTTTTACTTTTGCTTTGATTGCTTCAAATCCTGGTTTCAGAACCTTTCTTGGGTCGAAGCCTTTCTTCTGCTGATCCATGTTTTCCTCGAAGTATTTGCGGGTAGCTTCGGTGAATACGATCTGGCACTCGGTGTTGACGTTGATCTTGGAAACACCCTTGGAGATTGCATCTTTTACCATCTCATCCGGAATGCCTGTGCCGCCGTGCAGAACCAGTGGCATTTTGCCGGTCTTTTCCTGGATTTTTGCCAGAACGTCCAGACGCAGACCTGGCCAGTTTTCAGGATATACACCATGGATGTTGCCGATACCTGCTGCCAGCATATCAACGCCCAGCTCGCAGATGCTTGCGCACTCGTCTGGATCAGCGATTTCGCCGCCGCCGAGAACACCGTCCTCTTCGCCGCCGATAGCGCCTACCTCAGCCTCAACCGAGATGCCTTTGGAGTGTGCCAGAGCAACGATCTCCTTGGTTTTCTCAACGTTTTCTTCGATGCTGTACTTGGAACCATCGAACATAACGGAGGAGAAGCCTTTTTCGATACACTCTTTTGCTGCTTCATAGCTGCCGTGGTCCAGATGCAGAGCAACTGGAACGGTGATGTTCAGCTCTTTGATCATACCATTGACCATACCAACAACGGTGGTATAGCCGCCCATATATTTGCCGGCACCTTCGGAAACACCGAGGATGACCGGAGAATTGTTTTCCTGTGCAGTGAGAAGAATAGCTTTTGTCCACTCGAGGTTATTGATGTTGAAGTGACCGATCGCATATTTGCCGGCCTTTGCTTTGTCCAGCATTTCTTTTGCAGAAACTAACATGATAAATTTCCTCCTTTTTTATCGAAAACCTTCGCTCCCATTGTTGAGAACACTTTGGGAATGCTGACAGAGCATCTTCCCATTTCTTTTATTATAAACAATTATGGTAGGAAAATCAATCATTTTACACAAAGCCCTTACAAAAGTCCCAGCAACCGCATCAGGCTTTCAGCAGCAAATACAGCGGCACATGCGCCTAAAGCGACCACCAACAGCCCTTTTTCAAACAGAGCCAATAGCACTGCCACGCAAAGTCCCGCCAGTGCAGAAGGCAAAGACGCGGTAGAGTATAAAATGGCAGGAAAGGTCATTGCTCCCAACACTGCGTAAGGAATATAATACAAAAACGATTGAATAAACTGGCTGTGAACCTTATTGCGAAAGATGGCCAGTGGCAGCATGCGCACCAGGTAGGTCACTCCTGCCATGACGGCAACATAGGTAAAAAAACGGGGAAGCTCCATTATCTCTGCACCTCCTGTTCTGCAGTGTCCTCCGCTTGGATAGGAGCGAGAATCGCCATGACGGTCGAAGCAACCAGCGCACATAGAATGATGACGAATCCGCTGGAGAGGCGATTGAGCACCGGCAGATAGTAGCACAGACAGCTGATGATGGCGGCAATCAGCACAGCTGCACGGATGGAACGATGTTCCCTTGCCGGCGGAAGAATCACCGCAAGGAACATGCCGTAGATGGCGATGCCCAGCGCCGACCGCAGAGCATCCGGCAGAATAGTGCTGGCAGCGCCTCCCAAAAAGGTGCCGCCGACCCATCCAAAGAAGGGAACGGTCATCAGACCAAACCAGTAACGGGTAGTGATTTCCTCCGGCTGCTGCATTGCCAGCGCAAAGATTTCGTCGGTGTTGCCAAAGGCGATGCCCAGACGCTGGATCAAGCCCACCGAGGGATGCAGCTTCTGGGACAGAGAAAGTGACATCAGTGCATAGCGCAGATTGATGGTCAGCTGGGTCAATGCCATTTCGATCAGTGGTGCACCCGAAACGATCAGACTCAGTCCTGCGAACTGACCGGCGGAAGTCAGATTGGTCATCGAAATCAGGACGGCGCCCCAGACAGGGATTCCCATGTTGACTGCCATCATTCCAAAGGTAAAGGAAACAGAGAGATATCCCAACCCAATCGGGATACCGTCCAGAAAGCCCTTTTGATAACTGCTGCAAGAATGTATTTTCATGTGATGATCCTCCACTTTTTATCGGTGCACTTTATTGTAGCACTGTATAAAAGCAGTTGCAAGAATTTTTTGGACAGACCTCGACCTTTTTCTTTTCAGGAGAAAGGGTAACAGGCTTTTATTACAAGGATTTGAAAGGAATTTTTGTTGACTTTTCGATACAAAGAGCATAAAATAGAAATGGAATCTATTCACTTTGTATAATTTTGCGGAACAGTTGTCAATGTAGACGGGTCCGCATTGAAAAGAAAGGATGAAGCGCCGTGAACTATCTCGATAGCTATAATATCTGGAAGTCCAAACAGCTGGAAGACCTGGATCTCATTGCGGAAATGAAGGAGATCGAGGGCAACGACAAGGAGATCAAAGAACGTTTTATCAAGATGTTGGAGTTTGGCACCGCTGGCCTGCGCGGCGTGCTGGGTGTCGGAACCAACCGCATGAATATTTATACAGTTGCGCTGGCAACACAGGGAATGGCAGACTATGTAAAACAGCAGTATGAAAACCCAACCGTTGCGATTGCTTATGACAGCCGCATCAAGAGCGACCTGTTTGCCCGCATTACTGCAAGAGTATTTGCAGCAAACGGTGTCAAAGCGTACCTGTTCAAAGAACTGATGCCGACCCCAACCCTTTCCTTTGCAGTCAGACAGCTGCATTGCAGCGCAGGTATCGTCATCACTGCCAGCCATAATCCATCCCAGTACAACGGCTACAAAGCCTATGGTGATGATGGTTGTCAGCTTAATCCTGAAGCAGCTGCCAAAGTTTTGGAGCTTGCCAGCAAGACCGATATCTTCGAAGGTGTCAAGAAGATCCCGCTGGAAGAGGGTCTGCGCACCGGTATGATCGAGTATATCTCGGACGAACTGGTTGACCAGTTCCTCGACCGTGTCTTTGCGCTGCGTGTCAACCGCGATCCAATTGAAAAAAGCGATCTGAAGGTTGTTTATACACCACTCAACGGTACCGGCAACAAGCTGGTTCGCCGTATCCTGGGCCGTATGGGCATCGAAAATATCTATGTTGTCAAGGAGCAGGAACTGCCGGATGGCCGCTTCCCAACCTGTACATATCCAAACCCAGAGGAGAAAGCCACCCTTGAGCTGGGCATTGAGCTGTGCAAAAAGGTGGACGGCGACCTCGTCTTGGCGACCGATCCAGATGCAGACCGTGTCGGTATTGCTGTCAAGCACCATGGAGAGTATATCCTGCCAACCGGAAACGAGGTTGGTGTGCTGATGCTCGACTATATCGCAAAACAGCGCATTGCACAGGGCACCATGCCGAAAAATCCAATCGCTGTCAAGTCGATTGTTTCCACTCCATTGGCTGATGAAGTGGCAAAGAGCTACGGCATCGAGATGATCAGTGTTCTCACCGGCTTTAAGTATATCGGCGAACAGATCACCATGCTGGCACAGAAAGGCGAGGAAGATCGCTTCCTGCTGGGCTTTGAGGAGAGCTATGGCTACATGACCGGCGGTCATGTCCGCGACAAGGATGCTGTCAATGGTTCGATGATTATCTGCGAGATGGCAGAGTACTATAAGAAACAGGGTAAGACCCTGATCGACGTGCTCAACGAAATCTTCGATAAATTTGGCGTCTATGCAGCCAAGGTCAAAGGCTATACCTTTGAAGGAACCGACGGCATGGAAAAGATGGCAAATATCATGAAGCAGCTCCGTGAAAATCCACCGAAGGAGTTTGCAGGCTATCAGGTTCTGTCTCGCGCCGACTATAAGACTTCTCAGCGCATCAACGTTCAGACCGGTGAGGAGACCGCTATCACACTGCCGACCTCCAATGTTTTGGAATACAACCTTGAAAATAACCTCAAGGTGATCGTCCGTCCATCCGGTACCGAGCCGAAGATCAAGGTTTACCTGACCATTGTGACTAACGATCGTCCGCAGATTGATGTCATTGCACAGAAGCTGTTTGAAAGTGCAGAAGCTCTGATGGCATAATCAGACAATCAAATAGTGTAGAAAAAGGAAGGGGATTTCCCCTTCCTTTTTTGTGTGCGGAGAGATTCGCTCAGATTAGGGTCAAGGACAGCACAGACGCTTTTCCTGCTTTTTGACGTATTTGTAAAAACCAAAGGAAATACAGGCGAATTTTTATACATCAAAATGGCGGGATAGCTCTTGCATTTCATACGTAGGTTGTTATAATAAAAATTAAGTCTTTGTTAAAGGCAGGTTAAAATTAGAGAAAAAGGATGGGAGAAATGAAGAAATCGTATGAGATGGACATGTGCAGCGGACCGTTGCTCAGCAAAATCCTGGTCTTTTCGATTCCACTGATGCTTTCCGGCATTTTGCAGCTGTTGTTTAATGCAGCAGACATCATCGTTGTCGGACGCTTTACCGGAAGTGAGGCCCTTGCAGCAGTAGGTTCGACCAGCGCATTGATCAACCTGATTATCAACCTGTTCATCGGTGTTTCGGTAGGTACCAACGTTGTCACCGCAAGATATTATGGCGCGCGGGACCCAGATGGTATCAGCGAGACGGTTCACACCGCAATTTTGACCGCACTTGTCGGCGGTGTTTTCTTGATCTTTGCCGGAATTGCGCTTGCAAAGCCGATGCTGGAATGGATGGGTACACCGGAAGATGTTATCGATCTCTCGGTACTGTATATGCGCATCTATTTTGTTGGAATGCCTGCCTTCATGGTGTATAACTTTGGTGCTGCAATTCTGCGTGCGATCGGAGATACCAAGCGTCCTCTGTACTTCCTGACATTGTCCGGTGTCATCAATGTTGTATTTAACCTGATATTCGTTATCGTATTCCATATGGGTGTTGCCGGTGTTGCACTGGCGACCATTATTTCTCAGGCAATCTCGGCTGTTTTGGTACTGCTCTGTCTGATTAAAACCGAAGGACCTTGCCACCTGGATCTGCACCATCTGAAGTTCCACGGCAAAGCACTGACCGCAATGCTGAGAATCGGTCTGCCGGCAGGTTTGCAGGGTGCTATCTTCAGCATCTCCAACGTGCTGATTCAGTCCTCGGTCAACTCCTTTGGTTCGCTGGTTATGGCAGGAAACACCGCCGCCAGCAACATCGAGGGCTTTGTATACAACGCCATGAACTCGATCTATCAGACTTCGCTGAGCTTTACCAGCCAGAACATGGGCGCAAAACAGTTCAAGCGTGTTGACAAGATTTTGCTGGAGTGTCTGATGGTTGTTGCGGTTATCGGTATTGTCCTGGGCAACGGTGCATATTTCTTCGGAGATAAACTGCTGGGCATCTACTCGTCCGATCCGCAGGTTATCCAGTACGGTCTGATCCGTATGAGCTTTGTCAGTGCCACCTACTTCCTGTGCGGCCTGATGGACGTTATGGTCGGCAGCATCCGCGGCTTGGGCTATTCGATCATGCCGATGCTGGTATCGCTGACCGGTGCCTGCCTGTTCCGTGTCATCTGGATTTTCACCATCTTCCAGATGGATAAGACACTGGAATGTCTGTATGTCTCCTATCCGATTTCCTGGATTTTGACAGCGGGTGTTCATCTGATCTGCTATCTGCTGGTTCGCAAGAAAGCATTTGCACGAGCAGAACAGGGAGCGCTCAACTAAACAGAAAATAATAAAAAGGTGAGGGAATTTTCCCTCACCTTTTTTGTTTTATGGAAGCTGAAATACACCGAAACAGATCAGTCCCAACAAAGCACTCAGACAGATGACCTTTGGAATACTGACCTTCCATTTGAGCAGCAGTGCCAGATCGACCAGGCCGATGGCGATGGAGGTCAGGCTGACAGCACCGCTTTGTACATAGTTTGTCATGCTCAGCGATACGATGACACCCGCAACCATGCCGATACAGGAAGGACGGACGCCGGTCAGAATCTGCACCATGCGGCGGCTGTTTTTGAAGCGGTTAAAAAACACAGCAGCAACAGCACATAAGGTCAGTGTCGGAGTCAGTACACCCAGACAGGCGACAACGGCACCCAACGGTCCGGCGGTACGGATGCCTGCGAAGGTGGAACAGTTGAGGCCCAGCGGTCCTGGTGTCATCTCCGCAATGGCAACGATGTCGGAAACCTCGCTGGCAGTCATCCATCCGTGCGAGAGCATCTCGCTGGTGATCAGCGGAATCATCGAAAGTCCGCCAAAGCTGGTGAAGCCGATCTTCAAAAAGCTCCAGAACAACTCAATGAGTACCATCTGCACCGTCCTCCTTTCTCTCGTAGTATTCGCTGAGAAGGATGCCGCAGACAGCGCCAATCACTACCAGCCAGACACAGTTGACATTCCAGAACAGATACAGCGAAAAGGTCAGCACAGCGATGGCAATGCACGGAGGAAAGCGAAATGCTCCGCGCACCATGCCGATGATCGCACTGATGATAATGGGAACAACAGCGGTGCGCACACCAGCCATCGCTGCCATTACCCACAGATTGCTTTGGAAAGCCGTGTAAAAGCAGGTGATCAAGCTGAGAATCAGGATAGGTGGCAGCACCAGTCCGCCAACGCAGGCGATACCACCCAACAGACCGGCGGTGCGATAACCATATAACATCGAAACATTGCTGATCATAATGCCAGGCAGGCTACGTCCTACGCTGGTCAAATCCAGCAGCTCCTCACTGGATAGAACATGTTGTTCCTCTACGTACAGCTTTTGCATCTGTGCAACGATGCTCCAGCCGCCGCCGAAGGTAAAACATCCGAATTTTAAAAATTGTAAAAACAAACGAAGCACTTGTTGATAACGCTGCAAATCAAGACCTCCTCTAAACACACATCATGCCGAATGAATGGCTCTGCTACGGGGTTTGGTAAAAGGAAGTGTGCCGGCTCTTTCCTCCAAACAAATTGTCGTATGCCAGCGTGCGGTAATCTTCGATCATACCGGCGTAGTCGTTGGTCTCCAGATGGCTGTATGCCTTGCCGTTCTGGTCGATATAACCGACAAAGGTGATTGCCGGCAGTGTCTGCTGGAAGTCAGCAAGGAAATCCTCGTACAGAGAATTGTCGATGCCGGAATAAGAAAGCAGGTACTGTCCAAGGAAGTTTAAGCTGGTGACCGGAATTTCATCGTCCGGCAGGTCGTAGTTTGCCCAGATCAGGAACGGTGTCTTGTATTTGTTCATGTACTGCTCCATGGTCATCTGGTCCTGGGTTACGCCGTAGGCTTTGTCCAGAAATTCCTGTTCGACCGAAGGCTGGTGGTCACCGAACATCAGGATGATCGTCGGCTCCTCCTGCTGGCTGAAGTAGTCGATGAGCGTTTTAAACGCCTCGTCGGTCTTGTTTGCCAGCGTCAGGTACTGTTCTGCCATCGGATATTTTCCTGGTTCGTCGGTCAGAGTGACCTCAGCCGGATAATCCTCGACAGTGTAGCTGCCGTGGTTTTGGATGGTGACATTAAACAGGAACAGGCGCTCGTCTGCGGCCTTGTGTTCAAACTCGTAAATGATCTGTTCAAAGGAGGACTGGTCGCTGACATAGCCGTGCTCCTCGGTCAGTGGGACATCCATGTCGTCCACACATTTAAACTGGTCGAAGCCAAGCAGAGGATAAGCCTGATTGCGCTGCCAGGAGGTGCGCTCACCAGGATGGATAGCCAGTGTACGGTAGCCGTTTTCCTTGAGCAGCGACGCCAGCGAAGCCGACGGCTCTAAGATGTACTGCTGATAAGGAATGCTGCCCGACGGCAGAAATGCCATCGAGTTGCCAGTCAAAAATTCAAATTCGCTGGCACTGGTGCCTGCACCAAAGACCGAGGTGTAGGTGTGACCGAAGATGCAGTTGTCCAGCGACTTGACATAGTCGGTGACACTTTCGCTCAGCGAAAGGTTGCCAAAGTCCTCAAAATCGGCCCAGGACTCGTTCATGATGGCGACGATATTGGGGCGGGTGTCCTCCGAAACGGCAGTTGTGTGGTCGTTGACCTGTGAAGCGATGCGCTCGATATTTTCCTCCGAGCTGTCCTGCGGTTCTTCTACCGACATGAACTGGGTGTTGCGCAGGAAGGTAGCAAGAGCTCCGTTTTGAGAGTAGGAGGCGGATTGATCCCAGACATCGGTTTCAATGCCAAGATACCCCAGTGCATTAGGACGCAGCACCGGATAGGCACAGATGAGGATGGTACACAGGTAGGTGATACGCAGACGCATCCGGTTTCTGGAAGGACGGAAGCGTCCGGTCAGCAGCTTTTTGCGCAGCAAAAAGGTTGCAGCGATCAGCAGCAGCGCTGCAACGATCATCGGGATGCTGGGAGAGAAGTGATAGCTGTCCGCCACGGCGGCAGCAGTTCCCAGCGCGGTAAAGTCCCAAGGCAGAATGGGTGTGCCGCGAAACAGCGAGACATAGTGGTTGGCGATGCCCCAGATGCAGCACAGCAGATGGGTAATCAGACAGGAAAGAACGATGTAGTTTGTCAGTGCACACAGGGTAAAGTGAAGCACACCGATGCACAGATAATTGGCCACCAGAACATTGATCGAGTAGTCCCAGGGCATCCCGCCGCTGTACACAAACTGCATCAGATAAAAGGCGGTCAAAGGGGTGATGAGCAAAAGAATGCCCAGCAGCATTTCGTCCCGTGAGAAATGCTGCTTTAGAAATTGTTTGATACGATTCATAATTTTCTCCTGAAGGTAATGGTTTCAAAGGCAATGAAAAAGAGCCTTTCGCCCTATATGACGAAACAGGGCGGCAAGCTCATGTCAAAAATACGCACAAAGCGTCAAAAAGCATTATATAATAAATCGGGTGGGGATGCAACCGTTTTGCCTGTTTTTCAGCCAAAAGCGGCTTTGTTTCCCGTTTTATTGGGAAACAAAGCCGCTCATTTTCTTTTCGGAAGAATCAGTCGGCAAGGTGGGAAAGTACATCGCAGATCTTTTCCACGTCCAGACCGTTGTCCTTTTCAAATTTTTCTGCACCCAAAAACTTTTTGAATTCCTTCAGGCTCATCACGATGTTTTCATCGCGCACATGGCTCAGATACATTGGGATGTCGCTTTTGGTGCTGCTGATGACAACAGCAGAATCTACCTTGATGTTGTACACTTTTTTCTGTGCCATCAGACGGCGGAACATCTCCAGCTTTTTGTCCATTTCCAGAACAGGGTTGTCAAAGCGAACCTTTTTCTCGTCGTCGACAAAGGTCCAGCGAGGCTCCTTGAAGTCGCCATAAAAATCACCCTTGCCCTGCAGCGCAGAGACAAACAGCAGTCCGAAGAAACCGACCAGAACATAGTCGATGGTCTGTGTCTGACCGTCCAGCTGCATCTGTACGTTTTCCAGAACCTTATAATTGTGGGTGAGTGCGTAACGGTGCAGCGCCGATTTGACGGCGGATTTGCCGTAATTTCCCTTGGAAAAACGGATGTTTTTTTGCAGATACCATGCAACGATCACCGCAGCGACAACCACGACGATGACAAGCATTGCAATGATAGATGGATTCATACAAAACAGATCCTCTCTTAAAAAATTCCCCTGACAGGGTCAAACAGATATTCCCATTGTATCATAAGCACGAATTATCGTAAAGAGAAAAGCTCAAATTTTTACTGCTTTGGTCAGAGTGTAAACTTTTGGCAAACGGATACTGGAAAACTTGACAGTCGCCCCAGATTCATTATAATTTGAACAAGGGATTCTTTCAGCAACCGAGCTGTGTTTTGGGAATACAGCCAATGGAAAGGTGGAAATAAAATCGCATGAAATATGATTATAAACGTCTGGCAGCACTTCTGATGACAGTGCTGCTCTGCGTCAGTGTAATGACCGGCTGCGAAGCGCTGGATACAACCCTGCCAAGCGAGGAAGAACAGGAGCAGGAATCTATCGAAACCAGAGTGGCGCAGGCAAACCCCAAAAAGGCACTGGAAGTCATTTACAGCCAGCTGGGCAAGCGAACCGGTTTGATTGAGCCAACCGAGGAGCAGTTGACCAGCGAAGTGGGACTGAACATGGAGGATGTGCAGCGAGCATTTGTCCGCTATGTCGATGGCAACTTTGGAGCGGATGATGTGTACATCATTCTTCCCAAGGATGGCGAGGACGAAAATGGAAACTCCCATCGGGACAATGTTTTGAGCGCACTGAGGGAGCGCCGCGACGACCGCATCCGTGAGTTTCAAAACTATGATGTATATAACTCCAGCGCGATCGCACAGGGAGCGCTGCTCTTTGAACGCGGCGGCTATGTGGTCATGCTGATGCTGGAGGATAACGACAGCGCCAGAGCGATCATCGAAAAGTATATCCCTGAAACCTTGAATGTGTCATAAAATCAATATAAAGAGGGAGGACTGCACAGGCAGTCCTCCCTCTTTATATTATAAAAAGATATTCGGAAACAAGTCCTAAGAAATGTGGTCAATAAAAGATTTTATCTTTATTCCAACCAAAAGAATCAAAGATAAGCTGTCTGCGCGAGAGTAGAGCTCTCCGATTTGTGCTTAACCAACAACGCGAACAGTTCGCGGGTTCAACCCGCTATTCGTCCAGCTTGAGAACTGCCATGAAGGCTTCCTGTGGAACTTCCACAGAACCCAGCTGACGCATTCTCTTTTTGCCTTCCTTCTGTTTTTCCAACAGTTTCTTCTTTCGAGTGATGTCACCGCCGTAGCACTTGGCAAGAACGTCCTTGCGGAATGCCTTGACCGTTTCACGGGCAATAATCTTGCCGCCGACAGCCGCCTGAATCGGTACCTCAAACATCTGACGCGGGATGTTCTCCTTGAGCTTTTCCGCCATCTTGCGTGCACGGGAATAGGCGCGGTCAGCATGAACGATAAAGGAGAGCGCATCGACCACCTCGCCGCTGATCATGATGTCCAGCTTAATCAGCTTGGATGGCTGATAGCCGGCCAGCTCGTAGTCAAAGGAAGCATAGCCTTTGGTACGGGATTTGAGCGCATCGAAGAAGTCGTAGACAATTTCGTTGAGCGGCAGCTCATAGTGGATTTCAACGCGGTCGGTGTCCAGATACTTGGTGTCCTTGTAGACGCCGCGGCGCTCCTGACACAGCTCCATAATGGTGCCGATGTAGGACGACGGCGAGAAGATGCTGGCCTTAACATAAGGCTCCTCCGCCGATTCAATGTCCGATGGGTCAGGATAGTTGGTCGGGTTGTCGATCATCAGGGTAGTGCCATCGGTCATGTTTAACTTATAGATAACACTTGGAGCGGTGGTTACCAGGTCGAGGTTAAACTCACGTTCCAGTCGTTCCTGGATAATTTCCATGTGCAGCAGTCCCAAAAAGCCGCAGCGGAAGCCAAAGCCCAGCGCCTTGGAGGTCTCCGGTTCAAACGAGAGGGAAGCATCGTTGAGCTGCAATTTTTCCAGCGCATCGCGCAGATCAGGATATTTTGCACCATCAGCAGGGTAGATACCGCAGAATACCATCGGGTTGACCTGACGGTAACCGGCGAGCGGTTCCTTGGCAGGAGCATCGGCATGGGTGACGGTGTCGCCGACGACGGTGTCGCGCACGCTCTTGATGCTGGCGGTGATGTAACCTACCTCACCGGCAGCAAGTCCGCTGCTTGGAACCAGATTGGTTGCGCCCATATAGCCGACCTCGACCACATGGAACTGTGCGCCGGTGGCCATCATCAAAATGTCGTCGCCTGGGCGGACGGTGCCCTGCATGACGCGGATGTAAACGATAACGCCCTTGTAGCTGTCATAATACGAGTCAAAGATCAGCGCCTGCAGAGGAGCGTTAGGGTCGCCGCTAGGAGCCGGAATATCGGTGACGATGCGTTCAAGGACGTCCTCAACGTTTAAGCCAGTCTTTGCTGAGATGCGTGGAGCATCCAGCGCAGGGATGCCGATGATGTCCTCAATTTCGTGGCAGACAACGTCAGGGTTTGCACTGGGAAGGTCGACCTTGTTGATGACCGGAACGACCTCCAGATCATGCTCGACAGCCAGATAGGTGTTGGCAAGTGTCTGAGCCTCAATACCCTGGGAGGCGTCTACTACCAGCAGTGCGCCTTCGCAGGCAGCCAGCGAACGGGAGACTTCGTAGTTAAAGTCGACGTGTCCAGGGGTGTCGATGAGGTTGAATTCATAGGTGTTGCCATCCTTGGCAGTATATTCCACCTTGACGGCACGGGCCTTGATGGTGATGCCGCGTTCCCGCTCCAGCTCCATGTTGTCCAGCAGCTGGTCCTCCATCTCACGCAGCGAGATAGCCTGGGTTTTTTCCAGGATGCGGTCGGCAAGGGTCGACTTGCCGTGGTCGATATGGGCAATAATGCAGAAATTTCGGATACGGCTGATATCCTTCTGCGAATGGTCTGGCATGAAATCTCACCTTTCTATCAAATCAAAAATCAGTTTCGTTATATCATTGGACAAAACGTCCGGTGCAATAACCTATTGTACCATAAAATGCTCTGTAAAAGAAAGAGCAGTGTTCTTTTCAAATTGTATCATAGCCGGTGGACTTTGGGCAAGAGGAGGCAGCAGCCAGGTTAAAAAAAGCCGCTCCATCGGAGCGGCAGGTATCACCATGTTACCGGCACTGTGGACAGCGGAAGGATGCCCCAGCACAGCAGTCCAAAATAGGCGGCAAGCGCCAGTGCAAACAAAATGGCAGCTTTCCCTTTGGAAAGGTGACGGCGCAGTGCCTCCCAATAGCGGGAGAGCAGCCAGCAGTTGACCGAGAAAAACAAAATAAACAACGGGTGATTCCAAAAAGAATAGGTTGCACAGCCCAGCAGATAGCTGATGCAGAGAAAGCAAACCGTTTCAACGATAAGCTCAAGGATACAGGCAATCCGCCCTGTTCGTTTTTGCTCCATCATCACACCTCCTGTGGTTTCAGTATAACACGAGAGGGAAAGCGAAACAACAGCTTACAGGTTATCCAGTTCTCGGGTAAAGAAGTCGTAAAATACGCCCAGTTTTCCGTGGTAGCCTTCTTTCCAGGGCTTGTTGCGTCCATAATAATGGATGATGGCAGTGTGCTGACGCACCCAGTCGATTCCCAGCTTTTCCTCCTTGGGAAGATGCAGGTTTTTTAAGCGCAGATATTTTTCGCCCAGATTGTAGATCAGCGGGTCCAGAAAGATGGTGCGATCGGCGTACAGCGCGTTGACAACATCCTGGTCAGGCAGGAGCAGCGCGTTTTTGTGCTCCTCGATAAACTGATAGATCTGCTGCGGGTCCTGCTGGGTGCGCAGCAGCGACAGATTCATCATCATGACACCGGAATTGATGTAGCGGGCCTGTTCGGACAGATGCAGCCGTCGCCGGTTAAAGTTTTTGAAGGTCCGGCTTTCGATGTGAGAGGCGGCGGCAAACAGATTGTTCCCGAAGTCGATCTCGTACAGACTACGCAGGGAGTTGATAACAACGAGGTCGGGATCGAGGTACAAAATGCGGTCGAGCTCCTGGGGAAGATACTGTGCGGCAAACAGACGGTAGTACATCTCCTTTGGATAGCGGTCGGAGATGGGAGCATCCTGAAACATCTCCTCAGAAAGGGGAACATCAATCAGTTCCGTACGGGGAAGAACCGCTTGAAGCGCAGCAAAATCGTCCTCGGTCAGGCTGTTGTGTGCAACATAGACGGTGAAAATGCCCGTGCTGTCCGATTGAGACAGAGAATAAAGCATGGTGCGCAGCACCTTTAAATAGTTGCGGTCCAGTGTGACAAGAACATTGTATCGGAACATCTGTGACATAAAAATTACCTCCTCTAAAATTTCTCGTCCTGATCGTTCCGGTTTATGGCATCAAGATATTTTTCCCGTCATCCATCAGATTCAGCGATGAAAAACGACAAATTTTCAGCCGCAGCAAACTTCCTCTTGAGGATGGGGAAAAATATCTTTTACAGGGTCAAAAATGTGCTATAATCATATCACAATATGCGCAGAAGATACAACGGAGGAAATGAGAATAGAATGTTAAAGTTTACCAGGTACCTCAAAAAATTCTGGAAGGAAACGCTGATCGGTCCGGCGTTTAAACTGACCGAGGCGATTTTTGAGCTGATTGTGCCGCTGGTCATGGCAAGAATCATCGACGTGGGCATCGCCAATCGCGATACTGCCTATGTTTTGCGGATGGGCGCAGTGATGATTTTGCTGGGACTGGTGGGACTGGGGTGCGCACTGATTTGTCAGTACTGCGCTGCCAGGGCAAGTCAGGGCTTTGGAACGGTGGTGCGCTCCGAGATGTTTGCCCACATCAACCGTCTTTCGCACGGAGAGATTGACCAGATCGGCACACCGTCGCTGATTACCCGCATCACCAACGACGTCAATCAGCTGCAGCTGGCAGTAGCCATGCTGATCCGTCTGGTGGTGCGTGCACCGTTCTTGGTTATCGGCGCTACCATTATGGCGCTGCTCATCAACTGGAAATTGGCACTCATCTTCTTTGTAGCGGGCCCTCTGGTCGCGTTGGTGCTCTATCTGATTATGAGCCGGTCAGTGCCGTTTTATCGCATCATCCAGCGCAAACTTGACCGCCTGTCGCTGATTGCCCGCGAAAACCTGTCCGGTGTGCGGGTCATCCGTGCCTTTTCCCGCCAGAAACGGGAAAAGGCACGCTTCCTGGAGGCAAGCAATGACCAGATGAGCACCTCGATTGCAGTGGGAAAAATCTCTGCGCTGCTCAACCCCCTGACCAGCACCATCATCAATCTGGCGATTGCTGCCGTCCTCTGGTTTGGCGGAATCAAGGTGAATATGGGAGAGATGACCCAGGGAGAGGTGATTGCCTTTGTCAATTACCTCAATCAGATTTTGCTGGCGATGATTGTTGTGGCAAATCTGGTGGTGATCTTCACCAAAGCCTCTGCCTCGGCAAACCGTGTCAGTGAGGTGATGGAGCTGCAGCCGTCGATCACCAACCGCTGTATGGCGCCGGTGGAACCGAAGCCGGACAGCCCGAAGATTTTGTTTGATAAGGTCAGCTTTGTCTATCCCGATGCCAGTGACTACGCGCTCAGCAATATTTCCCTGGAAATCGGGAAGGGACAGACCATCGGTATCATCGGCGGCACTGGCTGCGGAAAATCGACGCTGATCAATCTGATCCCCCGTTTTTATGAGGCTTCCCACGGCAGTGTTCAGGTCGACGGCGTCGATGTGCAGAACTATCCGCTCGGTCAGCTGCGCCGTAAAATTGGCATGGTGCCGCAGAAGGCAGTGCTGTTTTCGGGTACGCTGCGCAAAAACATGCAGTGGCGGGACCCCAACGCCACTGACGAACAGATTTGGGCAGCGCTGGAAACTGCGCAGGCAGCGGAGTTTGTCCGCCGGATGCCGGACGGTTTGGACAGTGTCATCTTGCAGGGAGGAAAAAATCTGTCGGGTGGACAGAAGCAGCGTCTGACTATTGCCCGCGCACTGATTGGCTCACCGGAAATTCTGATTCTCGACGACAGTGCGAGCGCACTGGACTTTGCTACCGATGCTGCTCTGCGTCGCGCTATCGCTTCTCTTTCCGATGAAATGACCGTCCTGATCGTGTCCCAGCGCGCCAATAGTGTGCGCTATGCCGACCAGATCGTTGTGTTGGAGGACGGACATGCTGTGGGCATCGGAACCCACGATCAGCTGCTGCAAAGCTGCAAGGAATATCAGGAAATCTACTGGTCCCAGAACGAACAGCCACAGGAAGGAGGTAAGGCAGAATGAATACCGAGAGACGCAGCGAACTTTTCAAACGAATTCTGACCTTTACAAAACCCTACGGCGGTTATCTGGCGGCAGCTCTTGTCAGCGCTGTGCTCAGTGTTTCACTTGCCCTCTATCTTCCGGTTTTGATCGGTCGAGGCATCGACCAGATTCTAAAACCAGGGCAGGTATATTTTGGTCAGCTTGCTCCTATTTTGCTCCAGTTGATGGCCGTTGCGCTGCTGGCGGCATTGTTTCAGTGGCTGATGACCTTGTGCACCAATATGGTGGCCTACAAAACGGTGCGGGATTTGCGTGTCGCTGTCTTTAATAAGATGGAGGAAGTGCCGCTGTCGCTCATCGACCGCCGTTCCCACGGCGACATCATCAGCCGCATCATCAACGATATTGACTCCATCTCGGATGGACTGCTGCAAGGTTTTTCCCAGCTGTTTACCGGTGTCATTACCATTCTTATCACCCTGGTCTATATGCTTTCGCTCAACTTCAAGGTGGGATTGGTGGTCATTGTGATTACTCCCTTGTCGCTGTTTGTCGCTTCGTTTATCGCCAAGCATAGCTTTCAGATGTTCCGCGCGCAGAGCGCCATCCGAGGCCAGCTGAGCGGTTATATTGAGGAGATGGTCGGCAGCCAGAAGGTGGTCAAAGCATTCTGCTATGAGGACCGCGCACAAGACGAATTTAATGAGATCAATCGCCAGCTCTATCTCGCCGGCGTCAAATCGCAGTTTTATTCCTCGCTGACCAACCCCTGCACCCGCTTTGTCAATGGAGTTGTCTATGCGGCAGTCGCCATCTTTGGCGCTTTAAGCTGCATTGCAGGCAGCTTTTCGGTTGGAGCGCTTTCCAGCTTTCTGGCCTATGCAAACCAGTATACCAAACCGTTTAACGAGATCTCCGGCGTTGTCACCGAGCTGCAAACAGCATTGGCAAGTGCAAAGCGCGTCTTTGCGCTGATCGACGAGCCGGCAGAGCAGCCGGATGCACCCGACGCCGTCCAGCCGCAGCAAAGCCATGGCAATGTAGAGATCGACCACGTCAGCTTTTCCTACGATAAAAATCATCCGCTTATCCGCAATTTTAACCTGACTGTCAAGCCAGGCCAGCGCATTGCACTGGTCGGACCGACCGGCTGCGGTAAAACCACCATGATTAACCTGCTGATGCGCTTCTATGATGTGGACGAAGGTGAGATTCGGGTGGATGGTACGCCGGTCAAACAGATCGGACGCGGTGCACTGCGTTCTCTGTACGGTATGGTGTTGCAGGATACCTGGATGTTCAAGGGTTCAGTGCGGGACAATATCGCCTATGGAAAGCCGGACGCTACCGAGGAGGAAATTATCGCAGCAGCCAAAGCGGCGCATGCACACAGCTTTATCAAGCGCCTGCCGCAGGGATATGATACCATCCTGTCGGAGGACGGCGGCAACATTTCCCAGGGACAGAAGCAGCTGCTGTGTATCGCCCGCGCAATGCTCACCAAGCCTTCGATGCTCATTTTGGACGAAGCAACCTCCAATATCGACACCCGAACCGAGCTGAAGATTCAGAAAGCATTTGCCGAGATGATGAAGGGACATACCAGCTTTGTGGTAGCGCACCGCCTTTCCACCATCCGAGAGGCCGATTGCATCCTTGTGATGAAGGACGGACAGATCATCGAACAGGGTACCCATAAAGAGCTGCTGCAAAAACAGGGATTTTATCATCAGCTGTATTACAGCCAGTTTGTACAGACCGAAGAATAACAAAAGAGCGCTCCTGTCTGGGAGCGCTCTTTTTGCGGATTTAAGCTATTCTGCCTTGAGAGGGACACAGACCTCGGTGATCCAGTTGTCAGGATTAGGGTCCATGGCAGGGGATACGTGATAGATATTAAACATCGGGCCCTGCATCTGGAAGTGATGTTCTTCCACCCACTGTGCAATTTCCTCGTAGACATGACCAATCTGATCGTAGCTGCCGTTGAGCATTACGGTAGCGGCAGTCACCGGAGGGAGGAGGCCAAAACAAATTTCGTTGACTGGCGGCTGGTCGATGACAAAGTCGTCGGACAGCTGGACGCGGATCTCGACATCGACATCCTGCTCCCGAAAGCCCTCATCAAAAAAGACAGCCATGGCACATTTGTTCTCAAACATCTTTTTTCCAGGACCAAGGAGCTGAAAAGCGTGGTTCATTTGGGCCCAAAGCTGATGTTCATCTGCATAGGTCGGCAGCACTTTTCGCAGGCAAGCAACCTTCATCTGAGGGAATGTTTTCTTTTCGACGTGGAATTGTTTTATCGTTTGCTCCTTCTTCAGCCGTTCTATGGCTGACTGTACCAGAGAAAGCTGGCAGGACAGCTGCTGTTGCTGCTGCTGTAATTCCAGATGCCGCATCTGCAGAAAGCTTTCCAGCTTTTGCGGCTGATCCAGCAGCTCCAGCATCTTGGTAATCTGGGATAGAGAAATCCCCATCTCCTTTAACAGCTGAATGCGCCCGATGACAGCAAGCTGAGATGCACTGTAATAACGGTATCCGATGTAAGGATCGACCGTGTCGGGAGTTAGCAGGCCAATCTCATCGTAATGCCGCAGCATCCGCACACTCACCATTGCCAGTTTTGAAAATTCTCCGATACGAAACATTTGTCTACCTCCTGAGGCATTGTTTTTGAGCTCACTTAGAGTATAAAGGATGACACAATGGCAGAGTCAAGTGCTTTTTTAAAAAATACGCAAACTAAATTTGCCGGCTTTTCTGCAGTTTGGCAAGGAAAGCCTGATTGTTTTTGCTTTAACAAACTAAATCCTTGTACGGAATCCAAAATTATGGTATAGTGACGATAACTATGAGAAAAACTTTGTTCAGAATAGAGAGATGCGTTGTAAGAGAGGAGAATTTGTATTGAAGCCTAACGAAGAAAAGGAAATCATCGTCATCGGGCATAAAAACCCCGATACCGACTCGATCTGCTCGGCGATTGCCTATGCGAATCTGAAAACAAAGCTGACCGGTAAACCCTATACCCCAAAACGTGCGGGTGAGATCAGCAAGGAAACAGCCTTTGCACTGTCCTATTTTGGAGCGGAAAGCCCCGAGTTTCTGGCGAATGTCCGCACCAGAGTGTCGGATATGGAGATCAAGCAGGTGCCGGCGGTGGACGGAAAGATTTCGATTAAACAGGCATACAGCATGATGAAGGAATATGACGCCAGCACCCTGTGCATCACCGGCGAGGACGGCAGCCCAGAGGGACTGATTACCATTTCCAACATCGCCGCTTCGGATATGGATGTCTACGATAACCGCATTGTATCCAAGGCAAAGACCCCTTACGAAAATATCGTCAAGGTGCTGGAAGCCAAGGTTATCTGCGGAGATACCAGCGGCACCTTCGACCGCGGCAGAGTCACCATCGCAGCCAATACCCCTGAGATGATGGTCGATTATGTTGCCGAAAATGACATGGTAGTGATCGGCAACCGCTTTGAGTCGCAGTTTTTCTCGGTGGAGATCGGTGCGTCCTGCATCATTCTGTGTACCAATGCAGAACCAAACGAAACAATTATCGAGCGTGCAAAAAATCGCGGCTGCATCATTTTGTCCAGCCCTTATGACTCCTATACCGTTGCAAGACTGATTAACCAGAGCATGCCGATCGACTTTTTCATGACCGCACACCACATCCTGTCCTTCTCGCTGGACGACTATACCGATGATGTCAAAGAGGTTATGGCGAAGGAACGCCACCGTTATTTCCCTGTTCTGGATGAACACGGACGTTATATCGGACAGATTTCCAAACGTTCCTTCCTGGCTACCGAGAAAAAACAGGTTATTTTGGTTGACCACAACGAGAAGAATCAGGCGGTAGACGGCGTAGAGAGCGCGGACATCCTCGAAATCATCGACCATCATCGTCTGGGCGGCTTGGAGAGCATCAATCCGGTCTTTTTCCGCAACCAGCCGTTGGGATGCACCGCCACCATCGTTTACCAGCTCTACCAGGAAAACGGCGTGGAGATCGACCGTCAGACTGCCGGACTGCTCTGCTCGGCGATTCTGTCCGATACATTGATGTTCCGCTCTCCGACCTGTACCCAGGTGGACAAACAGGCGGCAGAGGCATTGGCACAGATTGCACAGATCGACATCCCGACCTATGCCCAGGAAATGTTTGAGGCGGGCAGTGACTTGTCCTCCCGTTCGATTGAGGAGATCTTCTATCAGGATTATAAGACCTTCTCAACCGCAGGCGTCAGCTTCGGCGTCGGTCAGATCACCTCGGTCAGCGATGCGGGTCTGCGTCAGCTGATTCCGGCACTGAAAGAGCTGATGAAGGAGAAGATCAGCCACGATCCATCCACCATGCTCTTTTTCCTGCTGACCAACATCATCGAGGAGAGCAGCATCGTGCTCTGCTGTGGCGTGCAGGCAGAGGAGATTCTGCGCCAGTCCAACCACATCGACCAGATTCCGGACGATGGACTGCTGCTGCCTGGCATGGTATCCCGAAAGAAACAGTTTGTTCCGTCGATCATCGCTACCTTACAGCAGTAGAACACGGTCGATTGACAAAACGGCGCGCGGGTGTTATAATGCCCTTGCATTTTATTTGGAAAGGTGTGAAAGAATGCGTCATTTTTCTCGCTAGTAGGAATATGGGGAAATGTTCGACCGCTGGAACCAGAGCGTTCCGGCTATGGTTGCGTTTGCCCAGCAGCGGGAAAAAGCGATTTTGCATTCTTTTGACGATATAGGAGAGGCAGCCGGCCTTGTGAGGGTGGACTGCGGTTTTGCTCTGAAAAACAGAAGGTGCAGTGGATTTTTCCGCTGCACCTTTTTTGCGTCTTTGCAAATCGGCAGGACGAGAACAACGACAGTTTTTCAGAGGTGAACGCAGATGTCAATGATTTCGTTATCGAATATTACGTTTTATTACCCGGGAAGTTATGAACCAGTGTTTCAGCATCTTTCGGCCCATCTGGATACCGACTGGCACCTGGGATTGACCGGACGCAATGGCAGGGGCAAGACGACGCTGCTGCGCCTGCTGCTCGGCTCCCAGCACAAAGAATATGGGCTGACCGACTATCAGGGAAGCATCGTTTCGCAGGCGCCGTTCTGCTTCTTTCCGATGCCGGTGGAGGACAGCTGGGAACCTGCCTTCGTAGTGGCACAGCAGCTCTGTCCGAATGCGCAGGATTGGGAGCTTCGCCGCCAGCTGGGATTGCTCGAGCTGGATGAAGACACCCTATGGCGTCCCTATGCGCTGTTGTCCGGCGGCGAAAAAACCAAATTGCAGCTGGCGGCACTGTTTTTGCAGGAAGGTGCTTTCCCACTGATCGACGAGCCGACCAATCATTTGGATTTGGAGGGACGGCGGACGGTGGCTCGATTTCTGCAGAAACAGCGGGGATTTTTGCTGGTTTCCCACGACCGAACCTTTTTGGACGGCTGTGTTGACCACATTCTCTCACTCGACCGCGACGGCATCCAGCTGCGGCAGGGAAATTTCTCGGGCTGGTATCAGGATTATCAGACCCGCGTGCAGTCTGAGCGGGAACAGAATGAGCGCCTCAAAAAGGAAATCCATCGTCTGGAAGCGGCGGCGCGCCGAACTGCACAGTGGTCCGACCGTGTGGAAGCGACCAAGATTGGGCAGGGACCCTGTGACCGAGGAAGTATCGGGCATAAAGCCGCCAAGATGATGAAGCGCTCCAAGTCGATCGAGGCAAGACAGCAGGGTGCCATCGAGGAAAAGAAACAGCTGCTGCGGTCGGTGGAGAATGTGGGTGCGCTCAAATTACAGCCGCTTGATCATTTTGCCAGAAAGCTGCTGGAGGTGCAGGACCTTGCCGTCTGCTATGACGGTAAGCCAATCTGTGAGCCGCTGCGCCTGGAAGTATATCAGGGAGAGAAAATATGCCTGCAAGGAACCAATGGATGCGGCAAGACCAGCTTGCTGCGTTTGGTAGCAGGAGAACAGCTGGAATATACGGGGACCTTGACGATGGCTTCGGGACTGAAAATATCGGTGGTGCCTCAGGATACCACAGGACTCAGCGGCAGCCTGAGCGATTATCTGGAAAAAGAGGAGGTGGAGCTCAGCCGTTGCTTATCCATTCTGCGAAATCTGGGATTTGAGCGGCGACAGTTTGAAATCCCGCTGGAACAGTACAGCCAGGGACAGAAGAAAAAGGTGCTGATTGCCCGCAGCCTGTGCCAGCAGGCGCACCTCTATCTGTGGGATGAACCGCTCAACTATATTGACCTCTTTTCGCGGCTTCAGATTGAACAGCTGTTGCAGCAGCAATCGGCGGCAATGCTCTTTGTGGAGCACGATGCAGCCTTCTGCCAAACGGTTGCCAGCCGTATTCTGACAGTGGCACGCAGAAAGCAGGCGTGATGCAGCACCAAAACGGCCAGTTTTCATATTCTGAAAAGGAGGGGAACTTTCCCTATCCTCCGATAGAAGGTGATTACATATGGCAAACCAGCAAAATAATCTTTCTCAGCGTATTGCGGATACACCACAGACGCTGCCCAGCTTTCCGCATGTAGATGGGAGTGGCGTGGATACGCCGCAGACCTTGCCCAGCTTCCCAGATCAGGACGATGATCTTGCCAATACGCCGCAGACACTGCCCAGTTTTCCGCATCTGGATGGTTCGGGCTTTCCGGTCAGCCCTCTCCCGATTCCACCACAGACCCAGCAGCCAAGCTATCCATCCTCGCGCTGCTGCCGTGTTCGCTTCTTCCATGCAGCAGCACAGTCGGGCGCAGTCAACATCAGCATCGGCGGTCAGCGCGTGGCGACCAACCTTGCCTTCGGCAATTTTTCTTCCTACTATTGCTTTGCAGAAGGTTTCCGCACAGTGACCATTCTGAACGCTTCCAATGGCCGCACTGTTTTGCTGCGCAAGACAGTGCCGTTGGGCGCAGGAGAGGTATTAACCTTTGTGCTGGTCAACAATGCTTCGACCGGAGCGCTGGAGCTTAGCCGCATCAGTGACCTTGCCTGCTCCAACCAAATGAATGGATTTGGCTGCCTGCGGATGGCCAATTTCCTTCTGGGAGATACTGCTTTGGATCTGCTGTCAACCGATGGAAGCGTTCTGTTTTCGGATGTCCGTTACAAAGAAACAACGATGGCACGCCGCCTGAGCAGCGGAAGATACAGCTTTTATGTGGTGAATACGCCGCCTCTGGTTCAGCCTCGTGTCAGCGGCATCGAGATGGACAGCAGTGACTATCGGGTCAGCCGCAACTATCTGCCAGGTTATGGAGAGTTTGAACCGGTCATCTCCTTCTCTTTGCGGGTCAGACAGGGGATGATGTACACGGCTTACATCATCGGTCAGGCAAATACCGACGAGGTACAGGTAGTCGTCGCAGAAAACTAGAACATTTTTTCACTTGCTAAAAAAGAGGCGGATTTGTTCCGCCTCTTTGCTCTTATCATAAAAATAGTCCAAAGGGTTTTGGGTAAAATATACATATTATACAGGGTGAGCAGCACTTCTTATTGACAGACCGCGCATTTTATGTCACTCTAAAAGAGTAAAGATGGATCAATATAACATTTTTCGACAAAGTGAGGAGGGGAAAAATGCCTCAGGAAGAAAAAGAACGTGTGAAGCAGCAGGTGTCATTGGTTGCAATTTCGGCGGCAATAATGATTGTTGTTGCCCAGCTAAACTTTAATTTGATTATCAATGGGTTTAAGATTTCGCTGGCAGTTATCTGTCTGCCGATCTTTGCCTTTTTGCTTGAAAATTTCCCGTCTTTTCCGGTGACGCTGGTGACAGCTCCTGGCATTATGCTGGTGCGCAGCGTGTTTGAGTGGTTGGACGGAGGCAGTTTTCTGGAGGCAGTGGCGTCCTATTCGCCGGAGATGCTGTTTTACCTGATCTATGGTGGCCTGTTCTCCATCTATGTCCGACTGGTTCCAATCTCCCATTTCCGTCCTGTTCGCTTGCTTCCGCTGATAGCGATTGATATGGTTTCCAACATTTCGGAAATCTTTGTTCGCCTGGGTCCCAATGGATTCTCGGTTTCGGTTTTCACCCAGCTGCTGGTGGTTGCAGTGGGCAGAACAGCACTGGCAATGATGTTTCTGGCAGCCTTTGATGCGTATGGACTGTTTATCCTGAAAAAAGATGACCGGATTCGCTATCGCCGGCTGCTGCTGCTGACTTCTCAGCTGAAAAGCGAGATTATCTGGATGAACAAAAATACCACCCGCATTGAAGAGACGATGGCAATTTCCTATGGATTATACAATGAGCTGAATAACATCGAGGATCCCCGTGCAAAACAGGCGGCACAAAAGGCATTGACGGTGGCAAAGGATATCCATGAGGTCAAAAAAGAGTATTATCTAATTATGAATGGTATTTCTTCTGCACTCAACACCGACCAGGAAGAAAACGGCATGTGGATCAGAAGCATTTATCAGGTGATTCAGGAAAGTGTAAAGCATGTCTTTGGGGAATATGGTCAGAATATGCAGATAGATTTTTCTATCAGCAAAAACTTTTACACGGACAAGCATTATTTCCTGATGTCGGTGCTGCGCAACCTGGTCAATAATGCTGCAGAGGCAGCAGGAGAGGGCGAAGCCAAAGTGCTGCTGTCCGAGTGGGAGGAAGGAGAAGATTATCTGCTTTCGGTCCACGATAACTGCGGCGGTATTGCCCCCGAATATCTGCCAACCATTTTTATGCCAGGTTTCTCTACCAAGATTAACTATGAAACCGGACAAGTCAGTCGCGGATTAGGCCTGAGCCTGGTCAAGGACATCGTGGAAACACAGTTGGGCGGCAGCATTGACGTCCATTCGGAAAATGGATGTACCGAATTTATCATGAGAATTCCAAAACAAAATCTGGAGGTGGCTGTAAAATGAAAATATATCTCATCGACGATGATGCCAGCGTCTGCAATATCCTGAAGATCATTATTCAGCAGAAAAAGCTGGGTGAGGTTTGCGGCACTGCCTCCAATGGAATGGATGCGCTGGAGGACCTGCCTTATGTAATGCCGGACATTGTCATCGTTGACCTGCTGATGCCGATTATGGACGGCATCAACTTTGTCAAGAAGGCAAAGGAGCAGTATCCTGACATCAGCTATGTTATGCTTTCTCAGGTCAGCAGCAAGGAGATGATCAGCCAGGCGTATGAGTGCGGCGTCACCTTCTTTATACAAAAGCCGGTCAATGGCATGGAAGTGGTTCGTGTACTTACCAATGTGATTGATTCGATTCAGATGCGGCGCACCTTCCACCAGATGCAGTCACTGTTTATGAAGGATACTCCTGCACAGGGAACACCGGTGACCATTCCGCAGATGCCTCCTTCGGCGGAGCCGCAGGAGGAAAAACCGCACATCAAGCGTCTGCGGGCAATTTTGCAGAAGTTGGGTATCATTGGAGAGAGCGGCAGTGCTGATATTATCACACTGGTAGACTATATGATTGAACAGGGTCCGGAGTCGGGTAAGTTTACCGTTTCACAGCTCTGTACAAAGTTCAGTCCCAACAACGCCAAGTCGATGGAGCAGCGCATTCGCCGCGCCGTCAATGCGGGCCTGACCAATCTGGCCAACATGGGCATTGAGGACTATTCCAATGACACCTTCCATGATTTTGCAGGTTCGATTTACAGCTTTGAACAGATCCGTAAGGAGATGGACTATATTCGCGGCAAATCGGACAGCCATGGAAAGGTATCGCTGAAAAACTTTTTGAATTCGCTGATTTTCTACTGTACAAATTAAGAGAATCATTCGGCACCCCATCCGAAGATGAATTCGGATGGGGTGCTTTTTATATTGTGTAAGGAGAGAATCGCAATCAATTTTACCAGTCCTTATAAGTGAAAAACAAGAAAGAACCCAAAAACAGGGGAAGCTTTGTACCTCAGATACAAAGGTGGTTTTTTCAAAAAAGCAGGAAGGGGGATCTAAACTGGGAAAATAAGAATAAATGACGTGTTTTTTGCAAATAAACGATAAACGTAAAAACTAGAGTGTATAATAAAACCAATAATTTTTGAGCAATATGACGAAGCGCGTGTTTTTTTAAGACAAGAAAAATGCGTTTTTTGTTGTACATACCGCTGATGATTATAAGATTTAGCTAAACAACTTTAACAAAGTTGCGATTTTTGAATTTTTTGCAAAAAGATTTCCTGTAACTTTTTGTAGTTTTATAAAGTACGCCTCTATAATAAAGCCATCATCAATCACGACGGTGCGGCAAACGCTGAGCACCCCAAATTGTAAGTTTCGTATGGAGGTATTCGATTATGATGACAATCATCTCTGGAGTAGGACTTTTGCTCCTCACACTGGCAGTTTTTTCCCTGTTCAGCATGAAGTTTCCAAAGGGCAGCGAAGCAATGTCCGGTATGGCAAATGCAGCTGTTGCATCCTTCCTGGTAGAAGCAGTACACAAGTACATCACCGGCGATCTGCTGGGAATTGCATTTCTCGGTGAAGTTGGCGCAACCGCTGGCAGCCTTGGCGGCGTTGCAGCTGGTGTCATGGTTCCAATCTGCATGGGTGCAAATCCGGTATTCGCTGTTGTCGGCGGTCTTGCTTGCGGCGGTTACGGTATCCTGCCAGGTTTCATCGCTGGTTACATCATTGGTCTGGTATCCCCTTACATTGAAAAATATCTGCCAACCGGTCTGGACCTGATCCTTGGCGCACTCACCATTGCTCCTCTGGCTCGTCTGATCGCATTTGCAGTTGACCCGGGTGTCAACACCGTTCTGACAATGATCGGTGGCACCATCTCCGCAGCAGCAGACCAGTCTCCACTGGTAATGGGCTTCCTGCTCGGCGGTATCATGAAGATGATCTGCACCTCGCCACTCAGCTCGATGGCTCTGACCGCTATGCTGGGACTGACCGGCCTGCCGATGGGTATTGCAGCAGTTGCCTGCTTCGGTGGTTCCTTCACCAACGGTATGATCTTCCACAAAATGGGCTATGGCGACAAGAGCAATGTCATCGCAGTTATGCTTGAGCCACTCACCCAGGCACACATCGTTACCAAACATCCAATTCCGATCTTCACTTCCAACTTCTTCGGCGGCGGTCTGGCTGGCCTTGCAGCAGCAGCTCTGGGCATCGTCAACAACGCTCCTGGTACCGCTTCTCCAATCCCTGGCATGATCGCTCCATTCGGTTTCAACGATCCTGTAAAGGTTGTTCTGGCTCTGGCTCTGGCAGCAGTCGGCGGTCTGGTTGCAGGTTATGTTGGCGGCACTGTCTTCAAACGTCTGGAAAAACCAGCAGCAGAGAAAGAGGCAGTTGTTTACGGCGATCCACTTGCTGATGACGAAGAAGCATTCAATATGTAATCAACAATACTCTAGTCAAAATAATCCTCGTAACTTACACAAAGAGGCTCAAACCGATTTCGGTTTTGAGCCTCTTTGTGCGTTTTGGATGTTTTATTGTGAGAGTGACAGAGTGTAAATCAAACTGTTCTGATCGGTACGATCGCATAACAGCTGATAAACCATCACGCCGCTCAGTTTTTCTTCCTTTGCAAGTTCCTGCTTTTGCAGGGCAAGGGACGGACTGTTAAAATAAATATCCCCGACGAGGTTGGGGTTCTTCCCTTTCATACTATCAGGGTCGATGTCGCGATAGAACACCCACTGTGCCGAGCCGTCCAGCGGACGGCCGTAGGCAGGAATTCCCAGACAGAGTTGGGAAGGTGCAAATCCCAGATCAATAAAGTAGTCGATGGCCTCCTGCGCTGTTTGCAGCGTGCTGTGAAAGCCCTGCTCGTCAAACTGGTCGTAGGCCATGACATGAACGCGGTCTAAAGCGGCGATCGCCTGTTGAGATAAGGAAATATCCTCTGGATAAAGCGCCAACGACAGCTGAACATCTGTGGAGGAAAGAGCGGCTTCCAATTCCACCAGAAAGGCGGAAAAATCCGCCCACTCCGTTTCCAGCGGAAACTCCCAGTCGATGTCGATGCCGGAGAGCTGATACTCTGCAGCAAAATCGGCGATGGACTGAACAAGATGCTTTCGCTCCTCGGCAGTGTCCAGCACGGTACCGGCGGTTTGATTACGAATCAGTTCCCCTTTGGGATTGACCGTGCACCAAAGTTCGGTTTGTCCGTGGAGCGTTTCCCATACAGAGATAAAGTCGTCGGAAATTTCCAGTTTACCTTCACTGTTCCAGTAGACGCCGGTGTTCAAAATCAGATAATCGAGGACGTCGATGTTTGTTTGAAAATTTTCCAGCGGCTCAGACAGCGATGCTACCGGAAGATAGGAACAGAGGAGAAGTTCGCTTTCTGTTTCTTCGGGAACAGGCTCCGGCTCTGCTTCAGGTTCCGGTATTTCCTCGATAATCACCGAGGATGGAGGTGTTTCTTCCTCCTGAGCAGGAGGCTGCGAGCGGGAACAGCCGGTCAACAGCAGCACAGCGGTGAGCAGCAGGGACAGTAATCTCATGCGCCCACCTCCTCAAAGGCCTGCGGACAGGTGCGGGCATAATGGAACAGATATTGTTGAGCAATGCCGATGTAGTTGCGGGCACAGTCGGGAAGTCCCTGCGGATAGAGCACAGCAAATACCCTCTTCATCCATACGTCCATAGGACAACATTCCAACCGGTAGAAGCCGTAGAGCAGCGCACAGTCGGCAACCTTTGGTCCCACGCCATAAATTTTCATCAATTCCTGTTTGGCCTGTTCCAGCGGCATGGAGGGAATGGCGGAGAGGTTTACCTCTCCGCTGCTGACCTTCTGAGCAGCATCTAACAGGTACTTGGCACGAAAGCCGCTGCGCAGTACCGCAAGGTCCTCCAGAGAACAGGCGGCCAGCCGCTGTGGTGACGGAAAGGAGAAGCAGCCGTTCCCGAGATCCTTGCCAAAGGTCTGGCAGAGCCGCTCCACGATGCCGTGGATGCGTTTAATATTGTTGTTCTGGCTGATGATAAAGCAGCACAGCGCCTCCCAGCCTCTCTGACGAAGAATACGGATGCCAGGAGCATAAGTGATGGCTTTTTGCAAAGTCGCGTCCTGGGCAAGAACAGCCTTGATCTGTGCATAGTCGGTGTCGAGGTCAAAGTAGCTGCGCCAGAAAGCATCAAACTGCTGTGCAGTGGTGTCGTGGAAGAATAGCGCTCCATCGGTCCGCTGGGAGATGGTGAGCGCCTGTCCGCCGGCTGTGCCGCGCCAGGTCTGGCACAAATGTTCGATGCAGTCACTGACAGGCAGCGGAGAAAAGGTAAAACATTGGCCGCAGTTGAGGGTCATCGGCAGCGAAAAGCTGTCTATACCCTCCACCAGCAGTCCGCAGTCGAGCGTTGTTAAAGACAGCGGCATACAAATACCTCCTGAAGGGATGAGATGTCGGCGTTATTTTTTGCCGCGGTAGGACGACCGCTTTTTAGGATGGTCGTTTTTGCCGCGGGAGAAGGATTTTTTTTGTCCATCCTTCTGCGGTGCATTTTTGCGGTCGTAACTTTCAAAGCGTTCCGAATAGGACGGCTTTTTGCGGAAAGGTTTTTGGCGTTCGTCCCTGCGGCTGCCTTTGTCATTACGCTCCGAAGTGCGGCGTCGGTTGCCGGCAGGATGGTTTTTCAGCACGCTGGTGCGTACCTTGCGTCCGTTGATGCGGCAGTCCTGCATGGCCGCCAGTACGTCCTCGGCCTGCTCCTGTGGGATTTCGACGGTGGTGTTGTCCTCGAAGATTTCGATTTTACCGATGTCCCGTCCCGACAGAGCGGTCCGCTCGGCGATGGCACCCACGATAAAGTTTGGCACCATGCGGGCATTGTGTCCGGCATCAATGATGAGCTTGACGTAGTCCTTAGGGGAGCGGCGTTTCTTCTCGCGGTTAATGCCTTTTGCATCTGGCAGTGCAGCGGACTTTTCGCCGCGCAGCAGTGCGACAGCTGCCGCTGCAATCTGTTCGGCGGTGTAACTTTCGGTCAGGCGCTCGACCAGTTCCAGAGAAGCAGTGTCCGGTTGCTGTGCCAGCACCTCGGTTAAACGCTGTGAAAGCTGATCGTTGTGGCGTGCAATAATCTGTTCCGGTTCTGGAACAGGGCAGAGCTGCACCTGCGCCTTGGCGATGTGCGCAATCTGCTCCATCTGACGCAGCTGGAAGCGTCCGCAGCACAGAGTGTGGGCGGCGCCGCTCTTGCCGGCGCGTCCGGTTCGACCGATGCGGTGAACATAGTATTCCGCGTTCTGCGGAATATCGTAGTTGAATACGCAGTTGATGTCGTCCACGTCAATACCGCGGGCAGCCACATCGGTGGCAACCAGAATAGCGGTGCGTCCTGCTTTGAATGCATCCATGACGATGGTGCGCTGGGGCTGCTTGAGGTCGCCATGCAGACCTTCGGCACGGAAGCCGTGGTCGATCAGCCAGCCGCTTAATTCCTCCACCATCTTTTTGGTGTTGCAGAAGATCATAGCGCGGGAGGGCTCATAGTAGTGCAGCAGCAGCGAGAGTGCATCGTTTTTGCGTCCCACAGGAATGTCGTAATAAAACTGTTCGATGCTGTTCAGGGCAACCTGCGACTTGTTGATCTCCACCAGCTCCGGTTCGTGCTGGTAGTTGTCGATGAGGTTCATGATCTCCTTTGGCATGGTGGCGGAGAACAATACCGTCTGATGCTGCTGGGGAACCTGATTGAGGATGGTTTCGATGTCCTCACGAAAGCCCATGCTGAGCATCTCGTCGGCCTCGTCGAGAATGACCATCTTTAATTCAGACAGACGCAGTGTGCGTCGGCGCAGATGGTCCATCACACGTCCAGGAGTGCCGACGACGATATTGGCATCCTTGAGCTGGACAATCTGGCGTTCGATGGGAGCGCCGCCATAGACAGCGCAGATGTGGACGCCATGGGTGTAGCGCGCCAGCTTTTTGAGTTCCTCACAAGCCTGTACAGCGAGCTCGCGGGTAGGACACAGCAGCAGCACCTGAGCAAGGCGGCGGTCCAGCTGCGGGTCAACCATCTGGATGGCAGGAATGCCAAAGGCGGCAGTTTTGCCAGTGCCGGTCTGGGAGCGGCCGACGACGTCGTGTCCTTCCAGAATCAGCGGGATGCTCTGCGCCTGAATTGGAGTTGGTTCGGCAAAGCCCATCTCGACAACAGCGCGGGCCAGTGCAGGAGTAAGCGGTAACATTTCAAATAAGTTTTGATCCATGAAGATTCCTTTCTGATATTAGCGGCAGGTGCGATCCCTGCCCAAACAAAGTTCTGTTATTTTATCACAGCTAGTGTATCATTGAGGCAAGATGGCTGTCAATCAAATGTCTCTGGAAGAAAATCTCTTTGGAAAAAGCGGGAGAACTGACAAATAATTAGAAAAATTTTTGGGCAAAACTGAATAAATTTAAAAAAGGCATTGACAATGACTGCTACATTGGTAATAATTATAGTGTGGATGAATCTAAAATTGGTTTGCAAGTCTATGCAAACTGGAAGCGGGTGAACGTATGTTTGACAAAATGAGAAGATTGCCGGATGCAGAACTGGAAGTCATGAAGGCAATCTGGGACAACACGCCACCGATGTCGACCAACGATGTCATGAAGGTGGTCAGCGAAGAAAAGAACTGGAACATTTCTACACTGCTGACATTGCTTTCCAGACTGATCGACAGAGGATTTCTTTCCTCGGAAAAGCGCGGCAGAGAAAGAATCTACTATCCACAGGTAGATCGTGAGGAGTACATGGAGTATGAGACCAAAAACTTCCTGAAGAAATTGCATAAAAATTCCTTCATGAGTCTGGTCAACACCCTGTACGACAACAATGACCTGACCGAACAGGACATTGATGAGCTTTCTCACTGGCTGGAAGAGAAAAAGAACAACGCCTAACATCATCCGATGGAATCCATCGGATGAATAGGAGGTTTAGAAAAACCTCCTATTCAAAAGCCTTTAAGAGATAAAAAAACACGGACCACAAACAGTGATCCGTGTTTTTTTATGTTTAGAAACGCTTGATGTTTGGAACAACGATGTCGATCAGCGCCCAGATGCCCTGGAAAAGGAGCAGATGCAGAATGCTCAGGTGGGACAGATTTCCCATCAGCGAGAACAGAGCAACCAGTGCATAACCGACGACCAGTGCGATCATCTGAATGAGCACCGCCTGATCAATCGCTGTACGTACATTCATACAGCTGAGAATCGCCGAAACCATCATGCGGGAAGAGCCGATAAAGCCGATCTTGGCAGGAGCGGACTCTTTTTCAGCGGTGAGTTTGTCGTAGGCTGCATGGAATTTTGCAGGCAGCAGCTTGATCTGCTCCATCGGGAAGTCGTAGGCAGCGTGGATCTTTTCGACGGTGATGTTCGGGTCCGAGGTGTTGACGATCAGATACATGCCGCGCTCCGCCAGCTCATCGAGCAGATCCTTGGTGGTGCGGTTTGGACGATAGCTGACCACGAACATGGCGGACAGCTCTCCGGAGTTAGAGAGATAGATGATATTTTTGCTGTCCTTGACAAAGCGCATCTCATAGTCGTTGCTTGGGACTTCGATGCCGTGGTTAATCATCAGCTCACGGTTACCGATCAGCACGCGCTTGCCGTCTACCCAGGCAGCCAGTCCCATCGAATCCTCATAGGTGACGCTCTCGACCGGACGCAGAATGGACTTGTTGGAACCGATGATCTTGTTAAAGACGTCGGTCAGCATGCCGTTGGAGTTGCAAACCACGCTGGCAGCGTCGAGGATGACCGAGTCGATCTTGCCCTGATCGAAAGGTTTGATACCGTGCAGGACAACGTCGGAAGGACGGAACAGATCTTTGGCATCCAGAACAACCGCCTCGGTGCGGGAGAAGGTATCCACCGCAGAATAGCCGGAGACCATGGCACCCGCAGGAATCAGGCGGCGGGAGAGCAGATACAGCGGCAGGTTGGCTGCAATGGTGGAGGTCAGCGGTGCGCTGACACACATGATAGCAGTGAAGGTAGAGACGGATTCGGCGATGTTCTGATTAAACAGATAGGTCAGCACTGCCAGAACGATGCCTGCCAGCAGACAGATCGGAGCCAGGATGCGGCTCATGTGTTCCGCGTGATCCTCTGAGTAGGAGTTATCCAGGAAGTTGGACAGGAAAGGAGTGGTTTCCGGATAAGCGATGGTGTATTCTTCCAGCGATAATCCCTTGGAAATATCGCGCAGCAGGTTGCGCTCTTTTAAGAAAACAGCAGCGTGCTTCATCTTTTCCGATGCCACCAGCTTGAAGTTGTTCTGGATACGCAGGATGACCAGCATCTTGCCCACCAGATTGAACAACAGAACAAACAGGGCGACAGGGAAGAAGAGATAGAGGTTGGAACCGAAATTGGCTTTGTCGGTGCTGAAATACTCGGGCTTGACGATAAAGCAGATGCCCTGGGCCAGCGTGCCGAGCATCGCCAGCATCGGCAATGAATCGGTGTTTGCGCGGAAGCGGAGCATTGCGATCAGTCCGCCGCCGATGGTGTTGGCGCAGATCAGCGCGCCGATGGCACTGATAACGCAGGAAACAGCCATGTAGGTTCGCAGGTGCAGCTCCGGCTGGATAATGGTTGGCAGCGGCAGCAGCTCATTTCCAATCTGGATGTCCCTTGCAGCCAGTGCCAGATACAGCGACAGTGCAAAGAGAACAACCATAGCGACGATACGGATGAGCAGACCTCGCTTGATGCTGCGCATATCCTGCAGGATCGCTTCTTTATCCTTTGGAGAGGTGTAGTCCTCTAGCTGTGCCGGTTCCTGCTGCGGCTGCTCCGCAGTATCCTCCGGAATAGGGATTTCAGCGGTTGCAAGACGGGAGACACGGGGCTCTTTTTCCGACTCGCCGCGCTGGAAGAGGCTGGATTTCTTTGTGCCTTTGGACGGCTTTTCGTTGTTGTCGGCTTTGGGCTGCTCTTTGGTGTCGTCCTCCTCTGGGAAATTGACGTGGAAGGGCTTTTCTGTGGTTTGCGTGGCAGAGTCGACGCCTGGTTGGGACGCCTCACTGCCGTGGAAGAACAGTGCCGAGGAAGAAAGTTCGCCGGTCATTCCGGTTGGAGTGGAGGCAAAGATATCCTCCTGATCGTTGGCAGCATTGTCCTGCGCCGGTTTGGAATCGGTGTTGTCGCCGGACTGGAAGGAGGAAGTATCAAAGATGGCTTTTTCCTCCGATGTAGTGGATTTAGGAGCTTCGACCGGTTTTTCCTTTTTGGATTTGCGTCCCAATCCCGAAAAATACTTCTGATATTCGGTTTTTTTCTTCAGCGATGGATCTGGCTGCTCTGGAGATGGGGTTGTCGGTTCAATATCTCCAAAGGGAGTGCTGGCCTCCTGCGGCGGAAGATCGGCTGGCTGCTGCTCCAAAAAGAAGGAATCAGTCAGCTCGGTCGGTGTTTTAGCCTGCTTCTGTTGTTTTTGCTGCTCCAGACGCAGGAGTTCCTGATTTTTTGCCTCAAATTTGCGGCGTTCTTCCTCCTGCCGCAGGATTTCCTCGGCATTTTTCTGCTCCTCCTCCAGCTGACGAACCGCTTCGGCCTTCAGCCGTTCTTCTTCCAGCAGCTTGACATTGGCGCGGTGGCTTGCCAGCGAAGGGAAGAAAACGCCGGTTTTTTCCAGATCCTTGCGGGACATGGTTTTGGAGGAAGGCTGTTCCGGTGCAGCAGGAGGTGGATCAAAGTGAAAAACAGGTTCGGATTCTTCTACCTGCGGTGCAGCGGTAGAAGCCGCTGCCGGTTTTTCTTTGACTTGAGGCTCTGTTTTAACAGCAGCCGCTGGTTCCTGCTTTGGCTTTACCGGTTCTGCCTTTACTTCCGGCTCTGCCGGAATGGAGGCGAAGGTTTCCTGTACCGGTGTTACCGGCTCGGGTTTCGGTTCCGGCTTTGGCTCGGGCTTTGGCTCTTCTGCAGGACGAGATGGCCGCTGCGGCGGGATATAGGCTGACGAAGGGCGTCTTGCAGCATTTTGCTTTGCTTTTTTGGACTTGATCTCACTGAGAATGTCGTCCACATTATATTGCTTGTTCATGAAAATTCTCCCCTTTCTGACTTTTCCCGTTAGGAGATTTAATTTTTAGGGACAAAGGAGCGCAGGCCGCTGCGCTGGCGGACTGCCTCATAGATGACGATTGCTGCAGCAACCGAAGCGTTGAGCGAGTTGACCTGGCCGTTCATCGGCAGGGAAACGACAAAGTCGCAGTGCTCCTTGGTCAAACGGCTGACGCCATTTCCTTCCGCACCGACGACGACGCCGATAGGGCCGCTCATATCGGTGGAGCACCACGGCTGACCGTCCATATCCGCACAGAAGATCCAAAGGCCCTTCTGTTTAAGCTCTTCGATGGTGGAAACGATGTTTGCCACCCGAACCACCGGCATATATTCGATGGCGCCTGCCGAGGTTTTGGCGACCGTTGCAGTCAGGCCGACGCCGCGCCGTTTTGGAATGATGACGCCGTGGGCGCCTGCTGCCTCGGCGGTTCGAATGATGGCTCCCAGATTGTGTGGGTCCTCAATGTTGTCACAGATGATAATAAAGGGCGGCTGGTCGCCGGCTTTCTCGAAGATGTCCTCCATGGTGGAAAAATCATGGCAGGCAGCCATGGCAGCGACTCCCTGGTGTACTACACCGTCGCATAAGCTGTCCAGCTTCTGGGCAGCAGCGTCCTTGATCGGAATGCCGCGCTCTTTGGCGAGGGCAACGATTTTGCCCATGCTGCCGCGGTCGGCACCTTTGAGGATATAGATGCAGTCGATAGGACGTCCTTTTTTCAGCGCTTCGGTGACGGCGTTGCGGCCGGCAATCACCGAGCTTTCCTGGTTGGTTTTCTCAGATGCAAATTCTCTGGGCACGTGTAATTCCTCCGAAAGATGTCATAAATTGGCAATCGGTGCGCGAATCGCCCGAAATACCATCGTCATATGAGTTTCATTATAACATATTTTGTCAGAAATTTCATTGGAAAAGGGAGAATTCACAAAAGTTTTTACGCAGGTCTGTGCTCAACGGAAAAAACACAGAGCCAATGCGCCGCCGGCAGTTGCGGAGAGCAGCAATTTGAGCACAGAAAACCAGAGCTTGCTGCGGGAGTGGAGCAGAGGGGCACGGATGTTGCAAAGGAAATGCTGTGCCTGATTTTCCAGCGTTTTTCTGGAGGAATCGGCATGGTTGTCCTTTAAATATAAGACTGCGCGTTCAAAGTAGGGGTTTTGGGTGTCGTTGATTTCGATAATTCGTTTGTTGGTTCCTCTTACCATCTAAGATCATACCTTTCTGCATAAAATCAATGAGCTTTGTGGATAACTTGGTTGATAATATTGAAAACTCCGCGATAGAAGCGAAATTATCCAATTTGTATAACAAAATACGACAAATTAAACGGGTCCGGCAGGTTATATGTTGAAAACTCCGTTAAAATCGTTGAAAATCTGGATAATTAAAGCCGGAAGTCGAGGGCGTAGTGAATGTTGAGAATTTGAAAATGTGATTTACAAAACGTAATATATTGTTCATAAATCAAAGAGAAGCAGCGAAAAATCCAGAAGATTTACCGTTAGTATGGCTGATAAAACAAATTTTACACAATAATATAAGAAAATGTGGGAAACTGAATGTTGAAAAATAAGGCTAGATATGGCAAAATCTGCTCCGAGAAGGAGAAAGTAAGCAAGAACAAGGGAAGTTTTTGTCCATGATATTGACATTTCGGCGCAAAAGAGTAAAATAATTTTGTAGATTACATATAATTTTGAATAGCATCCTATGGAACTGATCAAACATGTTTCGGGAGGATGAGAGAGAATGATTTTAAAACAGGGAGGAAGATACTCATGAAACGTGAAGGACAAATCAGTGTTAATTCCAAAAACATATTTCCAATTATTAAGAAGTGGCTGTATTCGGATAAGGATATTTTCCTGAGAGAGATTGTTTCCAACGGCTGTGATGCAATCAAAAAGCTGGAAAGCCTGCGCGGCATCGGGGAAGCACCGGAAGAGGAAGGCTATCAGCCAAAGGTGATTATCACCATCGACAACGATAAAAAACAGCTGATCGTTTCGGATAACGGTATCGGTATGACCGAGGACGAGGTCGAGCGCTACATCACCCAGATTGCATTTTCGGGCGCAGAGGAGTTTCTGGCAAAATACAAGGAAAAATCCGAGGAGGATGCCGGCATCATCGGTCACTTTGGTCTGGGCTTTTATTCGGCATTCATGGTGTCCAATACCGTTGAGATCGAAACGCTGTCCTATCAGGAGGGAGCAAAACCGGTTCACTGGGTTTCCGCCGGTGAGGACATCTATGAGATTGAAGACGGTACCCGCACCGAACATGGTACCACCATCATCATGAATATCAGCGACGAGGAACTGGAATTCCTGCAGGAGAGCCGCATCCGCGAGATTCTGCACAAATACTGCCAGTTTATGCCGTACGAGGTCTATCTCAATCCGCATGATGAGGAGCGTCCGGTCTACGATAAGGACGGCAACATCGAAAAAAATGAGGACGGCACCGAGAAAAAACGCATCGTAAAACCACTGCCAATCAATGATACACAGCCGCTGTGGCTCAAAGCACCGAAGGACTGCACCGATGAGGACTACAAGGCATTTTACCAGAAAACGTTCATGGACTTTAATGAGCCGCTGTTCTGGATTCACCTGAATGTCGACTACCCGTTCAACCTCAAAGGCATCCTCTACTTCCCGAAGCAGCAGAACAAACTGGAGGTTATGCCTGGACAGGTCAAGCTGTTCTGCAATCAGGTCTTTGTTGCGGATAATATCAAAGAGATCATTCCAGAGTTCCTGCTGCTCCTAAAAGGTGTCATCGACTGCCCAGATATGCCGCTGAATGTTTCCAGAAGCTTTTTGCAGAATGACGGCGAGGTCCAGAAGATTTCCCAGCATATTACCAAGAAGGTTTCGGACAAGCTGCATCAGATCTTCAAGAACGAGCGGGAGAACTATGAGAAGTATTGGAATGATATTTCCGCCTTTATCAAGTTTGGCTGTCTGAAGGATGAAAAATTCTATGATCGCATGAAGGATATCATTCTGCTCAAAACCATCGACGGCGAGTATAAGACCCTCGAGGAATATCCAAAGACTGAGGACAACAAGATCTACTACGTCACCGACGAGAATCTGCAGGCACAGTATATCTCCATGTTTAAAGAAAATGGCCTGACTGCAGCAGTGCTGACACATGCCATCGACCCGCACTTCATCAGCCTGCTCGAATATAAGAATCCGGACCAGATGAAGTTCTTGCGTATCGACGCGGATCTCGGTGAAGCGCTGAAGGTTTCTCAGTCGGAGGAGGCAAAACAGGCCGAGGAGGAGCAGAGCAAAGCGCTGATCGAGTGCTTTAAGAAGAATCTGCCAAATGAAAAGCTGGAATATAAGGTCGAAAGCCTGAAAGCTGCCGGCACACCGGCGGTTATCCTGCTGTCCGAGTATGCGCGCCGTATCCAGGATATGAGCAAGGTGCTGGGTGAGAGCTTTGCCGATCAGACACAGGTTACGCTGGTGCTCAATAGTGAAAATGAGATCATCAAGAAGCTGCCGACCCTCAGCGAGGAGAATCAGGCAATGGTCTGCGAACACGTTTATGATCTGGCACTGATGGCACATAAACCGCTGGATGCAGAAAGAATGTCCAAGTTTATTGCAAGAAACGTAAAATTGCTGGAGATGTTGGCGAAGTAGACGAAGAATAAAAACAAAAGTTTTCGTCCACCTTTTTCAAAAGGTGGCAGTTTCCAAAGGCAGCGCCTTTGGTCGCTCGTCGCAACGAGCGAAACGCCTTTATCGTCAGGCGCTCATTGGGAGAGCTCGAGAACCTTTTTGCAAGAGAAAAGGTTCTCGAAAGCCAATGAGAAGCACAGACTATTCTCAAAAATTATCCAGTGGATGATTTTTGACGGCAGAGACCAGTTCCGGTTTGTGTTGTGTTTAGCTGTATACAGGTTTCCCTTTGGGAAACGGTGCTCTCGCACCGCAGCACCAAAACTGCCTTGCAGCCCCTATCGTTTTTGTTTTTGATAATTTATTTACTGTTGGGGCTACTCGCCCCAAACCCTCGCAAACTTTTGTGTACAAAAGTTTGACAAAAAACTTTTTTTGGCGCAAACATCTTGTTTGCGCCATTCCACTCAGCCAGAAAGGAGCATCTCCATGACCGAAGAAATCAAGCGATTATCGAACCTGATCCAATCCAGCAGCCGCATCGTCTTTTTTGGCGGCGCCGGCGTTTCCACCGAAAGCCAGATTCCCGATTTTCGCAGCGATGAGGGACTCTACGGTGACAAACAGGCAAAGCAGTACCCTTATCCGCCCGAAACGATGCTCAGTCACTCCTTTTTTAAAAAGCATACCGAGCAGTTTTTCGAGTATTATTTCGACAAGATGGTCTACCCCGAGGCAAAACCAAACCCTGCTCATCTTGCGCTTGCAAAGCTCGAACAGATGGGCAAGCTGTCGGCGGTTATCACGCAGAACATCGACGGCCTGCATCAGATGGCCGGCAGCAGACGGGTGTGCGAACTGCATGGCAGTGTCCACCGGAATTTCTGCATGAACTGCGGCAAAAAGTATACCCTCAAAGAGATGCTGGCTTTTGAAGGAAAAGGCGTTCCGACCTGTTCCTGCGGCGGCATCATTAAGCCGGATGTGGTGCTGTATGAGGAAGCGCTTGATAATGATGTGATGGCGGGAGCAATCAGCTATATTATGGCAGCGGATCTGATGATCGTGGGAGGAACCTCGCTTGCAGTTTATCCCGCGGCAGGACTGCTGCAATACTACAGCGGCAAGGAACTGGTGCTCATCAATCAAACCCCTACTTCCTACGACCGGCGTGCGTCGCTGGTCATCCGCGACAAAATCGGAGAGGTTTTGTCGCAGGCAGTGGACAACCTGTAAAAATCCGCACGAATTCCCGATTTTTTGCTTGACGCTGCTCTGTGAAGATAGTAAAATGAAGGGGAACTTTAACCGAAGAAAGGAAATCGGAAACTATGAAAGCCAGAATTCCAAAACACAGAGAATTTGTCATCAACCTCGAGAAAACCGCTGAGGAGCGCCGCGACGAGTGCTGGGAGAAACTCGAAGCCATCCTGGAGGATTACAAGAAGGAAGGCAAATCGGTTTACACACCAAGCTTCATCGAGGACAATGAGGACAAAGTCAAAGCATTGCAGGCAGAGTACGGCTTTGAGTATACAATCGAACTCAAATAGGAACGATAACAGCAGGAAGGGTGGAAACAATCAGCCAGCCTTTCTGCTGTTTTTCTGTTTCTGACCTGAAACGACAGGGTGCGACCTCCCGATGTCAGAATATTAAAAACAGGGACACAATTTATTTAAAGAAAGGACAAGGGAAGGTTTGACAAAACAGCATGGATAGAGTTACAATATCATAGATATGCTGTCTGGTATTTTCAAGGAAAATAAAGGCTTTTCAGAGCCGTCAGATAAAAAATTATTTCCCCTGGAGGATTGCTTGTGTGTTTTGACGCAACAGCAGTTCCTTATTATAAATGAGGTGTAAAAGTAATTATGGGATTGATGGATAAAATTTTCGGAACCTACTCCGAAAGAGAACTGAAAAGAATCTATCCGATTCGCGATAAGGTCCTGAGTCTGGATGAAGAGTATTCCAAAATGTCCGACCAGGAACTCAAGGCGATGACTCCAAAGCTCAAGGAGCGCCTGGCAAACGGAGAAACACTCGACGACATTCTGCCGGAAGCATTCGCTACCTGCCGTGAGGCTGCATGGCGTGTACTCGGCATGAAGCACTTTCCGGTACAGATCATCGGTGGTATCGTTCTGCATCAGGGACGTATCGCTGAGATGAAAACCGGTGAAGGTAAAACCCTGGTAGCAACCCTGCCGGTTTACCTCAATGCATTGACCGGCAAAGGTGTCCATGTTGTTACCGTCAACGATTACCTTGCAAAACGTGACTCGGAAGAGATGGGCAAGGTTTACCGCTGGCTGGGACTCAAGGTGGGCTTGGTTATCCATGACATTGAGCCTGCACAGCGCAAAGAAGCATATCAGGCTGACATCACCTACGGAACCAACAACGAGTTTGGTTTCGACTATCTGCGTGACAACATGCAGATCTACAAAGAGAACCGTGTACAGCGCGGTCACTATTTTGCTGTAGTCGACGAGGTCGACTCGATCCTCATCGATGAAGCGAGAACACCACTGATTATCTCCGGCCGCGGCGATAAATCCACCGACCTGTACAAGGTAGCGGATCGTTTTGCCCGCACCCTCAAGATGTACAAGGTCAAAGAGCTGGACGATAAAGAGGAGCACGATGACGTCATCGACGCAGACTACATCGTCGATGAAAAGGCAAAGACTGCAACCCTTACAAAGTCCGGTGTTAAAAAGGCTGAGGAGTTCTTCGGCCTGGAAAACCTGATGGATATGGAGAACTCTACCATTCAGCACCATATCAATCAGGCAATCAAAGCGCATGGTACCATGCACCGCGACATCAACTACGTTGTCAAAGACGGCGAAGTTATGATCGTCGATGAGTTTACCGGCCGTATCATGAACGGACGCCGTTACAGCGAAGGTCTGCATCAGGCAATCGAGGCAAAAGAGGGCGTCGAGGTAAAACGTGAGTCCAAAACACTGGCGACCATCACCTACCAGAACCTGTTCCGTATGTATGAAAAACTGTCCGGTATGACCGGTACTGCCATGACCGAGGAGCAGGAGTTCCGTGAAATCTACGGCATGGACGTTATCGAGATCCCAACCAACAAACCGGTTATCCGTAAGGACCTGCCGGACGTTGTTTACAAAACTGAGAACGGCAAGTTCAATGCAGTTATCGAACAGGTCAAGGAATGCCATGAGAAAGGCCAGCCAGTTCTGGTTGGTACCGTTTCGATTGAAACTTCCGAGCGCCTGAGCGCACTGCTCAAACGCCGCGGCATCAAACATCAGGTGCTCAACGCAAAATACCACGAGAAAGAGGCAGAGATCGTTGCACAGGCAGGTCAGTATGGTGCGGTAACCATCGCAACCAACATGGCAGGTCGTGGTACCGATATCATGCTGGGCGGTAACGCAGAGTTCCTGGCAAAGAATCAGATGCGCAAAGAGGGTTACTATGAGAACCTGATCGTGGAAGCAACCGGTTTTGGCGATACCGACGATGAGGAGATCATCGAGGCACGCAAGCGCTTTACCGAGCTTTCCAAAGAGTTTAAGGAGAAGCTGCGCCCAGAGGCAGAAAAGGTCCGTGAGGCAGGCGGCTTGTTTATCGTCGGCACCGAGCGTCATGAGTCCAGACGTATCGACAACCAGCTGCGCGGACGTTCGGGACGTCAGGGCGACCCTGGCTGCTCCAGATTCTTCCTCTCTCTGGAAGACGATCTGATGAGACTGTTTGGCGGCGACCGCATCAACAGCCTGATGGATTCGCTGAAGATCGACGAAAATATGCCGATCGAAAACAGAATTCTGACCAACACCATCGAGAACGCACAGAGCAAGATCGAAGGCCGCAACTTTGGTATTCGTAAAAACGTTCTGCAGTTCGACGACGTTATGAATAAACAGCGTGAGATCATCTATGGTCAGCGCAACAAGGTTCTGGACGGTGAAAACCTCAAGGATTCCATCCTTGCCATGATGGATGAAACCGTTGATTCGGCAGTTGCAATGTATCTGCCGGAAGGTGTGGAGCCAGAGCACTGGAACATGGAGGGCTTCCGCAACTACTTCATCGGTATGATTGCAGGGGATCTGCTCAACATTGAGCCAGATCAGCTCAAACACGTCAACCGCAAGGAACTGAGCGATCAGATCAAGGAAAAGGTACGCGACCTGTATGCAAGACGTGAACAGGATCTGGGTGAACAGATCACCCGTGAGCTGGAGCGTGTTGTACTGCTCAAGGAAGTAGATACCAAGTGGATGGATCATATCGACGCGATGGACGAGCTCAAGAAGGGTATTTCTCTGCGTTCCTACGGACAGAAAGACCCTGTTGTTGAGTACCGTATCGAAGGTTTCGATATGTTCGACGAGATGATTGCCGGTATCCGTGAGGAAACTGTCAAGATTCTGCTGCTGGCACCGTTCCGCAAACCAGGAGCAGGTCAGCCACAGGAAGCGCCAAAGCGTGAGCAGGTGGCAAAACCGACTGCGACCAGTTCGGATGGCACCGTTGCTCCTGCGACCATCCGTCGTCAGGGCAAAAAGGTCGGCAGAAACGATCCGTGCCCATGTGGAAGCGGCAAAAAGTATAAGAACTGCTGTGGCAGATAGTTAAAAAATTAACCGGAAGTAGAAAAGGATCTGACAGGAACCTGATTTGCTTCCGGTTTTTTTATAAACTTTGAAGAGAGGTGTTATCGTGAACATCACCGGTGATCGCATCAAATTTTTGCGGCTGTTGTCTAAAAAATATCCGACCAGACAACAGGTTTGCACCGAGATCATCAACCTACAGGCGATCCTCAATCTTCCCAAAGGAACAGAGCACTTTATGAGCGACCTGCATGGAGAATATGAAGCATTTTCTCATATTCTGAACAACTCAGCCGGAGTCATCCGCGAGAAGGTAGACATGATTTTTGAACAGGTTCTGACTCCGCGGGAGCGCTCCAGCCTGTGTACTCTGATTTACTATCCCGAAGAAAAGCTGGAAAAGTTTCGGGAGGAGGGAAAAAATACCGAGGAATGGTACCGCTTCACTCTGCATCGTTTGATTGATCTTGCAAAGATGCTTTCGTCCAAGTATACCCGTTCCAAAGTCAGAAAGGCGATGCCGCCCGAATACAGCTACATCCTTGATGAGCTGCTGCATGCCCAGCCGGACGAGGACAACAACCAGCTGGTCTACCACAGCAAAATCATCGACACGCTGCTCAAACTGGACGACGGCGACGATTTTATCATCGCGCTGTCCAGCTTAATCAAGCGCCTGGCAGTGGACCATCTGCACATCGTCGGAGATATTTTCGACCGAGGAGAACGTCCCGACGCCATCCTCAATATGCTGATGGGCCACCATTCGCTGGATATTGAATGGGGCAATCACGATATTTTGTGGATGGGTGCAGCCTGCGGAAGTCAGGCGTGTATTGCATCGGTGGTACGCAACTGCCTGTCCTACAACAATATTTCGGTGCTGGAACAGGGATATGGAATCAGCCTGCGTCCGCTGGTACTGTTTGCCGAAAAGATGTACGATGAGGAGGACCCGAATAAGGCTGCCAAAAAGGCGATCTCCATCATCCTGTTTAAGCTGGAGGGACAGATCATCCGCCGCAATCCTGACTATCGGATGGAAGGCCGCCTGCTGCTGGACAAGGTGGATTTTGACAACGCCACCATCGAGCTGGACGGCAAGGTGTATGAACTGAAGGAGAAAAAATTCCCGACCATCAACCGCAACGACCCGTATGCTCTGGACAGCGCGGAACGGGAGATTATGGATGAACTGCAGAAGCTGTTTTTGGAAAGTGAACAGCTGCAGCGTCATGTCAACTTTCTGTATACCCACGGAGCGATGTATAAAAAGTTTAACGGAAATTTGCTGTTCCATGGCTGTGTGCCGCTGGATGAGGACGGAAACCTCAAAGCACTGTGCTTTGACGGGCGCATCTATCAGGGTAAAAGCTATATGGATTATGCAGATGGAATGGCGCGTCGGGCGTTTTATGCAAAGCAGGATAAGCAGGATGCGCTGGACTTTATGTGGTATCTGTGGTGCGGCAGCAATTCGCCGCTGTCCGGCAGGGTGGTAAAAACCTTCGAAAGAACCTTTATCGAAGATAAATCCACCTGGGTAGAGCCGCAAAATCCGTACTATCACTTCCAAAGCTCCGAGACGGTTTGCCGGATGCTGCTGCGGGAGTTTGGACTGTATTCGGAAAACTCGCACATTATCAACGGCCATACTCCAATCCATGTCAAACAGGGAGAAACACCGATGAAAGCTAATGGCAGACTGATCGTCATCGACGGCGGCTTCTGTAAGGCTTACCAGAAAACAACCGGTATTGCCGGCTATACCCTCATCTTTAATTCCCATGGAATGCGGCTGAAATCTCACCAGCCATTCCTTGGAATGGATACGGCGCTGGAGGAAAATCTGGACATTGATTCGGATTCCCAGCAGGTAGCCACCTTTGAAAAGCGCATGATGGTAGCCGACACCGATACCGGCGCAGAGCTGAAGGAACAGATCGCCGATCTGGAAGATTTGCTGACGGCCTATCGGGAAGGAGCCATCCCGACAAATTCCTGAGAATAATAAAAGAGCCACCATCCATGTGGATGGTGGCTCTTTTTCAAAAGCGGTTATTTGGTGTAGTTGTCAAAGTAACCCTGAATCAGGATGATTGGAGTACCTTTGTCGCCCGAACCGGAGGTCAGGTCAGCAAGCGAACCGATCAGATCGGTCAGTCTGCGTGGAGTGGTTCCCTGAGAAACCATCTGGCCTTTCAGATCGGCATCCTTGTTGCGGATGTAGTCGGAGATGGCGTCTTTGAGGGCATCTCCGCTCAGATCAGCGAAGTTATTGTCCGCCAGATATTTCAGTTTTACTTCGTTTGGTGTGCCTTCCAAACCTGGAGTGTAGGCAGGAGAAACAACCGGATCTGCCAGCTCCCAGATCTTGCCGACCGGATCTTTGAAGGCACCGTCGCCATAGACCATGACCTCGATGTTTTTGCCGGTTTTTTCTTTCATCATTGCAGCAACTTTAGCAACAAACTGGTCGCAGTCCTTCGGGAACAGTTTGACGGTTTCTTCGGTTGCCTTGTTGGAACCGAGCAGACCGTAGGTTGGATTGCAGCCGCTGTTGTTGACCGGTGCAGTCATGATGTCATCCAGACCCAGAACGATCGAAGCACCTGCATTTTTCAGGATGCGTTTGGTTCTCTTTCTGGTGTGGATGTCACAGCAGAGGACTTTGTCGGTGTAGTCCAGGATGGTTTTTGGATTGTTGGAGAGGATGATCTCTACCTCAGCGCCATTTTCGCGGATGAGCTGGGAATAGAACTCAATGTAGTCCACGCCGGTGAATGGATGCAGCACACGGCCGAACAGTTCACGGTATTTAGCTTCGGTCAAAACATCGCTCCATGGATTAACGCCCTTTTCGTCGAGCAGTTCCTCGTCGATCAGATGGTTGCCTACTTCGTCAGCAGGGAAGCTGAGCATCAGAACGATTTTCTTTGCACCTCTGGCAATACCTTTGAGGCAGACAGAGAAACGGTTGCGGCTGAGGATTGGGAAGATGACACCGATGGTCTCTCCGCCCAGTTTTTCTTTGACATCGGCAGCGATGTCGTCGATATGAGCATAGTTGCCCTGTGCACGGGCGACAACTGCCTCGGTGACAGCGACAACATCCTTGTCATGGAAGGAGAATCCTTCGCTCTGGCCTGCAGCCAGTACGGAATCGACAACGATCTGTGCCAGGTCGTCACCTTCGCGGATAATCGGCGCACGAACGCCTCTGGATACGGTACCTACCAGTCTTTCCATAAAATGACCCCTCTTTTTCACGTAAAATATTTTGTGGGAATGCGATAGCCCTTGTCCGGACCAGATACTTCTATTATAATGGAAGAAATAATATAAGTAAAATAAATAAATTAAATATGTTTGATAACTGGTACTTATTTTTAAAAGGAGGATACCCGTGGGCGGAAAACTGGAAAACTACCGCATCTTTTGCAAAGTGGCCCAACACCGAAGCTTTTCCCGTGCAGCACAGGAGCTGTACCTGTCCCAACCGGCGGTCAGCCAGTCGATACGGCAGCTGGAAGAACAGCTGGGAATACAGCTTTTTCTGCGAAATTGTAAACGAGTGGAGCTGACCGCCGAAGGTAAGCTCCTGTATGAGTACGCAAGCTCTGCACTGGGTTTGTTGGAGTCGGCGGAACAGCAGCTAAGCGGACTGCATCAGCTGCAGGTTGGACAGCTGCGTCTGGGAGCGGGAGATATGACCGCCCGTTACCTGCTGCTGTCAGGGTTGGAGCGATTTCATCAGCTGTATCCGCAGGTGCACTTGAGCATCTACAACCGCACTAGTATGGGCAGTCTGGAGCTGCTGCGCGCCGGACGGATTGACGCGGCGTTTGTCAATCTGCCGATTGAGGACGAGCGCATCACCGTTCACTGGGAACATCCGATTCAGGATATTTTTGTAGCAGGGGAGAAGTTTGCCCATCTGAAAGGGAAAAAATTGAATGCAAAGGAATTAGCATCCCTGCCGCTGATTATGCTGGAACAGAAAGCCAACAGCCGATTGTATGTGCAGCGCTTTTTCCTGCGGAAAGGAATTGAACTCAAGCCGGAGATCGAGCTTGCTTCCTATGAGCTGATGGGGGAACTTGCCCGCATTAACCTGGGTCTGTCCTGTATGGTGCGAGAGTTTTGCAGTGAGGAGCTTTCCGGCGGAAAGATCTTTGCATTGGAACTCAGCGACCCGATCCCACCGCGCAGCGTTGGAATGGTCAGTTTACGGGGCGTCAGCTTGTCGCCGGCAGCATCGAAGTTTTTGGAATTGCTAAGGTCGATGGAGTAGGAGAAAAACTTTTGTTTTTCTTTTCCCTTTCCGTATGCTATAATATGCTCAAAAATATCTGCCAAAGAAAGGAAGTTATTACCATGAAATGGGGAATTATTGGTGCAATGCCGTCGGAAATTGCACTTTTAAAACAGCAGATGCAGGAGATTTGTGAGGTTCCGGTCGGTCGCCAGACCTTCTGGGTGGGCATCTTGTGCAATCAGGAGGTTGTCGTTTCTACCTGCGGCATCGGCAAAGTCAATGCTGCCATCACTGCACAGATGATGATCGACCGATTTGGCGCACAGCGCATCATCAACACCGGTATCGCCGGCGCAGTTCACCACGATCTGAAGGTGCTGGATGTGGTCATCTCCCGCGAGCTGTGCTACCACGATTACAACGCGCGTTTCCTGCGCGATTATCCGCCGTATATTGATTCGATTCAGGCAAGTGAGCTGATGATCGAATCTGCGGTCGAAGCATTTGAAGCAATCGACCACGGTTCCTCCTGCTGCTTTGTCGGCAAGATTGCAAGCGGTGACCAGTTCATCGAATCCTCCGAAGTAAAGAACAAAATTGTGGAGGAGCACCATCCGATGTGTGTTGAGATGGAAGGCGCTGCTATCGGTCATGCCTGCACCGTAAATGAGGTTCCGTTCGTCATCATCCGCACCATGAGCGACAATGCGGATGACAATGCAACCGAAAGCTACGACAATTTTGAGGAGCTGGCAGCAAAACGCTCTGCAAATATCGTTATCGAAATGCTCTCCTCCTGCAAGGACTAATGTGCTGATCTGCTACATGAAAGGAAGATTTCCCATGAAACGAATCGAAAGTTTCTGCGTCAACCACGACAAGCTCAAACCTGGAATGTATGTCTCCCGTGTCGATGGTGACGCCATTACCTATGACATCCGCATGGTGGTTCCGAATGCCGGAACCTATCTGGAAAACGACGGTATCCACACCTTTGAGCACCTGTTTGCGACCTATGTCCGCAACACTGCCGACTCGGACAACATCCTCTATGTCGGACCGATGGGCTGCCGCACCGGTTTTTACTTTATCACCCGCGAGGGTATCTCCAAGGCACGTGCCATCGAGCTGGTGCAGGAGACCTGCGAATTTATCAAGAACTTTGAAGGAGAGATTCCAGGTTCCAGCCGTATCGAGTGCGGCAACTACCTCGACCACAGTCTGCCAAAGGCAAAGAAATATGCCGAGGATCTTGCCAAGACGCTCGCCGGCTGGACCGAGGAGAAGATGGTTTACGAATTATAGAAGTTGTCGTCTCTGTTATCAAGGACAATGACAAAATTCGGAATTTGAAAACCATTTTTCAAAACAGACAAATCGGAAACCGTTTTTTCGTCCTTTGTGAAGATTTTATTTTTTCACCGTGATAAATTCCCGAAAACAGATTGACAAAAAAGACAAAATATTATATAGTTAGACCGTCATGGGATACAAAGTTTATCAGAGGTTCCATGCAAATATTTCCTGACCACCCTAAACGAGGGTTAAAGGCCATACGGACAGCCGGGTCAACTGCCGCTCGGTGATGAAAGATCACCATTATTGATTGAGTTAAAAGCTCAAATTTTATAAGTTGGTTACTTTATAACCAGTGCGTGGATGCGTACATCAACTTGTGAAACGGTCAATAAGAGTAGTAAAAGTGAGTATTTGCTATATAGACTCTAAGGAACTTCTGTAATCCCAATGCCTTTTTCTGACCCTGTGTCGAAATCGGCTGCGCACAAGGACAAAAAGCGCAGCGACATAAAAATGGGATCTACAAACGCAAGTAATGTGCATCAATGCAGATTGCTTGCGTTTTTTGTTTTGTACGGATTTTGAAGAAAAGGAGCTGGGGTTATGGGTGAAAAATTAAAGCTGTACGGCTTTAACAATCTGACAAAAGCACTGAGTTTTAACATCTATGATGTCTGCTATGCCAAAACACCGCGTGAACAGCGGGATTACATCTCTTATATTGACAAACAGTACAATTCGGAGCGTCTGACCAATATCCTCACCACCCTGACCGATATGATCGGCGCACAGGTGCTCAACATTGCCCGTCAGGACTACGACCCACAGGGTGCATCGGTCACCATTCTGATTGCAGAAGGATCAATGATTCCGGTGGGAGAAACACAGCTTGCCCATCTGGATAAAAGCCATGTGACGGTGCACACCTACCCCGAATATCACCCGGAAACCTGTCTGGCAACCTTCCGTGTGGACATCGACGTTGCCACCTGCGGCGCTATCACACCGCTGTCGACGCTCGATTACCTCATCAGCTCGTTTGATTCGGATATCATCACCATGGATTACCGTGTGCGCGGTTTTACCCGCGATGTCAACGGTCAGAAGCTGTTTTTGGACCACAAGATTACCTCAATTCAGGATTACATCAATCCCGAAACCCTGCGCAAATACGACGCGGTGGATATCAACGTCTACGACGCCAATATGTTCCACACCAAGATGATGCTCAAGGAGATCGACCTGCAAAACTACCTGTTTAAGACCGATGTCTATGAGCTTCCGCCCAAGACACGGCTGGAAATCATGAATAACCTGCGCCGCGAGATGATCGAAATCTTCAGCGAGCGAAATATCTATTAGACGCCCGAAGAAAGAGAAAAACAAAAGTTTTCGTCCACCTTTTTCAAAAGGTGGCAGATTCCAAAGACAGCGTCTTTGGTCGCACTACGCAGAGTGCGAAATACCTTTATCGTCAGGCGTATTTTTGAAAGTTTGAAAACTTTTTACAAGAGAAAAAGTTTTCAAGAACTGATTGCAAGCACAAATTATCCCTCAAAAATTATCCGGTGGATGATTTTTGACGGTAGAAGCTCACTTCTAATTCTTTGAATCTGTCTGCATTCGCAGCCAGCGCACTGACGTGCGGCAGCACCGAAACCACTTTACAGCCTCTATCGTTTTTTTATTTTATTGTGAAATGTCACAGGGGCGTTGCCCCCGTACCCCCACAACTTTTGAAAAAGTTGACAAAACTTTTTGTTCGGCTTCGCCGTCAGGCAGCATCATCTATCACACAAAGGAGGTCCCACCATGAACCATCTCGATCAGAGCCGTGCTCCGATCTATGAGGCTCTTGAAAAATTTAGAAAGATGAGGGTTGTTCCCTTCGATGTTCCAGGACACAAGCGAGGCAGGGGAAACCCGGAGCTGGTAGCACTGCTCGGCGAAAAATGCGTCGGCATGGATGTCAACTCGATGAAACCGCTGGACAATCTGTGTCATCCGGTGTCGGTCATTCGGGAGGCCGAAGAACTGACAGCGGAAGCGTTTGGAGCGGCACACGCCTTTTTGATGGTCGGCGGTACCACCTCTGCGGTACAGGCAATGATCCTCTCGGTTGCAAAGCGCGGCGAAAAGATCATTCTGCCGCGAAATGTTCACCGCAGCGTCATGGGCGCCATGGTGCTGTGCGGCGCTGTTCCGGTCTATGTCAATCCGGAGTGCGATTCCCGCCTGGGGATTCCTCTTGGCATGAAGGTTTCCGAGGTGGAAAAGGCGATCCTCGCAAACCCTGATGCCAAGGCGATTCTCGTCAACAATCCTACCTACTACGGTATCTGCTCCGACCTGCGCTCCATTGTCAAACTTGCGCATGAGCATGGAATGCTCTGCCTTGCCGATGAAGCGCACGGCACTCACTTCTACTTTGGAGAGAATATGCCGGTGTCCGCGATGGCTGCCGGCGCGGATATGGCGGCGGTGTCGATGCACAAATCGGGCGGCAGCCTGACCCAAAGCTCGGTGCTGCTGTGCGGACCTGCCATGCATGAGGGCTATGTCCGCCAGATCATCAACCTCACCCAGACCACCAGCGGTTCCTATCTGCTGCTTTCGAGTCTGGACATCTCCCGCAGAAACCTCGCACTGCGCGGCAAGGAAGCCTTTGCCGGTGTGGTAAGGATGGCTGAATATGCCCGCCGCGAAATCAACAACATCGGTGGATATTACGCTTATTCCAGAGAGCTGATTAACGGCGACAGCATCTATGACTTCGATGTGACCAAGCTGGCAGTCAATACACTGGATATCGGTCTTGCCGGCATCGAGGTTTATGATCTGCTGCGCGATGAGTACGACATCCAGATCGAATTTGGTGATCTGGGAAATCTGCTGGCCTATCTCTCCATCGGCGACCGAGAGCGCGATGTGGAACGTCTGGTCGGTGCGCTGTCCGAAGTGCGCCGCCGCTTCGGCAAGAAGGACAAGGCAAACCTGATGAAACAGGAATATATCGACCCTGAGGTTGCCGTTTCTCCGCAGGATGCTTTTTACGCCGACAAGGAGTCGCTGCCGCTTCGGGAGACTGAGGGCAGAGTATGCAGCGAGTTTGTCATGTGCTATCCGCCAGGTATTCCGATTCTGGCTCCTGGTGAGCGTATCACCGGACCAATTCTTGATTATATTGAGTATGCAAAAGAAAAAGGCTGTTCGATGACCGGACCGGAAGATCCCGACATCCTGCGCCTGAATGTGCTGAAAGGAGTGTAAGACCTGGATGGAATTTTGGTTTTCTGAATTACAGACCCCGAATGTAAAGCTCTCAATCCGCGTGGACCGTCAGCTTTACAGCGGCAAAAGTGAGTTTCAGCGCATCGACGTCTTTGAATCTCCTGAATTTGGACGTTTCCTCACCCTCGACGGCTATATGATGCTGACCGAAAAGGATGAGTTTATCTATCACGAAATGATTACCCATGTTCCGATGGCAGTTCACCCTTGTGTTAAAAAGGTGCTGGTCATCGGCGCCGGAGATGGCGGCGTTGTCCGTGAGCTGACCCGCTATCCCGAGATTGAACACATCGACCTAGTTGAGATCGACGAGCTGGTGGTGGAGGTCTGCAAAAAATATCTCCCGCAGACAGCCTGCCGCTTTGACGATCCAAGGGTTCATATCCACTATGAGGACGGCTTAAAATTTGTCCGCACCTGTGAGGACGAATACGACCTGATTATTGTCGATTCCACCGACCCGTTCGGTCCAGGCGAAGGATTGTTCACCCGCGAATTTTACGGCAACTGCTATAAGGCGCTCAAAGAGGACGGCATCATGGTCAATCAGCACGAGAGCCCGTTCTATGACGAGGACGCCACTGCCTGCCAGCGGGCGCACAAGCGCATTGTCGAATCCTTCCCGATCAGCCGTGTCTATCAGGCACATATCCCGACCTATCCATCGGGACACTGGCTGTTCGGTTTTGCCTCCAAAAAATATCATCCGCTCAAGGACCTTGGAGAGGCACGCTGGAATCTGCGGGGACTTTCCTGCAAATATTACACGACGACATTACACAAAGGTGCATTTTATCTGCCCGCTTATGTAGAGGAGCTTTTGAAAGATGTTGAATAAAAACGTAGAAGTTTTCATGGGGTGCGACACCGGATGGCATTTTGCCTCCACCGTACTGTTTGGCGCACCGTTTGACGGTACCACCTCTTACCGCCCAGGAACCCGCTTTGGCAGCAGTGCCATCCGCCGCGAGTCCTACGGCATTGAAAGTTACAGCCCTTATCAGGATTTGGATCTTCTCGACAGCGCTGTTGTCGATATCGGCGACATTGAGCTGCCGTTTGGCAGCTCCGAGGCTGCGCTGGACGAGATCGAATCCCAGACCCGACGCATTCTGCACTCGCACAAGCGTCCGTTTATGCTGGGCGGAGAACACCTGGTCACACTGGGAGCTTTTCGCGCAGTGCACGAAAAATATCCCGATGTGCACATCATCCACTTTGATGCCCATGCAGATTTGAGGGACGACTATCTTGGCGTGCAGCTTTCTCACGCCTGCGTCCTCCGACGCTGCTGGGAGCTTTGCGGAGATAACAAAATCTTCCAGTTTGGCATCCGTTCGGGTGACCGCGAGGAGTTTACCTGGGGCAAATCCCACGTCAAGACAAACCGTTTTGACTTTTCCACCCTCGAGGAAGTTGTGGAACAGCTCAAAGATAAACCGGTCTACTTTACCGTCGATCTGGATGTGCTCGATCCTTCCGTTTTTCCTGGCACCGGTACACCGGAGCCAGGTGGCGTCAGCTTTGACGAGCTTCGCCGTGCAGTGACACTGGTCTGCTCCAAGCTGCGCATCGTCGGCTGTGACGTCAACGAATTAAGCCCACACTATGACCAGAGCGGCGTTTCTACCATCGTCGCCTGCAAAATTGTCAGAGAGATGCTGCTTGCATTTCAGAAATAAAGATACTTGTCAGGAGGTAACACCATGGGAAAAGTTTTAATCATCGGCTGCGGCGGCGTCGCTTCCGTAGCAATCCACAAATGCTGCCAGAACAGCGAAGTTTTTGAGGAGATGTGCATTGCAAGCCGCACCAAATCGAAATGCGATGCGCTCAAGGAGAAACTCGAGGGCACCACAAAGACCAAAATCACCACTGCACAGGTTGACGCAAACAACGTTGACGAACTGATCACCCTCATTAACAAAGAGAAACCGGACGTTGTATTGAACCTTGCTCTTCCATATCAGGATCTGACCATCATGGATGCCTGCCTTGCAACCAAGACCCACTATGTAGACACCGCAAACTATGAGCCGGAAGACACTGCAAAATTTGAGTACAGCTGGCAGTGGGCATACCGCGAGCGCTTTGAGCAGGCTGGCATCACTGCACTGCTGGGCAGCGGCTTTGACCCAGGTGTTACCAGCGTATTCTCCGCTTATGCGCTCAAACATGAGTTCGATGAAATTAACTATATCGATATCCTCGACTGCAACGGCGGCGACCACGGCTATCCGTTTGCAACCAACTTTAACCCAGAAATCAACATCCGTGAGGTTTCCGCAAAAGGTTCCTACTGGGAGGACGGCCACTGGGTAGAGACCGAGCCAATGGAGATCAAACGCGAATACAACTTTGACGGCGTAGGTCAGAAGGATATGTACCTGCTCCATCACGAGGAGATCGAGAGCCTTGCACTCAACATCCCTGGCATCAAACGCATCCGCTTCTTCATGACCTTCGGTCAGAGCTACCTGACCCACCTGAAATGTCTGGAGAATGTCGGCATGACCTCCATCGAGCCAATCATGTACGAAGGCAAGGAGATCATTCCGCTCCAGTTCCTGAAAGCTGTTCTGCCAGATCCATCCTCTCTGGGACCGCGCACCAAGGGCAAGACCAACATCGGCTGCATCTTCCGCGGTAAAAAGGACGGCAAGGACAAGACCTACTACCTCTACAACATCTGCGACCATGAGGAGTGCTACAAAGAAGTCGGCTCCCAGGCAGTTGCCTACACCACCGGTGTTCCTGCTATGATCGGCGCCATGATGGTCATGACCGGCAAATGGAACAAACCAGGCGTTCACAACATGGAGGAGTTTGATCCAGATCCGTTCATGGATGCACTCAACAAATGGGGCCTGCCATGGAAGGAAAACCGTGATCCGGTGCTGGTAGACTAATGGAAAAAATCTGCCTTTCTTCCTTTCCTACCCCTTATTTTCTGGTGGATGAACAAAGGCTTCGCAACAATCTTGCTGTTTTGCAGTCGGTGTGCCAGCGCACCGGCTGCAAAATTCTGCTGGCGCAGAAAGCCTTTTCGATGTATTCGACCTATCCCATCATTCGCGAGTATCTTGCCGGTACCACTGCCAGCGGACTGTATGAGGCAAAGCTCGGTCACGATTATTTTGGCGGCGAAACCCACGTTTTTTCTCCTGCCTACCGTGAACAGGAATTTGAAGAACTGCTCAACGTTGCCGACGATTTTGTCTTTAACTCTCCGCAGCAGCTGAGAAAATACGGACAGCGCGCCAAAGAGGCAGGCAAATCGGTCGGACTGCGGGTGAATCCGGAATGTTCGACGCAGGAAGGTCATGCCATCTATGACCCTTGTGCGCCAGGTTCCCGCTTGGGAACTACCCTTGCAAACTTTGATGAATCGCTGCTGCCGCTGCTGGATGGACTGCACTTCCACACGCTGTGCGAACAGAATTCGGACGACCTGAAAACGACCGCAGCTGCGTTTGAAGAAAAGTTCGGCAACTATCTGCACGGCTTAAAGTGGGTGAACTTCGGCGGAGGTCACCACATCACCCGTCCTGACTACGACATCGAGACGCTTGTTTCGGTGATCGAGCACTTCCGCGATACCTATAACGTACAGGTTTATCTCGAGCCTGGAGAAGCGGTGGTCTATCATGCGGGATTCATGGTGACCAGTGTGCTGGAAACGCTGCACAACGGGATGGATATTGCCATCCTCGACACCTCGGCTGCCTGTCACATGCCGGACGTGCTGGAAATGCCGTACCGTCCGCCTCTCCGAAACAGCGGAGAAGCCGGCGAAAAGGCATACACCTATCGTTTGGGCGGCCCAACCTGCCTTGCAGGAGATATTATCGGGGATTATTCCTTTGATGCTCCTTTGCAGGAGGGCGACAAGCTGGTGTTTGAGGATATGGCGCTGTATACGATGGTCAAGACCAACACCTTCAACGGAATGCCGCTGCCTTCGATTGTGTGGAGGGACAAGGATGGTCAGGGCTGGCTGGTCAAACAGTTTGGCTATGAGGATTTCTTCTCCCGACTGTAAGCAAATCTTGCCGCAGACGGCGGCACATGATAAAATGGATGCAGACACGACAAGTGTCCGCATCCATTTTTTTATCTGTGGGATAAATAAGGGAAACAAAGCACGAGGGAGCATCGAAAAACAGATGGAAGTTTTACAGACAGAACGTCTTTGCCTTCGGGCATTTGAAGAAAAAGATCTGGAGGATTACTACGCCTATTGCAGCGACCCTGAAGTTGGAATCCATGGAGGATGGCCGCCGCATCAGAATCGGGAACAAAGCAGAGAACAGCTGCAGCAGCTGATGGAACAGAAGAACAGCTGGGCGATCTGCCAGAAGGATACCGGCAGAAATATTGGACTGGTCGCCCTGCGGGAAGATATTCGCCGCCACCGCAGTCCCCAAAACTGCCGTGTGCTCAGTTATCTGCTGGCACGACCATATTGGGGACGGGGCTTGATGACCGAGGCGGTGCAGGAGGTCTTACGCTATGCCTTTGAAGAGATGGGATTGCAGCTGGTGAGCACCTACCGCTTTTCCTATAATCAGCGCAGTGGTCGCGTGATGGAAAAGCTGGGTTTTGTCCATGAAGGAACCCTGCGGCAATGTACCGAGCGCTTTGATGGGCAGCTGCTGGACGTCATGTGCTATTCGATGAACAGGGAGGAGTATGAACAATGGAAGCAGAAAAACAGCCGATAAAGACACTGTATACCCAGAGAATGGAGCTGCGCGCCTTTTCGATGGACGATCTGGACGAATTTCATGCGCTGTGCAGTCAGGAGGAAGTGATGCTGCCGGCAGGATTTTCGGTATCCAAGGATCGGGAGGAGAGCAAAAAGACGCTGGAGCAGTACAGCCAATGCCGGACGATGTGGGCAGTCTGCGATCGTACCAGTCATCGGCTGATGGGAGCGGCCTGGATGGACGGTGACCCGCTGCGCCGCCTGAAGATGACCGAAGCCAGGATGATCGGTTACCTTTTTTCCAAGGAGTGCTGGGGAAAGGGATTTGCCACCGAATTAGGGGAGGAGCTGCTGCGGTACGGCTTTGAGGAGCTGGGTCTGCTGCTGATCTGCGCGGGTTATTTTTCTACCAATCCAGCCAGCGGACGTGTGCTGCAAAAGCTCGGCTTTACCGAGGAAATTTTCATGCGTGGAGCCTATCAATGTGCCGACGGAACCATCACCGACAACATCGACTGCTCCATCACACGGGAGGAATACTTCCAGAGAAAAGGAATCGAGCAGATCAAGACGCTTTCCACCGAGCGCCTGCTGCTGCGCGCCTTCACCATGGAGGACTTGCCTGATTTTTACGAATACTGCAAGGACCCTGACACCGGCATCCATGCTGGTTGGAAACCGCACGAAAGCATCGAGGAAAGCCGTGAGATTCTCCACCATTTTCTGGAGGAGAGGGAAGTCTGGGCAATCTGCGAAAAACACAGCGGCAAAGTGATCGGTTCGATCGGCCTGCACCATGACAGCAAGCGCCGCCGCAACTTTGACGAGTGTCGTATGATGGGCTATGTGCTTTCCAAAGCGTATTGGGGACAGGGTCTGATGACCGAGGCGGCAAAAGAGGTGCTGCGCTATGCTTTTGAGGAATTGGGCTTGCAGATGGTAACCATCAGCCACTTTTCCTATAACCAGCGCAGTGCGCGCGTCATCGAAAAGCTGGGCTTTCACCTGGAAGGAACGCTGCGCAAGGCATTTTTGCGCTACGATGGAAAACTGCTCGACGACGTCGGCTATTCGATGACCAAAGAAGAATATCAAACGATATACCATGGGGAGAAAAAATAAGATGCGCTATCAATATCTGTTATTTGACCTGGATGGAACCATCACCGACCCGAAGGTCGGCATCACCACCTGCGTACAGTACGCACTGGAACATTTTGGCATCCACGAGCCGGACACCAAAAAGCTGGAACCGTTTATCGGACCGCCGCTGCAGGACAGCTTTGAGCAGTTTTATCAGATGGATGCTCAGACGGCAAAGCAGGCGGTCGCCAAATATCGGGAGCGTTTTCAGACGGTGGGACTGTATGAAAACGAAATTTATGAGGGAATGGCGGACTTGCTCAAAACGCTCAAGGAAGGCGGCTGCCGTCTGGCAGTAGCATCGAGCAAGCCGACCGTTTTTGTCAAGCGAATCCTGGAGCATTTTGATATAGAACAGTATTTTGATGTGGTGGTCGGCAGTGAGCTGGACGGCACCCGCGTCAAAAAGGAGGAGGTCGTAGAGGAAGCGCTGCGCCGCCTGGACCCGAAGGGACAGGCATCCTCTGCACAGATGGTCATGATTGGTGACCGGTGCTTTGATGTTCAGGGAGCAAAGGCACACCACCTCGACAGCGTCGGCGTTGCCTACGGCTATGCTGCTCCAGGGGAATTGGAGCAGGCGGGAGCAACCTACGTGGTCGATACAGTGCAGCAGCTCAGAGAGCTGCTGACAAGATAAAAGGGAGGGCAAATGCCCTCCTTTTTTGTTAGAAAGTCCAGCAAAGAATTTACAAATAAGAAATAGACGAGTTCGTCTATTATTGCTATAATAAGAAACAGACGAAATCGTCTATTATTGAAAAGGAGAAGGTAAGATAGTTATGCTGGATGTATTGCGATTGTTGACAGCAGTTGTTGTCGCCTTATTGGCAGGAAAATTGATTTCGCGCCTGCGCCTGCCGTCCATTCTGGGCTGGCTGATTACAGGAATGATTTTAGGACCGCACGCTCTGGGGCTGCTTAACAGCAATGTGCTGGACAGCGGATGGTTTCATGTGCTGGAAAGTATTTTGGAATGTACGGCAGGTCTGATGATCGGAACGGAGCTGATCTGGAACCAGCTCAAAAAAGCAGGCAAACAGATTATTGTTACAACGATCACCGAATCGGTAGGAACTTTTCTGGTGGTCAGCGTAGTGTTTGGGATTATCTTCTGGATTTCCCATATTCCGGTATACCTTGCATTTCTGTTTGGAGGGATTGCACTGGCGACCGCTCCGGCGCCGTCTCTGTCCATTGTCAGTGATATGAAGACCGCAGGTCCAGTTACCAGCACCTTGATTCCGATGGCAGCACTGGATGATCTGGTGGGAGCAATCATCTTTTTCAGTGTGATTGCAGCCGTAGCGGCGAATATCTCGACCAAAGAGATTCCTATTTTTGCAATGCTGTTTTTGGTTTTCCTTCCGGTATTGATCGGTATGGCCACCGGCTTTGTCACCGGAAAGATGCTGCAAAAGGCACATACACAGAAAAGTTCTCTGCTCATTGTGATCGGAATGATTCTGGTATCATCTGGAATTGGGTTGGTTTTAAATGAGGTGGTGCTCAAGACCTCCGTTTTAAACTTTATGCTGCTTGGAATGGGATTTTCTACCATCTTTGCCAATATGATCTCGCAGGAGCAACTGGGAGAAATCATGAAAGCGATGCATCCGGTGATTGGGATGTCGCTTATCGTTGTGATCTTGAATCTGGGCGCGCCGCTTGATTACCACTTGATTTTTAACGCAGGAATTTATACACTTATTTATATCGTATTTCGTGCGATTGGAAAATACTGCGGTGCTTATTTTGGGGCAAGCATTACCCATGCGCCCAAGACCGTAAAAAAATATCTGGGCTTTACCCTGCTTCCACATTCGGGCGTATCACTGATTTTTACCGGAATTGCAGTTTCTGTCCTGAGTGGTCCTGCACCAGAATGCGCGCAGATTATCCAGGGAACCATTGCAGCAGCGGCGGTTATCAATGAGATCATCGCTGTGTTTATTGCAAAGAAAGGATTTGAGTGGGCAGGGGAGCTGAATAAGGCAGTGAGTGAATAAGATGAAACAACAGGAACGCCAGAAAAAAAGCAAGGAAAAGATTTTACAGGCAGCGATTACCGAATTTTCCGCGTCAGGGTATGACAAGGTGACCATGGAAAATATCTGCACCAGACATGGGATTTCCAAGGGAATGATGTACCATTATTACAGCGGCAAGGATGATCTGTTTTTGCTGTGTGTCCGAACCATGTATGAGATGATGCAGCAGTATTTGGAAGAACATATGGCAGAACTGGAAAAAAAGGATGCTTTGCATGCACTCAAGGAATTTTGGATGCTGCGGGAAAGTTTTTTTGGAGGGTATCCTGCGTTTAAGAACATCTTTGAAAATGCGCTGCTGCGCACACCTGCGCACCTTTTTGATAAAATTGAAGAGATCCGCGAACCGATTGAAGCACTGAACCGTCAGTTTCTGCACCGTACCATCGGAAAGATTCAGTTGAGGGAAAATCTCAAAAAGGAAAACGTGTCCATTTACCTGGAGGCGATGGAATCGGTGTTTTGGAAGCTGGTCGAGCAGTACCGGAGAGAACAGCGGGTCTCGGATGTCCACACACTGATGGAAGCTGCTGGAGAATTATGGGATATGGTTCTGCTGGGTGTGGTACAACAGGAACAATAGCGGTAAACGCAAAAAAAGCTCATGCAAATCGCATGAGCTTTTTTCTATGTGGCGTATCGGAAGAAAATTTGACAGCTGACAAAGACGATTTTATAATGAGGTTAAAACAAGGGGAAAAGAAGGAATCTATGATGAGGAAATATGTTCTGATAGTTTTGAGTGTCTGTCTGTGTTTAACTGGCTGTACCAAGCAGCAGAAAAGTACAAACGAGCAGACAGCAGAAGAAGTTTTGCAGCAACAGCAGGCAGAGGTGTTTGAATCGGTCACCGAGGATTTTGACGGAGACGGCATCGAAGAAACCTTCCAACTGCGTCGGGAAGGAAAAACGTTAAAACTCTGGTTTGCTGGGAATGGAGAAGCAATCCCTCTGGCGCAGGAGGAAAATTTTGTTGAGTACGGTCCTGCACAACAGAATCTGCGGGCATACGAGCTTTCGGACGGGATTTTCTGTATTGTCGGAGAATCGGATACAGGCCGGAGCGTGGTTTATACAGTCTGTGACGGAGCACCCACGGAGCAGGAGATTGGTAAGGTATCGGATTTATCTCAGCAGGAGGACGGCAGCTTTGTTGGGATGGCAAGTGCCCTGGATGCCGGCTATTCTGTAGCGGAGCAGGAAACAATCTGGGGAGGACGCACCATGAAGCCATACTGGTTTTACTGGGATGGAACACGGTTTACAGAATATGGTGCGCAGGAATTGAGCGGGGAGCAGCTTGCCGATTTTGACGGACTGCAAAAGCAGGTGGAGCAGAGAATGTCCGAATGGAACAGGGAGACATTTTCTCAGGGGATTGTTACCATCGACGAGCAGCCGCTCCCGGTGCAGTGGAAGGTGTGCGGCATCTGGCTGCGAGAAAATGGCATTTTAAACATCAATTATGCCTATGACTATCTTTCCTCCGCCGGAAACGGAGGCGGAGGAAGACGATATGATACCTTCCTGACAGAGGAGGGAAGGGTGCAGTTGATTGATTCAGGAGAGGGAGAGTACAAAAAATCACTGTGGAGTTAATAAAAGAATTTTGTGGATTGCCTATGAACAATGGAAATAATTGGAAATAAATTCTTGACTTTTTGTTCTTTTCCTATAGAATAAAAGAGTAGAACATTATTTCTTGTGGAGAAAGGAAGTTGAACGATGAGAGTAAAGACATTTGGAAAGCGGATAACAGCATGCTTCCTATCACTACTCTTTGTTATGACGGCAACATTATGTATGGATGTAAATGCAGCAGCACAAACAAAGCCAGCTTTTTCTATCCAGTTTCTTGACGTTGGACAGGCAGATGCAGCATTAGTGCAGTGTGATGGAAAGTATATGCTGATTGACGGAGGAAAGAAATCGGATGCTGATGAAATTTCAGCAGCACTGAAAAAAGAGAAAGTGCCGAAACTGGACTTGGTAGTCGCAACGCACGCACATGAAGATAATGTTGGAGGATTAATAGGTGCATATCAGTATACAACCGCTGATAAAACGCTCTGTCCAGTAACATCCTTCAATACACAAGCATTTCAGAATTTTGCAGCTTCTGCAAAGAAACGGGGCGGTGGCATTACTATCCCGAAGGTGGGTACAGAATATTCACTCGGAAGTGCTAATATTACGATTTTAGGTGTCAATAGCGGGAAAGAAATAAATGATACTTCGATTGTCCTTCGTATTGATTATGGAAAAACTTCCTTTTTATTTGCCGGTGATGCGACGACAACAGCAGAACAGGTGCTCTTGAAATCAGGAAAAAATCTTTCGGCAGATGTATTAAAAGTGGGATGCCATGGCAGCGAAGATAGCACAGGAAAAGAATTTCTGAAAAAGGTTGATCCTTCTTATGCTGTCATATCGGTTGGAGAAAATACAGATGGACATCCTACAAAAGAACTACTTGACCGACTGAAAGCTCAAAAAGTAAAGTTGTTCCGTACAGACTGGCAGGGAACGATTTCCTGCACATCAGATGGAACAAAGGTATCCTTTACGGTAAGCAAAAATGCGGATGCGGATGTATTTAACCCTGCACAACCGGCAGAATTAAAACCGTCCACAGGGAAATCTGCAGCCAGCCCAAATGCAGCAGGTAAGACGACAAGCAGTAACACGGAAAAAACAACCAACCCGGTATCGAACGCAGCAAAACCGTCAGAGAATACACAGAGCTCTATGGTATGGATTCCCCAGTCAGGAAGTAAGTATCACAGCAGTTCCAGTTGCAGCAATATGAAAAATCCATCGCAGGTTCCACTGGAACAGGCAATAGCAAACGGTTATACAGCATGTAAGAAGTGCCACTAAAAAAAGAGCCCTCGTGGGCTCTTTTTTTATCTCTCATTATTGAAGAAACTGTTTTATGATCTGTCGGATTTCTTCTTCCGAATGCTCCGGCAGCTTGCCGCAGCACAATTCCTGATTGCCGCCGCCTTTGCCATTTAAGGCTTTGTTCAAATGCTGGCTGAGTGCCCGCAGGTCACAGGCAGCATCCTTTGCACGGCACAGTGCATAGGAAATGGTGCCGTTCTGCTGGGAGAACAGTGCGCCGACCGTCTTTTCGTTTGCTGCAATCTGGGCAGCGAAGGCTTTGAGATCGTCGGCAGAAAGGGAGTTGTCCATCACGAACACCAGCTTGTCCTCACCAAAGCTTTCGGCGTTTTCACACAGCTGTTTTGCAAGCAGAGCAAAGAGCTGACGATTTTTGGCGGCGAGTGCCTGTTTTTTCTCGGCAAGCTCCGCCTTTAATTTTTCGACGTTGGAAAAAGCATCCTGTGGTTTGCAGGAGAGGGAAACACAGATGTTTTTTAAGCTCTGGCACTTGTCCGCGCAGTCGGCAAGTGCTGCTGCGCCGCACAAAAAGCTGACTCTTGTGCCGCCTTTGTAGCGCTGAACATCCAAAATCTTGAGCAGGCCGATCTCGCCGGTGTGGGCGACATGGGTGCCGCAGCAGCCGCACCAGTCGCAATCCTGCACCTCGACCACACGCAGGTGGTCGACCTCTGGCTTTTTGCGCAGAGGAATGTTTGGTAATGCCTCTTTGTCAGGGTAGCTGACAAAGACAGGACGGTTTTCACAGATGATGGCGTTGACCTTGGCTTCCAGTTGGCGTGCCTGTTCCGGAGTGATCTCTCCATCAAGGTCGATGGTGTTAAATTCGTGTCCCATGTGAAAGCCTACGTTGTGCAGGCCCATCTCTTTTAAGATGACGCCCGATAGGATGTGTTCGCCGCTGTGAATCTGCATATTGGCAAATCGAGGAGCAAAATCAATCGCCGCACAGACGGTGCATCCCACCTCCAAGGGCTTGTCGCACAGATGGAAGATTTGTTCTCCCTGCTCGTAGGTGTAGAGCACACGCACGGACTCATTTCCTGCGGTAATGGTGCCGACATCCGCGGGCTGTCCACCGCCTTCTGGGAAGAAGCAAGTGCGGGAAAGCTCGACAGCAAAGCCTTCGATGCCGTTTTTCTTGGCTGGTGTACAGGAGAGCACCTCTGCTTCACAGGTTTTGACATAGCTGTTTAAGTCGTACAGTTTTTCGGTCATGGCAGTTCCCCCGATTATTTTGCAGCCGGCAAAAAGCCGATCTTCTTATAAACTTTGTCGAGGGTGCGCTGGGAGATGGCCAGTGCTTTTTCTGCACCTTCCTTGTAGCAGCTTTCCAGGTAGGCTTTATCGTTCATCAGACGATTGTATTCCTCCTGAATCGGGCGTAGTTCTGCAGCAACTGCTTCACCGACAGCCAGTTTAAAGTCACCATAGCCTTTTCCGGCAAAATCGTTCTGGATTTCTTCGAAAGTTTTTCCGGTAACCGAGCTGTAAATGGACATCAGGTTGTTGATGCCGTCCTTGCCTTCGCGGTAGACGACCTCCGCCTCGGAGTCGGTGACAGCGCTCTTGAATTTTTTGATGATGGTTTCCGGCGGGTCGAGCAGGAAGATGGTTGCCTTGACGTTCTCGTCGGATTTGGACATCTTCTTGGTCGGGTCAGCCAGCGACATGATTCTGGCGGAAGTTTTTGGAATGTATGCCTCTGGAACGTGGAATACGTTGCCGTACAGACCGTTGAAGCGATTTGCGATGTCGCGGGTCAGTTCCAGATGCTGTTTCTGGTCAGCGCCGACAGGAACCAGATCGGTCTGATACAGCAGGATGTCCGCTGCCATCAGGGAAGGGTAGGTGAACAGGCCAGCGTTGATGTTGTCGGCGTGTTTGGCGGACTTGTCTTTAAACTGGGTCATGCGGGACAGCTCGCCGAACTGAGTGTAGCAGTTTAATACCCAGGCAAGCTCTGCATGGGTTTTGACGTGGCTCTGGATGAAAGCGATGCTCTTTTTCGGGTCGATGCCGCAGGCGAGCATCAGAGCGTAGGCGGAGAGGGTATTTTTTTTCAGCGCCTGTGGATCCTGACGGATGGTGATGGCGTGCTGGTTGACGATACAGTAAGCGCAGTTGTATTCGTCCTGAAGCTTGCCCCAGTTTTTAACGGCACCCAGGTAGTTGCCAAGGGTGAAGGCGCCGCTGGTTGGCTGGATGCCGGAGAAGATAACAGGTTTGCGTTCCGGTTTTGGAGCGGTGTTGGTAGTTGTATTTTCCATGATTGTGACCTCCTGAATGTATGAAAGATAGAAAAGTTTTTGAGTTCATTGACTGATTTTGCGCCGAAGGCGAATAAAAGTTTTCGTCCACCTTTTTCAAAAGGTGGCGGATTCCAAAGGCAGTGCCTTTGGTCGCCTTCCGCAGAAGGCGAAATACCCCAAAACAAAAACATAATAAAAATAAAAAACGATAGGGGCTGCAAAGCGGTTTCGATGCTGCCGCACGTCAGTGCGCATCTGCACAATAGTGCAGATGGAAATCGAGAGTGGTTTCTACTGTCGAAAACTTCCCGCTGGGAACTTTTCGGGGAAAATATTTTCTAAACGTTAGTTCTTGAAAACTTTTTCTCTTGCAGAAAAGTAGATTGAAAACAAGTTTTCAATCCCAAACTTTCCAAAATACGCCTGACGATAAGGTGTTTCGCTCGTTGCGACGAGCGACCAAAGGCGCTGCCTTTGGAAACCGCAATTTTTTGAAAAAATTGAGTAAAACTTTTTGTTTTTGATTTCGTCACGTTTTATCGCCGCGAAGCGTGATGCTTTCTTTTGGTAGACCACATTCGCAGAATGTGCGTCTGACTTTTCTCTTTCTGCTAAAGAAAAGGTGAAAAAAATCCCCATTTCCCGACCGTCTGGTCAGAAAACAGGGACAAGAGCTTTTTCTCCTGCGGTGCCACCCAAATTGGTTTTTTTACAAAACCCGCCTTACAGGATCGGGAATTCATTCCGAATCCGTTCTGCCAAATAACGGTGCAGATGCCGTCGGCGCCTACTGAAACTGCCGTTTTGTTCGGGCCGCCCTCCTAAGTCCATTCAAAACAACCACTGCCGCGGCGCTCTCAGCTCTGCGCCGCTCTCTGAGGACAGATTTTGCTGTTTTTACTCCTCTTATTCATCGGTTTACCTATGAAATTGTCTTAATGATACCCCAAACCATACAAAATGTCAACACCGCCCAAAACGGCGCGAGTGCTGTACGCATGGGCAAAAAACAGGCAGTGCGGCAAAGATTCTGACGGGAAAACGGACAGAACCGAAAACCTGCACAAAGCCTGTCCGAAGGGCACACGAAGGCACATGATTCGCTAAAGTTACGGAAGGACAAACGACAATCTATTCCTATGCAGAGTGCTATCCTTTTATTCATAAACCAAAGAAAAACAGGACGGGTAAATTTCAGGATTTACCCTCTCAGATGAATAAAGGAGGAAGCAGGATGAAAAACAGAACAGACTTTGTCAACATCGGCTGGAAGGAACAGCTGGCTCAGCAGCTGCGCACCTATCGGGATGGCCTTCAAACGCTGCTGTGGGGCGTTCTGGGATTGGTGGTTGGACTGGGAAACATGATGTTGGAAGTCTCTCCTTTTGGAGCAGCATTGTGTGCAGCGGTACCGTTGCAGCACCTGCTGCCCGCAGCCATCGGAAGTGCTGCCGGCAGTCTGCTGCTTTCCAGCCTTTCCCAGCTGGGAGGAGCGCACGTTTTCACTATTAAATATGCGGCCGCCATCATTTTGATTGCAGCAGCGCGCAAAACATTGGAAAAAAATAATCTTCTGGGAGGATGGGTGGAGCAGCGCTGGATCAGTGCGCCGCTGCTTGCCTTTGCAGGGATGCTGCTGCCTTCTCTGGCGGTATTGTTTGCAGCGCCGTTTACCATGTATAACCTGGTTATGGCTTTTGCAGAGGCAACACTGGCGGGAGCCTGCGCCTATTTTCTCTCCCGCAGCATCTCGGTTTTTGCACTGGGACAGGGAATGTTCACTTTGCAGCGTGCCGATATGGTCAGTGTGGTGCTGACCGGAGCAGTACTGATTGTCTCCTTAAGCAATGTGACGCTGGGTGGAATTTCGCTGGGACGGCTGATTGCGGCAGCGGTGGTGCTCATCTGTGCGCTGATCGGTGGAGAACGCTGGGGCGCAGTTGCGGGCATCGTTTGCGGGACGGCGGTTAGCGCAGCCTTGTTTCCCAAGATGCAGCTGCTGGGGATTTATGCGCTGGCTGGACTGGCTGCCGGAGTGTTTTCCGGTTTGGGACGGTTTGGCTGTGCCGGAGGATACGCCATGACCTTCGGCGCACTCAGCGTCATTACGGCGACACCGCCGGTACTGCCGCTATTGTATGAGACGCTCATCACGACGGTGGGACTGATGCTTCTGCCGCCCAGGGCGATTCAGGCGCTGCGAACGCGCATCTTCCGCGTGCCGGCAAACAGTGCGGACAAAAGTGTGCGCAGACTGATGCTGGATCGGCTGGAGGATGCCTCCCAGGCGCTGCGGGAGATCGCCCAGACAACCCAGCTGGTTTCCCAAAAGCTGGATGCTGCCCGCGCCGGCAGCATTGAACAGGTGTACGACCATGCCGTCGATCAGGTCTGCCGCAAATGCGGGCTGAAGATGCGGTGCTGGCAGCAGGAATATGGGGACAGCGCCAATGTATTCAATCAGCTGACTTCGGTTCTGCGGCAGAAAGGAAGCGTGTGCGCCGAGGACTTTGCTTATCCGCTCTCCGCCCGATGCAACCGGCGCGAACAGCTGTGTCAGGAAATCAACAGCGGCTATCAGCAGTTGACCGCAAAGGAGGGAATCAGTCGCAAGGTCTCGCGGGTTCGTTCGGTGGTGACCGATCAGTTTGAAGGGCTGGCACAGCTGCTGAGCGGACTGGGAGAGGAGCTGGGAGGCATTTCCAGCAACGAAGAACAGACAATGGCGCGGGTGATGGACTATCTGGAGGAAAGCCGCCAACGGGCTCAGCGGGCGGACTGCTATCGGGATGAACAGGGAAGGCTGTTTGTGCAGCTCGATTTTGCGGTACATAAGGAGGCGACGATGGATGTTGACCAGATGACCAGGGAGCTGTCGAGGATATGTGACTGTGAGTTTGACCTGCCGCAGCGCACATTGCTTCGAAAGGAAGGTACACAGGGTCAGCTGGTGCGGTTCAGCTTTCGGGAACAGGCGATGTATCAGGTGGAGTTTGCAAGCAGCCAGCATATCTGTCAGGGATATCGCACCTGCGGAGACGCCTGCCAGAGCTTTACCGACCGTCGGGCGATCGCTCACATGGTGCTGTCCGACGGAATGGGCAGCGGCACAGCGGCGGCGGTGGATTCCAACATGACCGTTTCGCTGCTCACCAAGCTGATTGACGCAGGAGTCAATTACAGCGCTGCACTCAAGATCGTCAATTCCGCACTGCTGGTCAAATCAGGGGAGGAATCGCTGTCCACCATCGACATCACCGCCATTGATCTGTATACCGGACAGGCATCCTTCTTCAAGGCAGGCGCAGCTCCGACCTTTGTTCGCCGAGGCAAGAGGACCGGCTCGGTTGAGTCCGCTTCGCTGCCGGCAGGGATTCTGACCTCGGTGGAATTTGAAAAGAGCGGCATCCGATTGAGCAGCGGAGATTTGGTCGTGATGGTATCCGACGGAGCAGTTTCCAGCGGTACCGACTGGATTCGTGCATCGGTGGAACATTTTGGAGAGAAGGACGACCTCCAGTCGCTGTGCGACGACATCGCAACGACCGCGCGGCTGCGGCGAAACGATGAACATGACGATGACATCACAGTGATGGCGTGCAGAGTGAAGGATGCTGTCCTCTGAAAATATGAATAATTTTTGAACTTTGCGGAAAGGAGTGTAGCAATTTAACTGTTTGAGGCGTTTTATCCATAGAACGAGAAACGCTCCCCTTTGTTAAGAATAGATTCACCACAACAAAAAGGCGCAGAAGGTCAAATTGGCCATTCTGCGCTTTTTTGTTTCTGTTTTGCAGGGAAATCGAGAGGAAACGGTAAAGTTCCTGTAAAGATTCTATCGAAATAAAATCGTTTTTTTGTATAGTTTGTACAGGCACCTCCCATTTTATTCTACGCTGCAATCGTGTAATTTCTACATTTTTATATTGAAAATCATAAAAGAATTTATTATAATTGAATAGTAATACGCCGCCAGCTCGCTTGACAGCAGGTGGATTGGCGTAGCGCGAACATGAAAGGGGCGATACTCTATGAAACAATATCTCGCAGCAAGGATTCGAAACATTGCACTCACCGGTCACAGCGATTCCGGTAAAACTTCATTGACAGAGGCTCTGCTGTATAAAGCAGGCGCTACCGATAGATTGGGAAAAGTATCTGAGGGAAACACAGTCAGCGACTATGATCCAGAAGAGGTCAAACGTCAGGTTTCTGTTTCTGTATCGGTTGCTCCGTTTGCATGGGGCAGCACCAAGATCAATTTGATCGACACACCAGGATTGTTCGATTTTGCAGGTGAGACCGCAGAGGGCGTACGTGCAGCAGAAAGTCTGCTGATTGCCGTATCCGGTAAGGACGGCGTGGACGTCGGCACAGAAAAGGCCTACAAGATGGCCAAAGATGCTTCCAAAGCAACCATGTTCTTCGTTTCTAAATTGGATGCCGACCACTCTGATTTTTATAAAGTATTTGAAGAGCTGAAAGCTACCTTCGGTCCGACAGTATGTCCGATCGTTGTTCCATACGTTGAAGATCATCAGGTAAAGAGCTACATCAACCTCATCGACATGAAAGCATACAGCTATGACGATAAGGGCGAACCACACGAGGTAGAGATGCCAGACTTTGGTCATCGTCTGGACGGTCTGACCGCAGCGGTTTCCGAAGCGGTTGCTGAGACCGACGAAGCACTGTTCGAGAAATACTTCTCCGGTGAACAGTTTACCCGTGATGAGATCATCCGCGGCGTTCATACCGGTGTTACCAACGGTTCCATCTCGCCAGTTCTGTGCGGATGCTCCACCAACCTCCAGGGCATCGACATGCTGCTCGACTGCATCGTTGACCTGCTGCCATCCCCATGGGAAAAAGGCTCGGAAGTTGCAGTGGATGCTGATGGCGAACCGGTAGAGGTTGTCTGCACCGACGAAGCTCCTCTGGCAGCTTATGTATTTAAGACCATCGCAGACCCGTTCATCGGCAAACTGTCCTATGTTAAGGTTATCTCCGGTAAACTTTCTGCCAGCGATGCACCAGTTAACTCCAGAACCGGTCAGCCGGAACGTCTGGGCAAACTGATCTATGTCCGCGGCAAAAAGCAGGAGGATACCGCCTACATCACCGCTGGTGATATCGGTGCAGTGACCAAACTGTCCGCAACACAGACCGGCGACGCACTGTGCGATCCAAAGAAGGTTGTTTCCTTCGATCCAATCAACTTCCCGAAACCATGTCTGACCATGGCAATCAAGGTAGAAGCCAAAGGCGACGAGTCCAAGATTGCTTCCGGTCTGCAGAGACTGATGGAAGAAGACCCAACCGTTTCCTATGAAAACAATGCAGAAACCCACCAGCAGCTGGTATCCGGCTTAGGCGAACAGCATCTGGATGTACTGGTTTCCAAACTCAAGAATAAATTCGGCGTTTCCGTTTCTCTGGAAGTTCCGCGTGTTGCTTACCGCGAGACCATCCGCAAGAAGGTCAAAGTTCAGGGTAAACATAAGAAACAGTCCGGTGGTCACGGTCAGTTCGGTGACGTTTGGATCGAATTTGAGCCAACCGTCGGCGATGGCCTGGTATTTGAAGAAAAGGTATTCGGCGGTGCTGTTCCGAAGTCCTTCTTCCCAGCCGTTGAAAAAGGCTTGCAGGACTGCGTAAAACACGGTGTTCTGGCAGGTTATCCGGTTGTTGGTCTGAAGGCTACACTGGTTGACGGTTCCTACCATCCGGTAGACTCCTCCGAAATGTCCTTCAAGATGGCTGCTTCCATCGCTTACAAGAACGGTATGCCGGATGCATCCCCTGTACTGCTCGAGCCAATCGGCAACCTGAAGGTTTGCGTTCCAGATTCCAATACCGGCGATATCATCGGTGATCTGAACAAACGCCGCGGCAGAGTTCTGGGTATGAATCCAACCGCAGACGGTCTCCAGGAGATCGAAGCGGACGTTCCAATGAGCGAGATGAGCGACTTTGCAACTGCAATCCGTTCGATGACTCAGGGACGCGGTTACTTCACCTTTGAGTTTGCCCGCTATGAGCAGCTGCCATCCAACCTCGAAGCAAAAGTAATCGAAGAAGCAAAGAAATTTGCAGGCGAGGAATAATCATTTATTGCTGAAAGTTAAGGTGTCTCCGTTGCCAAGAAGGTGCGGGGACACCTTCTTTTCTTTGCATAGAAAAGAGGACAAAATATGTTTCATATTTGTCCGACCAAAAGAAAAGTGCTCGGCTTCGCCGCAGACGGGTAACAAGAGAACAAAAATCAATCATCAAATCACGGGAGGTGTCGTTAATGAGAAAATTCTTTTTTGCTTTTTCCCTTATTTTTCCATGGCTGGTTTTGGGAGGGATTGTATTAGCCTTTTTCGCTGGCTATATTCCCGCTCAATTTGTTCCATTATTTTCAGGGATAATTCTTCTTCTGTCTTTTTTACAAGTTCTATGGAAAAAGCATACAAATCCTAAGCAAAAACTAGGCTGGATCGAATACCTTGAGCTGATATTTTATCCACTGGTTTCGCTGCTTTCTTTTTACACCTTCTGGCTACAAATTTCTAAATAAAAATACAGGAGGGGATCAATCTGATGAGCAGACTTATTTCTATCCTCTATCTGCTGATTTCGCTGCTGGCCGTGTTGATTTTGTTTACAGATTGGATTCCGGAACACTTTATCTTTTTGTTTATCGGGATTGGCTCCTTCGCTTCCTGCATAGAGGATATTTGGGAACGAAAAACAAAACCGAACCTTCCGCTTTCTTCCTTTGACAAGTTTATAAAAATCAGTCACTTTGTCCTCTGTCCGTTATGTTTTCTGGCGTTCCTTGTCCAGCATTGTAAATAACAACTACACCCAGCGCTAATACAAGCTCTGGGTGTAGTGATAGAAAAAACCGCCTCCACACAAACGTGCGGAGGCGGTTTCCTTTACCGATTATGCAGCGTGCAGCTGGTGACCGGAACGCTCCATAGCGACACGGACCGGTTTGTACAGCCAGATGGACAGCGACAGGTCGACCATGCTGTGGATGACCGAACCAACGCCGACCAGCAGGAAGATGGAAACAAAGAAGCCTTTGTCGTAGTTTGCCTGCGGCATGCTTCCGCTGATGTAGAATGGCAGTACGATCAGCACTTCACAGACTGCGTGCAGCACACCGATGACAAACGAAAAGCCCAGCGAAGATTTGACCGACTGGATGGGAGCGTAGTTTCGCTTTTGCAGGTAGATGGAGCCAGCCAGCGCAAAAATCACATGAGTGAGCGCTCTCAATACGACAGTCAGAGGGAAGCCGCCCAGGAAAAATCCCAGTGTAGTGCCCAGCGAGACGGCAACAGCGACGCTAGGAGAGATGAACATTGCAATGAATACGGCGACATGGCTTGCCAGCGTAAAGGAAGCAGGTTCAATGACAATTTTGATCGGCGAGAACATCGGAATGACAATGCCGACGGCAATCAGCATTCCGGTCAGTGCAAGGCTGAATGTTTTGGTCTGTTTCATATCAGAAAATCCTCCTCAAATATCTGTCAAATAGATTGATGATAGGTGTCTTGACACATATCATCACATATTATAGCACCTCTTTTTTGCTTGTCAAGCTTTGCTACGGTTTTTTGTGAGGATCATACAACAAGGTGGAAAACAGGGGTGTTTGTTTTGCGTCGGCAGCAAATTTATGGTATGATAACAAAAAAGAAGTCGAGGGGGAAGCAGGATGAATTCTGCACAGAGAAGAGAGAAGATTCTGGATATGCTGAACCAGAAAAGCCAGCCGCTCAGTGCCAGCGCCATTGCACGGGAGCTGGGAGTCAGCAGACAGATTATCGTCGGCGATGTTGCACTGCTGCGTGCGGCAGGAGAGGACATCGCTGCCACACCGCGCGGCTATGTGCTGCAGGAAAAAGAGCAGAACGCCTTCCAGCGGACCATTGCCTGCCGCCACGAGGACTGCAATCTTGCCAAGGAGCTGTACATCGTGGTGGACAACGGCTGTGCAGTTTTGGACGTAGTAGTGGAGCATCCGGTGTATGGACAGATTTCCGGTCAGCTGCAGATTTTTTCCCGCTTTGATGCCGACCAGTTTTTACGCAAGCTCCGTGAAAGCTCGGCGCCGCCGCTGTGCGCTTTGACCAACGGTGTACATCTGCACACCATTCGCTATCACCACGAAGATGATTTTCAGCGGGTGATTGAGCAGCTCAAGGCAGCAGGAATCCTCTTTGAAGACGAAAGCAGATAAAAAAGAAGGACACCGAAAAGGTGTCCTTCTTTTTTAAAGCTGCTGGAGATGTTGCAGCGTCTTTTCAAATAAGCTTCGGATATGCTGTGCGGCAGGAGAATTGTCGTAATCGACCACAGGACGGCTGTGATTGACTGCACGGATGACCAGCGGGTCGAAGGGAATTTCCTCCAAAATGGGAAGTTCATGCTCCTGACAGTAGAGCTGTATCTGTTGGGACAGCTCCGGCGAAATGTCAGCACGATTGATGCAGGCCACAGCAGGAACTTTGAGCTGACGCACAGTTTTCAGGATGCGCTCCAGGTCACTCATGCTGGACAACGATGGCTCTACCACCAGCAGTACAAGGTCTACACCGGCTACCGATGAAATGATGGGGCATCCAATGCCAGGGGAACCGTCGATGACGGCCACCTGCGATTCACCACAGAAGGAGGCGAGATTCTGCTTGACGGCATTGATCGTCTTGCCGGTAGCTCCGGCGCCTGATTTCAGCTGTGCCGTGGAGAAAATGCCAAAATCGGTATCCGAGACGGTATAGTCTCCGGTGTTGATCTCTGCCAGCTGGACAGCCTTGTGTCCGTCGCGGTTGACCGGACAGACCAGCTCGCACACGCCGCATCCCTCGCAGAGGTAGGGATTGACGACGCCGTTTTTCATCGCGCCGCTGCGGCAGTGCTCCTCACAGACGCCGCAGTGGGTGCAGAAGCTCTGGTCGATCACAGCACGGCGATTAAAACAGGTGCTTTGCGAAAGACAGGTTTCTCCATCGGAGAAGATCAGATGGAGGTTGGGGACATCGACATCACAGTCCGCAAAACAGGCGGGAGTTTCTCCTTGTTTCAGCAGAGAGATGAAGGAGGAGGCAATGGTGGTTTTTCCAGTGCCGCCTTTGCCGCTGAGAATCAAAAGTTGTTTCATAAATTCTCCTCCTTCTCCTACAGATTCTGCGGAGCAACCAGTGACTGCGCATTTTTGAGCATCTTCTGGAAGATGCGGCGATATTCCGGCTGTTTGGCAGCCAGCTGGCCGTTTGCGTTGAGCACTGCCAGCTCAGGCTGCAGCGGGATTTCTGCAAGCACCTTGATATGCTGCTCACGGCAGAAGGTTTTGATATAATTTCGGGTATCCAACGATTTATTGATGACGATGCCGAACGGTTTGTTGTACAGCTTCAGAAGCTCGATACAGATGCGCATATCGTTGGCACCAAAGACGGTGGGTTCGGTGACCAGAATACACATGTCAGCCTCCAAAATTCCCTGTACTACATGGCAGGAATTTCCAGGGGAACAATCCAGGACCTGGTTGGGAAATGGGCGAGTTTGTGCGATCATCCGACGGATAATGGCGCTGCCCTGCATCTGACCAGGATTCAGGCTTCCCGATACGACATGTACATGTTCAAAATTTCCGGTGCGGATCGAACCTATGTTATAAGGATGTTCAATAATTGCCTTTTGAGGACACAGCAAACGGCAGCCGCCGCAGTTATGGCAGAGATTGTCAAAGACAATCACCTGGCCGCCGGCATATCCCAACGCATGAAACGCACAGAAATCGACGCAGGCGCGGCAGCCGTTGCACCGATCGGTCTGTACCGAAGGAATCATGACATCGACAGGTTCAAAACTTGCCCGATCCATGGGCAGGAACAGATGGCCATTGGGGACTTCTACATCACAGTCAACATAGGCGGCATGATCTTGAATATAAGCAAGATTTACACTGACAAAGGTCTTGCCAGTGCCTCCTTTTCCACTCAATACTGCTATTTTCATGTTTTGTATTTCCTTTTTTGTGTTTCCAAGCCCCGTCTGGGCCGCACGATGCGGGTCAGGGCATTTGTATGCAAAGTGTCTTTTTCGTCGTTGAAAAAAAGACCTGCCGCTTTACAAAAAACGACAGGTCCGATAAGGTGGCTTTGTTAGCCCTGTATCCTGGGGTACGCTTTTTAAAGCCGGGAAAGTGTACCGGCGAGACAGCGCTCCAGATTGTCTCGGGCAGATCCGGCAATCGTCTGATAGACCTGAATATTGCCGGCAGACAGCAAACGCATGGCATTTTCGCCGCAGCGATTGGTAATCAAAACACCGACATGATTGTCAATCATCAGTTGGGCAGCCCGAATACCTGCGCTCTGCCCTGTGGCAAAGGTAGATTCCAGAAAATGAAAGTCGTTTGTCTGAGAATCGAAGAGCAGAAAATACCCTGAACGGCCAAAGGTAGAGGAAACGCAGGCATCAGGATCCTTCTGTTCAACAGGAATGGCGATAATCATTCATCCGTCTCCTTTGATAAAGATACAGGAGGCAATTTATTCGTCAAACTTGCGGTTTGGCAGTGCGGTCAGATAGTCTACGGCGCTGCTGAGGTATTCTACCGGCATCTGCTCAATCTTGCCCTCATCGCACAGCTGTGCAAGATTTGGGTCGATCGGCATTCTGCCCAGGATCTGCAGGCCAGTTTCTTTTGCAACCTCATCGAGTTTGCTCTGACCAAAGATGTTGATCTGTTTGCCGCAGTCCGGACAAACCAGATAGCTCATGTTTTCAACGATGCCGACGATCGGAATGTTCATCAGCTGTGCCATTTTATAGGCTTTTTTGACGATCATCGAAACCAGATCCTGTGGGGAGGTAACGATGACAATGCCGTCGACCGGAATGGACTGGAAAACAGTCAGCGGAACGTCGCCGGTGCCTGGCGGCATATCGATGAACATATAGTCTACCTCGCCCCAGACAACATCGCTCCAGAATTGTTTAACGGTACCTGCAATGACAGGACCTCTCCAGACAACCGGATCATCGGTGTGTTCCAGCAGGAGGTTTACAGACATGACCTCGGTGCCGTTTTCGGTCAGACGAGGGTCGATGCCCAGTTCATTGCCCTGTGCACGGCCGTGGATGCCGAACATCTTTGGAATGGATGGACCGGTGATGTCTGCGTCCAGAATGGCTGTACGGAAGCCTCTGCGCTGCATCATGACGGCCAGCGAAGAAGTGACCATGGATTTTCCGACGCCGCCTTTGCCGCTGACGACGCCAATGACCTTTTTGATATGGCTCAGGCTGTTTTCTGGTTCGAGCAGGCTCTGCGGTTTGGAGCAGGCGCCTTTGCTCTGGCAGGAGGAACAGTTGCCGGAGCAGCCGGAAGATGCACTCATGTAATTCAACTCCTAATAAAAATGCATTTTCGTGAAAATGCTTCATGAAAATGAAATTGTTCCCTATAAAGGGAAGCTTTATACGCCCTTCATTATAACTCTTTTCCGTCCGATTCGCAAGGGGGACATTACTTTTTGAAGCCTTTGTGAATCTTTTTGTGCATAAAAATAGAGAATACAGGGGTGAAACCGAGGAGAAAAAACGGGAGCTTTGGACAAAGGAAGACCGTTTTTTCTGACAGTTGGGGCTTGTCTGTGCAGGAAAAATTGCATATAATTAAATTAAACTGTTTCCCTTTTCCAAAGGGATTTGTTTGGACCGGAACGATATATTTTAAGAAGGGAAGAGGATTTATCATGAAACATATTCTTCTGATTGCCACAGGAGGAACCATCGCCTCCAAGGCGACCGAGAACGGACTCACACCACAGATTTCCTCCGAGGAGATGCTCGACTATGTGCCGGCGGCCAGAGAATTTTGTACCATTGATGCAGTGCAGATTCTGAATATTGATTCGACCAACATCCAGCCGGAACACTGGCTGCTGATGGCACGCACGGTCAAGGAAAACTATGACCGCTATGACGGTTTTGTCATCTGTCACGGCACCGATACCATGGCATACACCTCTGCGGCATTGTCCTATCTGATCCAGAATTCTCCTAAGCCAATCATTATTACCGGTGCGCAGAAGCCGATTTCGATGGAGATCACCGATGCAAAAACCAATCTGCTCGATTCGCTTCGCTTTGCTGCCTGCGATGATGCACATGGAGTCAGCATCGTTTTCAATGGCAAGGTAATCGCCGGAACCCGTGCAAGAAAGGTACATTCCAAGAGCTTCAATGCCTTTGACAGCATCAATTTCCCAGTACTGGCGACCATTCGCGACAATCGCATTGTTCACTACGTGAAGGAAAGCTGTCCGTGTTCCTATCCGGCGTTCTACATCGACCTCAATCCAAAGGTTTTCCTGCTGAAATTGATTCCAGGCATGGACCCAGGACTGCTGCCATGGATTGGAGAACACTACGATGCGGTCATCATTGAAAGCTATGGTGTGGGCGGTATTCCAAGCGAAGAGCATCGAGACTTCCTCAAAGAGGTGGACAAGCTGATCGCGGACGGCAAGATTGTTGTCATGACCACACAGGTTATGTATGAGGGCAGCGATATGGCAGTATACGAGGTTGGCCATGTTGCAAAGGAACGATATGGACTGATCGAGTCGTATGATATGACGCTGGAATCCACCGTAACCAAACTGATGTGGATTATGGCACAGACCAAGGAGCCGCAGAAGATCAAGTCGATGTTCTACACCACCATCAATCACGATATCCTGTTTCAGTAATTGGATGTAGAAGGAGGGGCAGCGATGGGAGCCAGTTTACAGCGACAAAAGGAAGAAAAGAAGCACAATCTGGTTCAGGCAGCATACGAATTGTTTTTGGAAAAAGGAACCACCAAGACAAGCATCGACGAGATCGTCCGGCGTGCCAACGTTGCCAAGGGAACTTTCTACCTGTACTTTCAGGATAAAAACGAAATTTGGGATGCTGTCGTTGCCCGTGTCAGCAATCACATTTTGCTGGAGGCAAAAGAGGCGCTGGAACAGCGCAATCTTCCCGATATGATCGACAGAATCCTGTTTGTGGCCGATTATGTCATCGAGTATTTCAGAAAGAATATTCTGGTATTGAGAATGATTCGGCGCGATTTTTCTTGGCCGTTGGTGCTCAAGAAGATGGAGCAGGAACAGGACAATACGCTGCTGCAGATGCTGGACCAGTGTTTCTGCAGCCCGTATCTCAGTCGTTATTCGATGGAAGAGTCCTATCGCATGATGTTTATCATCATGGAGATGGTGGGTTCTATCAGCTACACCTCCATTCTCCATGACCAGCCGGCGCCCATTGATGAGATGAAACCGGTTTTGTTTCACACGATTCGGAAAATACTGCTCTAGCAGCAGACTTGATGAAAAAAAGCAAGGGTGGGCGTTGCAGCCCACCCCTTTGCTTTGGAAGGAGTATCTAATGGAAATGACAGAGTGTCGGCTGTGTCCGCGGCAATGTGGAGTAGACCGCAGCAAACAGACTGGTTATTGTGGTGTCAGTGACAGGGTAAAACTGGCGCGTGCAGCGCTGCACTTCTGGGAGGAGCCTTGTATCAGCGGAGAGCGCGGTTCGGGAACGGTGTTTTTCTCAGGCTGTGCGCTCAAGTGTGTTTTTTGCCAGAACTATCAGCTCAGTGCCGGACATTTTGGCAAAGAGGTGAGTATTCAGCGGTTGGCAGAAATTTTTCTGGAATTGCAGCAGCAGGGTGCGCACAACATTAACCTGGTGACCGGCGGACATTATGTCCCGCAGATTGTACAGGCGCTGGAACTGGTGCGGAAGGATTTGAAAATTCCGGTCGTTTATAACAGCAGCGGCTATGAAACGGTCGAAACACTGCGGCAGCTGAAAGGCTATGTGGACATCTATCTGCCGGATTTGAAGTATTATTCTCCAGAGCGCTCTGCACGTTACTCCAATGCAAGGGATTACTTTGCAGTTGCCTCTCAGGCGGTGCAGGAGATGTTTTCGCAGGTGGGACCGGTGCAGTTTGATGAGCAAGGGATGCTGCAAAAAGGAGTGGTTGTGCGCCATATGGTGATGCCAAACGGTGTGAAGGACACCATGGACATCCTCACCTGGATTGCAGAGCATCTACCGCTCGACGATATTCTGGTCAGTGTCATGAGCCAGTACACACCATTTTATAAAAGTGCGGACTATCCTGAAATCAATCGTCGGCTCACACAGGAGGAGTATGACCGTGTGCTCGACTGGATGGAGTGCATGGGAATCGAACAGGGTTTTGTGCAGGAGCTAAGCTCTGCCAAGGAGGAATATACCCCTGATTTTTCATTGCAGGGAGTATAGGAAGATTATTTACAATATTTGGGGAAAAAGGAAAAAAATGAAGAACATAAAAGTGGTACGATATACCAGAGAAAAGATTCCAGATGTCCTTCAGTTTGAAAAGGATTTACGAAAAGAGGAGGATTTCTGGAATTGGTCGATTGATGAAAGCTATGTTCAGAGCGTGACCAAGAGTTTTGAGTCAGGAATGTTCGACAATTCCATTTCGTTGCTGGCCTATGCAGGAGAAAAAGTTGTGGGAAGAATCGACTCCAGCATCATCGCAAGCCACTTTGATGGAAGCATCAAAGCATATTTGGACTGGATCTGTGTGGTAAAAAGCTATCGCCATCGTGGAATCGCTCAACTGCTGATGACAAAACTGCGCGAGGAACTGAAGGAGAAGGGAGTTGAGACGCTGGTTGGCCTGATTGCAGCCAATGAAGAAGCACAGCGATTTTATCGCTCTTTGCCGGATGCGCTCATTCGAGATGAGGGAATCTGGATTGACATTTGAATTTTTGCTTTTGAAGTTGAGATAAAGAGAAAATTCGTTTTCAATACAGCGGGATCAATTTCCGCAACAAGGAAAGAAGGTATAGAATAACATGTGTCGTGTCAAAAACTGGGTGTGCACACATCCGGTGCTCTTTGCGTTGATCTTTTTTGCGTTTTATTTTTCGGGATTTTTTCTGTTGGAACATTTTATTACGCAGCCGACCTATCTGATTGGATGCGCGCTGGATGAGCTGATCCCGTTTAATGAGTGGTTCATTTTTCCCTATGGAGCCTGGTTTGTACTGATTCCGTGGGCGCTGATCACCCTGCTGCTGTATGACCGAGAAAATTATTTTTACCTGTGCAGCGTCATGTTTTCGGGTATGGCGCTGTGCCTGGTGCTGTATGCCCTGTTTCCCAACGGTGTAGATCTGCGTCCGGAGCAGATCGCTTCTGATAACATAGCAGCAGCTTTGGTACACATCATCTGGGCAGTGGATACCTCCACCAATGTTTGTCCTTCCATCCATGTGTCTACTACGGTGGCAATCTTCTTGGCAGTACAGCGCAGCCGCATCTGGAAGCGACGCCGTCTGGTAGTGGGTACCTGCGGAATATTAACGGTATTGATCTGTATGGCGACCGTCTTTTTGAAACAGCACTCGGTCATTGATGTGGTGTGTGGAATCGCTTTGAGCATGGTGCTCCATCTGGTCTTTCGAGGAATGGGAAACCAACAGGAGCAGATGGTCTGCGAGCTGAGCAAAAATTAGAGCGGAACCTGGAAAAGCTGATGGCGCATATTCTGTTAAGGGAGAACTCTGATCTCCTGAGAACAGTTGAAAGGAGACGCCGTCACGATGAATATTTATCCTCCATGCTATGGATGTTTTCCGGTATGTTTTTGTCAATGTCCCATTCAGGGAGAAGCGGGAACAGCAGCTACCATTACGGTGGGAACGGTGACGACAGGTGAACCAGGTACAAAGGCCAGCGTTGTAAATGTAGGTACACCGCAAAACGCAGTGTTAAACTTTACAATACCCCAGGGTTCATCGGCATCACAGAATCTGGAACGGTTTTTGACCACGGATGCTCCGCCGCAGCCTGTACAGACAAGAGAAGCATTGACCTTTTATAATAACCCTCTGTCTTTGGGGGATTCGGTGACACACACCCAAGCAAGCAGTGATATTGTCGTCCAAAAGCCAGGAGTATACCTTGTGTCGTTTCATGGAACATTGGGGTTGCCGCAAGGGTCAGAAACGCCGATATATAGTCTGATTTATCTGACAGAGAATGGGCAGGAGGTGGATGGAGCATCGGTACAAACCAGCTTGACTCAGCCTGGCGATTATACATCGGTGGCTTTCAGCGTACCTATTCAGATTTCCAGTGTGCCCACCACGCTGCAGATTGTTTCGTCACAGGGAGGATTGCTCTTCAGCAATATTTCACTGTCTGTTGTACAGCTTGGAGATAATCCGACCAATTAAAAAAAGCACCGCAAACGCGGTGCTTTTTTTATATAAACAAATCAAATGACGGCTAAGATAGGAAGTGATAAAAACACGATGGTCTAACGAATCTTGGCAACGTTTGTATTGATAAATCGGACAGTATCTGTACCGATGAACGATCCGATACATTCGATTGATGGAGATATAACACGCTGGTTCAAAAGGAAGTACGCAAGAAATAAACTTGAACAGAAATGCGAGGTAGTAATTTTTAAGTTTTGCAAATGTAGAAATTTGGACCCTACTTGGCTATATTTTACAAATTTAGAAATTTCATCAAAAGTTCATCGCCGCTTTATACATTGAATAGAACAATCGATTACACTGGAATAAAAGGTTGTCGCATCTGGTCCAAATATATAGAAAAGGCGGAGATGATATGGAATACATTTTGCAAACAGATAACTTATCGAAAGTCTATGGAGCAAAAACTGTTCTGGATCGTGTGAGTATTCACGTACCCAAAAAGTCAATTTATGGTTTGGTGGGTAAAAACGGAGCTGGCAAAACCACGCTTATGCGTATTATCTGTGGCTTAACGCAGCAAAGTCAAGGTAGTTATACCTTATTAGGTAAGACGAATAATGATGCAGTGCGGAGTAACATGGGGATGCTGATTGAAAAACCAGGCATCCATGAACACATGACAGCGTTAGAGAATTTGCGCTATTTTTCACTGCTGTTCGGGATCCATCAGCAGGATCATCAAAAAATACTGGAAATGGTTGGATTGCAAAATGCTGGAAAAAAGAAAGCAGGTCAGTTCTCTTTGGGAATGAAACAACGCTTGGGCATTGCAATCTCATTGCTGGGAAATCCTGATTTCCTTATTCTCGATGAGCCGATCAACGGACTTGATCCAGAAGGCGTATATGAGATACGTAAAATGCTGGAGACATTGAATCGTGAACATGGCACCACCATCATGATTGCCAGCCATATTTTGAGTGAATTACATAAACTGGCAACGGACTATGCTATCATTGATGGCGGACATCTGCTTGATGAATTCAGTAAAGATACGCTGGAAAACGAATGCAGCAGCGGTATTCAGGTTACGGTTGAGCCAGCATATTTGCAAAATGCAAAAACACTCATTGCATCTCGTTATCCAAATGTTCGGTGTGAGGTCCTTTCCGATCATAGCTTGCGGCTGCATGAGAAGATCAATCCGGCGGATCTTAACCAATTCCTGGTAGAAAACAAAGTGCGTGTGTCTGGTCTGAGGGCAAATGATGAGGATATTGAGAGATTTTTTGTAGAAAAACTCTCCGGAGGGAAAGCAGTATGAAAAATTTAATTCGCGGACATATTTATCAGTTGAAAAAAGATCCTTTCTTTTTCGGATGCCTTGCTTTCAGTTTTGTTTACCTGTTTATATCGACCCGACTTTCTCTTTCTTTGACATCAGCATTAAGCCCTGTTATGGGAATAGAGGGAATGTTTAATACATTTTTGAGTGGTGATATCATCCTTTATATCTTCATGCTGCTGACAGCGAATATGGTTGCAGAAACTTATCGCTCCGGTGTGATGAAGAATATTATAGGACGAGGTATCGCGAAGAATCAATACTATCTCTCCATCGTTTTGACGCTATCCGCTGCCTATGTATTGGTAATGCTGATCGGCAGCATTATTGTAGGAGTTATTGTAAGCAGCAAATTCGGTTTAGGTGTGATTGCTTATCCTGGTTACTATGCTCTTTCCATAGTAGCACGTATTCTTTTTGCGATGGCGCACATCAGCTTTGCACTTACAATGACGATTTACACCAGAAACGCAATTACAGGTGTTGTCTTCGGCCTTGTAGTTCCGAATGTGCCGAAAATCTTGGAAATGGTTTTGGGATTTTTGAAAATTCCTGTTGACCTCGATTTTATCAAAATCGCTACACACATGCCGTCTGTTTATGAAGCATCGAGTGACTTGTCATCATTTTTGCCATGTTTCGCTGTGTTGTGTGCTTATCTTGTTTTATCTGTTTTTGCTGCTTTCAGGCTTTTGAAGTATCAGAATATCAAGTGATTTGAATTTGAATAAGCACATATTTCTCTTGACGCAAAATATTTTATTCGCTTTAGATCCCAGTACAATGACGGATGTGTTGTCCTGGGATCGTGTATCCTTCCACAGTGGCAGGGTATTTTACAACAGCCAAGCCGAATGGGAATTCTGGCTAATCGAAAACATATCCATAAAAGAATTATAGGCCACATGGAATTATCCCATGTGGCCTGTAATTTTTATGATCTTTTTGCAAATCGAGAATAGCTACCGGCAGCGCTTTTGAAGTCCGGCCTTGATTATTTAACGATGTGGAATCAATCTGTAAGCTTTTGGAATATCAGCGGTACGACGGACTCAAACATTCCCAAGTTTATGTTTTAACGGGTATTCTCGTAGCTGCTTTTGCCCCGTTTGATGATTTATTATTTACTCAACAAAGATGTCTGTTGAGGAGTCTGTTTATGATGCAGGGCGAAAACGGTTTGTTCCAGGAAGATTATCGAGATTAGATTAGGAACAGTCGTACGCATAAATCCGTATAAACAAAAAAATCCCCAGTCTTTTGACTGAGGAATGGTCGGAGTAGCGGGACTTGAACCCACGGCCTCTTGGTCCCGAACCAAGCGCGCTACCAAACTGCGCTATACCCCGAGATAGTACAAATCCCAATCTCTAGAGATTGGGATTTGTTTGGCTGCCCGACTAGGATTTGAACCCAGACAAACAGAGTCAGAGTCTGTCGTGCTACCCTTACACAATCGGGCAATATTCATTGTTGTCGCTGACAACGTATATTATTATACTCGTTTCTTTTGAAAAGTCAATACCTTTTTTTGGATTTTTTTAAAAAAATAAAACTTTTCTTTTGCTGGGCAAGTTTAATCTTATATATAAAACGTTAGAAGAATATTTGATGAAAAAATTGTAAAAATATATGCGAAACCCCTTGCAATAATACTAATTTAGTGTATTATTAGTATATAAGAAAAACGCCGAATAGGCGATCATTTCTGAAGTTTTTAAGGAGGCACATTTATGGCAGTATTACATCTGAATCCCGATAACTTTGAAAAGACAGTATCCGAAGGCAAAGTCATGGTAGATTTCTGGGCACCATGGTGCATGCCATGTCAGTCTCTGCTGCCCGTCATCGACGAGCTGGGCGATGAACTGGAAGGCAAAGCAGTTGTTGCCAAGGTGAATGTCGATGAAAATAAATCTCTGGCTACCAAATTCCGCGTTATGAGCATTCCAACCGTCATCTTCTTTGTTGATGGTGTAGAAAAAGAAAGACTGATTGGTGTTTATCCAAAGAACAAATATATTGAAACAATCAATAACCTGTAAGGGTTAAAAAAACTCCCGACTCGTCGGGAGTTTTTTATTTTGGATAATTTTGACACCAAGCGCCGCGAACAAGGATTTTTAAAAGGAAAAAGGGGAAAGATAAACGGGAAATCAATCAAAATGAGGTGGCGTTATGATACCAGTGATTCTGCTGGGAGAAAAGTCGGATCGAAGATTGTACCATGCGCTGTGTCGCTTGCTGGAACATCGCTGCGGACACTGCGGACAGGACGGGTTTTGCTGGCAGCAGGGAGCCGATGTGCTGCTGATCGAACAGCCGCAGGGAAACAGGCTGGATGTTGGCGGAGGTCTGATTGTGGTGGGAGAAAACTTTTCTGCACAGCACGCGCCTGCGCATCTGCTGCATGCGCAGTATGTGGTGGTGTCAAACACCGAGCCGGCCCGTCTGTTTGCAGCAGGATGTGGACTGCCGGTACTGGGCTGCGGAGGACGGTTTGACAGTCTGAGCTTTTCCAGCCGACAGGAGCAGACGGTCATCACCTTACAGCAGGATCTGCAGCGGCTGGACGGCGGGAAACTGCCGGCCGGAGATTATCCCGTGGAGCTGCCGGTGGAGTTGGAGGACGATGACCTGTTATTGTGTGCAGCAGTACTGCTGCTGTTAGGCGAAGATTTAAAAATAGAAAGTGCCAGAAATATCCTGTGATAATTGATGAAGTCGGTGCCATACTATTACTGCAAACGCGAAGGACGGTTTAGAAAACAGGATGAATCGTCCGAAAGAAAATCATCAAAAAATCAAGGAGTGTATTTTCAAATGGCAAACTACAACAAAACTAGCAACAATAGATTGGTCGTACCAGAAGCACAGGAAGCAATGAACAGATTCAAGATGGAAGCAGCTAACGAAGTCGGCGTTAACCTGACCGAAGGCTACAACGGTCATCTGACCTCCCGTGAAGCAGGTTCTGTCGGCGGCCAGATGGTCAAGAAAATGATCGAGGCTTACGAGAACTCCATCAAGAAATAAGCAGATTTCCAAAAAACAAGGACAAAAAAACGGAGGGCAGCTGCCCTCCGTTTTTTTCTCTTTTGTTCCTTTTATGACTGTGGGATGCACAGAACTTTATCGTAATAGGTTTCCTTGTACTGCTGATACAGGTCGTTATAATACTCGGTCAGACCTTGGTGGAGAATACGACGGTATTCATGACGGTCGATATTCTGATTTTTAGCGGCATGAGCAATCATATACATGCCTACGTTTGCACAGTGGTCAGCAATTCGCTCATAGTTGGAAAGCGACTCGATAAATGGGAATGCAGCATCCACCGAGCACTGACCTTCCTTCAGACGTTCAATGTGGCGCTCCTTGAGCAGTTCTTCGACGATATCCACAACCTCCTCAAGAGGCTCAATGCTGTTGGCAACAGCAACGTCGTTTTTCTCAAAAGAACTCAATGCTTTGCCGATACATTCGCTGACAGCGTCGCTGAGGGTTTTCAGCTCCTCAAAGGCGGAGGTGGAAAAATGGCTGCCACTGTCCGCCAAGTGGTCGGCGCATTCCTGAATGTTGATGGCATAGTCGCCGATACGTTCAAACTCGCTCTGAATCTGCAACAGCAGGGATACCTGACGGCTTTCCGGTTCGGTCAGTTCGCCTTCTGACAGGCGCACCAGATAGATGCTGACACGGTCCTCCAGCTTATCAATGAGGTTTTCGCGCTCTCTGATTTTTTCGATCTGTTTTGCATCGTGGTTGGAGAACAGCTGGGTAACACTCTGAAGATTTTTGAAGGCGAGCTGTCCCATTTTCAGCACACACTGAGAAGCATGGTTGATGGCAAGACCAGGGGAACGCAGAAAACGGTCGTCCAGCGAAGCGGTCATATCGGTGTCACTTTCGTCGGATTCATCGCCGCGGATAAAGTGAATCGCCAGTTTTTCAAGCAAGCCGGCAAAGGGGATCAGAATGATGGTGACAGCAACATTGAAGATGGAGTGGAAATTTGCGATGTCATTGCTGTTGATCGGATTGTTCCAGAAGGAAAAGCCGATGGTATATTGGAAGGCATAGACAGCAAAGAGGAAGATCAATGTGCCGATGATGTTAAAGCTCAGATGAACGAAGGCAGAACGCTTGGCGTTTTTGGAAGCACCAAACGAAGCCATGATTGGAGTGATACAGGTTCCGATGTTTTGACCGAGGATGATCGGGATAGCGGAAGAGAAGGTGATCTGTCCGGTGGAGGTCAGCGCCTGCAGGATACCGATCGAGGCAGCGGAGCTTTGGATGATAGCAGTGACAACAGCACCAGCCAGTACGCCCAGAATCGGGTTGGAGAAGTTTTTAAACAATGCGATAAACCCAGGGACCTGCTCCAACGGTGCAACAGCGTCGCTCATCTGGAACATACCAAAGAACAGGATGCCAAAGCCCAGCAAGATCTGTCCCAGATCCTTTTGAGAGGCTTTCTTTCCTGCCATGTACAGGATGATACCGATGATCGAAACCAGCGGCGCCCATGAGGTGGGCTTGAGCAGATTCATGATGAAGTTGTCGCTTTGGATATCCATCAAACTCAGGATATGGGCGGTGATAGTGGTACCAATGTTGGCACCCATAATGACACCGATGGCCTGTTTGAGCTTAATGATGTTTGCATTGACAAGGCCAACTACAATGACGGTGGTTGCGGAGGAACTTTGTACGGCTGCGGTGACCAGCGCACCGAACAGAACTGCTTTGAAGATGTTGTTGCTCATCTTTTCCAGGGTGCGCTCCAGTCGTCCGCCCGAAGCTTTTTCCAGGCCGCTTCCCAGGAGGCTCATACCATACAGAAAGAACGCAAGTCCTCCCAGTACCGAGACGATAATGCCAAAATAATCTGCACTGTCCATAAACTACCTACCTTTTCTTGGTCTGGTGCACTGCACCGACTCTGTTTTTACATACATTTGATGTATTCTTTACGTACATTTTACAAAAGGGGCAAAAAAACACCACTGTTCGACATACGTGTTATAAATTATTATAACATCAAGATAAGAGTAATGTACAGAGAGAAGCGCAGGATAAAACAGAAATTTATTGACGCAAGAGGATGAGAAAATTGGTGCTTTTCATCAGAAAACAGCTTTTAAAGGCGTAAAAGGAGAAAAAACAGGGCAAATTCCAGGTAAATGAAGTTCAAATGCAGGACGACTGCAAACAATCCTGAATGGAGCAAGAAATGTTATAGAAAAAGAGAAGGTGGTACATTTTGTGCAAAAGGATGATAAAAAGCAAAAGAATGGGTATTTTGACGAAAAATAAATCTGTAAATTTCTGAAAATGGCGTCAATATCGAGCATTTTTGTGTAAAATACATAAAAAACAGGGAATATCCAACGGAAATTCCCTGAGGGGCTGAAAACAGCAAAAGAGGAACAATAATTTATAAAATTAGCAGATAGGAAAGAACACGCAGGGAGGTAACCCTCTAAAGGAGGGAAGACAAGGGGACAAATCCCCCCAAAAACACCCGCTGTATTTGCCTTAAAAATGGCTTTATTATGAGGAAAAATGACATTTTGCAAGTGGCGGAAAATGACCTTGCAAAATGTACGGAATACGCAGGGTTTTATAAAAATCCAAGTGAAGAAGGACAGCTGGGAGTTGTGCAGGTTGCTGTGATTTTTTTATCAATTTGATAAAATGCACAAAAACGGATTTCTAAAATATTTTGACAATTCGTGAATTAAATATTAACATGGGAAGGTAAGGTAACATCCGTGCGAGATGTTACAAAATGTTATATTTATGTTACAAAGAAGGGAATGGAACACACATGGATTTAACAATCCTGGCTCCGATTGGAGCAGTCCTGGCTTTGCTCTTTGCTATTTTCCAGGCAAAGAAAGTCATGAAAGAGGACGAGGGTACCGACCTGATGAAGTCCCTGTCCCAGAAAATCCGCACCGGTGCTGATGCATACCTGAAAAGACAGTACAAAACTGTAGCAGTTGTATTTGTCGTTCTGGTTATCATCTTTGCGATCCTGGCATTTATGGGTCAGGTAAACGCATTTGTTCCGGTTGCATTCGTAACAGGCGGTGTATTCTCCGCTCTGTCCGGCTACTTCGGCATGAAGATTGCTACTGCTGCTAACGCAAGAACCGCTAACGCAGCTCACCACAGCCTGAACAAAGGTCTGAAGGTAGCATTCTCCGCAGGTTCCGTTATGGGCTTTACTGTAGTTGGTCTGGGCCTGCTGGACACCTCCATCTGGTTCTACATCTTGAAGATGGTTTACGGCGACAACGCACAGGCAATCGCTTCCGCTCTGGTTACCTTTGGTATGGGTGCTTCCACCATGGCTCTGTTTGCCCGTGTAGGCGGCGGTATCTTCACCAAAGCTGCTGACGTTGGTGCTGACCTGGTTGGTAAAGTTGAAGCTGGCATTCCAGAAGACGACCCGAGAAACCCTGCTGTTATCGCTGACAACGTAGGCGACAACGTAGGTGACGTTGCTGGTATGGGTGCTGACCTGTATGAATCCTATGCAGGTGCAAGACTCTCCTCCATGGCACTGGGCGTTTCCGCTGGCCTTGGCTTCCAGGGTATGATGATCCCAATGGCTCTGTGCGCTCTGGGTATCTTTGCTTCCATTATCGGTTCCTTCTTCGTTAAAACTGAAGAGGGTGCAGATCAGAAAAAACTGCTTGGCTCTCTGAGAAAAGGCACCTATATCAGCTCTGTTCTGGTAATCATTGCTGCCTTCGTTCTCATCAAAGTTTCCGGCCTCAGCATGGGCCTCTTTGTTGCTATCATTTCCGGTTTGCTGGCAGGCGTACTGATCGGTTACTTCACCGAGTACTACACCTCCGATTCTTACAAACCAACTCAGCACCTGGCTGAAACCTCCGAAACAGGTTCTGCTACCCTGATCATCGGCGGTCTGGGCCTCGGTATGAAATCCACTGCAATCCCAGCTGTTATCGTTGGTATCGCAGTTCTCGTCAGCTACTTTGTATCCGGTGGTGCAGAAAGCTTCAACATGGGTCTGTACGGAATCTCTCTGGCAGCAGTTGGTATGCTTTCCACTCTGGGTATCACTCTGGCTACCGACGCTTACGGCCCTGTTGCTGATAACGCTGGCGGTATCGCTGAGATGGCTGGTCTGGGCGAGGAAGTTCGTAACAGAACTGACGCTCTGGACTCCCTGGGCAACACCACCGCTGCTACCGGTAAAGGTTTCGCAATCGGTTCTGCTGCTCTGACCGCTCTGGCTCTGGTTGCTTCCTACATCGACCAGGTTAGCCTGATTGCTCCTGATTACAACTTCAATCTGTCCGTTATGAACCCACCTGTACTGATCGGTCTGCTGATCGGTGCTATGCTCCCATTCGTATTTGCAGCTCTGACTATGGAATCCGTTGGCCGCGCTGCACAGAGCATCGTTGTTGAAGTTCGTAGACAGTTCAAATCCATCCCAGGTCTGATGGAAGGCACTGCTGAGCCTGACTACAGAAGCTGTGTTGACCTGTGCACCAAATCCGCACTGCACGAGATGGTTCTGCCAGCAGTTCTGGCAATCGTTGTTCCAGTTATTGTTGGTCTGATCATGGGCGTTGTTGGTGTAACCGGTATGCTGGCTGGTGCTACCGTTTCCGGTTTCGTTCTGGCAGTTATGATGTCCAACTCCGGTGGTGCTTGGGATAACGCTAAGAAATACATTGAGGCTGGCCACCACGGCGGCAAAGGTTCCAACAACCACAAGGCTGCTGTTGTCGGCGATACCGTTGGTGACCCATTCAAGGATACCTCCGGTCCAGCTATCAACATCCTGATCAAACTGCTCTCGATGGTTTCCATCGTATTCGCAGCAGTTGTTGCAAACTTCTCTCTGATCAGATAATTACATTACAATCAAAAGAACTGTCACAGAATTCTGTGGCAGTTCTTTTTTTAAGCGGCCGACAACAATGCAGGAGGGATAGACGTTGATTTACTTGTTGTGTGCAATCTGCTCGAGCGCGGCGGTTTCGGCGGTGCTGCGGATCGGTGAGAGCCGTACAAAGGGAATGTACGGGCGATTTGCCATGAATTATTTTGCGGCGGCAGTGCTTGCCTTTCTGGCAATGCCATCCAAACAGTTTCCACTGGATGGCTCGGGCATATATGCGCTGGAATTGGGATGTGTGCAGGGTGTGTTGTATCTGCTGAGCCTGTTTACCTTGCAGAGCAATATCCGTAAAAATGGTGTTATTTTGTCGGGAACCTTTGCAAGACTGGGTCTGATTATCCCGATGATCTTTGCCATTGTGGGATTCGGCGAACTGCCAGGAATCCTGCAGGGCATCGGTTTTGTGCTGGCGATTGCGGCGATTCTGATCATTCAGACAAAGGAAAGCCAGACGGCAGCCCAAAGCCGTTCGGGACTGATTGTCCTGCTGGTCATCAGCGGTTTGACCGACAGTATGGCAAAGGTGTTCGAGGAGACGGGAAGCCGCGACCTCGATGCGCAATTTCTGCTCATTACCTTTATTGTTGCCTTTGTGCTGAGCATTGTGATGATGCTGTACCACAGGGAGCATCTGGGCGTTCGGGAGATCCTTTACGGCTGCCTGGTGGGAATCCCAAACTATGGGTCGGTGTTTTTCCTGCTCAAAGCGCTGACCGTTCTGCCGGCAGTGCTGGTATATCCGACGTACAGTGCAGGCACCATTCTGGTCATCAGCCTGATTGGTGTCGTTGCCTTTGGTGAGCGTCCGGCAAAACGGCAGTGGTGTGGATTAGCAGTGATCCTGGTGGCTCTGGTTTTATTAAATTTATAGAAAAAACGGTCTGCAAGATTGCAGACCGTTTTTTAGCGCCTTGATTTTATCAGGTATAGGGAATATACTGATAAAAGAGGTGGTATTCCTTGAAACGATGCATTGTAATATCTGGAATAGTAGAGGACAAAAAATCATAACAGGAGGATTTTTCATGACTATTCCAGAGAAAAAAATATATCCGCGTACCGGAGATACGCAGACCGTTTACCTGAAAGACGTTATTACTAACCCCAATATTGTGGTCGGAGAATATACCATGTACAATGACTTTGTGCACGACCCGCGGATGTTTGAACAAAATAACGTCCTTTACCACTACCCAATCAACCACGACAGGCTGATAATTGGTAAGTTCTGTTCCATCGCCTGCGGAGCAAAATTCCTGTTTAACAGCGCAAATCATACGCTTTCATCCATTTCGACCTACCCGTTTCCCTTGTTTTTTGAGGAATGGGGCTTAGAGAAAAAGAACGTGACAGATAGTTGGGACAACAAAGGGGATATTGTTGTGGGCAACGATGTCTGGATTGGATATGAAGCGGTTATCCTTGCAGGTGTAACAGTTGGAGATGGTGCGGTGATTGGAGCCCGTGCTGTTGTAACAAAGGATGTTCCCCCTTATACTATTGTGGGTGGAGTTCCTGCAAAAACAATCAGAAAGCGCTTCTCTGAAGAGCAGATAGAGAAGCTTTTGTCTATCCGCTGGTGGGACTGGCCAACGGAAAAGATTGCTGAAAACATCAAGGCGATTCAGTCTGGAACAATAGGAAAATAAAACAGATAAAAAAGGATGCTGCCTTTTGGCAGCATCCTTTTTTATTACTTTGCGAACGCAGACTGTTTTCCCAGTGATTCTTCAATCCGCAGCAGCTGATTGTATTTTGCAGTGCGCTCTCCACGGCAGGGAGCGCCCGATTTGATAAAGTCCGCACCCAATGCAACGGCGAGGTCGGCGATGGTGCTGTCCTCAGTTTCACCCGAACGATGGGAGAGGATGATTTTATAGCCGGCCCGCTGTGCCATCTGGACCGCCTGAATGGTCTGGGTGAGGGTGCCGATCTGATTGGGTTTGATGAGCACGGCATTGGCTGCCTTCATGGCGATTCCTTCGGCAATGCGCTGAGGATTGGTGACGAACAGGTCGTCTCCGACGATCTGGACACGGGAGCCGATGCGATGGGTCAGCTGGACAAAGCCCTGCCAGTCGTTTTCTCCCAATGGGTCCTCAATGGAACGGATCGGATATTTGCCGCACAGAGCTTCCCAGTGGGAGATGAGCTGTTCGGTGGTATAAGAAAGCTGGGACTTGGGCAGAACGTATTTTGTTTCCAGACTATCCGGTTCCTGCTTGATCCATTCGGAGGCGGCAGCATCTAATCCAAAGACAAAGTCACGCTGCGGCAGAAAGCCTGCGCGGTCGATGGCCTGACAGATCAGGTTGAGTGCCTCATCCTCCGAGGGCAGGTTGGGAGCAAATCCTCCTTCGTCTCCCACCGAGACGGAAAGCCCCTGTTCGCGAAGGATTTCCTTTAGACGATGATAGACACGGCAGCACCATTCCATTGCCTGGGAAAAGTTCTGTGCGCCGGTCGGTAGAATCATAAATTCCTGCACGTCCAGATTGTTGCCGGCGTGAGCACCGCCGTTTAAAATGTTCATCATCGGCACCGGCAGACGGTTGGCGCCGAGACCTCCCAGCCAGCGATAGAGAGGAAGCTGCCAGGAAACGCTGGCAGCACGTGCACAGGCCAATGAAACAGCAAGGGTGGCATTGGAACCAAGCTCCTTGCCGCTTTTAGGGTCGATCAGTTCGCAGAGGATGCGGTCGATTTCCTGCTGCTGGAGGATACTTTTTCCTGTGAGAGCCGGTGCAATCCATGTCTTGACCTGTTCGACGGCAAGCTGTACGCCTTTGCCCAGGTAACGGGAAGGATCGTTGTCGCGCACCTCGGGCTTTTCATAGCTGCCGGTGGATGCACCGGAAGGGACAGCAGCACGTCCGGCGCTTCCGTCCTCCAGAATGACCACCGCTTCTACGGTGGGATTTCCGCGCGAATCCAGAATCTCGCGGGCTTTGATCGTTTGTATGGAGCGATTGATTTTACTCATGATAGACCTCCCTGAAAAAAGAATTCAATTTTATTCTGTCCGGCGGATTGCATTTTATGACAAAAGTCTTTTATAATGGAGATAAGAAAACAGTATGGAACGCCGCCTTTGGGACAGAATATACAGGAAACAAGACTTTTTAAAAGAAAGGGATGTCGATTGGATGAAAAAATACAGATACCAACGTTTTTTCTCTTTGCTGCTTGTGGCGATGATGCTGGCAGCGGGCACCGGATGCACCCGCGATGTTCAGCAGACACCAGAGTCCGAGGTGCCGCAGGAGGAACAAAAACTGGATGAAACCATGACTGCCGAGGACGAACAGGAACAGGAACAGGACAGCCTGTCGGCAAAACTGCCAACGGAGGAAGTGCAGCTGCCGGACAATCAGACAGAGCCAGAGGAAGAAGTAGAAGAACAGGAAACACAGGAACAGGAAGTACAAAAGCAGGAAGAAGAGACCCAGGAAGAACAGGAGGTACAGGATGTTTCTCTGCAGGGACTGAGTACTGAAAAACTGGGCTGGGGTCCTGGATTACAGACCGACGAGAACAATCGTCCGGTGGGAGCGACTTCCTATCAGGAAAAGTATGGGCAGTACGATGCTGACTTTATTCGGGAGAATGAAATGAACATCTACCTGACCTTTGACGAAGGATATGAGAATGGATATACCGAGAAGATTCTGGATGTCCTCAAGGAAAAGCAGGTTCCGGCGGTGTTTTTTGTCACCCAGCCTTATGTCGAAAGTGAACCGGAGCTGATTCAGCGGATGATCGACGAGGGACATGTGGTGGGCAATCACAGTGTCAACCATCCGTCGCTGCCCGATTGCAGCGTGGAAGAGTGCCGGCAGGAGGTACTGGGACTGCATGAATATATGCTGGAAAACTACAACTACGAGATGAAGCTGTTCCGTTTCCCGATGGGTGAGTTTTCCGAGCAGGATCTGAGCATCTTGCAGCAGCTTGGCTATCGCAGTGTGTTCTGGAGCTTTGCCTATCAGGATTGGCTGGTGGACGACCAGCCTGACCCACAGGAGGCAATTCAGACCATCGAACAGCGCTGTCACCCTGGAGCTATCTACCTGCTGCACGCTGTATCGCAGACCAATACCGAGATTTTGGGACAGGTGATCGACGACCTGCGCGCAC
>OWID01000026.1_pt1 | contig 89786 bp, 97 predicted proteins | sample 1732661 | NCBI WGS metagenome assembly OWID01 (sample SAMN05065739, study PRJEB22554) | human gut metagenome | biome: ENVO:2100002; feature: ENVO:00000062; material: ENVO:00002003 | host: Homo sapiens | place: USA
CAGCCCAGCAGGATACCGCGGCCGGGGTATGGGTTGCCGGAGAGATAGGAAAACAGGTCGTACATAGCAAAACCTCCATATAAGTCAGACGGGTTCAATCCCGGATCCGGACCAGCCGGCCCTCCACGGAGAGTCTGTCCTCACAGAAAAGGGAGACGGCCCGGGGGAGAAGCTGCCATTCGGCCTCCTCCATGACCCTGCGCTGGAGCGTTTCAGGGGTGTCGTCCTCCCGGATATCCACCGCCTTTTGGAGGACAATGGGGCCGCCGTCGGGCTCCTCGGTGACAAAATGGACGGTGGCGCCCGTCACCTTGACACCGTAGGCCAGGGCCTTTTCATGGACATGGAGACCATAGCAGCCGGCCCCGCAGAAGGAGGGGATCAGGGCGGGATGGACATTGAGGATCCGGTTGGGGTAGGCCTGTACCATTTCCTCGGTGAGGATATGGAGAAAACCGGCCAACACCACAAGGTCGATGTCCAGCGTCTGGAGACGGTCCACAATGGCGCGTGTCATGGCACGGTTGTCGGGAAAGCTCTTCCGGGCGGCGACGTAACCGGGGATACCGGCCTTTGCGGCCCGTTTCAGCGCATAGGCGCCCTCTTTGGAGGAGAGAACGGCTGCGATCTCACCGCCGCGGATCTCCCCCAGGGCCTGTGCGTCGAGGAGGGCCTGGAGATTGGTGCCGCCGCCGGAGACCAGAACGGCGATGCGCTTTCCGCTCATACCAGTTCCACGCCCTCGCCGCCCCCGACCACAGACCCGATGACATAGGCCCGCTCCCCGGCGCGGCAGAGGATATCCTTGGCAAGTCCGACCTCTTCTTTGGGAACGGCGAGGACCAGGCCTACCCCCATATTGAAGGTATTGTACATATCCCGCTCCGAAACAGCACCCTCCCGGGCAATGAGGCCGAAGATGGGGGGGACGGGGAAGGAGGCGGTCTCGATCCGGGCGGTAAGCCCCTCCTTCATCATGCGGGGCACGTTTTCATAGAGCCCTCCGCCGGTGATGTGGCTGATGGCACGGATATGGACGCCATGCGTCAAGAGGCACTGGACAGCTTTGACATAGATACGGGTGGGCTTGAGCAGCTCCTCGCCCAGGGTGCAGCCCAGTTCGGCCACCGGCTGAGCAAGGCGTTCCCTGGTGACGTTCAGGACTTTGCGGACCAGGGAGAAACCATTGGAGTGGACGCCGGAGGAGGCGAGGCCGATGAGGATATCGCCTTCCGCCATGGACGAGCCGTCCAGCATATGCTCCTGGTCGGCCAGCCCCACGGAGAAGCCGGCCAGATCATACTCGTCCTCAGGATAGAAGCCGGGCATCTCAGCGGTCTCACCGCCCACCAAGGCACATCCCGCCTGGCGGCAGCCCTCCACCACGCCGGAGACGATGGCCTCAATGCGGCTGGGCACGTTCTTCCCCACCGCCAAATAGTCCAGGAAAAAGAGGGGACGCGCCCCGGAACAGACAATATCGTTGACACACATGGCCACGCAGTCGATGCCTACGGTGTCGTGCTTGTCTGTGAGGAAGGCGATCTTCAGCTTGGTGCCCACGCCGTCGGTGCCGGAGACCAGCACGGGCTTTTTCATACCGGATACGTCGGGGGCGAACAGGCCGCCGAAGCCGCCCAGCGTGCCGATGACGCCCGGAATATAGGTGGACTCCACCAGGGGCTTGATACGGTCAACGGCCTCATAGCCGGCGGTCACGTCCACACCGGCGGCGGCGTAGGCATCGGATCTGGAAATAGACATAGCGGGACCTCCTTATTTTAAGCGCGAAAAAATGGTTGCAGGGATTGCGCGGGGCGTCAGTGGCCGTGGGGCACAGGTACGGCGTAATCGCCGGTAAAACAGGCGTCGCAATGGCCCCAGCGGAGACCGGAGGCCGCAGCACGCATATCCTCAACAGTGAGGTATTGCAGGCTGTCCGCGCCGATGAGGGAGCAGACCTCCTCCTCCGTGCGACCGTGGGCGGCCAGCTCCCGGCAGTCGGGAAGCGAGGTGCCGAAATAGCATGGATTCAGGAAAGGAGGGGCGGAGACCTTGAAATGGACCTCCGCCGCGCCGGAATCCCGCAGGAGCTTTACCAGCCGGGCGGAGGTGGTGCCCCGCACAATGGAGTCGTCCACTAGGATGGCCCGTTTTCCCCGGACCGTGGAGCCCATGGCGTTAAGCTTGATGCGCACGGACTGCTCACGCTGGCCCTGCGTAGGCTGGATAAAGGTGCGGGGGATATAGCGGTTTTTCATCAGGCCCATCGCGTAGGGGATGCCAGAGGCCTCAGCGAAGCCCTGGGCGGCGGAGAGCCCTGAATCCGGGACGCCCACCACGATATCGGCCTCCACACTGCTGCGGCGGGCCAGGCGCCGACCGGCCTCCCGGCGGAACAGATCCACAGAGACGCCGTCAATAACGCTGTCGGGTCTGGCGAAATAGATCAGTTCAAAGGAGCACAGGGCATGGCGGGCCAGGATGTTCACATTGCGGCTTACGGGGCCGTCCTCCGTGAGGACTACCACTTCACCCGGCTCCACATCCCGGACCATCTCGCCCCCCAGCGCCTCAAAGGCGCAGGATTCGGAGGCGGCACACCAGCAGCCCCCCACCCTGCCGATGCAAAGGGGCCGGTAGCCGTTGGGATCCCGTGCGGCGATCAGCTTTTTGCCGTCCAACACGATGAGGGAGTAGGCCCCGATCATATAGTGCATGGCGTTGAGGATGGCGTCCTCCGTGGTGTTGGTCCGCAGGTGCTCCCGGACGATGATGTGGGAGATGATCTCCGCGTCGGTGCCGGTCTGGAAGATACCGCCCCGGGTCTCGGATTCCATACGGAGCTGGCGGGCATTCACCAGCTTGCCGTTATAACACAGGGCCATATCCCCGGCGGCGTGGCGCACCAGGAGGGGCTGCGCGCGGAAGGTGTCCCGCTCTGCTCCGTCATAGGCATAGCGCACGTGGCCGATGGCGGCGTCGGCGCCGGAGAGGTCCGACAGGGCCTTTTTATCGAAGACCTCGGGCACTAGGCCGGGCGCTTTGCGCAGGAGAAGCTGCCCGCCACGGCGCACGGCGATGCCGGCCGACTCCTGACCACGATGTTGGAGGGCGTACAGGGCGCGGTATGCGGTGTAGGCGGCGTCCCGCTCCCGGGGATCGGGCACACAGACACCGAAGACGCCGCATTCTTCATGGAGTTTGGCCATTTATTCCCCCATCAAACGGCGCATGACCTCTTCATACGCCTCCTCGGCGCCGCCCAGATCCCGGCGGAAGCGGTCCTTATCCAGCTTCTCATGGGTCTTTTCATCCCACAGGCGGCAGGTGTCGGGGCTGATCTCGTCGGCCAGCACGATGGTTCCGTCGGAGGTCTTGCCGAACTCCAACTTAAAGTCTACCAGGTCGATGCCGATCTCTTTCATAAAGCCCTTGAGGAGATCGTTAACCATCATGGTGTATTTGCGGATCAGGGCAATTTCCTCCCGGGTGGCCAGCTTCAGAGCCAGGGCATGGGAGGTGTTCAGCAGGGGATCGCCCAGATCGTCGTTTTTATAGGAGAATTCGAAGGTGGGTTCATCGAACACGATGCCCTCCTCCACGCCGTAGCGCTTTGCAAAGGAGCCGGCGGAGATGTTGCGCACAATGACCTCCAGAGGAACGATGGAGACCTTCTTTACGGCGGTCTCACGGTCGTTGAGTTCCTCCACGTAGTGGGTGGGGACGCCCTTGTGTTCCAAGCGGCGCATCAGGTTGTTGGTCATGCGGTTGTTGATGGCCCCCTTGCCGGTGATGGTGCCCTTCTTCAGGCCGTTGAAGGCGGTGGCGTCGTCCTTGTAGGACACGATCACAACATTGGGGTCGCTGGTGGCGAAGACCTTCTTGGCCTTGCCCTCATAGAGCTGCTCCAGTTTCTCGTAAGACATATTAAAACTCCTCCATTTGGATTTTATGATCCTTTGCTTCCACCTCGGCGGCCATGCCGGCCTTGAACTGCACCAGCCGGTCGCTCAGGGCCTCGTCGGAAAGGGCCAGCATCTGGGCGGCCAGAATGGCGGCGTTGTCCGCGCCGTCCACCGCCACGCAGGCCACGGGAATTCCCTTGGGCATCTGTACCATGGACAGAAGGGAGTCCAGCCCGCCCATCATAGAGGTCTTGATGGGCACGCCGATGACGGGCAGGGTGGTATAGGCGGCCAGCACACCGGCCAGATGGGCGGCTTTGCCCGCTGCGGCGATAATCGCACCGAAGCCGTTCTCCCTTGCCTGAGAGGCGAAGCGCTCGGCGGCGGCGGGGGTACGGTGGGCGGAGATGATGTGGACCTCCGTGGGGATGCCAAAGGACTTGAGCCGCTGGATGCAGGGGCGCATGGTGTCCAGATCTGAGTCGGAACCCATGATGACGGCAACTTTTTTGCTCATAAAACCCTCCTGTAGCGCCAAATAAATTTTTAGGAAACGATAAAATAAATCAGGGTATCTGCTTACACAGATACCCTGCACTTATTACCGCTGAAAATTGGACAGGCGGGAACCATTGATGATCCAAACCCCAGAGCGCAGTTCGTGCACCGGCGTCATGGCTCTACCTCCCTGTCCCAGAATGAGTATAATATATCGAATTCCCGGGGGCTTTGCAAGGGAGGGGGCGGAAATTCGTATGCTTATACAAGTTTCGCCGGAAAAACAGAAGACACAATTGTAAAGTGTGTGTCAAGCCTGGCGGAGCAGCGTGCCGTCGGTGCCCACAATGACCGTATGGAGGGAGAGCGGTTTGCCGCTGGCGGACACGGCCCGCTCGACGGCCCGCTGGATGCCCCCACAGCAGGGGACCGCCATCCGTACAACGGTGACGCTGCGGATGTCGTTTTGAGCCAGAATGGCGGTGAGCTTTTCACTATAGTCCCCTTCGTCCAGCTTGGGGCAGCCGATAAGGGTCACCCGGCCCCGGATAAAGTCCCGGTGAAAGGCGCCGTAGGCGTAGGCGGTGCAGTCGGCAGCAATGAGAAGATCACAGCCGTCAAAGTAGGGCGCGTTAACCGGAGCGAGCTTGATCTGAACCGGCCACTGGCGCAGTTCACTGGGGATATCTCCAGCGGTGGGGGCGGCTTCCGGCCGGCGGATGGCCCGGCTCTGGCTGCCGGGACAGCCGCAGGGCAGGGGCGTGTCCGCGGCCCTGGCCGCCTTGGCGGCCAAGACCGCCGCATGGTCGTAGGCGGGGGCCTCACGCTCCTCAAAGGTGATGGCCCCGGTGGGGCAGGCGGGCAGGCAGTCCCCCAGCCCGTCGCAGTAGTCCTCCCGGGTGAGACGGGCCTTGCCGTTGACCATCTCAATGGCGCCCTCGTGGCAGGCGGCGGCGCACAGGCCGCAGCCGTTGCACCTGGATTCCTCGATATGAATGATTCTGCGTTTCATGGGAAAACGCCTCCTTCGTCGGTTTCTGGGCCTATTCTAACAAAGGGACGGGCCGTTGTATGTTGCAGGTGCAATAAAAAAGAAAAAACGTGCGCTGTCACCGACAGCGCACGTTGGATGGAACACAATCAATCGCGCAGATACTGCTTCACCAGCTCCTGTAGCAGCTCGTCCCGGTCCAGCTTGCGGATCAGGGCGCGGGCGTTGTTGTAGTTGGTGATATAGGTGGGGTCCTCCGAGAGGATGTACCCCACGATCTGGTTGATGGGATTGTAACCCTTTTCCTGCAAGGACTGGTAGACGGAAGAGAGGATCTTCTTGATCTCTGGGTCCTTGTCGTTTTGGATGCTGAATTTGCGGGTGTAGTCCATCTCCATATCGGTACACCTCCCCGTGTATCATTCTGTTCCCCATTGTAGCGGAAAAAGGACGCGCTGTAAAGGGGATGACTTAAAATTTATGATTCTTTAAGATTTCGACCGGACGCGGAAGGGGCTCACCGCAAAACAGCACCCAGCTCCTGCTCCAGCAGCTCCAAAACTGCCTTCACGTCGGCATCAGCCTCCTCGCTGGTGAGGGAGCGGTCGTCGGCACGCAGAGTCAGGTTAAAGGCTACGCTCTTCTTGCCCTCGTCCACGCCCTTGCCCCGGTAGATGTCGAACAGGGCAACCTCCTTGAGCAGGCCCTTGGCTCCCCGGCGGATGCAGTCCTCCAGAGCGCCCACGGTGACCTTCTCACCGCACACCACGGCGATATCCCGGGTGACGGCGGGGAACCTGGGCAGGGGGACGTACTCGGGATCGGGGCCCTTGGCGTTCAGAAGCTCGTCAAAGGAGAGCTCGGCGCAGTAGAGCTCGGCGTCTACGCCGTAGTTCTGGGCAGCCAGGGGGTGGATCTGGCCGAAGATGCCGATGCAGTTGCTGCCGCTCCACACGGTGGCGCAGCGGCCGGGGTGGTAGGAGGCGTCGGAGGGCGCGCCGGTGGGGCCCTCAAGATGGATATCTGTGGCCCGGATGTCCTTGAGAATGGCCTCGACGGCCCCTTTCATGGCGTAGAAGTCCATGTCCCCGCCGTAGGCGCCCAGGGTGAGCACCTTGGACTCGTTGGCCAGGCCGTCCTCCCCGCCGGGCAGATAGACCCGGGCCAGCTCATAGAGCCTGGCGGACTTGTTGCGGTAGTTGTAGTTGCGGGTCAGGATATCCAGCATGGAGGGCAGGGTGGTGGTGCGCATGATGGAGGTGTCCTCCCCCAGAGGATTGAGGATCTGGAAGCTCTTGCGGGCGGAGTAGTCGCGGGGCCAGCGGATCTTGTCGTAGCAGGCGGGGGAGATGAAGGAGTAGGTGATGATCTCGTCATACCCGAAGGCGCGGCAGAGCGCGCCCAGCCGGTTTTCCAGCTTCTGCTCGGCGGAGTAGCCGCCCAGGGTGGTCTGGCCCCGCATGAGGGTGACGGGGATGTTGTTGTACCCGTAGAACCGGGCCACCTCCTCGGCCAGATCGGCGATGCCCTCCACGTCGGCGCGCCAGGAGGGGATGACCACGTCGGCGGGGCCGTCGGGGAAGTCGTGCTGCTCGGTGCGGATCTCCACCCGCTCCAGGTATTTGTACTGCTCCGCGGCGGGGATGTCGGTGCCCAGCAGGGCGTTCACCCGCTCCGGATCCATGCGGATGGTGCGGGGCTGGGGTACATAGTTGAGGATGTCGATGACGCCGTCCACCACCTCGCCGGCCCCCAGCAGCTCCACCAGCTCGCAGGCCCGCTGGACGGCGGGGAGGGTGTTCATGGGATCCAGGCCCTTTTCGAACTTGGCGCTGGCCTCGGTGCGCATGCCCAGGGCCAAGGCACCCTTGCGGATGCAGGTGCCGTCGAAGCAGGCGGACTCGAACACCACGTCGGCGGTGTCGGAGACGATCTCGCTGTTCTCGCCGCCCATGATGCCCGCAAGGCCCACGGCCCGGGTCTCGTCGGCGATGACCAAGTGGTTGGCATTGAGCTTGCGCACCTGGCCGTCCAGGGTGGTCAGCTCCTCGCCCTCCTCCGCCCGGCGGACGATGATCCTGCCGCCCTTCACATAGCGGTAGTCGAAGGCGTGCATGGGCTGGCCGTACTCCAGCATGACGTAGTTGGTGATATCCACGATGTTGTTGATGGGACGCACGCCCATGGAGCGCAGCCGCTCCCGCATCCACTTGGGGGAGGGGGCGATCTTCACGTTGCGTACCATCCGGGCGGTGTACCGGGGCACCAGGTCGGCCGCCGGGGTCTCCACGTCCAGCAGCTCGGTGAGCACGCCGGGGCCGCCGCCCTTCACCACCGGCTCGTGGAGGGTGAGAGGGGCGTCGTAGGTGGCGGCCACCTCCCGGGCCAGGCCGATGACGGACAGGCAGTCGGGCCGGTTGGGGGTGATCTCAAACTCCACTACGTGGTCGTCGGCGTTGATGACGGGCTTGAGATCGTCGCCGGGCTTGCAGTCCTCGCGGAGGATGAAGATGCCGTCGGGGATGCAGTGGGGGAACTCCGCCTGCTGGGCGTGGAGGTCGTCCAGGGTACAGTAACTGCCGGTCTTGGTGTTGTAGGCCGCAAGATCGCCCGCGTGCAGGTTGGGGCAGGCGGTGTCTGGGCAGACCGTGCCGGTTCCGATGTCCGCGCAGGTGTGGAAGGAGCCGTCCGGCTGGGTCTCACACTCCAGCACCTTGGCGCATACCACGGGGCCGTAGATCTTGTCGCCGGGCTGAATGTCGGCGGAGATGGAGGGCTTGTCCTTGTCCAGGGGCTTGTAGTCCCCCAGAATGGCGGCGGGGGTGATGGCGGCATAGGGGAAGTCCCGCTCGTCCAGGCCCAGCTCGGCCAGACCGCACAGCATGCCGTCGGACAGCACGCCGCGCAGCTTGCCCTTCTCGATCTTCTTGCCGCCGGGCAGGGTGGACTTGTGCAGGGCTACGGGAACCAGATCGCCCACATGGACGTTCCAGGCGCCGGTGACGATCTGCACCGGCTGCTCCCGGCCGGCGTCCACCTGGCAGATCCACATGTGGTCGGAATCGGGGTGACGCTCCATAGACAGCACCTTGCCCACCACCACGTTGGAGATCTCCTCTCCCAGATCGTGGGTCAGCTCCACCTTGGAGCCGGAAAGGGTCATGGCCTCGGCGAACTCCTTGTCGGAGGCGTCCACATGGACGAATTCCTCCAGCCATTTGCGAGATAAGTTCATATATGAAAACTCCCTTGTTATTCTTGTTTTACCTCGGACGGATTCCGGGTGTAGGGGCGGATATTATCCGCCCGCCAGGCTCAAATTTGGAAACGGGCGGGCGGCTGATAGCCGCCCCTACGGTTCTGAGACTGCGCCTCAGAACTGCTCCAGGAACCGGACGTCGTTTTCAAAAATCAGCCGCAGATCGGCGATCTTGAAGCGCCGCATGGCGGTGCGCTCCAGGCCGATGCCGAAGGCCCAGCCGGAGTAGACGCTGGGGTCGATGCCCGCCATCTCCAGCACCCGGGGGTGGATCATGCCCGCGCCCAGCAGCTCGATCCAGCCCTCACCCTTGCAGGTGGGGCAGCCCACGCCGCCGCACTTGTGGCACTGCACGTCCATCTCGCAGGACGGCTCGGTGAAGGGGAAGTGGTGGGGGCGGAAGCGGGTCTTGGTGCCCTTGCCGTAGAGCTGCTCCACCACGGTGTTGAGGGTGCCCTTCAGATCGGCCATGGTGACGCCCTTGTCGATGACCATGCCCTCCACCTGGTGGAACATGGGGGAGTGGGTGGCGTCCACCTCGTCCTTGCGGTAGACCCGGCCGGGGGCGATGATGCGGATGGGCAGGGGCATGGAGTCCATAGCCCGCACCTGCATGGGGGAGGTCTGGCTGCGGAGCATCACCCGGCTGTCCTCGTCAAAATAGAAGGTGTCCGACCAGTCGCGGCTGGGGTGCCCCTCGCCGGCGTTGAGCCGGTCGAAGTTCAGCTCGGCCAGCTCCACCTCGGGGCCGTCCAGTACGGTGAAGCCCATGCCGATGAAGATGTCCTTGAGTTCGTCCAGGGCGATATACATGGGGTGCCGGTGGCCCATCGTCACGGGCTTGCCGGGGACGGTGACATCCAGCGCCTCGGCCTCCAGTCGGGCCTCCAGCGCCTTGGCCTCCAGCTCCCTGCCCTTGGCCTCCAGCTCGGCCTCCAGAGCGGCGCGCACCTCGTTGGCCAGCTGACCCATGGCGGGCCGCTCCTCGGCGGAGAGCTTGCCCATCTGCTTGAGTACGGCAGTGAGCTCGCCCTTCTTGCCCAGATACTTGACCCGCAGGGCGTCCAGTTCTGCGGAAGATCCGGCCTGCGCAAACGCGGCCAGAGCCTCCGAGCGGATGGTTGCTAACTGTTCTTTCATATGGAAAACTCCTTCTTGATGAATGGTAGTGGATACGATTAGGCTTCCGCATGGTAGGCGAAGGGCAGCAGATCCTTTGCCGGAACCTTTTGTGCAACCCCGTTCACGGGGAGGATTACTTCACACTCCGGCGCGTAGTCCGCCAGGAGCTGCCGGCAGTTGCCGCACGGGGGCAGCAGTTCCGAGCCGTCTTTGCCGCGGACGGCGGCGATTGCTTCCAAAACCCGCTCGCCATTGGTGATGGCGGAGCCGATGGCCACCTGCTCTGCGCATGCGCCGTGAATGGAGTACACATTCACGCCGGTATAAACTGCGCCGCTGCCGCACCGCACGGCCGCGCCTACGGTGTGATGGAAGTTTTCGCCGTCATAGTTCCGGCGAATCGCCGCACCGGCGGCCTCGATCAAGGCGCGGTCTCGCTCTTCCAACGACTTCATTATCCAGCTCCTCTTTCCGGTTTGGGCAATAAAAAAGCCCTTCCTCCCAACTAATTGGGACGAAAGGCAAACCTTCCGCGGTACCACCCGCAATTCCCGCGCCGGCGGCGCAGGCACTTTGGCCCCGGTAACGTGGGGCAAAACCGTCCCTGTCTCCAGGGCCGCTCCAGGACGAACCGAACAGGCCAGCCCCACATCCGCTTTCAGCCGGTGACGGACGCTCTCTGCCGGGCCGGGGGCTGCTCTTTTTCCCTTCATCGCATGTGCCCTTATTTATATCACAAAATCGAGAAAAGCGCAAGAAGGAAATTGACGAGTCCTGCCGCACGGCATATAATGAGACCGACTTAGAGAGAAATGGGAGCGTGGAACACATGAGAATCGCAACGGCGGAGCAGATGCGAACATTGGACCGGAGGGCCATAGAGGAGCGGGGCGTCCCCTCGCTGGAGCTGATGGAGCGGGCGGCAAATGCGCTGGCGGAGGCCGCCATCGACACGGCGGCCAACGCGCCGGGGCGGGCGGTTTGTTTCTGCGGGCCGGGCAACAATGGCGGCGACGGCGTGGCCTGCGCCCGCCTGCTGCTGGAGGCGGGCTTCGAGGTGCGCTGCATCCTGGTGGGGCAGCGGGAGAAGCTGACCTGCGACACCAGGGCCATGGAGGCCCGGCTGGCGGCGGCCGGCGGGGTACTGGAGCCCTTTACCCCGGACGACCCGGACTTCGCGGCCTGGTGCCTGAAGGCGGACGTGATGGTGGACGCCATCTTCGGTATCGGCCTGAACACCGAGGTGCGGGGGGACGCCCTCACCGCCGTTCACATGATGAACACCTGTGACATCCCGGTGGTGTCCGCCGACATCCCCAGCGGGGTAGAGGCCGACACCGGCAGGGTGCTGGGGGAGGCGGTGCGCGCGGCGCGGACGGTCACCTTCACGCTTCCCAAGGCGGGGCATTATGTGGGCAAAGGCGGCCTGTGCACCGGCGTGCTGACCGTGGCGGACATCGGCATACCCCGGGACTTGGTGGACGGGGAGGACTATCCGGTACAGACGGTGGAGGGGGCGGATGTCCGTCTGCCCGTCCGGCCCCGGGACGCCCACAAGGGGGACTTTGGAAAGGTCTATCTCCTGGGCGGCAGCGTGGGCTATACCGGCGCGCCGGTGTTCGCGGCTCAGGCAGCGGTGCGCTCCGGCGCGGGCCTGGTGACGGTGGGAGTGCCGGCCCCGGTGTGGCCCATCGCGGCGGCCAAGCTGGATGAGGCCATGCCCCACCCCCTGCCTGCGGGCAAGGAGGGGCAGCTCTCCCTGGAGGCGGGGGAAGCCGCAATGACCCGGCTGGCCGGCTGCGGCGTCTGCCTGATCGGCCCCGGCCTGGGCCGCGGAAACGGCGTGGCCGCAGTGGTGCGCCACCTGCTCGGGGAAATCCACCTGCCCGTGGTGCTGGACGCCGACGGCATAAATGCGCTGGAGGGACATATAGATGTCTTGGACAGCCGCCGGGGACTGCACACGGTGCTCACTCCCCACGACGGGGAGTTTGTCCGGCTGGGGGGCGAGCTGTCGTCGGGCGACCGCCTTGGGGCGGCGCGCGCCTTTGCCGTGGAGCACGCCTGCTGCCTGGTGCTCAAGGGACACCGCACCATCACCGCCTTCCCCGACGGCTCGGCCTACATCAACACCAACGGCAATCCGGGCATGGCCAAGGGGGGGAGCGGCGACGTGCTGGCAGGGCTGATCCTCTCTCTGCTGGGCCAGGGCCTGCCTGCCCGGCAGGCGGTGCCCATGGCGGTGTGGCTCCACGGAGAGGCGGGGGAGGTCTGTGCCCGCGCCATTGGAGAGTATGGAATGACCCCAACCGACGTGATTGCCGCCCTGCCGGCCGTCATTGAGGAACACGTGAGCTAGGAGGGAGCGCTGTGCGCCATCGGACCGGGATGTGCGTACTAATGATGATACTCGGCTTGTCCCTGTCCGCCTGCGGCGGAGCAGAGGGCGGAAACCGCGCTGAGCAACTGGCCCTGGACATACGGGGAGAGTATCTGGAGATGGGGGGCTGTACCGCCTCCCTGGAGCTGACGGCCGACTACGGCCAGCGGGTGTATACCTATGGAATCGGCCTGAACTATGCCAGGGAGGGGGAGACCACCCTGACCATCACTGCGCCGGAGAATATCGCCGGGGTCACCGCCCGTATTCTGGAGGGGGAGACCGCTCTGGAGTACGACGGCATGCGGGTGGAGACTGGGCCGCTGGATGACAGCGGCATGAGTCCGGTGGACGCGGTTCCGGTGCTGATGGACTATGTGCAGGAGGGCTTCATCGCCGAATGTGGTATGGAGGACCAAGGGGAGAGCGAGGTGCTGCGCGTGGTCTGCCGGGAGCCGGAGTCCGCCGCGGGCGAGGGGCGGGAGTGCTCCCTCTGGTTTGACACGTCCACCCACGCCCTTCTGCGGGGGGAGCTGTCTCAGGACGGCTTTACCGTGATCCAGTGTGTCTTTACGGAGTTTCAGTTCACAGTTGGAGAGAACACATAGCAAACGGCCAGGCGGGGCAGCGCCCCGCCTGGCCGTTTGCCTCATGATTTCTCGCTGTCGTGCTCCTGGGGGCCGCCGTGGATCTCGGTGATCTCGGCACCGCCCTCGCCGGGCGCGGCTTCCTCCGCCTGGGCAGCGGCCTCACGGGCCTGCCGCTCCAGCTCGTCCAGCTCCGCCAGCCGGCGGCGCAGGGCCTCGCGCTCCTGAGCGTCCATGGCGGAGATGCGCTGCTCCAACTGCTCCTCCCGGCGGCGCTGGGCGTCCTCCTGGAGCTTCTGCTGGAGCTCCTCGCCATACCGTTTGCCCTGTTCCACATAGATTTCGCCCTTTTCCGCCAGTACCTTTCCGGCCTTGACCACCTGTTCGGCGGCCAGCGCGGCCAGTCCCACACCAGCGAAGGCCACATTTGTCAATGCTTTGCCAAAGTCTTCCCACATAATTCGGAATCCTCCTTATTTGAATTGGAAGGCGGGCCGGTCCCGGCCCTGGTTTCTGCCCTTAGTATAGACCAAAATTCCCTGTTTGTCTTTTGATTTCTATGAACAGTACATTAAAAATGGATGAAAACGCCGGGCGGACGGGGCTTGTGCCGCGGCCCGGCCCGTAGTATAATGGAGCGGATGATCCCATATCAGAGAGGCGAAAGCATGAAGCAACAGGAGAGACGAACCTGGGCGGAGATCTCCCTGCCCAATTTGGAGCACAACTACCGCGCACTCCGGGCGCTGCTGCCCGAGGGGTGCCGATTTCTGGGCGTGGTGAAGGCCGACGCCTACGGCCACGGGGCGGTCCCCGTGGCCCGGAAGCTGGAGGAGCTGGGGGCGGAGTACCTGGCGGTGGCCTGCCTGGCGGAGGCCAGGGAGCTGCGGGAGGCCGGGGTGCTCACCCCGATCCTGCTCTTGGGCTACACGCCAACCGACTGCGCGGAGGAGCTGCTGCGCTATGGGTTGACCCAGACGGTCTACGATCTGGAGAGTGCCAGGGCCTTTTCCGCCGCCGCCCAGGCGGCGGGGAGGCGGCTGCGCATCCACGTGAAGGCGGACACCGGTATGTCCCGTCTGGGCTGGCTGTGTGATGAGGGACACCGGACGGAGGCGGCCGACGCCATTGCCGCGGTGTGCGCCCTGCCCGGCCTGGAGGCGGAGGGCATCTATACCCACTTCGCCAATGCCGACGGGGACGAGGCGTACACCATGGGCCAGTTCACCCGCTTTCTGGAGCTGCTGTCCGAGCTGGAGGGGCGGGGAATCACGTTCCCAATCCGCCATTGCGCTGCCAGCGCCGCTGTGTTAAAGTATCCCTGTACTCATCTGGATATGGTGCGCCCTGGGGTGGCCCTGTACGGCCACTATCCCGACCCCTCCTGCGAGGGGTTGGACGGCGTTGGCCTGCGGCCGGTAATGGCGCTTAAGACCCGGGTGGCCTCGGTCAAGGCCGTCCCCGCCGGGACGCCGGTAAGCTATGGCTGTACCCATGTGCTGGAGCGGGACGCCGAGCTGGCCGCCCTGACCGTCGGCTATGCCGACGGCCTGCCCCGGCTGTGCTCCGACCGGCTGGAGGTACTCATCCGCGGACAGCGGGCGCCTATTGTGGGCCGTGTCTGCATGGACATGTGCATGGCGGATGCCACCGGGCTGGGGGCTGCCCCCGGCGACGAGGTGGAGCTCTTCGGCGAACACCTGCCGGTGGAGGACGCCGCTGCTCTGGTGGGCACCATCCAATACGAATTGCTCTGCGCCGTGTCCCCCCGGGTGCCCCGGGAGTACTTGAATTGAGCGTCCGCTCACACGGCGGCCCTGCCGGGCATACAATGGTTCGGGGAGGGATGCCGGCGCAGCGGCGGAGAGAGACGGGGACTTCCTGTTTTTTGAAACCCTGTGTATAAATTCCGCCGCCCCGTGGGAGAATCATAGTGACCGCGTTACATAAGCCCTGTGCTTGGTGACGCTGGTGACTATATTCCGGCGGAGTGTGAGCTTTTGTGGACAACAGCGTAAAACGAGGAGACATCTTTTATGCCGATCTGAGCCCGGTGGTGGGCAGTGAGCAGGGGGGCGTGCGTCCGGTGCTGATCGTACAGAACGACACCGGCAACCGCCACAGTCCCACCGTGATCGCCGCCGCCATCACCTCTCAGACCGGAAAGGCCCGTCTGCCCACCCACATTGAGCTCTCAGCCAACACCTACGGACTGCCCAAGGAGTCGGTGGTGCTGCTGGAACAGATCCGGACGCTGGACAAAAGGCGGCTGAGAGAGCATATGGGCCGGCTGGACGAAGCGCAGATGCAGCGGGTGGACAACGCCATCGCGGTCAGCTTCGGCCTGCATACGGACACCATGGTTTAAAAATGGAAGCACGGGACCGCCCCGGCGGGCGGCCCCGCTTCCCAAACGGAGGACGTACATATGAAGAAAACACATTGGCCCGCCCGTCTGGCAGCCGGGTGCCTGGTGACCCTGACCCTGGTGGGCGTTGCCTTTGCCGCAGGCCAGCAGGGGAGCCAGAGCGACCCGCTGGTGACGCTGAGCTATCTGACTCAGAAAGCCACCCCATCCATTCTGTCCCAGGTGGACAGCAAGCTCACGGCCCGGGAGGCGGAGCTGAAGAAGCAGCTCTCCGCCGTGGTCGAAGGCTATGTCAAGGAGGTGGAGGACAAGCTGGCAGCCTCAGGCGGGGGAGGCTCCGTCCAGCCATCCGGCGGCGCATCCTATCAGGTAGTCAACCTCTCCGCCGGGCAAACCATCACCGGCGGTGCGGCGTGTGAATTCCTCCTGCGCAGCGGCACGGCTACCTGCGTTTCGGACACCTCCCCCGGCCTGGTGGACATGACCGCCGGAACGACGCTGGCCGGCGGCGGGGCCCTGACGGCCAACCATCTGTATCTGGCCACCATTGAGGGCCGGGGCGTCAAGGCTTCCACCGCCGTGACCCTCCTGGTCCGGGGGACCTACAGCATTCAATAAACAGAAGAGTGGGCGGCACAGAATTGTGCCGCCCGCTGAAATGGTCAATAGCTCCTCCTGCTTGAAGGCTTCGGAGGGAGGAATAGTGTGAAAGGGAACCGTCAGGGTTCCCTTTCGCGTGGGATCAAACGACTTTTTGACCTTTTTAGAAGGTTCAAAAAGTCCGGCAGCCAGTCGAAAAGACTTTTTGACTGGCTGCTCGGGCGGCACAGAATTGTGCCGCCCGTTCTTTTGTTATTATGCCTCCCCAATGGCCCGGAGGGCGGTAATGAGCGGCGGTTCCTCCGCCGGGGAGACCAGATCGGGGGTGGTTCTCATTTCCTCATTGCTGCTGCCGTCAGGGTTTAGCCCAAATGGGACGGTATATTGAATCAGGATACCGATGTTCGGGAGCTGAAGGTAGACCGGATCCATAGCGCCAATCCCGTCGCCGCCGGTTGTGCGGCCTACCAGGGTGGCAAAGCCGGTCTGTTGGCAGAACAGGACGAAGGATTCGGAGGCGGAGTAGACCGATTCATCTACCAGCACCCAGATGCGTCCGCGGAAGGGACTCGGCTTTGCCGCCGGTTCCACGGTATGGGAGACGGTAAGCACATCGGTGGCCAGGGCACGGTCCGCGGCATCCAGCCCGGGCAGCTCCGGCAGAGTGGAGAGGGGGCGGAAGGCTGAGGGGGAGAAGGCCTCGTCCAGATAAGGGTTGTTGTTGGCGCTCCGCCGCACCAGGGCCAAGTGCCGGCTGGACAGGGGGTGGTCAATGTGGGGGGCCACCAGAAGCTGCTCCCAGTAGAGCTCACTGCCGCCGCTGTTGTCGGTCAGATCCAGAATCAGGTCGGTACAACCGGCGCACTGGAGGTAGAACGCCTCCAGTGCCGCGGCATCGGAAGTATAGTCGGCGGGGAAGCGGTCGATTTTAAGGTATCCCGCTGTCCCGCCCGGAAGGAGAAGCGTGGTCAGGTTGGGTGTATCACCGTCGGAGCCGGGAATGGAGGACTCCGCGTCCGTCCCATTGGCGGCCTGCTCCAGGGCCAGGAGCTTCCGATACCTGGTCTGAGTGTCCTTGCTGTCCAGCACTTCCGCCCAGTGCGTTTTTCCCTCCCGGCGGTACTGGCCGGCGGCAGGGAGGTAATCGGAGAAATAGGCCTCCGGCTCGATTATGCTCAGATGTCCGTTGGTGCCCAGAAGGTAGAGGGCGCTGTAAATGGCGCTGTAAAAGTCCGCGTCGCTGTCGCTTTCCGCCACCATCTCCCGGTAGGTGGTGTAGATGCGCTCCACCTCAACGCCCTCGCGCTCCAGAATACCCCAGCAGGGATAGCTGTCCCGCAGGGTAGACCAGAGGTACTCGTAATCCTCCATCCGCTGTTCAGCGGTCAGGCCCAGCAGGTGGGCCGCAGGGTCAGGGGAGGCGGAGGGCCGGGAGGCCGGCACGGACCGGCAGCCGGAGAGCCCGGCGCAGAGCAGCAGGGCGGCACAGCCGGACAAGATGCGTGTGTTCCGGTGGGACAAGGGGAAAACTTCCTTTCTAAAGGAGAATATGGGCCAGCAGGCCGAGCAGCAGAAGATGGGCGGGGTAAAAGAGGTAGAACAGCCACTTGCCCCAGGGCCGGTTGGTGCCGCGGGTACCGTCATAATACCGGAGGAGGAGCAGGGGGAGGAACATGCCCAGGTTTTCCACACCCAGCAGGTAGTCCGCCGGGCTGGACAGGCCTCCCAGGTAGAGCAGGTCATAGGCCGGACTGGTGAGCAGGCTGACGGTATTGACGGCAAACAGGACGACCAGTGTGTAGCCGAAGGCCTGATTGCGGAAGTCGCCGTAATAGAAGTCCAGCACGACGATGATGCTGAAGCCCCAGATGCCCCAGTCGCCGGGGATGCTCAGGCAGGCCAGCAGGAGGAGCAGGACGGCCCGGAGGGGTGCGGGCCAGGGGCGGCGGCGCACCCAGACGGCCAGTACCCCCAGGGAGATGGTGTAGATGACATTCAGCCGCAGGGGATTCATCTGCTCCGGCTGACCCATGGCGCAGAAATAGAGGAAGGGGAAGTAACTGACGCCGGCAAAGACCGCCAGCCTGGCCAGATAGCGCCGGATGCTCCTGGTGTGGTGAAAGCCCTCGACAGCCATATAGAACATGATGGGGCCGGTGAGCTTGCCGGCGGCGTCCATGACGGTCCACAGGGGCGTCCCATAGGGGACAAAGGTGAAGGCGACGTGGTCGACCACCATAGCGGCAATGGCGATGAGCTTGAGGGAGAGGGCGGACAGCCTCACGGGGTCTCGCCCCCCTCCGGGCCATAGGCGAAGTAGTCGTCGAGCCGGGTGCCCTCCAGCGCCATCCACTGGGTGGACAGGGACTGGTCCAGCCGTTTCAGCTCCCGCTTCAGGGCACGGGTCATGGCCTCCTCCTTCGACAGCTCGTCCTCCGTCTTGCCGTCCAGAAAGGCCTGCACCGCGTCCCGGTAGCGGGTCAGAATCCGGTCCCGCTCCCCCACGGTGAGCATGCTCTCGTCCGGCATTTGGTAACGGATGGTGTAGGAGGCGGAGGCCTCATAGACCACGTAGGAGTCGCCGAATACGTCCTCGGACCGGGTATAGGCGGCAGCGTCTGTATAGGCCGGGGTAATCTGTGTGCAGTAGCCGCCGTAGTGCCGGGCGGAGCAGGCCCCCATGGCGGCGGCCAGGGTACCGAGGACAAATTCGGCCTCGGGTCCGTCCTCCTCATAGGAGCAGAGCAGGCGGCGAATGCGTTCCTCCCGGGCGTGGAAGGCGGCCTCATTGGTCCAATCCGCCAGAGCGCGGTCGAACGCTGCGACGGACTGGGCCTCATATCCCTCGGTGCGCAGGGCCAGGGCCTCGTCCAGATCCGCCTGGGTATAGGGTTCGGGGGAGAGGGGCCAGGGTGTGTAATTCAGCGCAGCGGCGGGGGCCAGGGAGCGGACCAGCCAGAAGGTGAGCAGGCCGGCGCCGGCCAGCAGGGATACCACGGCGCAGAGGGTAATGACCAGCCGGTTCCTCATGCCATGCCCTCCATGACCAGATCGTGGGTGACAAGCGTACCCGAGCCGTCATAGGCCGCCTCGGACCAGCAGCCCTCCACGGCGCCGCCGGTATACGCGATCTGCCCCGTAGCGGCGGCCGCGCCCAGCCGGTCCAGCTCGGCCTGCAGGGTCTGCTTGAGCTTGCCCTCGTCGCGCAGCGATTCTGTGGAGAGGCCGTCCAGGCAGTCCTGCATACCCTTGAGAATGGACTGGAGGAAGGCGTCGCGTTCGGCAACGGTCAGCCCATCCTGGTCCAGAATCCGGTAGGTGAAGGAGTAGCCTGCCTCGGTCCAACCCACCTCCACCGTGTCGCCGTATACGTTGGCGGTCTCGGTGCGGGTGAGCTGGCCGGAGAAGGAGGGGTCCTCTGCCCGGCCCGAATACACCTCATTCAGCCGGGCGTTGTACTCGTTGAGGGAGGGCTGGACGGTGTTGACCAGGAAGGGGGCCAGGGGGTCGGTTTCGGGGAGGTCCATCAGCACCCGCTCAAAGGCCTCGGACAGCGCCTCGCTCTCATTCAGCGCAGCGTAGAGCGTGCGGTTGGATTCGGCAATGGACAGGGACTCGTATCCCTCGGTTTTCAGCGCGGCAACCTGTTCATACTGCCCCTTCGTGTAATAGTGGCCGGTCTGCGGGTTGGGTTTGAGCTCCCCGGAGGAGTCCCAGACGCCCTCCTGGTAGGCCGTCACCACTCCATTGTCCCGGATGGTCAGGCCGGAGGCGGAGGCGATCGGCCTTTCCCGGGGGGCGTTGGTGGCGAGCACGGCGGTGAGGGCCACCACCAGCACCAGGGCTACGGCCAGCGCCGCGGCGGAGGTTTTGCGGGAGCGCATGATGGCGCCGATGCGCTCCTCCAGGGCGTTTTTGTTGAAAGCGGAGCACAGGGGGAGGAAGCGGGACCGCCTGGCCTCCAGCTCCAGCAGGGTGCGGGCATAGGGGGCGCGGGCCTCCGCGCCGTAGAGGCGCACCACGGCCGCGTCGCAGGAGAGCTCCAGATCCCGGTTGGCTAGGACCAGCATCACCCACACCAGGGGATTGAACCAGTGCAGGCAGGCGGCGGCCGCCGGCAGGAGCTTGGAGAGGGCGTCAAACCGGCGTATGTGGGCCATCTCGTGGGTGAGCACGAAGGCCAGCCGGGACACGTCGCTCCGGTCCAGCGTTTTGGGCAGGAGGATGACGGGGCGGAGCAGACCGTAAGTGAGGGGGCTGTCCACCCGGTCGGAGCAGCGCACCCGTACCCTCCGGCGGATGGGATGGCCGTCCAGCCAGGCGGTGACAAAGGGGTCCTCCACCGGCAGAGAGGCATTCCACTCCCTGCGGCCCCGCAGGTGGGGGAGCAGGAAGCACAGGGCACAGGCCAGAGCGCCCGCGGCCCAGAGCAGGGCCATCCAGGGGATGACCGCCTCCTGCGCTGCGGCCCCCGCCGCATCTGTGCCTCCGGCGGTGACGATGCCCGCCCGGCGGAAGCCCTCGCCCAGATGTCCGGCGGCGGAGTAGAGGCTGGTGGGGGAGGGAATGGAGAAGGGGAGAAGCAGGCGGGCCAGGGCCACGGCCCAGAGCAGAAGAAAGGCCTGCCGGGGCAGCCGGTTCATGGCCAGCGCCCGTACCACAACCACGGCGAGGATGAACACGCCGCCGGTGAGACTCAGTTCCAGCAGAGACAGCATGACAATCACTCCAATTCTTCAATGCGCCGCTTGAGGCGGGCCAGTTCCTCCGGGGAGAGCCTGCGGCTGCCCAGCAGATTGGCCACCAGCAGGTCGGCGGAGCCGCCGTACATCCGGTCGATCAGGGCGTCCGTCTCCTGTTCCCGCACCTCCTCCCGGCTGACCAGGGGGTGGCAGACAAAGCCGGGCTCACTGCGGGAGACCGCCTTTTTGTCAATGCACTTTTTGATCACGGTATAGGTGGTAGTTTTGCTCCAGCCCACCAGCTCCTTTAGGCGGTCGGCTAGCTCCTTGGCGCTGAGATCGCCGTGGTCCCAGAGGACCTCCATGACCTTGCGCTCCGAGTCAAATAGCTTAAGTTCCATCGGTAAGCTCCTTTCTATGCTGTTCTATCGCAATAGAATGGTGTTGTCAAGGGTCGGGAACAAAAAACAGACGAACCGCAGTTTGCGGTTCGTCTGTCGTTCAGGCGGGAACTAGTTCGACGCGCTTATCGGCCAGTCCCTCCAGGAAGGCTTGGTCATGCTCCACGAGAAGCATGGCGGGACGGCAGGCCCGCAGGAGCTCCTCAAGCTGCATCCGGGAGAAGACATCAATATAGTTCAGCGGCTCGTCCCACACATACAGGTGGGCGCTTTGGCACAGGCTGCGGGCAAGAAGCACCTTCTTTTTTTGCCCGGCGCTATAATCGGACAGATCCTTTTCAAACTGTACCCGCGCGAAGTCCAGCTTGCGGAGAATGGTCTTGAACTGTGTCTCGTCCAGTTCATAGCGCCGCGCGAATTGGCTCAGGCTGCCCCGCAGGAAGGAGGCGTCCTGGGGCACGTAGGAGACGACCAGACCCGAGGCAAGGGAGAAAAGTCCCGTGTGGGGGATCTCCTCACCCAGCGCCAGCCGGAGCAGGCTGGACTTTCCAGAGCCGTTCCGCCCCACCAGAGCCACCCGTTCCCCCCGCTCCACGGTGAAGGAGACAGGACGGCACACGGGCCCCGCCCCGTAGTCGGGTGCCAACTCCCTGGCCTCCAGCAGACAGCGCTTGGGGTGCTCCAGGGGGCGGAGCTTCAGCGCCTCGGCCAGTTCGATGTTCTTCAGAAGCCCGGCCTTGGCCTCCGCCGCCTCCGTCCGGCGGGCCTCCACGGCCTTGGAGCGCCTCATCATCTTTTGCGCCTTGTGGCCGAGATAGCCGCGGTCGGGGCGAAGTCCGGAGTTGCGGCAGCCCTTTTTGGCGGCCTCCACCCGGTCGGACCAGGAAGCAGTGCGGCGTGCGGCATCCTCCAGCCGTCCGATCTCCCGCTTCAGCCGGGCATTCTCTGCCCGCTCCCAGTCGTCCCGGGCCTGCTTGTCCCGCCACCAGGCCGAGAAGCTGCCCTGCCGCACCTCGATGTCCCGCTTGTTGATGACCATGATGTGGTCCACACAGCCGTCCAGAAATGCCCGGTCATGGGAGACCAGCAGGAAGCCGCTTTTGCGGGAGAGATAGCGGCTCACCACCCGGCGGCCCTCCAGATCCAGATGGTTGGTGGGCTCGTCCAGCAGAAGGAAGGCCCCCTCACGGAGAAAGAGGGCGGCCAGGAGCACCTTGACCTGCTCGCCGCCGGAGAGGGAGGAGTAGGGGCGGAACAGGACCCCGGCATCCACCTCCAGCGTGTCCAGCTCCTTGTATATACGCCAGAGTTCCAGTCCGGGCTCCTGCTCCTCCAGAATGGTCAGGGTGTCCCGCTCCGGCGCGGACACCGGGGAGGGGAAGCAATCAAGGGGTACCGGCACGGAAATCGCGCCGTCGTATTCGTATTGCCTCTGGAGCAGCCGCAGCAGGGTGGTCTTGCCCCGGCCGTTGCGCCCCACCAGACCCAGCCGCCAGCGGGTATCCAGTTGCAGGCTCAGGTGCTCAAAGACGTTGTTGTAGCTGCCGGGATAAGCAAAGGTCAGATCCCGGATGTCGATCAGAGCCATGATAGATCACCTCAAATACAAAAGATGGGCGCAGAAGGATTCGCCTTCCGCGCCCATGTCCCGAAAAATGGGTACCATAAGGGGAAGTGCACAGCATAACCCTTCTGCCGGAGCACAACAAAGAGACGGCCCGCGGGCCGCCGGTCGGACTCCAAACAAAGAAAGGGTTATTTGCGCATCTTCCCAGCTCCAATCGTTTTCAAGTCGCACACAGTATAGCAGGCGTCCGCGCTCCTGTCAACCGTTTTACAGCGCATTTCACCCCCTGCTCCGCATAGAATAGAAGGAAAGGGCGGAGAAGGGGGGCGCTTGTGTGGAGCGGTTTTCACTGGCCGGCGGACAGGGCTGGCTGACCGTCGAGGAGAGCGGCGGCCGGGCGCGGTGCGCGGCAGAGCTGCCCGAGGACGGAAAGGGGCTCTATAAAGGTTACCTCTGCGGGACGGGAGGCCGGGCCCTGCTGGGCACCTTCCTGCCGGAGGACGGCCGGCTGAAGCTGAGGCGCACCCTCTCTCTGGACGAGCTGCGGCGGCAGGGGGCCTGGCCGCCAACAGGCGCCCGGGCGGAGCTGGCCTTTTCCGCGGGCTCGCCCGGCGGTCCGCATCCCCCGGAGGGCTGGCACTGGGAGGAGGCGCCGGCCCGGCGAATGGGGGAACCCCTGCTGGCCCGGGCGGCTGGCGGGGGGCGGGCGCTGTACCGGCCGGAACCGGAGGGGTTTTCCCTGGCGTTTCCCTATGCGGAGACGCGGGCGTTTCCGCTGACGCCTCTGTTTTGCTTTGCCCGCGTGGAACGGATGAATGGGGAATTTTATGCGGTGTTTCCCTTTTGGTCCGGCGGCTGTCCCCGGCTGCCGCATAAGCCGGCGCAGGCGGGGCAAACTATTGGGGCAAACCAAACAAAGGAGGAGACGCGCCATGGCGAACCTAACCACCAAGGAGCTGACCGCCCTGTCCGACCAGCTCAATTTTGAAAAGACCCTCTATTGCAAGTATCAGGAGGCAGCTCAGGAGTGCACCGAGGAAGATCTGAAGCCCTGCTTTCAGCAGTATGCCGATCAGCACCGGCAGAACTATGATTGTCTGCTTGGCTACCTGAAATAAAAAGGAGGGAATGACCATGAACGACCAGGAGCGGATCACCGACCTGATTCTGACCGAAAAGAAGATGAGCGCCAACTATGATACCTTCGCCTCGGAGTGTGTCAACGTGCAGCTTCGAGACGAATTTCTCAAGCTGCTCAACCAGGGCCACCAGACCCAGACCAAGCTCTTCCAGACCGCGCAGCAGAAGGGCTGGTATCAGGTGGAGCAGGCCCCGGCCAGCCAGATCGGCACTGCCTATACCCGTTTCAGCAACCAGCGCCCCCAGTAAAGCCAATCCACGGAGCCAGGCCGTTTACCGGCCTGGCTCTTTTTAAAGTTGAAACTGGTTGAAAAATGTGGTAAACTGGCGCTACTTGACCAAAGGAGGAGTAGCATTGCAGAGCAAGAAAAAGACCATCCTGGCGGTGGCCGCCCTGGTGGTGATCGCTGCCGTCCTGCTGCTGGTATGGCGAGCCGTCACGCCCAAGGGGGAGGCAGGGGAAAAGACCATCACCGTTCAGGTTTTGCATAAGGGCGGGGAGGAACGGGTGTTCACCCTGGAGACCGGGGAGGCCTATCTGGGCGCGGTCCTGACGGCTGAGGGCGTGGTGGAGGACAACCAGGGCCCCTACGGCCTCTATATGCTGACCGTGGACGGCGAGACCGTGGACGAGGGGGCACAGGAGTGGTGGAAGCTGACCAAGGGCGGAGAAATGGTCAACAGCAGCGCCGACAGCACCCCCATTGCCGACGGAGACCACTTTGAATTGACCTTTACTGTGGGCTATGACGGCCTCGGGTAAGCACAGGCCCATGGGGGCGCGGGAGCTGGTGCTCCTGGCCCTGTTGGGCGCGCTGCTGCTGGTGACCAAGCTGGCCCTGGCCTGGCTGCCCAATATCGAGCCGGTTTCTCTGCTTGTCCTGGTCTATACTGCGGTACTGGGCTGGAAAGCCCTGGCCCCCGTCTATGTCTATGTGATGATGGAGATTCTCATCTGGGGGCTTGGCTTTTGGAACCTCTGCTATACCTATGTGTGGCTGGTGCTGGTGGTGCTGGCTATGCTGTTCCGGAAGATGGAGTCTCCCCTTGGCTGGGCAGTGCTCTCCGGGGCCTTCGGGCTCAGCTTCGGGGCGCTGTGCGCCCTAGTGTACTGGGTCACCGGAGGATGGGCCTTCGCCCTGTCCTGGTGGGTAAGCGGCATCCCCTTCGATCTGCTCCACTGCGCCGGAAACTTCGCCATGGCGCTGGTGCTGTTCCGGCCTTGCAGACAGGTGCTGACCCGTCTGATGCGCACGTAAACGAGGAGCGCCGTCCAATAGGGCGGCGCTCCTTGTTTATTGCCTGCACCCCTCATACCGCTCTTGGGCGAAGGGCCAGTTGACCCGCTCAAACCAGTGGTCCACATATTCGGCCCGGCGGTTCTGGTAGTCCAGATAGTAGGCATGCTCCCACACGTCCAGACAGAGCACCGGCCACAGTCCCATGGACAGGGGGCAGTCCTGGTTGGGCAGCTTCATAACGGACAGCTTTCCCGAGGTCTCGCTCACCAGCCAGGCGTAGCCGGAGCCGAACTGGCCCAGAGCGGCGGCCTTCATCTGTTCCTTCCAACCCTCAAAGGAGCCGAAGTCCCGCTCCATGGCCATGGCCAGCCCGCCGGAGGGGTGGGAGCTGTGACAGGCGCACATGCCGTCGAAGTAGAGCAGATGGTTGTATACCCCGCCGCCATTGTTGCGGATAGCGGTGCGTTTGGGGTCGGGCAGCCGGTCCAGATTTTTGAGCAGCTCATCCAGCGGCTTGGACTGGCACTCGGGACAGTCGGCCAGGGCGGTGTTCAGGTTGTCCACATAGGTCTGAAAGTGCTTGTCATGGTGAAAGTGGAGCGTGTCGCCGCTGATGTTGGGAGAGAGAGCCTCGTAGGCATAGGGCAGCGGGGGAAGTTGGTAGGGATAGTGCATATCCATGGCTGGTCGTCCTTTCCTTGTTGTTTTCTGTGGGGATTTGCGTTATACTATCCTATTATTCGAGAGATAAATGAGGAACATACCTATGACCGATTATTTCCATCTGAATGCCGCGCCCGACACCGTACGGGCCATCAGCAGCCTGGGGCTGGCCCACCTGGGGGACGGCGTGTTTGAGCTGATGGTGCGCTCCTGGCTGTGCCTCCACGGCAAGGCCACCTCCAAGGGCCTCCACCGGGCCACCGTCCGCTATGTGGCCGCCCCGGCCCAGGCCCGGGCGGTGGAGCGGATTCTCCCCCTGCTCACCGGGGAGGAGGGGGACGTGTTCCGCCGGGGCCGCAATACCAGCCCCCACAGCGTGCCCCAGAACGCCAGCCGGGCGGATTACCAGGCCGCCACCGGGCTGGAGGCCCTGTTCGGCTGGCTGTGGCTTCAGGGCCGCACAGAGCGGCTCAACCAACTGTTTGCTGTGATCATGGAGGAAGAGGAATGCCGTTAGACGCACTGTGCCTCACGGCGGTGGCCGCGGAGCTCCGTGCCGCCGTGGCCGGAGGCAAGATTGACAAGCTCTACCAGCCCACCCGGGACGAGGTGGTGCTTTATGTACGGGGGCAGGGGGAGAACGTGCGCCTGCTCCTCTCCGCCAACCCCGGCCATCCCCGGGCCAACCTGACCACCCTCAACCGGGAGAACCCGGAGCAGCCCCCCATGTTCTGCATGCTCCTGCGCAAACACCTCCAGGGGGCGCGGATTCTGGAGCTGAACCAGCCGCCACTGGAGCGGATTCTGGAATTCCGGCTGGAGACCCTGGACGAGCTGGGCGACCGGGTGGAGCGCCGTCTGGTGCTGGAGGCCATGGGCCGCAGCGCCAACCTCCTGCTGCTGGACGGGGAGGGGCGTATCATCGACTGCATCCGCCGGGTGGACGGCGACCTTGGCCGGGGTCAGCGGCAGCTTCTGCCCGGCCTGTTTTACCGCCAACCGCCGGAACCTGACAAGCTGAATCCCTTTACGATAGAGCCGGAGGAGCTGCGCCTGGTGCTGGAGAACCCCCTGGGTAAGGAGTGGGACAAGCTGCTGCTGGACAGCTTCACCGGCCTGTCGCCTCTGGTGACGCGGGAGCTGGCCTTCCGCGCCGGCGGCGACCGGGAGCGGCTGGCGGCGGAGCTGGAGAAACTCAAAAATAATGTAAACGAAAATGGCCTTACACCTTACCTGCTGGTGCGGGAGGGCAAGCCGGTGGATTTCACCGTTCTGCCCATCCTCCAGTATGGCCCGGAGACAGAGAGCCGCACCCAGGAGAGCTTTTCCCAAATGCTGGACGAGTTTTACGAGCGCCGGGAGGCAGCCGACCGGGTACACCAGCGGGGGCAGGATCTGGTCAAGGCGGTGACCAGCGCCCGGGACCGCACGGCCCGCAAGCTGGCCAACCAGACCCGGGAGCTGGAGGCCACCAGGGATCGGGAGCGCCTGCGGGAGCTGGGGGACATTCTCACCTCCAACCTCCACGCCATGGAGCGGGGGATGGAAGTATTGCGGGTGGTGGACTTCTACGACCCGGAGGGCCGGGAGGTGGAGATCCGGCTGGACCCCCTTCTGGCGCCCCAGCAGAACGCGGCGAAGTACTATAAGGACTACAACAAGGCCAAGACGGCGGAGCAGATGCTCACCATCCAACTGGAAAAGGGCGCGCGGGAGCTGGAGTATCTGAACAGCGTCCTGGAAAACCTCTCCCTGGCGGAGGGGGAGCGGGATCTCCAGGAGATCCGCCAGGAGCTGGTGGAGACCGGCTACCTCCGCCGGGGCAAGACGGCGGCGAAGCGGCAGAAAAGGGTGAGCGGAAAGCCCATGGAGTTCCGCTCCTCTGCCGGACTGCGCATCTCGGTGGGCAAAAACAACAGCCAGAACGATCAGCTCACCACCAAGCTGGCCTACAAGAGCGACATTTGGCTCCACACTCAGAAGATCCACGGCTCCCACGTGATCCTCTGGCTGGAGGGGGGCGAGGCCGACGCCCAAAGCCTCACCGAGGCGGCCATTCTGGCGGCCACCTTCTCCCAGGCGGGAGAGGGAAGCCGGGTGCCGGTGGACTATACGCCGGTAAAGTACGTCAAGAAGCCGGCCGGCGCCCGGCCGGGCATGGTGGTCTATACGACCTACCAGACCGCCGTAGTGGACCCGGACCCGGAGCTGGCCAAACGACTGAGGGTGAAATAGAATGGATATCTGCAACATTCTGGTGGTCGAGGATGACCCCGATATCAACAAGCTGCTCTGCCGCATCCTGGAGGGGGCGGGCTATGCCTGCCGCCCGGCCTTTTCGGGCAGCGAGGCCGCCCTGTGGGCCGGACAATACGAGTACGATCTGGTGCTGCTGGATCTGATGCTCCCTGGCCTGACAGGGGAGGAATTCATCGCCCAGATGCGCCAAAAGAAGACCATGCCCATCATCGTCCTCTCCGCCAAGGCGGGCCTGGAGGACCGGGTCAACGTGCTCCGGCTGGGGGCGGACGACTTCATCCCCAAGCCCTTTGACAACGCGGAGGTGCTGGCCCGGGTGGAAGCCCAGCTCAGGCGCTACAAGCAGTTCTCCGGCGGGGGCGGGAGCGCCGTGCTCACCCATGGAGACCTGACCCTGGACCGGGAGAGCGTCACCGTCACAGCCGCGGGTAAGCCCGTCACCGTCACCGCACGGGAATTTGATATTCTGACCCTGCTGATGGAGCACCCCAAGAAGGTGTTTACCCGGGAGCAGCTCTACGAGCAGGTGTGGGGCGGGGAGTACATGGGGGACGACAATACGGTGAACGTTCACATCTCTAACCTGCGCGCTAAGCTGGCCAAGGCCAGCCCCGCCGAGTATATCAAGACGGTGTGGGGCATCGGCTTTAAAATGAGCGATCTGTGATGCGGCCCCACGGTCGCTCCGGTTAAGAAATTCTTCACCTTTGCTTAAAGGCAGATTATGGCCTTTCCATTATACTGGCATCAAGATCTATGAGAAAGGCGGATGCCAAATGGCAAATGAGATATTGGTGACCCGCGGGCTGACCAAGCGCTATGGCAATCATCTGGCGGTGGACCATGTGGAGCTGTCCATCCAGAAGGGGCAGATTTATGGGCTGGTGGGCCGCAACGGCGCGGGCAAGACCACGATCATTCGGATGGTGACGGCCCAGACGGTACCGACGGAGGGGGAGGTTTCCCTGTTTGGCGCCTCCGGGGAACGGGAGCTGTCCAAAATGCGGGCCCGCACCGGGGCCATGGTGGAGACGCCCAGCTTCTATCCCTACCTGACCGCCCGGCAGAACCTGGAGTACTACCGCATCCAGCGGGGCATTCCCGGCCGGCGGGTGGTGGACGAGGTGCTGGAGGAGGTGGATCTGGCGGGCACGGGGAAGAAGACCTTCAAGAACTTCTCCCTGGGCATGAAGCAGCGGCTGGGGCTGGCCCTGGCGCTGATGAACCGGCCGGACCTCCTGCTGCTGGACGAGCCGATCAATGGCCTGGACCCGGAGGGCATCGTGGAGTTCCGCAATCTGCTACTCAGGCTCAACCAGGAGCGGCAGACCACCATTCTGATCTCCAGCCACATCCTGTCGGAGTTGGCCAATCTGGCCACCTGCTACGGCTTTCTGGACAACGGCATGATGCTGGAGCAGATTTCCGCCCGGGCGCTGGAGGAAAAGTGCCGCGCCTGTATTGAGGCCAGGGTGGACGACGCCTCCCGTGCGGCCCTGGTGCTGGAACAGAGCCTGGGCATCCGCGACTATGAGGTGTTGCCAGGCCACCTGCTGCGCATCTACAGCAGTCTGGACGCGCCCCACCGGGTCGCCCAGGCCCTGGTGGAAGGGGGCGTGGCGCTCCAAAGCATCGAGAGCCGGGGTGCCAATCTGGAGGACTACTTCCTTTCCATGATCGGGGGTGTCCGCCATGCGTAACTATCTGGCCGCCGAGTGCTACAAGACCTTCCGCAGAAAATATTTCTATATCATCCTGGCCGTCTGCCTGGGCCTGGAGGCGGTGCTGCTGTGGGGTTACTGGACGACCTGGAAGTGGGGCAATTCCAACGTGGACTTCTATTCCACGGCCATCATGGTGCCTTTCATGCTGAGCATTGGCCTGTACGCCACGATTGTGACCGGAGATATCGTATTCTCCGAGCAATATAAAAACAATACATTAAAAAATGAGGTGTCCTACGGCCTGTCCCGCGGGCGTATCTACCTGGGCAAGCTGCTCGTGTCTACGGGCATCGCGGTGCTTGCCGCAGTGGTCATGATGGGCTTCTATCTGGGGCTGTGTTGGGTGCTGTTCCCCCATACGGAGCTGGACGGCATGGCCTGGCAGCTCATCGGCTACTGCCTGGCGGGGGCGTTTCCCTTGTGGCTGGCCGCCCAGGCTATGGTGAATACCTGCTATTTCCTGGTGCGGGGCACGAATATAGCCGCGTTCACGGCCGCAGGACTGCTGGCGGTATTGCCCGCCATTCTACAGGCGTTTGGAATCCTGTTCCACCCGGCATTTGAGGTGCTGCGGCAGTTTATGCCTGGGGTCATGCTGGAGAATTTGAAAAACATGGCCTTTCAGTGGAACTACGTGGGCCTGTGCTGGGCCGCCGGGCTGGCGTGGCTGGCGGCGGCCACGGCAGTGGGCCTGCTGGCCTTCCGCCGGAAAGAGATCCAGTAGGGAGGGGAGCGCATGAAGCACTACCTAACCGCGGAATGGGGCAGGGCGGTGGCCCGCCCTTATTTCCGGGCGTTCCTGCTGGTCCTGCTGGCCCTGGCCGCCGGGCTGCCCCTCCTGTGGCGGTTCGGCCTCGGCGACATGTTTCAGGGCAGCTTCGGAGATAGCCTGTCCCTGCTGACCCCCTTTTTCACGGTGGGCCTCTATCTGGCGGTGGTCGTGGCGGACGAGGTCTTTTCCGATCAATATAAGAATGATACCCTGAAGAATGAAGTCTCGTTCGGCCTGCCCCGCAGGCGCATCTACCTGGGCAAGCTGGTCACCGCCGCAGGGATTGGTCTTCTGCTGGCTTTCCTGACCATGCTGGTCTATGCCGTGCTCTGCCGGGTACTGCTCCCTGGAGCGGTGGGAGACTGGGTTCAGATCCAGACCTTCCTCTTCCGCCTGCTGGGTGCCCTGCCCCTCTGGATGGGGGCCCTCTCCCTGACGGTGGCCGCCATGTTCAATCTCGCCCATACCATCCCCATGATGGTGGTGGTGCTGGCGTGCCTGGGCGGCCTGAGTTCTGTCCTGCGCATGGTAATGCGCACCGGGGTGGACTGGCTGGCCCGCGGAGCGGAGATGCTCTATCACCTGCTGCTCACCGCGCCCATGGACGTGATGGAGGTCCCTCTCTGGAGCCCGGCCTGGCTGGGCTGGACCTGGGGCGTAGGACTGCTGTGGACCCTGGGGGCCGCAGCGGCAGGGCTGGCGTTATTTGCCCGCCGGGACATCCGATAAATGGGGAAGGTGGGAGTCCATGCTCAACTATATTAAGGCGGAGCTGTGGAAGGTCCTCCACCGGCGCGGCGTCTATGTCCTGCTGGCCCTGTTGCTTCTGTGTACGGCCCTGTTTTTCATGCTCTACAGCTACGGCGGCTTTTCAAGCCTGGCGAAGGGGATCTCGGTCACCATGGTGGTGGGCATGCTGGCCGCGCCCCTGCTGGTGCAACTTGTGGATGGCGGCACGGCGGATACCTTGAAAAATGAGCTCTCCTTCGGCCTGCGGCGGGGGACGGTCTATTGGGGAAAGCTGTGCGCCGCCCTGCTGTTGGGGCTGGCCTTCTGCATGGTGCTGGTGGGAGGGAGCCTGGCCGGAGGGTGGCTGTTCCTGCCCCGGGGGGAGCCGGAGGAGGCCCTGGAGGGGCTGGCTCTGGTGGGATTCTGCCTGGCCGGGGCCCTGCCTATCTGGTGCGGCATGTTTGCCCTGTGCCATATGTTGGCCCTGGCGGTGCGCAGTCCGGCCGCCTGGACCGCCGGGTATTACCTGATGTTTTTCATGGGACAGCCGGTGCTGGTGTTTCTGGCGATTCTGTTGTTCGGCGTGTACGAGGCGTCTGCGCCGTTCACCCTGTTCACTGCGGTTGTGCTGCCCTATTCGCTGCTGATGCCCGCACTGCTGGATGGCTGGCTCACCGCCCAGTACCAGCTCTGGTGCTGGGCCATCGGCCTGGGATGGATGGCGGCCAGCACGGGGCTGGGGCTGTTTCTGTTTGGCCGGAGAGACGTTCGCTAGGGAGGAGGTTTCCGCGTGCTGATCGTGTGTATACTGCTGGCCCTGCTCTGTGCGGGGCTGGCTTTTTGGGTGTGGGCCCAGCGGCGCTCCCTGCGGGAGGCCGCGTACCGGCTCCGGGCGCTGGAGGATACGGGGAGTACCGCCCGCGTACGGCTGGCCGTACCCAACAGCGCGGCGGAGGAGCTGCTGGACGAGGTGAACCGCCTGCTGGAGCTGCGCCAGGCGGACAGGGCCGCTTACCAGGCGAGGGAGCGCGCCCTGCGCCAGCAGATCGCCAATGTCTCCCACGACCTCCGCACCCCCCTGACCTCCATCCTGGGCTATCTCCAGCTTCTGGAGGACCCCGGACTGACGGAGGGGGAGCGGCGGGAATACCTGGCGGTGATTGCGGGGCGGGCCAGGGCGCTCCAGAGCCTGATTACCAGCTTTTATGATCTCTCACGGCTGGAGGGGGGAGAGTACCTGCTCCAGCGGGAGAAGGTGGACCTCTACACCTCTCTGTCCGGCCTGTTGGCAGCCTTTTACAACGATTTCACCGACAGGGGCTTCGACATGGAGGTGGAGTTGGCCGAGGGGCTGCCCCAGGTGTGGGCGGACGCCGGGGCGGTGCTGCGGATTTTCACCAATCTGATCCGCAACGCTCTGGAGCATGGAGAGGGGCGCATGGAAATTCGTCTGTACCAGGAGGGCGGGCAGGTGGTCAGCCGGTTTTCCAACGAAACCCACGCCCTGACTGCGGAGGACGTGCCCCACGTGTTCGACCGCTTCTTTACCTCCGACAAGATGCGCACCGGCCGGAACACCGGCTTGGGCCTGGCCATTGTCAAAGCGCTGGCCGGGCAGATGGACTGCCGGGCGGAGGCCGCTCTGGAGGGGGATATGTTTGCCATCACCCTCCGCTGGCCGGTTGAGCGGAGGTAACAAGGCTGAACGCTGCCGTATAAATTATGCGGCGGCGTTTATTCTGTCTTGACAAAGTAAAAGAAAACTGATATCGTTATCGCGTTAAGACTGAGGAACCGGAAAGCCTTGCGGCAGTAAGGAATTTCTAAACCGGCCAGTCTTATTTTGATGTATGGCGTCACTTTCCATTTAGTAAGTTAGATCAGACCGTAGAGAAGAAGAGGTTGAAGTCACATGGTAAAAATCGTACATAAAAAAGTACTCAACCCCAGCGTTACCCTGCTGGAGGTGGAGGCGCCTCTGATCGCGAAGAAGGCGAAGGCGGGGCAGTTCATCATCCTGCGCCTGGACGAGCAGGGCGAGCGCATTCCGCTGACCATCGCGGACTATGACCGCGAGAAGGGGACGGTCACTATTATTTTCCAGAAGGTGGGGCTGACCACCGAGCTGCTGGCCGAGCTGAACGAAGGCGACTCCATCCGGGACTTTGTCGGTCCGCTGGGGCTGCCCACAGAGCTGCCCGAGGGGGCAAAGCGTATCTGCGTGGTGGGCGGAGGCGTGGGCTGCGCCATCGCCTATCCCCAGGCCAAGACCTGCCATGCTGAGGGGCTGGAGGTGGACGTGATCGCCGGTTTCCGCTCTAAGGACATTGTGATTCTGGAGGACGAGTTCAAGTCCGCCTGCGACCACCTCTACATCATGACCGATGACGGCAGTTACGGCGAGCAGGGCTTTGTCACCGTGAAGCTCAAGGAGCTGATCGATGACGGCATCCACTATGACGCCGTCATCGCCATCGGCCCTATCCCCATGATGAAGTTTGTCTCCAAGACCACCGAGCCCTATGGCATCAAGACCATCGTCAGCCTGAATCCCATCATGATCGACGGTACCGGCATGTGCGGCGGCTGCCGCGTCACCGTGGGCGGCAAGATGAAGTTCGCCTGCGTGGACGGCCCCGACTTTGATGGCCATGAGGTGGACTTTGACGAGCTGATGAACCGCAACTCCGTCTACCGCGCCCAGGAGGCCGAAGAGAAGGAGCGCCACGCCTGCCGCATGGACCAGTTGGCCCATGAGCTGATGGATCACTGAGGAAGGGAGCCGAATACCATGCCGAATATGAGTTTGAAGAAGGTTCCCATGCCGGAACAGGAGCCCAATGTCCGCAACCACAACTTCCAGGAGGTCTCCCTGGGCTACACCAAGGAGATGGCTATGGAAGAGGCGGCCCGCTGCCTCAACTGCAAGCACAAGCCCTGCGTGGGCGGCTGCCCGGTCAACATCCGCATCCCCGAGTTTATCGCCAAAGTGGCCGAGGGCGACTTCCAGGCCGCTTATGATATTATCTCCGACACCAACGCCCTGCCCAGCGTCAGCGGCCGTGTCTGCCCTCAGGAGAGCCAGTGTGAGGCCCGGTGCGTCCGGGCCATCAAGGGCGAGCCGGTGGCCATCGGCCGGCTGGAGCGCTTTGTGGCCGATTGGTACCGGGAGAACGTCAACGCCATGCCCCAGAAGCCCCAGACCAATGGCATCAAGGTGGCGGTGGTGGGCTCCGGCCCCGCCAGCCTGACCTGCGCCAGCGATCTGGCCAAGCACGGCTACGAGGTTACCATCTTCGAGGCCTTCCACACCGCCGGCGGCGTGCTGGTGTACGGCATCCCCGAGTTCCGCCTGCCCAAGGCCATCGTGCAGAACGAGGTGGACAAGCTCACCGCCCTGGGCGTGGATCTGGAGACCGATATGGTCATCGGCAAGACCTTCGACATTGACGAAATGTTTGAGGAGGGCTATGAGGCCGTGTTCATCGGTTCCGGCGCGGGCCTGCCCATGTTTATGGGCATCGAGGGCGAGACCCTGGCGGGGGTGTACTCCGCCAACGAGTACCTGACCCGCATCAACCTGATGAAGGCCTACCGGGAGGGGTACGACACCCCCCTGAAGATCTCCGGCTCCGCCGCCATCATCGGCGGCGGCAACGTGGCCATGGACGCCGCCCGCTGCGCCAAGCGCATGGGGGCCGAGCACGTCTACGTGCTCTACCGCCGGGATGAGGAGGAGATGCCCGCCCGGAAGGAGGAGGTCCACCACGCCAAGGAGGAGGGCATCGAGTTCATGCTCCTCACCAACCCGGTGAAGGTGCTGGACGACGGCACAGGCCGGGTGGGCGGCCTGGAGTGCGTGAAGATGCGCCTCACGGCCCCCGACGAGAGCGGACGCCGCGCCCCCAAGGTGGTGGAGGGCTCCAACTTCACCCTGGAGGTGGACACCGTGGTCATGAGCCTGGGTACCAGCCCCAACCCCCTGATCCGCTCCACCACCCCCGGCCTGGAGACCAACCGGAAGGGCTGCCTCCAGGTGGACGAGGAGACCATGGCCACCAGCCGCCCCGGCGTCTATGCCGGCGGCGACGCCGTCACCGGCGCGGCCACCGTCATCCTGGCCATGGGCGCCGGCAAGAAGGCCGCCGAGTCCATGCACCAGTACCTTCAGGAGAAGCACAGCAAGTAAACACAGACAGGCTGAAGAGGGCCGCCCCGATGGGGTGGCCCTCTTGATACTGGAGCGGCGCGGGCAGATGCCCGCGCCGCATGCTTATGGATTTTTTACTTGGTGCCGAAGATACGGTCACCGGCGTCGCCCAGGCCGGGGACGATGTAGCCATGGTCGTTGAGCTTCTCGTCCAGAGCGGCACAGTAGATATCCACATCAGGGTGGTCGTGGTGGACCCGCTGAATGCCCTCGGGAGCGGCGATGATGTTCATAAGCTTGATATTTTTGACCTCATAATTTTTGATAAACTGGATGGCCGCAGAGGCAGAGCCGCCGGTTGCCAGCATGGGGTCCAGAATGATGACCTCCCGCTCGGCGATGTCGTTGGGCATCTTGCAGTAGTACTCCACCGGCTCCAGGGTGTCGGGGTCCCGGTACAGGCCGATATGGCCCACCTTGGCGGAGGGAATAAGGGTCAGGATGCCGTCCACCATACCCAGGCCAGCCCGCAGAACGGGGACAATGGCCAGCTTTTTGCCTGCGATGGTTTTGAATTTGGCGGTGGTGATGGGAGTTTTGATCTCCACCTCCTCCAGGGGCAGGTCGCGGGTGGCCTCATAGCACATCAGCGTGGCGATCTCTGAGACCACCTCACGGAAGTCCTTAACTCCGGTGTTCTCATCCCGCAGGATGGACAGCTTGTGCTGCAGCAGAGGGTGGTCCAAAATGTGTACTTTTTCCATGTCCATGGCACGATTCCCCTTTGTGTTCTTCTTTTTCCAGCCGCTCCCGTTCCGCTTGGGAGAGCCGGTGGTAATTGGGCGTCAGTCCGGCCGCGTCGGTCAGCCTGCCCGCTCTGGTCAGCTCCAGTGCACACCGGGCAACCCCCCAGGCACTCTGATGCCGCAGGTGGGGAGGCGCCAGCCGGATGTCCAACCCCAGTTCCTTGAGGGTAGTATAGCATAAAAGTGCGCCGTCTCCAACCAGAAATTGTGGATTCCCGCTCTTTTTTAGCTCGTCGGCCAGGGCGTCCAGGCCCACGGCCCGGTCGGGGCACAGGCGCTCCAAGCGGCCGCCTGCCGCACGGAAGCGGGCGTTGTAGACCTGGTTCCGGCGGGCATCCATGACTGCACAGATCTCCCCGTCCAGGTGGGCCAGACACCAGGCCATGGACTCCAGGGTAGAGCAGGCCGCGCAGGGCTTGTTCCCCGGCCAGGCCAGCCCCTTGGCGGCGGCGACGCCGATGCGCAGGCCGGTGAAGGAGCCGGGCCCGGCCGCCACGGCGATGAGCTCCACCGCGTCCAAGGCGGTTCCGCAGTTGTCCAGCAGGGATACGGCCATGGGCATGAGGGTGCGGGAGTGGGTCAGGCCATTGTTCTGGAAGGACTGGGCAATCAGAGCCTCATCCTCACACAGCGCCACCGAGCAGGCGGTGGCGGAGGACTCCAGGGCCAGTATTTTCATGCGTCCGTCCCTCCCGTGATAGTAATAATGCGCTCTCCTTCACCGGCTCCCCGCCGTATATCCACCCGGAGCACGCCGTCCTCCAGCGCGTCGCTGACAATCTCGCTCCACTCCACGGCGCACACGCCGCCCCGGGCCAGATAGTCTTCCCACCCGATGTCGAACAGCTCATCGGAGGAGCCCAGCCGGTACATGTCAAAGTGGAACAAGGGCAGACGGCCCCCCTCATATTCGTTGACAATGGTAAAGGTGGGGCTGGTGACCCGGTCGGGAACGCCCAATCCCCGGGCCAGTCCCCGTGTGAAAGCGGTCTTTCCCGCCCCGAGATCTCCGGTAAAGGCGACCACCGTCCCCGCCGTCAGCCGGGCGGCCAGCGCCTCGCCCAGCGCCTCGGTCTCTGCCGGGGAGTTGGATATATATTCCATATAACACCTCGAATGTGAAAATTCGCTTAAATATTATACCACACCCGTTTACCAAACGCAAAAAAGATGGTAAACTAAATTGATTTTAAGCACGGTTTTGGAAGGGAGGGATGTGGTTGAACTGGCTGACCGATTCGATCCGCGAATTTATACACCGGGGCGACCGGCTGTTGCTGACGCTCTGCCTGCTGGCCAGCGGCTTCGGCATGGTGCTGATTTACAGCGCCACCCGTTATATGAACCACTCGGCGGGGTTGCGCTGCATGCTGATCCAGGCGGTGGGTATCGTTCTGGGGGTGTTCGTCTATATCGCCATGTCCTCGGTTGATATTGAGCTGTTTACGGAAAAATCCTGGAAATGGCTCTTTCTGTTTGGACTGTTTATCAATTTGCTGCTCCTGACCCCACTGGGGATCGGCGCGGATGAGACAGGCAACAACAGTTGGCTGAGCATTCCCGGCTTTCCGGTCAATCTGCAGCCGGCGGAGCTGGCCAAGCTGACCTTCGTACTGCTGCTGGCCTGGCAGATGAACCGGCAGCGGGAGCGGGGACTCAGCCGCCCCTCCTCCGTATTCCAGTTGGCGGGCCACACCCTGGTCATGATCGGGTTGATTGTGGCGACCTCCGGCGATTTCGGTATGGCGCTGACCTATGCCTTTATCTTTGTCATCATGGCTTGGGCGGGCGGGGTGAAAAAGCGGTGGTTCCTGCTGGCCATTGTGGTTTGTGTCATAGGGGCCGTGCTCATTTGGCCCCACATCAGCGACAAGTACTTCGCCCGGCGTATCACCGTGGTCATTGATCATATTATGGGCAATACGGAGACCATCAGCGAACAGACTCAGGGACAGGGCTTTCAGCAGACCCGCAGCATCCTGGCTATCGGCAGCGGGGGGTTGTTCGGCATGGGGTATCTCAAGGGGATTCAGACCCAGAGCCTCTCTGAGTCTGCCCTGCCCGCCCGGCACACCGACGAGATCTTTGCGGTCTGCGGAGAGGAGTTCGGCCTGATCGGGTGTATTGTTCTGCTGCTCCTGCTGGGAGCGATTATTGCCCGCTGCATTTGGGTGGCGCGGCGGGCCTGCTCGCCTCAAAGCGCTTTCATCGCCATGGGGTACGCAGGGATGCTGTTGGCCCAGGTTGGAGTCAACGTGGGAATGTGTCTCTATGTGTTCCCCGTTGTGGGGCTGACCCTGCCGTTCATCAGCTATGGCGGCACCTCCATCGTCACCATGTTTGCGGCCATGGGCATTATCTCCAGTATCAAAATGCGCTCCCTTCCGAGCTGGCTGCGGGATCGGAGCCGTATTTGAACCAGTGGACGGGGGCTGTCCGATTTGGATGGCCTCAGCCGTATATTCTCCTTGATTTGGCAAAGACTACGGATGATTTCCAAACAAGGAGGTAATTGTCTTGAAACACCGCGTCCTTCTGCGCCGCGCTCTGCCGCTGGCAGTGCTGGCGGCGGTCCTGTACTCCGCTGGCTGGCCTGCATCTGCCTTTTTCTTCCAAAAGGATGAGGCGGTCCCAACCGTGGCGGCCATGACCAAAAATGGCCCGGCGGCGGAACCCATCTCCTTTTCCGAGGAGGACTTCGTTGTGGAAGGCTCCGGCAAGCTAGACAGCATTGTGATCGCCACTCTGCCGGATGCCGCGGTCGGCTGTCTCACCCTGGGCGCTCAGGGCATCCAGGTGGGCGACGTGATTGCTATGGAGGCGGTGGACGGACTGCGCTTCACCCCTCTGGCCGCACCGGCCGGCCTGGAGGCTCAGTTCCAGTTCACCCCGGTCTTTTCCGACGGGCGGAGCGGCGATGCCGTCACCGTTGAACTCTACCTGCTGGCCGAGGCAAACGGCGCGCCGGTGGCGGAAAATCTGGAGTTCACCACCTACAAAAATGTGGCGGTGACTGCCCAGTTTTCCGCCGTAGACCCCGAGGGGGATCTGCTCACGTATCATATCCTCAACAAGCCCGCCCGCGGGGCGGTGACCATGCCGGAGGACGGCAGCAGCGAATTTGTCTACACCCCCTATGAAAACAAGACCGGCAAGGACTCCTTCACCTATGTGGCGGTGGATGCGGTGGGCAACTCCTCCGACCCCGCTACCGTTAAGATCAAGATTGAAAAGCCGAATACCAAGGTCACCTACGCCGACATGGACGGCGACCCGGCCCATAAGGCTGCCATCCGACTGGCAGAGGAGGGGATCTTCGTGGGCGAGTGCATGGGTGGGGCCTATTTCTTCCAGCCCGACACCGCTGTGACCCGCGGGGAATTTGTGGCTATGGCCATGAACGCCGCCGGTATGGAAGCCCTGGAGGACGTAGAGCGCACCGGCTTTGCCGACGATGTGTCGATTCCCACCTGGGCCAAGCCCTATGTCTCCTCCGCGCTAAAGGCGGGACTGGTGCAGGGCAGCCGCTCCAGCGATGGGCAGGTAGTGTTCCAGGCGGAGGAGCCCATCACCGCGGCAGAGGCGGCGGTGCTCCTGGACCGGGCCCTTCAGGTGACTGACGTGTCCGCCGATACGCTGGCGGAGGAGGGGATTCCCACCTGGGCGGCCCAGTCTGCCGCCAATCTTGCCACCTGCGGCGTACTGTCGCTGGACGGAGGCCTGAGTGCCCCACTTACCAGGGGCGAGGCGGCCGAGCTGCTGTGCGGCGCGCTGGAGTTGCAGGACAGCCGGGATGGCGGCTGGTTCTGAACTCTGAACAGAGAGAATGGGCCGGTTCCGTAGGGAACCGGCCCATTGCCTATGTGCGGCGCACCAGAAGCGAGAGACCCAGGGCGGCCGAGGCGCCGCCCAGCAGGACGAAAAAGCCCCAGAGAAAATTCCAGCAGGGGGAGGTCACATCAAACATCCAGGCCAGCAGGGAGTGCCAAAAGGACAGGCCGGCGGCAATGGCAAGGAGATCGAACAGGACATAGCTGCCGCCGAAGAGGTAGATCCACCGCCACCAGGGATTGCGGCCCCAATTCCGAAAGAAGGTGGCGACGCCCGCCAGGCACAGCACGGCCAGAAGGCCCATCAGGCCGAAGTAGAGGGGACCCTTTTGTGTCAGAACCCCCAGCCAGAAGGCGGCGTAGCTCTCCCGGTCCGCCAGCCCCCAGACACGGTGCAGATGAAACGCCCCAAAGAAGAGGAAAAACAGCGGCTCATACCACGCGATTTTCACAGCGCACCCCCCAATCTCCGCTCTACTCTACCACAGAGGAGGTGCTTTTGCAAGAATTGGACGGGGAAGGTTCGAAAGAAGGTTGAGAATAGGCCGGAACCGTGCTATAATATACCACTAGTGCGTATCATATTGTATCAAACTCTCGAACGAGGTGTGCTATGAAAATTGTTGTGCTGGCAGGGGGACTGTCTCCGGAGCGGAATGTGTCCCTCTCCACTGGAACCATGGTGACCGAGGCGCTGCGGGCGCTGGGCCACCGGGCGGGCCTGATCGACTTATATTTCGGCCTGGAGACGGGCGGGGCGGACGAGGCATTTTTTGACGCGCCTGTGTCCGAGGCCTACAAGAAAATCAGCCGCGAGGCTCCGGATCTGGATCAGGTGCGGCGCGGCCGGAAGGGGGACAGCCCCAGCATGTTCGGCCCCGGGGTGCTGGAGCTGTGCCGGATGGCCGACATGGTATTCCTGGCCCTCCACGGCACCTGCGGCGAGGACGGGCGGGTGCAGGCCGCCTTTGATCTGATGGGAATTCCCTACACCGGCGCGGGCTATCTGGGCAGCGCCATCGCCATGGACAAGGATCTGACCAAGCGGATGGTGGCCGACGTGGTGTCCACCCCCGGCTGGAAGACCGTCACCTACACCGCCGCGGACATCGACCGACTGGTAGAGATTGCCCGCTTGCCCCTGGTGGTCAAGCCGGTGGCCAGCGGCTCCTCCATCGGTGTATCCATCGCCCACACGGCGGAGGAGCTGCGCCGGTCCCTCACCGAAGGACTGGCCCTGGGGGGGCGCACGGTGCTGGAGGAGTACATCAGGGGCCGGGAGATCCAGGTGGGCATCCTGGAGGATAAAGCCCTGCCCTCCATTGAGATCATCCCCAAGCAGGGCTTTTACGACTATGCCAACAAGTACCAGCCCGGCGCCGCTCTGGAGGTCTGCCCGGCGGAGATTACTCCGGAGGAGGAGGCGCGTGTGCGGGCCGCGGCCCTGCGGGTGTACGAGACACTGGGGCTGTCGGTGTACTCCCGCGCGGACTTCATCCTCACGGAGGACGGGGAGCCCTGGTTCCTGGAGATCAACACCCTGCCCGGCATGACACCCACCAGCCTGCTGCCCCAGGAGGCCGCGGCGGCGGGCATTGACTACAACGAGCTGTGCCAGCGCATTGTGCACGCCTCTCTGGAGGCCCGAAAACAGGGAAGATAAGGAGCGGAAACGGATTATGGAGCCGATGACCATACGTGAAATCATGGACGCGGTCGGCGGTAAGCTGCTGGGAGAGTTTGGGGATATCAACCGGACGGTGGGACGGGTGGAGACGGACAGCCGCACCATCCACGCCGGGTCCCTCTTTGTGCCCCTGGTAGGGGAGCGATTCGACGGCCACGCCTACATCAACGCCGCCCTGGAGGGGGGCGCTGCGGGCTGCTTTACCCAGCGGGAGCGGGAGAGCTATCTGCCGGGCAAGTTCTATATCAAGGTGGACTCCACCCAGCGGGCCCTGCGGGATCTGGCCAAGTATTACAAGAAAAAGTTCCCCATACCTGTGGTGGCCCTGACGGGCTCGGTGGGTAAGACCACCACCAAGGACATGGTGGCGGCGGTGCTGGGGGAGAAGTACCGGGTGCTCAAAACCGAGGGCAACCTGAACAACGAGATCGGCGTGCCCATGACCCTGCTGCGCCTCAGCGGGGAGCACGAAATTGCCGTGCTGGAGCTGGGCATGAACCACGCCGGGGAGATCGACTACCTCTCCGCCCTGGTGGAGCCCGACGTGGTGCTGATGACCAACATCGGCGACTCCCACATCGAGCACTTCGGCTCCCGGGAAAAGATCCTGGAGGCCAAGAGCGAGATCTTCCACCATGTCAAGTCCGGCGCCTTCGTGGTCATCAATGGGGACGATCCCCTGCTGAACACCCTGCCGGGGAAGCTCCCCTATGCGTTCACCCGCGTGGGCGCCGGAGAGGGGCTGGACTATCGGGCGGAGGGGCTGGTCAGCGACGGCAAGAGCCATATGACCTGTGAAGTGAAAACACCTCACAACTCTTTCCGGGTGGAGATTCCCGCCCTGGGCGACCACATGATCTACCCCACGCTGATGGCGGCGGCGGTGGGGGAGCACTTTGGCCTGACGCAGACGCAGATTGCCGACGGCGTGCTCCACTTTGCCCCCACCAAAATGCGTATGAACCTGCTCCACCGGGACGATGACATCACCATCCTAAACGATACCTACAACGCCAACCCCCAGTCCATGCGGGCGGCGGTGGAGGTGCTCTCCAGTGCCCGGGGAGCGTACAAGGTGGCCGTACTGGGCGACATGTTCGAGCTGGGGCCCCTGGCTCCCGCCCTCCACGCCGGCGTGGGCGACTACCTGGGCAAGGCGGGCATCGACTGCCTGGTGGCGGTGGGCGAGCTGGCAAGGCACATCCATGACGCAGCCCAGGCCGCCGGCGTGCCGGAGTGCTATTACTGCCCCACAAAGGCGGAGGCCAGGCCGGTGCTGGACGGCGTGGTGCGGCCCCATGCCACCATTCTGGTCAAGGCCTCCCGCGGCATGGCGCTGGAGGAGCTGGTGGATTATCTGCTCACCATCACAGGGGAGGCATAAAAGGGCCGCCGGGTGTCCGCCCGGCGGCCAGCAGGGGCCGGTGTTCCCATCGGCCCGTCTTTATCCAAACAGCTTTTGCAGATTCTCCTGAAAGGGCGGGTAGATGACCCCCTTCTCGGTGATGATGCCGGTGACCAGACTGTGGGGGGTCACGTCGAAAGCGGGGTTGCAGACCTCCACCGACTCCGGGGCGGTGCGGGTGCCGTACAGGGTGCGCACCTCGTCCCTGTCCCGCTCCTCGATGGGGATGCCGCTCCCGTCGGCCAGAGACAGGTCGATGGTGGAGCAGGGGAGGGCCACATAAAAAGGAATGCCGTGGTAATGGGCGTTGACCGCCACGGAGTAGGTTCCGATCTTGTTGGCAAAGTCGCCGTTGGCGGCCATGCGGTCACACCCCACTACAGCCAGGTCAATCTTCCCCTTGGCCATCAGGCTGGCGGCCATGTTGTCCGCGATCAGGGTGGCGGGGATGTGGTCGGATACCAGCTCGTAGGCCGTCAGGCGGGCTCCCTGGAGGAGCGGTCGGGTCTCATCACAGTAAACCATATCCACCTTACCAGCTTCATGGGCCGCGCGGATGACACCCAGTGCCGTGCCGTAGCCGCCGGTGGCCAGGGCCCCGGCGTTGCAGTGGGTGAGGATGCGGGCGTGCTCCGGCACCACCGCCGCCCCGTGGGCCCCCATGGCCCGGCACATGGCCACGTCCTCGGCGTGGATGGCCTTGGCCTCGGCGATCAGCGGTTCTGCCGCGCCGCCGCACTCCTTTGCCTTGCGTTCCATGCGCTCCAGGGCCCAGAACAGGTTGACCGCTGTGGGCCGGCTGACGGCCAGTGTCTCCTTGGCCTCGTCCAGCCCCTCACCGGCCAGGGCGGCCAGGCAGTAGGCATAGGCGGCGGCCACACCGATGGCGGGGGCGCCCCGCACCACCATGGTGCGGATGGCATCGGCCACTGGCCGGTAATCGGTATAGGGGAGCCACACTTCGGTCACGGGGAGCTTGGTCTGGTCGAGCAGGTAAAGGGTATTTCCTTCCCATCGGATGGCGTCCATAGGGAAAACCTCCATTCCTTGATTTCGTCTTTCACTATATCACAACGGACAACAGGAGTAAACAAATGATTGATATCTCCGTCTCGAACCTGTCCAAGGAGTTCGAGGTAGGCAAAAAGATACTGGACGGCCTGACCTTTCAGGTAGACCAGGGGGAGCGGGTGGGCCTGCTGGGCAAGAACGGCGCCGGCAAGACTACCCTGTTCAAAATCCTCACTGGGGAGCTGGACTGGGATGAGGGCGAAGTGCATGTGGCCCCCGGCAAAGGGGTGGGCCTCATCTCACAGATCCCGGTTTACCCGCCCGCCTACACCGTGGAGGATGTGCTTCAGACGGCCTTTGACCGGCTTCACGCCATGGAGGCCGAGATGGCCCGCCTCGCCGAGCAGATGGGCGCCGACGCAGACCCCGCCCTGCTCAGGCGGTACGATGCCCTCACCGCCGCTTTTGAGGCGGGGGGCGGCTACGATACCCAGACGGAGCTGAATAAGGTGTGCAATGGCCTGGAGATTTCCCAGGACATGCGGGGGCAACTTTTTTCCTCCCTCTCCGGCGGGGAGAAGACCCGGGTCAACCTGGCCCGCCTGATTCTGGAGGATACCGACATCCTCCTGCTGGACGAGCCCACCAACCACCTGGATCTCCGGGCCACCGAATGGCTGGAGGAGTATCTGGACCGTTACAAGGGCACCGTGCTGGCCATCTCCCATGACCGCTGGTTCCTGGACCGGGTGGTGCGCCGGGTTATCGAGATCCACGATGGCAAGGCGGAGTTTTACGCGGGCAACTACAGCTTTTATGTGGAGGAGAAGGAGCGGCGCTACGAGGAGAAGCTCAAGCAGTACGAGAAGGAGCAGGCCAAGCTTGAGCAGCTCCAGGAGGCGGCGGACAAGCTGCACCTGTGGGCGTTCATGGGCAACGACAAGCTGCACAAGCGGGCCTTTTCCATCGAAAAGCGCATGGAGCGCATCCGCACCACCGACAAGCCCACCAAGGAGCGGCGCCTGGACATAAAATTCGGGGAGAGCGAGTTCCGGGGGGACGAGGTGCTCACCATCAAGGAACTGAAGAAGTCCTTTGAAGGGCGCACTCTCTTTGACCACGTGAACCTGGAGGTCATCGGCGGCGAGCGCATTGCCCTGCTGGGCGACAACGGCACCGGCAAGTCCACCCTGCTGAAGATTTTGCTGGGGGAAGAGGAGCCGGACTCCGGAAAGCTGCGCATGGGACCGACTGTAAAGGTGGGGTACCTGCCCCAGATCATCCGCTTCTCCCACCCGGAGCGCAATCTGGTGGACACCATGATCTACGACCAGGACTGCTCCACACAGACGGCCCGCAATCGGCTGGCGGCCTTCAACTTCCGGGGGGAGGACGTGTTCAAGCCCGTGTCCGCCCTCTCCGGCGGGGAGCAGAGCCGCCTGCGCCTGTGCATGCTCATGGACGAGAAGATCAATCTGCTGATCCTGGACGAGCCCACCAACCACTTGGACGTGGCCAGCCGGGAGTGGATTGAGGAGGCGGTGGAGAGCTACGAGGGCAATCTGCTCTTTGTCTCCCACGACCGCTACTTCATCAACCGCTTTGCCACCCGTATCTGGATGCTGGAGAACGGACAGATCATTGATTTCCGGGGGACCTTTGAGGAGTACCGAGCCGCCCAGGAGCGGAAACGGCTCCAGGCCGCGGTCCTCGTCAAGGCGGAACCGGAGAAGCCGAAAAAGGAAAAGCCCCGCCGTCCCGGCGGTACGAAAGAGCTGGAGAAGCAGGTGGCCGCGGCGGAGCGGGCGGTGGCCAAGGCGGAGGAGCGGCAGTACGAGCTGACCCTCAAGGCCGAGGAGGTGGCCTCCAACTATCTGGAGCTGCAGAAGGTCTATGACGAGCAGAAGGCCCTGGAGGAGGAGATCGCCGCGCTTTACACGAAGTGGGAGACGCTGGCGGCCGAGTTGGAGGAGGCCCGAGGGTGAACCGGAGAAGGAAGAGCTGCTACCGTCCCTATGAGGGGAAGCGGTGGCCCCTGTGGCGGAAGGCCGTGCTGGCCCTGCTGCTGGCGGGGGCGCTGGCTTTCGGCGCCCTATTCGGCGCGGTGATGTATGGTGCCTATGACCACATACAGGGCGAGCCCAGGCTCATGGTCATCCTGGGCTGCCAGGTGAAGCCCTGGGGGCCGTCCATTCTGCTCCAGGACCGGCTGGACAAGGCGCTGGATTACCTGGAGGAGCACCCGGACGTCCAGGTGGTGGTCTCCGGCGGCCAGGGCCCCGACGAACCCGCTACCGAGGCGCAGGCCATGTACGACTACCTGACGGAGCACGGCGTGGAGCCGGAGCGCATCTGGCAGGAGGACCAGTCCCACAACACCTGGCAGAACGTCCGGTATACCCTGGCGCTGCCGGAGGAGAAGGGGGCGGACATGAGTGCCGGCGTGGTGCTGGTGTCCAGCGGCTTCCACCTCACCCGGGCGCGTATGCTGTGGGGGCGCGCCTCCGGCGGAGCGGGAGAGCTGTCCACCCTGGCGGCCCCCTGCACCCATGTGCCGTCCCGGCTGAAGATGTATATTCGGGAACCCTTTGCACTGGTAAAGTCCTTTTTGTTTGACAGGTGATATGACTTGGAAATGATGGAAAAGCTGCGCGCCCTGGATCTCCACTATGCCGATGTGGAGGCCCGCCTGAGCGCGCCGGAGACCTATGAAGACCCCGCGCTGGTGGCCAGGCTCAACAAGGAGCAGCGGGAGCTGGAGCCGGTGGTCATGGCCTACCGGGCCTACCAGCGCCGCCGGCAGGATCTGGAGGATGCCGAGGCCCTGATGGGCGACCCGGATATGAAGGAGCTGGCCCAGGAGGAGTACCAGCAGGCCAGGGAGGAGCTGGCCCGGCTGGAGGAGGAGATCAAGGTGCTGCTCCTGCCCCGGGACCCCAACGACGACAAGAACGTCATCGTGGAGATCCGCGCCGGAGTGGGCGGGGAGGAGGCGGCCCTGTTCGCCCACTCCCTGTTCCGCATGTACTCTATGTACGCCGACGCCCGCCGCTGGCGCGTGGAGGTGGACTCGGTCAACGAGACGGAGTTGGGCGGCGTGAAGGAAATCTGCTTTACAATCGAGGGAGACGGGGCCTGGTCCCGTCTGAAATTCGAGAGCGGCGTCCACCGGGTGCAGCGGGTGCCTGAGACCGAGTCGGGCGGGCGTATCCACACCTCCACCGCCACGGTGGCGGTGCTGCCCGAGGTGGACGAGGTGGACTTCGAGCTCAACCCGGCGGACATCGAGATGCAGGTTTTCCGCTCCTCCGGCGCGGGCGGCCAGCACATCAACAAGACCTCCTCCGCCGTGCGGCTCATCCACAAGCCCACCGGCACGGTGGTGGAGTGCCAGCAGGAGCGCAGCCAGTTCCAGAACCGGGACCGGGCCATGCAGATCCTGCGCTCCCGCCTGTACGAGGAGAAGGTGCGGGAGCAGGAGGAGGCGGTGACGGCGGAGCGCCGCAGCCAGGTGGGCACCGGCATGCGCAACGAGCGCATCCGCACCTACAACTTCCCCCAGGGGCGGCTGACCGACCACCGCATCGGGCTGACCCTGTACCGGCTGGAGAGCGTCATGGACGGCGACCTGGACGAGATTATCGACGCGCTGGTGACCGCCGACCAGGCGGAGCGGCTGAGGGCCCGGGAACAGGACGGCTAAGGCGGGGACGGCCGAAAAACAGCGCACAAGGCTGAGAAAAGGAGTAAGAAAGCGTGGAATTGATCATTCACTTTACCGCCCTGCCGGAGAAGCTGACCCTGGATATGGTGAAATCCGACCTGGCGGAGCTGCTGGAGGACGACGGCTGGCTGACCGGCTCAGGGGCGGACTATCTGGAGCTGGAGCTGGAGGACGAGAAGGTGAACCCCAAGTACGGTATTCTCACCGTGAAGGGTTATCTGCAAAAGGCCCGGTTCGCCCCGGACACCACCATCGAGCTGGCCGGGACGCCGGTGGGCATCTACGAATAAGCAGGGAGGGTATTTTTATGAAAAAAGCCATCGGCATTTTACAGATTGTCTCTGGCGCGGCCCTGCTGGCCGCGGGCGTGCTGACCATCGTGGAGGGAAGCGCACGATGGAGTACCCGGGTTCGGCATGGAAGGGGAGTTCGTTTTTGAGCAGGGAAGATGCCGCGCTGTGGGAGCGTCTGTCCCGCTTTTGGGCGGACGTGGCGCGGCAGGATGCCGCAGCCCTGCGGGAGTGGTTCGCGCCGGAAGCAGAGGTGTATTGGCACTGCACGGACGAGCGCTTCACGGCGGAGGAATACATTCGGGCCAACTGTGAGTACCCAGGGGACTGGGAGGGCGCGGTGGAGCGTGCGGAATGGACGGAGGACGGCTGTGTTTCGGTCACAGCGGTGTGGCCGAAGGACAGGAGCGCCCGTTTTCATGCGGTGTCTTTTTTCCGTTTCGCGGAGGACAGGATCACCCGCTTAGATGAGTACTGGGCGGACGATGGGCCCCCGCCCCAGTGGCGGAAGGAAAAGCACATCGGCAGTTCCATCGGGAGAAGCTGAACCATCGGGAAGGTGAGCACATTGCACACACAAAGACTACAGCCGCGGGACACGGCGGAGGCGGCGGAGATTCTCCGCCGGGGCGGCCTGCTGGGCATCCCCACAGAGACGGTGTACGGCCTGGGGGCCAATGGCCTGAACCCGGACGCCGTGGGCCGCATCTTCGCGGCCAAGGGGCGGCCCCAGGACAACCCGCTGATTCTGCACATCCCCTCGGCGGACTGGCTGGAACGCTACTGCGTGGACATTCCGGACACGGCCTACGCCCTGGCGGAGCGATTCTGGCCGGGGCCGCTGACCATGGTGCTCCGGCGGAAACGCGTGGTGCCCGACGTGGTGACCGCCGGGCTGGACACCGTGGGGATGCGCTGTCCAGCCCACCCGGTTTGCCGGGCCATTCTGACGGCCGCCGACGTGCCGGTGGCCGCCCCGTCGGGCAACACCTCCGGCCGGCCCAGCCCCACCACCGCGGCGGGCATGCTGGAGGACATGGACGGCAAAATTGACGGCATCGTGGACGGGGGCCCCTGCGCGGTGGGAGTGGAGTCCACCATCGTGGATCTGACGGTAATGCCCCCGCGGCTTCTGCGCCCCGGCGGTGTCACCCTGGAACAGCTCCGGGACGCGCTGGGTGAGGTGGTGGTAGACCCGGCGGTGACCCGGCTCATGGGGGCGGGGGAGCAGCCCCGGGCCCCCGGCATGAAGTACCGCCACTACGCCCCCAAGGCCCCGGTGACCGTGGTGCAGGGGGCCCCGGCGGCGGCGGCCCGCTACATCCAGGCCCACATGGCCCCCGGCGACGGGGTGATCTGCTTCGACGAATACGCCGGGCTGTTTGCCGGCCACCCGCTGGAGCAGCTGGGGCCCAGCACCGACGTGCCGGAGCAGGCCCGCCGGGTCTTTGAAGCCCTGCGCTGGTTTGACGGCACCGGCGTGTCCCGCATCTGGGCCCAGTGCCCCGCCGCCGCCGGCATCGGCCTGGCGGTGGCCAACCGGCTGAACAAGGCCGCCGGATTCCACATCGTGCGGGCGGAGTGAAGCCTCTCCTGCGGTGGAAATTTACAAATACATAACAAACCCGGAACGAGATATGCTATACTGAACCACGGAGGCGAGGCCATCCATGAAACGTATCGGCATCACCGGCCCCACCGGGGCGGGGAAGACCACCGCGCTCCAGGCCCTGGCGGAGCTGGACGCCCATATCATCGACGCGGACGCGGTGTACCACGCCCTGCTGGAGTCCAGCGCCCCTCTGCGGGCGGAGCTGACCGCCCGGTTTGGCCCTTCCATTCTGGACGGGGAGGGCCGGGTCAACCGCAAGGCCCTGGGCGGGGTGGTGTTCGGCGATCCGGCGGCCCTGGCCGCCGGGGCGGAGGAGCAGGGGCGGAGCGCCGTGGCTATCGACGCCATCGCCCTCATTGAGAGCGGCCTGGGGGAGACCTGTGGCGCGATAGTGGGCATACTGGCCCCCAGGGAACTGCGCATCCGGCGGATCATGGCCCGGGAGGGGATTTCGGAGGACTACGCCCGGAAGCGGGTGGAGTCCCAGCAGGGGGACGGCTTTTTCCGCACCCACTGCGATTATCTCCTGGAAAACCGGGCGGATGACACGCCGGAGGCCTTCCAGGCCAGGGCGAAACAACTGTTTGAGCGGATACTGTGCAATCGGAACTAGACGAAGGAGGAATTCAAATGGAAGAAAAGCAGAAGACGGCGGGAGAGTTGCGGCGCGAGGCGCTGCTCTACCAGCCGAAAAACGGCTACGACCGCCTGAGCGCCCAGGATGAGGCGGATATGAAGTCCTATTGTGAGGACTACAAGAAGTTTTTGGACGCAGGCAAGACGGAGCGGGAGTGCGTGACCGAGGCGGTGCGCCTGGCGGAGGCCAAGGGCTTCAAGCCCTTCACCCGCGGCATGGCGGTCAATCCCGGCGACAAGCTGTACCGGATCAACCGGGGCAAGGCCCTGATGCTGGCCGTGGTGGGCACTAGGCCCCTCAGCGAGGGCGTCAACATCGGCGCGGCCCATATCGACTCCCCCCGGCTAGATCTCAAGCCCAACCCTCTCTATGAGGACGCGGAGCTGGCCTTTTTCAAGACCCACTATTACGGCGGTATCCGCAAGTACCAGTGGGTGACCATCCCCCTGGAGCTCCGGGGCGTGGTGGCCCTGAAGGACGGCTCCACCGTGGCCGTGTCCATCGGCGGCGCGCCGGAGGACCCCCAGTTCACCATTGATGACCTGCTACCCCACCTGGGCGTGGAGCAGTCCAAGAAGCCCCTGGGCGAGGCCATCCCCGGCGAAAGCCTGAACCTGCTTATCGGCAGCCGCCCCTTTAAGGACGACGAGGGCTCCGACCGGGTAAAGCTGGCCGTCATGGACTACCTGAACCAGAAGTACCACATCATGGAGGAGGATTTCATCTCCGCCGAGCTGGAGGTGGTGCCCGCCTTCAAGGCCGCCGACATCGGCTTCGACCGCTCCCTGATCGGCGCCTACGGCCACGACGACCGGGTGTGCGGCTTCGCCTGCCTGGCGGCCCTCCTGGCCCTGGGCACCCCTGGTAAGACCGCCATCTGCATGCTGGCGGACAAGGAGGAGATCGGCTCGGCCGGCGTCAGCGGCATGAAATCCGCAGCCTTTGATACCTTTGTCAGCGACCTGTGCGACGCCCAGCGGGTGCCGCTGAAGGCCTGCTACGAGAAGTCCTTCTGCCTGTCCACCGACGTGACCGCGGCCTACGACCCCAACTTCGCCGAGGTCTATGAGAAGCGCAACAGCGCCCGGGTGAACTACGGCATCGGCCTGTGCAAGTACACCGGTTCCCGCGGTAAGTCGGGCGCCTCCGACGCCTCTGCCGAGGTGGTGGCCTATATCCGCAGGGTGCTGGACGAGGCCGGCGTGGTGTGGCAGATGGCCGAGCTGGGCAAGGTGGACGCCGGCGGCGGCGGCACTGTGGCCTGCTATATGGCCGAGCGCGACATCGACACCATCGACGCAGGTGTGCCCGTGCTGAGCATGCACGCCCCCTTCGAGACAGTGGGTAAGCTGGACTGCTATATGACCTACAAGGGAATCAAGGCATTCTACGAGAAGTAAATTTGCATAGGAAGCAAGCGCACCTGCGGGATGGCCGCAGGTGCGCTTGCTTTATACCTCTGGGGTATGAGCCGTAAAAAATAAGTAAAAATGAAGCAACCGATACTATAGAATCTGGCCCAAAATAGTAATCTCTCCTATGCTATGGAAAAAGGAGGGATTTTATGTTGAATTTTATAGAAATCGGTAGAACTGTTGTTGTAATGCGCGAAAGAAAGGGGCTGACACAGGAAAAACTGGCGTTGGAGGCGGAGATGAGCGTGACTTATCTGCGCAGGATCGAGCACGGCCGTGCAAACCCTACGCTTCGCGCCCTGGATCGGGTGGCGGCCATACTGGGAATGGAGCTCTCCACACTTTTGCAGCTCTCCGAAGGAGGACAGAAATCTCGGGAAGAATCGCGGGCGCTCTGCGATGGTGAGGAAGCGCGACACGCCTGATGGGGGAGGGACAGTATGAAAATTCATTCGGAGGACGCATATCATCTGCTGTATCGGCTGGGCGCAACGGCCAACTATACCGGATTTTCTTATCTGGTACGGGCGCTCCAGCTTTGTGCAGAGGAGCCGGAACGTCTGCTGCTGGTGACAAAATGGCTCTACCCGGATGTAGCAAAGCAATACGGAACGAACTGGAAGGCAGTGGAGCGGGATATCCGTACCGTGGGCCGTGTGATTTGGAATTCAAACCGGCCGCTTTTGGAGACTCTGGCCCGCCGGGAACTCTCCCAAAAGCCGTGTACGGCGCAACTGCTCGCAATCCTGCATGCCAGCCTGTTGCCGTCCGGTTCTAGTACGGATGAAGAGTAGGAAAAGTTTTTGTAGCAAAGGGGGGAGGAACATGGTCTAATAGACAGGAAGTGAAAGGGGGGACGGGATGTGGAGAAGCCTTTCATCTCAGAGTGCGGAGAGACCATGGATCTGGCCGGTCTGCTGGAGGAGCATGGCGACCACCTGCTACGGCTGTGTACGCTCTATCTGGGAGACCGGAGCCAGGCGGAGGACGCGGTGCAGGACACCTTTCTGCGTGCGCTGAGGGCTTGGCCGGGGTTTCGAGGAGACTGTGCCGTGGAGACGTGGCTGGTGCGTATCGCTATCAATGTGTGTAAGCGCCAGCTCAGGAGCCCGTGGAGGCTTCTGCGGGCGCCGCAGGAGAGCCTGGACAGCCTGCGCATGGAAGGACCGGAACCGCCGGACGACACCCTGGTACGGGCCATACAGGCCCTCCCGCCAAAATACCGGGAAGTGATCATCCTTTACTATTACCAGGAGTGGAAGGCCTGGGAGATCGCCCAGAGGCTGCACGTTCCGGTCTCCACCGTGACGGTACGGCTCTCACGGGCCCGTGGACTGCTGAGAGAACGTCTGAAGGGGTGGTACTATGAGCAGGAATAAGCAGAGCATGCACGCCGAGCTGGAGACGGCGCTCTCGGAGCTTCACCTGAGTACGGAGCGGTGGGAGGCAATTTTGGCCGCGGCGGGGCGCATGACGGAGAGAGAAAACCGCCGCCGTCCGCTGCGCACCGGCCTTATGGCGGCGGCTATCTGCGCCGCTCTGGCCGTGACCGCCGTCGCAGTCTCACCCCCTCTACGGGAAACGCTGGTCCAATTCCTCGGCAGCTTTGAACCCTACGCTCAGGAGGTAGAGGGGGTGTCGGCTACGGACCAGGGCATCGAGCTGCGGGTAGTGCGGGTTTTGGCGGATAAGAATGGGGGCACTGCATACCTGGAGGCGGAGGATCTGGTGGGGGAGCGGCTGCACGAAAGTGCTGCCCTGGAATCCTACCGCGATCCCTGTATTGCCTACGACGCGGAAGCCGATACGGCACTGTTTGCCCTCGCGCTGGACGATATCGCTCCGTGCCAGATGGAGACGGGGGATGTGTATACAGTAGAATTCTCCCGCGTTCTCCCCGCAGTGGAGCCATTTTTCGCACCTCTTCCGTGGGAACTTCTGACTGGAGAGCGGCTGGATACCCTGACCGTAGCGACAGAGAAGTACATATCGGGAGAGAGCCAGGGGGAAACCAGCACAGTGCTGGTTCCCGGCCAGACGCCGGCGGAATTGGGCACGGAGCTGTGCAGCCTGTCCTCCATGGGGTTTGACCAGGACGGGGCTTTCCACATTCAGCTCCGGCTGGCGGACGGCATCGGCGGGGAATATAGCTACGTGCAGACGGATATGCCGCAGATGCAGATAGAGTGGGAGGCAGGCGCCATTGGTGAGACCCACACCACATTCCAGCGGGAAGGAATATCGTACTACGATATCCGGTTCCGCACGCTGACGGCGGAGCATTTCGGCCAGTTCCGCATTGACCACATATGGGGCGAGCTGACCGTGGGGCAGCCCATTGAGGGGGAGTGGACCCTGAGCTTCCCGCTGGAGCTGCTGCAGGAGCGCACGATTGCGCTGGAGGAGAAGCTGAACAGGCAGGTGATACGGGAGATCACCCTGACGGCTACCAGCCTGAAGACACACGCTCAATTTGAAGATCCGGACTACCCCACCTGCAATGGCTTTCCACTTACCGTCTATTTGACGGACGGCAGTACCATGGTGATCCCATATAACGGAAACTGCGACCGCAGGACAGTCTTTTTCACGGAGGAGGACACCCTGACCTATTACGCTCCTGGAAACAAGGACCGCTGGGGTGAGGATATCGTATGGTATTTCCCGAGGGCCATCGATCCGAGGGAGGTAACAGGCATCGCGATCGGCCAGCGCTATCTGCCGATGAACCAGGACGGCACCGCTGGGCCGGGGTGCTGGCTGGACCGGCTTCCGGAGTAAGGCGCGCTGCGGCGGTTGCATAAAATTGCCCCCGCCGGCTCATACTGAATCCAAACGACATTTTGGGAGGGTATGGGCATGGATGAGACGAAGCAGACTGCGGAGACCGGAAGCGAGGAGGGCGGCGACCAGCGCCAGCAGCAGATCGTGGATATGGGCTCCTCCACCATCCGGACGGAGCGGGGGACCATCCACACCCTGACCATTGTAGGACAGATCGAGGGCCACCAGGTTCTGCCCTCCTCGGCCAAGACCACCAAATATGAGCACGTCATGCCCCTGCTGGCGGCCATTGAGGAGAGCGACGAGGTGGACGGCCTGTTGGTGCTGCTCAACACCGTGGGGGGCGACATCGAGGCGGGCCTGGGTATCGCCGAGCTGATCGCCTCCATGTCCAAGCCCACCGTCTCCCTGGTGCTGGGGGGCGGGCATTCCATCGGCGTGCCTCTGGCGGTGTCGGCCAAGAGGTCCTTTATCGCCCCGTCGGCGGCCATGACCATCCACCCGGTGCGGCTGAACGGCCTGGTGATCGCGGTATCCCAGACCTTCAACTACTTTGCGCGCATCCAGGAGCGGATTATTCAGTTTGTCACCCGGAACAGCCGTGTAAAACGGGAGGACTTCACCCGGCTGATGCTCCAAACCGGGGAGCTGGCCGCGGATGTCGGCAGCGTGATCTACGGGCAGGAGGCCGTGCGCCTGGGACTGATTGACGAAATCGGCGGCCTGTCCGACGCGCTGGCCTGCCTGCACCAGATGATGGATGAGCAAAAAACGGGGAGCGCCGCAGAATAATCTGCGGCGCTCCCTTGTCTGTTGCCTGTTTATGACGCCTCCCGGAACCAAAAGCCCTCAAAGTCACCCTTCATGACACGGTAGCCATTCATCATACAGTCGTAGGAGAAGGCGCGGATCAGGTTGCCTTCGCTGTCATACTCGCCAAATTCATGGGCCACACCGCTGTTGACCACATAATTGCCGTCAAAGGACTGGGCGTTTGAAACGATGCTGGAATAGGTGACGGGAAACTGCTTGGCCAGAGAGAAGGTTTTGGCGTTGGAGTCCACCAGATAATAGGTCACATAGGAGTGGATTCCAGACCCACCTGTGAGGCTGGTTCCAACACTGTCGGGCAGCTCAGGCTCGTAGTCGTCCCGGGTGCTCAGACTCCAATAGTTGTTGTCGTACATGCGCAGAAGGTATTGTCCCTCCGGCAGGCTGTCATCCTCAACCAGCTCCACGTCATGCTGGCCGTACTGGGGGACAAAATCCCCTTGGGGCTGATAGGAGAGCGACTCATACTCCGTCCCCGCCCAGAAGGCGGGATCGCCGATCAGGGCGGTGAGGGTTGGTGTGCTGTGGACACCGGATACCTGCACAATGGTGGAGGTCTCCCGGGAGCTGACCAGGATGCTGTCGTCCGCCTGCCTGTATTGAACGGAGTTGAGGTGGAGCCAGTCGTCCTCGCCGGCCTGCCAGAAGGAGGAGCCGGTGAGGGGAACGGGATGGGTCATGGCGCCGTAATAGCCGTCCATCAGCGTGGAGAAATCCACGAGCTCGGTAACAGCGCCGGTTTCGGGGTCCAACTCGACAACCACATCCATCACGGTGTCTTGTTCCGTGTCGTTGACCAGGGCCAGAATGGTGCCGTCCGGCCCCCAGTTGATGTCGTGGTGCAGTTCATACTGGCCCAGGTCATAGATGCGGATAGCCTGACCAATGGGGGTCAACAGCGCGATTTTTCGGCTGCTGACGCAGGTGTAGAGTCCCATGTCGGTGTAGAGGAAACGGTCGGAGTGGAAGCCCTCCAGTACCATCTCATAGCGCAGCACGCCGGAGTTATCAAAGAAGAAGGTGTAGCCGTAATAATCGCCCAGTCCGGTGGCGTAGAAGAGGCCGTTGCTCAGTGCGGCGGCGCTGTCCCCGTCGGTGTATGTAAGCCGGCTGTCATAGCCGGAGCTGGAGGGGGGCATCTTAATGGTGAAGGTGGCGCGCTCCTGTACCTTGCCCCACTCGCCTATGGCCTCCAGTGTCACCTCCTGGGTCTCGCCCGGGACGAGACCCACCAGCAGGAAGCAGTGCTTCCTGCTGAACTGCTTGTCCCCCAAGCCCTGCGCTGTGGCGGTATAGTCAGGCAGTTCTGCGCTGGTGGTGTGGATGGTATAGCGGATTTCGCTTTTCCGGTCCGTCTGGAAGGCGAGGAGGAGCCCGTTGCTCCCGGTTCCAAAAGGATTTAGGAGGGCCAGCGGCGCGTCGATGGCGGCGTTCCCCTGTTGCTGTACCAGTTCCATCAGCTCCTGCCCCAGCCGGTGCTGAACCGACTCGTCGTAGTAGGTGAAGCCGTCCTCCTCATACTCATCCGGCACCATCCGGGAGACGGGAATGCTGGCCTCGCAGGGGGCGGAGTAGAGGGAAACGCCCCGCTCCTCACTGGTATACATACGCTCTCCCAACTGGATGTTCCAATCGTCCCGGCTGCTCATCTCAGAGTCCATCAGCACATGGACGATGATTTCAAAAATGGCAAAGCCGCAGAGCAGAACGGCCAAGGTGATCAGCAGGCGTTTGATCCACTTTTTCTTATTCATCGCACGACATCCCCTTATGTAAAGTCCATAGCTTCCTCCTTCCATATAGTAGCCGACGCAGCGAAAGTGTCAAGAGTTAAAATGTAAATTTTGAGAGACGGGCTCAGAAAATGGGCGTAAACAGAACGGGTCCACAGCCCGAATTGGGCTGTGGACCCGGCTATTCCCACCGGCATCCGTGTGCGATGCCAGTGATAGTACCAATACACTTCAGAGAGTCGTTCTCATGGATGATAATGTCTTTGAAGTTCAGATTAGGGGCGACCAGTTTGGTGATGCCCCGTTTATAGTACAGGCGGCGAATGAACGCCTCCTGATTGAGAAGAAACAGGCCATATTCCTGGCGGGAGGCATGCTCCCTTTTGCAGAGCAGAATGGTTCCGGCGGAGTAGAGCGGCTCCATACTGCCGTTGGTGAGCAGAACGGCAAAGTCTGCCTCACGGGCGGCGGCATCTGTCTCGGGGATCAGTACAGGCCGCAGAAAAAAGGAGTCACCCAATGGGTTGGAGTCCCCGGGAGGAGCGGTTACATAGCAAAAGGTCCGCTTGACCGGCAGATTTCCTGCCAACCGGCCAGGCGGCATATTGAGAAGTTCGGTCATGGTATCCACCGCCCGCTTGCTGTGAGGCTCCAGATCCCGGTATTTCATGAGAAATTGAATCTCCTCTGAGGAGAGCAGTAAAATCCCATCGTCCGTGGAGGTGCTGACATGGTATTCAATCGGAAGCTCGTCATCTAAAAGGTAGTGTATGGGAATGCGCAGGACCTGAGTGATCTTGTCCACAGGCCCGACGGCTGGATTTTTGGTTTGACCGGAAAAGATTTTGTTCAGAGTCCCCAGCGGAACGCCTGACTGCTGTGCGATCTCCTCCGTGGTCAGGTGGCGCAGCTTCTTGATGTAGGCCAGTTTTTCGGTCATGGACATGGAACACCCCTCCTGTACGAACATGAGTTAACCGGATGTGGTAAAAAAATCCGGTGAACCGGTCAAAATAACCGAATTGTATTGACATTCCTCTCGAAATACATAATATAGGGATTAGCACGGAAGGAAATACAAGATAGGGGGATGGTCGAAAAACACTGACCTTGAAAGGGGCAACGGTTAGTATACCACGGCAAAGGAGAGAACCTGGTCGAATTCAGTCGTTTATCACCGAAAAGTATTAGGAATGAGGAGAGAGCTTACATGAGAAACAACCACAAGACGTATTGTGTATTCCTGGATGTGGCCTCCCACCCGCAGATGTACGGAATTCGGGGGACGAATGGCATTTGCGTGGGACGGATATCCACGGACTTCCAGGAGGTAAACCGGCTGGCCGAATGCTGCAACAGCGCGGGATTGTCACCGGTACATCTGGCCGACGTGGTGGAGGACTTCCGGCACTCGTGAAAGAGCGGGGCGGCGGGCCGCTTTGCTCTTGACCACAGAGCGGGAAGCGAGTAAACTAATGTATGGCATTCGGCTGTCGAACATGAGAGAAAGGCCACCCGCCGGGGTGGCTTTTTCTTTGCACTTGGAAGGGGATGAATGGATGGTTCAGGAGAAGAGGGGGAGGTGGCTGGCCCTGCTGCGGAAGGAGCCGGTACTCTGTATCGCGGCGGTTTGCGCGGCAGTTTCCACGCTTCTCAATCCGCCCTCGCCGGCCTATCTGAACTATATTGACTGGCGGGTACTCACCCTTCTGTTCTGCCTGATGGCGGTGGTGGCGGGACTGCAGGAGTGCGGTGTTTTTGCAGTGCTGGCCCAGCGGTTGCTGGCGGGGGAGCGGCGGATGCGCCTGGTCAGCCTTGCCCTAGTGCTGCTGCCTTTCTTTGTGTCCATGGTGGTGACCAACGATGTGGCGCTCATCACCTTTGTTCCATTTGCGGTTCTGGTGCTGGGGCTGATCGGACGGACGGAATACCTGGCCCCCCTTGTGGTGCTCCAGACCATGGCCGCCAACCTTGGGAGCATGGCTACCCCGGTGGGTAATCCGCAGAATCTCTATCTTTATGCCGACTACGAATTGACGGCGGAACAGTTTTTTGGGACCATGCTTCCGCTGACCCTGGTCAGCCTGGCTGCGCTGACGGCCGCATCCCTCCTGTGTGTCCGGGATGAGGGAATTCAGGTCCGGTTTCAGGAACAGGCGGAGCTTCGGAGGCCGGGCCGTCTGGGGCTGATGGCAGGCCTGTTTGTGCTCTGCCTGCTGTCGGTATTCCGGGTGCTGCCCTATCCGGCGCTGTTGGCCGTGGTGGCGGGCGGTCTGCTGCTCTTTGACCGGGGATTGTTTCGCAGGGTGGACTATGGCCTGCTTGCTACCTTTTTCTGCTTCTTCCTGTTTGCCGGAAACATCGGGGCCTGCGGCCCGGTACATGCCGCCCTGGCCTCCTTGATGGAAGGCCACACGGCGCTGACCACCGGCCTGACCAGCCAGATCATCAGCAACGTTCCGGCAGCAGTGCTCCTGTCCGGATTTACAGCGGACTGGCGCGGCCTTCTGGTGGGCTCCAACCTGGGCGGGTTGGGGACCCCCATTGCCTCGCTGGCCAGCCTCATCTCGCTTAAGGTCTACCTGCGTACGCCGGGGGCCAGGCCGGGGCGCTATCTGCTGCTGTTCACTGCGGCCAACGGGGCTGCATTGGTTCTCCTGTGCCTATGCGCTGCCCTTCTGGCCGGGTAGATGGAAAGATGGAATGCAATTCCTTTTGAATGGGGGTTGCAAGGCGGGAAAAGACATAGTATAATACAATTTACTGCATTTTCTATTGATTTCGAGATACATGGAGAGGGTTCGGCATGAATCGTACTTTGGAACACATCCTTCCACGGGTTCAGAAGCCCGCCCGGTATACGGGAGGGGAGTATAACGCAGTGGTCAAGGACCGGCGCGCGGTGGATGTGCGCTACGCGCTCTGCTTCCCGGACACCTATGAGATCGGCATGTCCAATCTGGGCGTGCGTATCCTTTACGGGCTAATGAACGAGATGGATGGGGTGTGGTGTGAGCGCGTGTTTGCCCCCTGGGGCGACATGGAGGAGGAGATGCGCCGGGAGGGGATTCCCCTGTACGGCCTGGAGAGCGGCGATTCCATCGCCGATTTCGACCTGATTGGCTTCTCCCTGGGCTATGAGATGGCCTATACCAATGTGCTCAACATGCTGGATCTGGCTGGCCTTCCCCTGCGCAGCGGGGAGCGGACAGAGCTGTCTCCCATCGTGGTGGCGGGGGGAACCTGCGCCTTTAATCCAGAGCCCCTGGCCCCCTTTGTGGATCTGTTCGTCCTGGGGGAAGGGGAGGACGTGAGTGTGGAGATTATCCAGCTCTACCGCCAGGCCCGGGAGGAGGGCTGGGGTAAGGAGGAGTTCCTCACCGCCGCGGCCCGGATTCCCGGCGTCTACGTGCCCTCTCTTTACGAGGTGAGCTATCACGGCGACGGCACGGTGGCCGCCGTCACCCCGCTGGAGGGGGCTCCGGCCAGGGTGACCAAGCGCATCGTCCAGGACTTTGACAAGAGCTATTTCCCGGTGAAGACCATTGTACCCTCCACCGAGATCGTCCACGACCGGGTGATGCTGGAGGTGTTCCGCGGCTGCATCCGGGGCTGCCGCTTCTGTCAGGCGGGCTACGCCTACCGGCCGGTGCGCCCCCGCAATCCCCAGCGGCTGGTCCAGCAGGGCATCGAGGCGTGCCGGGACTCCGGCTACCAGGAGATGACCCTCTCCAGCCTGTCCACCAGCGACTACCGGGCATTGGAGGGGCTGTGCGACGGCCTGCTGGAGTGGTGCGAGCCCAACAAGGTCTCCCTGTCCCTGCCCTCCCTGCGGGCGGACAACTTCTCCCTGGGCCTGATGGAGCGGGTGCAGCATGTGCGCAAGTCGGGGCTGACCTTTGCCCCGGAGGCGGGCACCCAGCGCCTGCGGGACGCCATCAACAAGAATGTGACGGAGGAGGAGATCCTCCGCTCCTGCCGCACCGCCTTCTCCGGCGGGTGGAGCAGCGTGAAGCTCTATTTCATGCTGGGTCTGCCCACCGAGACCGACGAGGATGTGCTGGGCATCGCCGAGCTGGCCGAGAAGGTATACAAGGCGTGGAAGGAGTGCACCCCCAACCCCAAGCGGGGGGTGACCATCACCGTGTCCACCGCCTGCTTTGTACCCAAGCCCCACACCGCCTTCCAGTGGGAGGCCCAGGTGAGCATGGAGGAGTACCGGCGGCGGGTCAAGCTGTTGCGGGACAACATGCGGGGTCGTTCCATCCGCTACAACTGGCACGATCCGGACACCAGTTTCCTGGAGGCGGTGTTCTCACGGGGGGACCGCCGGGTGGCCGACGTGATTGAGGAGGCCTGGCGCCAGGGCGCCAAGTTCGACGCCTGGAGCGAGTATTTTGACTTTGACCGCTGGATGGCGGCCTTTGACGCCTGCGGCCTGGACCCCGCCTTCTATGCCAACCGGGTGCGGGAAAAGGACGAGGTGCTGCCCTGGTCGGTCACCTCCACCGGCGTGACCCCGCCCTTCCTGTGGCGGGAGCGGGAGCGGGCCTATCAGGCGGTGATCACCCCCGACTGCCGGGTACAGTGTACCGGCTGCGGGGCGGACAAGCTCTATCCGGGAGGGAAATGCGATGCCGAAGCATAGATTAGCGTTCAGCAAGGCGGACACCGCCAAGTTTATCTCCCATCTGGATCTGATGCGCACCTTCCAGCGCTCCTTCCTCCGGGCGGGGATCGCCATCAAGCACACCGAGGGCTTCAATCCCCACGCCTTTGTCTCCATCCCTCTGCCCCTGTCGGTGGGCTTCTCCAGCGGGTGCGAGGTACTGGAGTGCCAGGTGCTGGACACACCGCTGGATCAGGTGCCGGCGAAGATGAACGCCGCCCTGCCCGCGGGCATCACCGTCCAGCGCTGCTATGAGGCGGTGCGGCCGGTGAAGGAGCTGTGCTACGTCAACTATATCGTCACCCTGGAGTATGAGGCGGGGGCCCCCTTCGGCGCGGAGAGCGCCATCCGGGATTTGCTGGCCCGGGACTGCCTGGTGATGACCAAAAGGAGCAAGAAGGCCAAGAGCGGCTTTACCGAGGTGGACCTCATTCCCCTGATCGCCAGGGCCACCGTGGAGGAGCGGCGGGACACCATCGCCCTGGACCTGGTGCTCCGGGCCCAGAATCCCGGCCTCAACCCGGAGCTGGTGGTGGCGGCCATCCGGGAGCACTGCCCCGATGCCGCCCCCGACTTCGTCATCTTCCACCGCCGCGCGGTGCTGGACGGCCAGTTTCAGAACTGGGAATAAGAGACAACGAACAAAGCCCGCGGGATTTTATATCCCGCGGGCTTTGTCCGCTTCAGTCCGGAAGCCTTACCAGAAGTACCAGAACAATGACACAGAGATTGTTGCAGGCATAGGCCGCGCCTGGACCCAGCCAGTCGGCCAGGACTCCGGTATAGGAGATGCCCAGGGGGATCAGTATCCCGGAGAAGAAGGCGAGCAGGGCAAAGAACCGCCCCTGCTGTTCCAGCGGTACCCGGGTTTGGAAATAGGAGATCAGCGGGACATTGATGCAGGCGGTGAGCCAGCCGATCAAAAGCTGGAAGGTGAAGAAGAGGACAAAGTAAAGCTTTGGAGCGGAACGCAGAAGGGGCGCGGCCAGACCAAGGGCGGCCATCAGGGCGCTGTTGACCAGAAACAGGGCGCGCAGGTGTTCCAGGGGGCGGAGGTGGGCCGCCCGGATCAGGAACAGGCTGGCCAGCAGGGTTCCGGCGGTGGAGGCGGAGACCGCCAGGCCGTATCGGGACTCTGGAAACTGGTACAGCTCCACCAGAATGCCGGGGAAGATGATCTCCTCGCTGTTGGCTACAAAAAAGTTGAGGGCCATCACCAGAAGAAAGAGGGAGAACAATTCCCGCCGGCCCAGCAGATATCGAATACCGGCCAGCAGGCGGGGCGGTTCCGCCTGCTGGATGGGGCGCGGCGCGTAGGGAATGAAGCACTCCTGGAGGGCGGAGAGGCCGTAGGCCAGCGCGCACAGCAGGAGGATGGCCCGGAATCCACACAGTCCAAACAAAAGCGCGCCCGCCGCAGGGGCCAGTACCGCCGCGCCGTGATCCAGCAGGCTTTTGATTCCATTGAGGGAGGAGAGACACTCCGGTGGACACAGCTCCGAAAAGAGAACCTTGGATGCAATTTCGAACAAATGGGACAGCAGGTGAAAAAGCATGGTGCCCGCAAGGAGGAAGGGGAGCGGGGGGCCGGGGAAAAGCAGGAGAAGGGCACAGAGCGCGCTGGCGCCAAAATCACAGAGGATCAGCAATCCTTTCCGGTGGGTGCGCTCCACAAGCGGCCCCAGGAAGGGAACGGCCAGCAGGGGCGGAAGGCTGGTCAGGGTGAAGAAAAGGCCGGACGCCCCCAGACTCCCGGTGCGCTCGAGCACATTGAGGGGCAGGGCGACCAGATAAAAGGAGGAGCCGAACCGGGAAACCGTCCGTCCGGCCAGCAGGAGGGCGGCGGCCCGGCCGCCGACAGCCCGGCCCACCGCCTACTCCTTGCGCCAGTAGGCGGAGCCGGAGGCGGTGCGCTCCAGAAAGCCGTATTCGATCAACAGGCGGCGGAGGTAGGGAAAGTCCTCATAGATCCGGCCCAGCAGCCGGTTGACCTCCTTCTCCGTATACTGTCGGCCGGGCTTGAACTGCTCGGCGATGGCGCTGAGTACGACCAACTTGCGCTTTTCACGGGCAGGCCACTGGCGCAGGGCGCCGGCTTCGTCGAAACAGGCGGCCAGGATGGCCTGCCGCTCCTCCTCAGTAACGGCGTAGCGCGCATCAACCATGGACGCAGTGGGATGGGGGTGGCAAAAGCCGGTATCCACCGGGCTGGAGATGCGGCTGGTGCGCAGTAGCTCCATCAGGGCCAAAAAGAGTCGGGCCTGCCGCTCCTTTTCCCGGAGCTTGAAGCGGTGATTGCGCACGGTGGAGGGGGAAACCCTCTTCTGCGCAGCGATTTCCTTATCCGTGCAGCCCTCCGCGAGCATGCGGAGCAGCTCCAACTGAACCTCGGATAGCCCCAGCAGACCGGGGTTCCGGTGGAGCAGATGCTCCAGCACGGAGCCATGGGCCTCCCGGAGATGGAGGGCTGCCATGGCCTCGGCATCATAGAAGCGGCCCCCGCGGGGAAAGACCTCCCCCTGGGGGAAGGCGACTCCGCAGAGGAGGCAGCGGTACTGTCCATCCCGCAGGGCGATACCCCGTACCAACTCCTGCTGGGAGGACGACCATAATAATTCCTGTTCTTCCATGACAACCACCACACAACAAACATTTTATTTTAGTGTCTATTATTATATAAACGTTAAAGTGAAATGTCAATATAAAAAGCAACTCCCGGGCGTTCGCCCGGGAGTTGCTTTTTATTGGTTTATTCAAAATCGATCTGGTCGACATCCACCGGATGGTGCTTGCGGTACTCCTTGGTCCACTGGCTTACCCGGAAGATAGTCCATAGGTCGGACAGCCCCTCATAGATGAGCACCGCACCGATGAGCATGACCAGGGCCTCCGCGGCCAGGAAGGGCTGAAAGACGATCACCAGCCCCAACACCGCCGATACGGCGGAAAGCACCAGGGGCACGGTCCAGCGGAGATAGAGCATCCGGCGCAGCTCCAGCGCCCGTTTGAGGTTGACCAGGCCGTCCACCACGATGAACAGGCCCAGGATCACGGGCAGGACGGAGGCCACGATGACCGGGCGGAGCAGGAACAGCAGGCCCAGGGCCGCAGCGACGATACCGAGGAAGAGCTCGAACACGAAGCTGCCCTGCCGGCTGTCCCGAAGGAAAAAGCTGACGATGGTCACCACGCCGTAAATAAGCAGGATGCCGCCGAAGGCATAACAAAACACGGTGGCGCTGACGCCGGGCCAGATCAGCAGGATTAGGCCGAGGATGATGTAGAGCACCGCGGCCAGAAGAAAGCTAAGCTTCATATTATGAAAAAATTCCCGCATAAGAAAACCCCCTTTATGCTCTAGTATACCCCCGGCGGGCGGAAAAGTCATTGGACAGAAGGGCGGGAGTGTCCAATCAGCTCCAGTTTTTACATACATCAATCCATCCGGAGCTGTTGGACAGGATGTCCAGCTCTCCGCAACTGAGCCGGACGGCGGAGGCGGCGTTGCCTGCGGCGGGGTAGACCGTGTCAAACCGGCGGAGGGACACGTCCAGGTAGGCGGTCACAGCGGGGTTATCGATGCCGAAGGGGCACACGCCGCCCACGGCGTGGCCGGTGAAGTCCAGCACCTGCTCCGGGGTGAGCATGGTGGCCTTGGTGTGGAACTGGGCCTTGAACTTGGTGTTGTCAATCTTGGCGTCCCCGGCGCAGACGATGAGCACGCAGCCCCCGTCCACCGCAAAGGAGAGGGTCTTGGCGATGCGGGCGGGTTCGCACCCCACCGCCTGGGCCGCCAGCTCTACCGTGGCGCTGGATACGCTGAATTCCTGAATCCGGTCTTCATAGCCTCTGGCCCGCAGATAGGCCCGGCCCGTCTCGATGGACATATCAATTCCCCTTCTTTTTCCCCTGGGCCTTGGCCAGGAACTTGTCGTTCTGAATGATAAAGCGCTCGTGGGTACCCTTGCCGATGGGGCCGGCCTCGTCGTAGGCGGTGACGGCAAAGGTGAGCTTGCGGCCGTCCACGGCGGTGACCTCCGCCTCGGCCCATACCTGCATCCCCACGGGGGTGGCGGCATCGTGGCTCACGTCCAGCCGGGTGCCCACGGTGCCCTGCCCCTCCTCCAGGGAGGCCTGGGTGGCGTCGACGGCGGCGTTCTCCATCAGGGCGATCATCTGGGGAGTGGCGAACACGGGCAGCAGGCCGCTGCCCACGGCGGCGGCGGTGTTCTGATCGTTGACCACGCACGCGGCGCGGCCCTTGCTTCCTACAGTAACGGACATGAATTGGTTTCTCCTTTCCAACTTCTTCTGGAACAGGCCCATTTTACAACAGCCGCGCCGTTCTGACAAGCAAAACCGTCACCGGCGGGGGAGCAGGGCGGTGACGGTGGTGCCGGCCGCGGCGGTGCTGGTGACGGTGAGCCGCCCGTGGTGGCCCTCCACGATGCTCCTGGCAATGGCCAGCCCCAGGCCGTAGCCGCCCCCGCTCCGGTTCCGGGCGGCGTCCACCCGGTAGAAACGCTCGAAGAGGTGGGGCAGGTGCTCCGGCGGGATGGGCTCGCCGGTGTTGTGTACCGCCAGCCGCAGCCGCTCCTGGTGCCGCTCCAGGGTGAGGGTGACGGTGCCGCCCGGCCCGGCGTACTTCACGGCGTTGTCCAGGAGGATCATCACCAGCCGGCGGAGTTGCCCCTCGTCTCCGCGCAGGGACAGGCCGGGGGTGATCCGGTGCTCCAGCGCCACGCCAGCCTCAAAGGCCACCGACTCGAAGGGGAGCAGACAGCCCAGCGCCACCTCGCTCATGGCCGTCTCCGCCCGGGCGGCCGGCTGGCGGGCGGCATCCGACTTGGCCAGAAAGAGCAGATCGTCCACCAGCTCCTTCATCTGCTCCGCCTCGTCGTGGGTGTACTCCAGCCATTTGGACTGGGCGGCCACCGTGTCTTCGGGATGGGAGAGGACGAGGCCGGTATTGGCCAGAATGACGGTGAGGGGGGTTTTCAGCTCGTGGGAGGCGTCGGCCACAAACTGGCGCTGCTGCTGCCACGCCCGTTCCGCCGGGCGCAGGGCCACGGAGGAGAGGAGAAGGCTCACGAAAAAGAGACCCACCATGGCCAGGGCCCACACCAGCAGGGACAGCAGGGACAAATTGCGCAGGGAGGTAGTCTCCCAGCCCAGATCGGCAAAGGCGATGCGGAGCTCGCCGTCGGGCCTGCGCTCCACCAGAAAGCGCAGGCGAAGCTCCCTGAGCACGCCCTGACTGGCGCCGGAGGACTGGGCCTGCTTCACCGCCTCGGCGGCGGTCTCCTCCGAAACGTCCACCTGGCCGCCGTCGTTGAGGCCGGTAATGGCCCCGTCCTTCACGGTGACCACAAAGACCGGGATCAGGGAGAAGCGGTGTGCCCCGTCCGGCTCGCGCTCCTCCGGCGGCGGGCCGCCGATTTCAAAGCGGGGCGGCCCCTCCCCCTCCTGCCAGGACAGGGCCAGCCGGAGGGCGGCATCGCTCTGCCCCGCCAGGCGACGGACGTTCGCCCCCACAAAGAGGATGAACACCACCGCCAGCACCAGGCCCACCAGCAGCAGGTTGATCAGGATGAATTTCCGCCGCAGCCGCTTGATCATACCGCAGGCACCTCCAGGTGATAGCCCACCTTGCGCACGGTGCCGATGCTCACCCGGGAACCCAGATAGGCCAGCTTTTTCCGCAGGAAGGAGATGTAGACCTCCACGTTGTTGTCCTCCGCCTCCGACTCCAGGCCCCATACCTTGGAGATGATGTCCTCCTTGGGAATGACGGCCCGGGGGGCGGCCAGCAGCAGGCGGAGCACGTCAAACTCCTTGAAGCCCAGCCGGACGGATTTTTCCCCGCAGCGCAGGCTGCGGGTGGGGGTGTCCAGCACCAGATCCCCGGCGGCGAGCTGCTCGCCGGTCACCTCGCCCTGCCGCTGGGTGAGCGCCCGCACCCGGGCCAGCAGCTCCCCGATGTCGAAGGGCTTGGTCATATAGTCGTCCGCGCCGTGATCCAGCCCCGCGATCTTGTCCGGGATCTCATCCCGGGCGGTGAGCATCAGAATGGGGGTGGAGACGTGGGCGCAGCGCAGGCGGCGGGCCACCTCGAAGCCGTCCACCTTGGGAAGCATCACATCGAGCACAATGGCGTCGTACTGCCCGGTGAGGGCGTAGTCCAGCCCGTCCGCCCCGTCGAACACCACGTCGGCCTGATAGCGCTGCTCCGCCATGATCTGGCCCAGCGCCTCGGCCAGGCGGCGCTCGTCCTCTACAATCAAGATGCGCATACCTTCTGTCCTTTCCTGCGTTTTTCTCCATTATAAGGGAGAGAACTGAAATCTGTCTGAAATGTATTATAGGCGGGGCGGCAGACGAAAGGATTTACAGAGTGTTAACAATCTCACGCGGCCCTTTTTCAGAGTAATTTCAGTTTCTCCCCCTATACTGGCCTCCGAAACCGGAACAGAAGGGGAGGACGATTGCATGCAGTTGATGGCATTGCGGAAGAAAGCGGAGGGGAGTGCGCCGCCCGAGCGGAAGCCCGGCCGGCGGCTGACGGTCAGGCGCGGGGCGGCGCTGCTGCTGGTTCTGGCCCTGGCGGCCGGTGCCGCCCTCGGGGGAAAGGCCCTGTTTTTCGACGGGGAAGAGCAGACGCCCCTGACGGAGCAGACCACCTATGGCAGCCTGTCCACAACGCTCTCCGGCACCGGAACCACCATGCCGGCGGACAGCGTTACGTACACCACCGCCTCGGAGGCGGAGATCACCGGCGTATATGTCTCCGCCGGCGACACGGTGGAGGTGGGCGAGCTGCTCTACACCCAGGACGATTCAGAGCTGGACGACCAGATTGAGGAGTATCAGGATCAGATCACCGAGCAGGAAAACCAGCTGGACGATTACCAGGAGCAGCTCGCCCAGCTCCAGGAGGAGATCGCCGCCCTCACTGTGACAGCCCCCTTTGCCGGCCGGATCATCGATGTGGCCGTGGACATGGGGGACAATGTGGCCGCCGGGACCAAGCTGGCCACCCTTGTGGACGACAGCCAGATGTGCCTGACCCAGTATTTCAGCTACGCCTATGAGGATCAGGTCTATGTGGGCATGAAGGCCGGGGTGTCCGTGGCCAGCCTCATGCTCAACCAGGAAGGGATCGTCACCGACATTCAGATGGTAGACCGGGTGACGGCGGAGGGCACCCACTGCTTCGCCGTCACCGTCACCCTGGACAATCCGGGCGCCTTCACCGAGGGAATGACGGGCGCCGGCTATCTGGTGGCGGACTCGGGCGAGAAGCTCTATCCGTCGGTGGAGGGGGAGCTGGAGTACCGCCGCAGCCAGGATCTCACCGCCGAGGTGGGCGGCGAGGTGACCGGCATCGGTGCGGCGGACTACGAGCAGGTGAGTGCCGGGGCCGTCCTCGTCCAGCTCGACGGGGCCGACTACCAGAAGCAGGTGGAGTCGGTGAACAAGCAGATCGCTCAGACCCAGGAAAAGATTGTCCAGCTCCAGGAGAAGAGCGCGGAGGCGGAGGAAAAGCGCTCCGACTATGCGGTGACCGCCGAGCTGGCGGGGAAGATCATCATGGTCAATGTCCGGGAAGGGGAGAGCCCCCGGGAGGCGGGGCAGACCGCAGTGGTGCTCTACAACCTGGACTCCATGACCATCACCGCCAACATTGACGAGCTGGACATCGACGGCATTGCCATGGGTATGGAGGTGGACATTACCCAGTCGGGGGCGGAGAGCGACACCCATTACACCGGCACCGTCACGGAGATCAGCTATGAGGCCACCAACTCCAACGGCGTGGCCTATTTCCCCATCACCATCACCATTCCCAGCGGGGGCGCCCTCTCCGCCGGTGTCAACGTCTCCTATTCCATCACTGTGGGCGACGAGTCCGAGGGGGTGCTGGCCCCCATCGCGGCCCTCAAGAGCACCAGCCAGGGAACCTGCCTCTTTGTCAAGGCGGACGCGGCGCCGGACAACGCGGTGGAGCTGGAGGACCGCGTGGTGCCCGACGGGTTCTATGCCGTGCCGGTGGAAACCGGGGTGTCCAACAGCCAGTATGTGCGCATCCTCTCCGGCGTGGAGGAGGGGGTGGAGGTGTTCACCCGCTACCAGCAGACGGCCCCGAGCGGCGGGGATACCACCAGCCAGGGCCAGAGTGACGAGCAATCCGGTTTCCCGGGCGGTGGAGAGATGCCGGATTTCGGCGGCGGGATGCCCGGCGGCATGGGCGGCGGGATGCCCGGCGGCGGCCCCATGGGCTGAGAAGGGGGATTCTGTATGAGCCTGATTCAACTGAAGGATGTCTATAAAATTTACGCCGAGGGGCAGGAAAACCAGGTCAACGCGCTGGATGGGGTCACGCTGAGCATAGACCAGGGGGAGTTTGTGGCCATCATCGGCACCTCCGGCTCCGGCAAGTCCACGATGATGAACATACTGGGCTGCCTGGACGTGCCCACCCGGGGGGAGTATCTCCTGGACGGCACTCCTATCCGGGAGCGCACCCAGAGGGAGCTGTCCCAGATCCGCTCCCGGCAGATTGCGTTCATTTTCCAGGGCTATAACCTCATCCCGTCCCTGAACGTCTGGCAGAATGTGGCGCTGCCCATGCTCTACCAGCGGGTCCCGCTGGCGGAGCGGCGGGCGCGGGCCATGGAGGCGCTGGAAAAGGTGGAGATCGCCGCCAAGGCGGACAACCGGCCGGCCCAGCTCTCCGGCGGCCAGCAGCAGCGGGTGGCCATCGCCCGGGCCATCGCCGCCCGCTCGCCCATCCTCATGGCCGACGAGCCCACCGGGGCGCTGGACTCCAGAACCGGCGAGCAGGTGCTGGGCCTCATGCGCCAGATGAACGCCGAGGGAACCACCGTGATCCTGATCACCCACGACAACGGCATCGCGGCCCAGGCTGACCGCACCGTGCGGGTGAAGGATGGGAGAATCGTCCACGACAGCCTGTGGGACGGCGTGCTGGTGGACTGGAGCGCCCCGCCGGCGCGGGTGGCGCCATGAACGCGCTGCGCATGGCCCTGGACTCCATCCGGGAGAAAAAGGGGCGCTCCTTCCTCACCATGCTGGGCATCATCATCGGCGTGACCGCCGTGCTGGTGCTGGTGGCGCTGGTGTCCGGCTACAACGCGGACATCACCGCCTACTATGAGAAGCTGGGTGTCAATAAGGTCAACGTCACAGTGAACTGGTACGACACCAGCCGGTCTGTGGATGTGATGGACGCCCTCTATGACTATGGGAATGGAGAGCTGGGCGATATGGTGCTGGGGGTGAGCCCCGATCTGTCCACAAGCCTGCCCATGAAATACCGCACCACCACGCTGGACAGCGGGACGCTCTACCTGGGCAGCGATCAGTTCGCCGTCTGCGGGAACTACACCCTGAAGGAGGGGCGGGACATCAGCGCCTTTGACGTCGACCGGCGCAGCCGGGTGTGCGTGCTCGGCTCTTACGTGGCGGACAGCCTGTTTCAATATGCGGATCCCATCGGGGAGACCGTCTACTTCGGCGGTGAGCCCTTCACCGTGGTGGGGATCTACTACCAGAAGGACGGGGGCGAGGGGGGCTCCATGGACGACATGGCGGTGATCCCCTACTCCCTGGACCGGGCCATACTGGGCACCGCCCAGCTCACCCGCTTTGCCGTCAAGGTGGATCAGTCCGACCATATGGACGCGGTGATGGCGAAGCTGGAGCGTTTCCTGGGGGAGACCATCGACACGAGCGTGGGGGAGTATGAGCTGGAGAACGGCAACTCCGCCATGAGCGAGAGCACGGAGGAGATGACCTCCATGAGCGTGGTACTGGGCGGCATCGCGGGCATCGCCCTGCTGGTGGGCGGAATCGGTATCATGAACATCATGCTGGTCACCGTCACGGAGCGGACCCGGGAAATCGGCATCAAGAAGTCCATCGGCGCGCCAAGGCGGGAGATCGTGGGGCAGTTCCTGGTGGAGGCCGCCATCCTGAGCGCTCTGGGCGGCCTCATCGGCATCGCCCTGGGCTACCTGCTGTCGCTCATTTTGGGGAAGGCCATGTATGATCTGATCCTGTATCCCGACGCGCTGGTGACGGCGGGCGCCTTCGCCTTCTCTGTCGCCATCGGAATCGTGTTCGGCATCTACCCGGCTGCCAAGGCGTCCGGTTTGCAGCCCGTGGACGCCCTGCGCGCCGACTAATCGAGAGGAGAAACACAGATGAAACAACGTATTCTGGCGCTGCTGCTGGCGGCGGGGCTGTGCCTGGGGCTGATCACGGCGGCGCCCGCCCTGGCCTTTTCGGATGTGAGCGGAGAAGAGCTGTCCGAGGCGGTGGAGGTACTCTCCGGCCTGGGCATTGTCTCCGGGTACTCCGACGGGAGCTACCACCCGGACGACGCGCTGACCCGCGCCCAGTTCTGTAAGCTGGCCATTCTGACGGAGGGACACGGGGATCAGGCGAAGGGAAGCGCCTACCGTACCCGGTTTTCCGACGTGCCAGGCGGCGGCTGGGCCGCCCCCTATATCAATCTGGCCTGTGAGGAGGGGCTGGTTGCCGGCTATGGAGACGGCCGCTTTGGCCCGGACGATCCGGTGACGGTGGGACAGGCGGTGACTGTGGTTCTCCGTTTGCTGGGCTATACGGCGGAGGAGATCGGCCCCTTCTGGCCGGAGGACTATCTGAATAAGGCCGGGGCACTGGGGCTTCTGGACGGCCTGCCCGCAGACGGCGGAGCCGGCCTGACCCGGGGAGACGCGGCCCTGCTGCTCTATCGCGTGCTGCGGCAGACAGACCGGGACGGACAGGATTACATCGACAACCTCTGCGCCTCCAAGGTAACCGGTGCGGTGCTGCTGGACAATAACGCCGAGGCGGCGGACGGCACCCTGGGCACGGTGGAGGTCTATGCCAATCAGACGATTAGCTGGTATGAGCCTGCGGAGGCGGTGCCGGATCGCCTGGTGGGGCGGAAAGGCGCGCTGCTGTTGGACGAGGCGGGAAAGGCGGTGGGCTTCCTGCCGGACGATTCGTCCCATCGCACCCTCCGCCCGGCGGAGGTGGCGGCGGACGGCATCACCGCCGCCGGAGGGGGAACGTATGCCATCTCCAGCGGAACCAGGGTGCTGCTGGACGGCGCGGTCAGCACCTACGGCGACTGCTGGTATGAGCTGGAGGGCCGGGAGCAGGTGACGCTGTATTATATGGACTCCGGGGCGCTCGATCTGGTCGTGGCCTCCGAGGCGGCGGCCTATGAGGGGGTCATGCTGACCGGCTATTATGAGGATGCCAGCCCCAACGCCGCGTCGCCCGCCTCCATCACGCTGCTGGGCGTGGAGCTGGAGGTGGCGGACGGGGCGGCGGCCGGGCTGTCCGCCTTCGCGGTGGGCGACCGGATTACCATCACCCTGAACGGGGCGGGAGAGGTGATCTCTGCCTGCGCCCCCTCGGAGAAGCGGGCGGAGCTCTACGGCGTGCTTCAGGAGGACGGGGTGGAGCTGACCTGCGGCCTGACCGCGGCGGGTGAGCTCAGCGTCCACGGCGCCGGTGTGGGTGAGCTGGTTCGGGTCAGCTCCACCGGGATCGGGGCCCTGTCGGCCTATCCGGTGTCCGGTGGGAGCCAGTATGCCCTGGATCCGTCGGACGGCACCCTGGGGAGCCTTCCGCTGTCGGAGGATGTGAAGCTCTACGAGCGGGCCGGTTCCAGCACAGTGGCGGAAATTGCCCTGGAGGATATTCTGATGGATACCGTACCTGCCTCCCAAATTGACTTTTACGCCACAGACGAAAGCGGGGAGGTCTGCCTCCTCCTGCTGGACGATGTGACCGGGAACGCATTTACCTACGGCCTGCTGACCGCCGGGGAGCAGACCGGGGGCAGCGGCAGCATGACCTATACCAACCGAACCGTCTCCGTGGAGAACAGCAGCGGAGCCAGCCAGGCATATATCACGGGAAAGACGGTCAGGAGCGGAACCATGGGTGGCATCGCGGTGTCGTCCGAGGGAAAGGCCGTGGAGGTTGTGAGCCTGAAGAAGGCCGATGTGAGCCGGGCTGATTTTGACGGAGAGGAGGCCGTGGTGGTGGAAGGCCTTCGGGTGCCCGTCAGCGACGGGGTAGAGGTTTACAACCAAGAAACCGGGCGCTGGACGACCCTCTCGGCCGCCAAATCCTACGGAGCGGAGCTGACCGTGTACTACAGCGGCGCACTGGGCGGGGACGCCGTGGTGCGGGTGGTGACCGTGGGATAGCAAAACAAGATACAATAGATAATAGGGAGCAGAAAGCCGGGCCCGCATGACAAGCCATGCGGGCCCGGCTCAGGCCACAGGGGAGATGACGCCGCAGGCAATGCGGCCCCCGGCGGCGCCGGTGGGCTGACTGCGGTAGTCATCGGGCAGAGCGTGGAGTACCACCGACCGGCCCAGCACCTGCCCGGGCTGAAACCGGCCGGTATACACGAGGGAGAGCGCCCGGCCGCCGCTGGAGAGCAGGACGGGGAGATCTCCCGCGTGATTCGGGTGCTCGCGGCCTTCCGGATCGTAGTGGGGACCGGCGCAGTGAAAGGCCACGTCGCCCCCGGTGCAGCAGTCGCCGAGCGCGTGAATGTGGCAGGCATAAAAGCCGTCCCCGGGCAGCCCCAGGGCGCGTATCAGCAATAGGGTTCCGTCCTGGTAGGGATAAAACAGCGCCTCGCCCCGCAGGCCGGGGTGGGCGTTGCTGCCACAGAGCAGTGCACGGGCGGCAGGGCGGCCATCCAGCAGGACCCGGGGCAGGCGGCACAGAGCATCAGCCATGGAATACGCCTCCATTCTGTCCCCATGCTATGTGGGGACAGGCGCAATCGTTCCAAAGAAAAAAGGGACCAGCCAAAGGCTGGTCCCTTTTTTACAAACTTACACAGCGCGGGTGACCTTACCCGAACGGAGGCATCTGGTGCACACATAGACGTGCTTGGGCGTGCCGTTGACAATCGCCTTGACGCGCTTCACATTGGGCTTCCAAGGACGGTTGGAGCGGCGGTGAGAGTGGGACACCCGGATGCCGAACACAACGCCCTTATCGCAAAATTCACATTTGGCCATTCGCTTATACCTCCTCGCTCGTCAGGATAGCTTGATAAAGCATCGAATGATATAATAACAGAGCTTTTCGAAAATTGCAAGCATTTTTTTCAAAAAATCCCTTTCTTCCAAAGTGTGTTGCAAAGGAGCAGGGGAGAATGGTATACTATAACTAATAATACCGCAAGGGGGCAGCGCCAATGGAGAGCCTTTACAGCGTAAAGCTGAGAAAACTGATTCAGGAATTTCGCCTGGAGGTCCTGAGGGGCGGGGCGGGGTACGAGGATGTGTCGATCCGGACGGAGGACGTGAACCGGCCGGGCCTGCAGCTCACCGGATTTTTCGACTACTTTGACGCCAAGCGGCTCCAGGTGATCGGCCGCGTTGAGACCACCTATCTGGAGGGGCTGACCTCCGAGGAGCGGCGGGAGAGCTTCGAACTGCTGCTCTCCCAGGACATTCCGGCCCTGATTATTTCCCGGGAGATTGAGCCCTTCCCTGAGTGTATGGAGATGGCCGAGAAGTACGACCGAACCATCCTCCGCAGCCCGGACACCACCAGCGTACTCATGAGCAACATCATTGCGGCGCTGAAGTCCTATCTGGCTCCCCGCATCACCCGCCACGGCGTGCTGGTGGAGGTGTACGGCGAGGGCGTGCTGCTGCTGGGCGAGTCCGGCGTGGGCAAGAGCGAGACCGCCATTGAGCTGGTCAAGCGCGGCCACCGGCTGATCGCGGACGACGCAGTGGAGATCAAGCGCAACGTCACCGACCGGCTGGTGGGCACTGCGCCGGAGCTGATCCGCCACTATATCGAGCTGCGGGGCATCGGCGTCATCGACGTGTGCCGCCTGTTCGGTATGAGCGCCGTCAAGGACGAGGCCGAGATCGATATGGTCATCAACCTGGAGCAGTGGAAGGACGGGGCCATGTACGACCGCCTGGGCCTGGAGAACCTCTACACCACGATTCTGGACGTGCAGGTGCCCTCTCTCACCGTGCCGGTGCGGCCTGGCCGAAACCTGGCGGTGATCATCGAGGTGGCGGCCATGAACAACCGCCACAAGAAGATGGGGTACAACGCCGCCGTGGAGTTTACCAAGCAGATCAACCAGCACTTCGACCAGGCCATGAGTGCGCAGTTGAATGATAATTAAAAAAGAGATACGTTCCGCCGCCCCGGTGAAAACCGGGGCATTTTTTCTGCCGGAGGGTGTCACGTTTGGGAGCCGTGAGGTGTATATCAGGTGAACGCGTTCCAAACGGAGAAAAAGGAGGGAGATTCATGGCGGAGCATACGGAGGAGGCGCTGGCTGCCCGGCTGGTGGAGACCTACTCCGACCGGCTCTTGAGGCTGGCCTATTCCATCCTGAATTCTGTGCCCGACGCCCAGGATGTATGCCAGGAGGTGCTGCTTAAGCGGCTGGAATATCCAGGTGCCTTTGAAAATGAGAAGCACGAACAGGCCTGGATGGCGCGGGTGACGGTTAACACCTGCAAAAACGTCCGCCGGAGTCCCTGGCGCACCCGCACTGTGGGCCTGGATGCCGTGGCCGAGCCTGCGGCGTTTCAGCCGGAGGAGGGCGGCGTGCTGGAAGAGGTGCAGCGTCTGCCTGCCAAGTACCGGGAGGTGCTGGTGCTCTACTACTATTTAGGATATGATACCAACGAGATAGGGGAGATCCTGGGCCTGCGGGCCGATGCGGTGCGGACCCGGATGAGCCGGGCCCGGATGAAATTAAAGCATGTATTGGAGGGATTGGGCTATGGCAGGCTATCGGGATGAGTTGGAGCGGCTGAACTTCTCGGCGGAGGAAAAGGAGGCGCTGACCTGCCGCCTGCTGGAGCGGAGGGGCGGGCAGGAAGAGAAGCGCCCACGCTTCCCCTATCGCGGGTTGGTGGCCATCGTAGCCGCCGCTTCACTCCTGACAGGAGCGGTGGGGGCCGTCTCACTTGCCGGGGTGTCCCCAGCCTTCCGGGAGCTGTTCGGCATCACCAGCGAGGAACAGGCAAAAAACCTGGGGATTGTACAGATGAACCAGGTGTTCGAGGACAAGAACGGCTCCGGGGCCACCGTCACCGTGAAGGCGGCGGCGGCGGATCAGGAACAGTTCTATATCCTGGTGGAGTTTGCCGCGCCGGAGGGGACGGTACTGCCCGAGCCCGACCAGGTGGAGGAGGGCTTCAACCGCGCCGTCCTCTGGGGCGGGCCGGACGGCAGGGGAATCGGCTTCGGAGCCTATAGGGACGAGAGCTGCACCAGCTTTATCGGCTCCAGCGAGGCGGGGTATGCAATAGACTATGTGGAGGACAGCGACCCCACAGACAACAAAATGGAGTTTATCATTCGTGGGCATATAGATCCGATGCCGAAGGATGCCGCATACTGTCTGTTTTCCGGGATCCAGTCCCTGTGTATGCAGTATCAGGGGGAATGGGTCACCATGCTGGATGGTATGGACATCGATCTGATCGTCCCCCTGGTTGGCATGGGTACCCATTACGACTTCCAGGGCCGGTGCGGTGTGAATCTGAACGGCGTGACTCTGGCGGTGGCAGAGAACCTGACCATCTCGCCTATCAGCGTCAGCATGGATCTGGTGATCCCGGACGGGGCGGCCTATGACGCGGCCTTCGGTCAGGATGGCCCTTGGCAGATGTATGTCCTGATGTCAGACGGAAGCAAGATCCAAACCCGGTTTGAGAAGGTGGGAGGGGTTCAGGACGTATTTCACGATGATGCAGGACGAACCTTTTTCCGGGCGGATCATGTCCGTTTCGAACTGGAATCCCCCATCGATGTGGCGGAAATACAGAATCTGGTCTTTACAGGGGATAACAGCCGAATCTATGAAGGGGAGGACCGGACCGGCACTCTAATCCACTTTGATTTCGGCCCTCGGCATTTTCAAAATGAAACCTACTGGAACGAGGTCAACTATTACTGGAAGAAGGACTGAGTATACACTTTATGAAGGGGCCCGGAGCTATCCGGGCCCCTTTTTTGCGCGGGAATGAAAAAAACCTTGCAAAACGGGGAACGATGTGATATTATACCAAAGCATGTGATTACGCACACCCGCGGACGATGGGCCAGGTGCTTTCCAAATGGGAGGTTGGCCGGCTTCGGATGAACCGGGTGGAGGAATCAACAAATAAAGGAGGAATTTTTACCATGGCAGTCGTATCTATGAAGCAGCTTCTCGAGGCGGGCGTCCACTTCGGCCACCAGACCCGTCGCTGGAACCCCAAGATGGCCACCTATATCTACACCGAGCGCAACGGCATCTATATCATCGACCTGCAGAAGACCGTGAAGAAGCTGGAGGAGGCCTACAGCTTCGTCCGCTCTCTGGGCGAGTCCGGCCAGACCCTGCTGTTCGTCGGCACCAAGAAGCAGGCTCAGGAGGCCATCAAGGAAGAGGCCGAGCGCGTCGGCATGTACTATGTCAACGCCCGCTGGCTGGGCGGCATGCTCACCAACTTCAAGACCATGCGCGGCCGCGTGGAGCGTCTGAACCAGCTCAAGAAGATGCAGGAGGACGGCACCTTTGACATGCTGCCCAAGAAGGAAGTCATGAAGCACCTGGGCGAGATCGCCAAGCTGGAGAAGTATCTGGGCGGCGTGGTCGAGATGAAGAAACTCCCCGGCGCGCTGTTCGTGGTTGACCCCCGCAAGGAGCGCAATGCCATCAATGAGGCCCGCAAGCTGCACATCCCCATCGTGGCCATCGTGGACACCAACTGCGATCCCGACGAGATCGACTATGTCATCCCCGGCAACGACGACGCCATCCGCGCCATCAAGCTGATCTCCGGCGTGATGGCCAACGCCATCCAGGAGGGCAAGCAGGGCCAGGACGCTGCCGAGGCTTCCGCTGAGAAGGAAGCGACCGCCGAGTAATTCCGGCCCCAAACCGTGATGTTGAGAGCGCCCGCCCGCGCGGGCGGGCGCTCCTTTTGATATTTGAGATGGAGGTAATGTGATCATGGCAATCACTGCAAAAGACGTACAGACCCTGCGCGAGATGACCGGCGTGGGTATGATGGACTGCAAGAAGGCCCTCACTGAGGCTGAGGGCAACATGGACAAGGCCGTTGAGATCCTCCGCGAGAAGGGTCTGGCCGCCTCTCAGAAAAAGGCGGGCCGCATCGCCGCCGAGGGCATGGCCTATGCCACCGTGGTGAACGGCGTCGGCGTGGTGGTCGAGGTCAATGCAGAGACCGACTTCGTGGGCAAGAACGAGAAGTTCGTGGACTTCGTTAAGGGCGTGGCCGCCGTTGTGGCCGCCAACAAGCCCGCCGACCTGGATGCCCTGATGGCCCTTTCCTACGGCAACGGCCGCACCGTGCAGGAGGAGCAGCAGGAGATGGTGCTCGTCATCGGCGAGAACATCAAGGTCCGCCGCTTTGCTTTCTTTACCGATGGCATCTCCGTGCCCTATGTCCACGCTGGCGGCAAGATCGGCGTGCTGGTAAACCTAGAGACTGGCCTGACTGCCGAACAGGTGGAGACCGTGGGCAAGGACGTGGCCATGCAGATCGCCGCTCTGAACCCCCGCTTTTGGGACAAGAGCCAGGTTGACCAGGCCACCCTGGATGAGGAGAAAAAGATCCTCCTGGTGCAGATGGAGAACGATCCTAAGATGGCTTCCAAGCCCGAGAAGGTCAAGGAGGGCATCGTCGCCGGTAAGCTGGGCAAGTTCTACAAGGAGAACTGCCTGCTGCAGCAGGAGTTCGTGAAGGATAACGCCATGACCGTGGAGCAGTATATCGCCTCCGTTGCCAAGACTCTGGGCGGCACCATTACCTTCAAGAACGCCGTCCGCTTTGAGAAGGGCGAGGGCATCGAGAAGAAGCAGGAGAACTTCGCCGAAGAGATCGCTAAGCAGCTGGGCAAGTAAACCTGAGGCCATCCCCCCGCATCATAGCCTCATTGTCCACTCAATAATGACTCGCAAGGAGTCCAAGGTAATCGTAATGATTGCCCTGGGCTCCTTATTTTTTTGGAGACAAAGGGACCAAGAAAACCCTTTTGGTCTCCATTTTTTTATTTTTTGGGTTCTTTGGAGCTTCAGGATACCCCCTCTCAGGCAGCGCTCAGATGGTCAGGATTGGGCGGACAAGTGGGCGAGGATTGAGGGGGACAATATCAGGGAGACTCAAGATAAATCGAATTATTCGGAGTTTTTGCAGGGAGTTTTTGAATTAATCGGAGTTTTTGCGGGGAATCTCAGCAGAAACTCAGATTAATTCCCTGGGATCTCAGCAAATTCTCGGATTAATTCTGGAAGCAAAAGGTGATGGATTGAATTAATCGGAATTTCTGTGGAGAGGAAAGAACAGTATGTCCATTTAATCGGAAGTTCTGAGGAAAACACCAGCAAAAATTCAGATTAATTCTTGGTTCTCCGCAAATTCTCCTATTAATTCTTGGTTCCCCTGGAGGTGTTTTGAATGCTAACGATATCATCGGTCTCTCTCAGGGCTTTTGTCCTATCTCTGACCATCACTTTGTTTGTCGACTTCTGCGTGATGAAGCCCATTAAAGAAAACTATGTCCCCTGCCCTGTGTGGCTGATGCGCTATGTGACAGGCTATGAGATGCAGCCAACCATGGCCATAATCTGGATGACAGTGCTGCTGTATGTCATCATCCGCTATGATCTGCGGGGTCTGGCTGTTGCCGGGATACTGACGGTAGCTTGCTGGATTGCCTGGTTGATAGCCTTCTGCGAGGCTGCAATTTATGAAGAGGAGGTGAAATCAAATGAAGCGAATCGGCGATGATCGATGCACGGTACGTGATTATATTGAGTTGGCCATCACGCTTTTGGTTGCGTTCGCCATCATTTTGAGTGGGGTGCGAGTCGCAATGGTGATTGGCCCATCTATGCAGCCAACGCTGTCAGAGTACAGTATCCATATCCTTGTGCCTATTCAGGATCCGGAAATCGGAGACATCGTGGCATTCCGGCGGCCTAGTCAGAAGAATTCCTATATCAAACGGATCGTGGCTGGGCCTGGGGACACAGTAGACCATTGGGGCACTCCTCTTACCTTGGGACCCGGAGAGTACTATGTGCTGGGGGACAACCGGGGCAATTCCCGGGACTCCCGTTCATTTGGCCCCATCGATGGGGATACGATCTGGGGGCGGTTGGTGGTCTGATGGAACTAAGAATATTCAAGATGTCTCTATTACCACAAGATTTAAAAATGAAGGAGGTCTTAATCCCATGGAGAAAGCCGGCACAAAAACCAGGGACATCAAGTTTTTTAGCCAGAAAAATAACGCCATGATGACTGTCCATACGCCTGTGGCTCAGGAGTTTGCCCAGTACCTGGAGGAGCAGCCCTGGGTGGCATCCTATGACACCTGTGTGCCACTGCAGATGGAGCACTATCCCCATGTGTCCCCTGTGGACATCCGGGCGGAGTATTTTACCGTCCAATGGGCCAGCGATTTTGTGCTCCATTTGGCAGACGGCAGCATGAGCATCCGGGAAATTTGTACTCTGGAGCAGTTTCAAAAGAGAGCTTTTATTGAAAAGCTGGAATTCTCACGCCGCTACTGGCTGGCTACTGGGGTGACGGACTGGCGGGTGTATGTGTATGGAGGCGAGGGAAAGCTGGTGGAGACCCATGATCAGTGGCTTTGTTGAGTACGCTGGCGATATCTACCGGGTGCTTCTGGAAACGGCAGACGGGGCATGGCTGATTGCCTATGCACAGATAAAGCCCCCCTTCTTTGTTTCAGCAGCCAACTTTGTAGCTTATACACCTATACAGGCCCCTGATGGGTTCGTAAAGGCATGTAAGGCCCATGAGTCCATGAGCGAGGCGCAAATCAGACGTCTGCAAATGATTGAACCGTTGGTTGCGGACAATCAATACATCTACGACCCTGGATCCCGACGCAGGCGGGCACAGGAGATTGCCAATGCGCATGGCGTGACAGTGCGCACGGTGCTGCGGCTCTATTTCCGCTACCTTGCATCAGGAGTAATCTTGGCTGATAAACCAAGAGAACGCCGTCGGAATCCGGAGTTTGAACAAGCAATTCAGAAATACTACTATTCCTCTCGTCAGTTTTCCTTGAGAGCTGCCTATGAAATGATGATTTTGGAACGCTATACGGATGATACAGGACAAATCAAAGAGGATGCGCCGAGCTATCACACATTCCGCCACTACTTCTACGACCATAAATTTCATAGGACTCCGCAAAAAACTATTGCCCGTGAAGGCCTGTCGGCCTATCAGCGGGATCACCGGCTGACCCTTGGCAGTGGACCAGGCTGGCGTGATCGGCTGGGCTGCTACCAGATGGACGCTACTTTGGCCGATATCTACTTGGTCTCCCGCCTGGACCGCAGCACCGTGATTGGGCGGCCTAACATCTATCTGGCAGTGGACACTATGACACAGCTGATTACAGGCGTCTATGTGGGACTGGATGCCGGAGAAACCGCTGTTATGGCCTGTATTGCACAGGCAGCGGGCAATAAGGTAGATTTCTGTCGACGCTATGGCATTCATATCGCAGAAGCTCAGTGGCCCAACACAGGGATCCCCCGGGAGATCATCACGGATAAGGGGCGAGAATTTTGTGGAGGGCGGGTGGAAGAACTATCCCTACGATATGGTGTTGTGATTCAAAATCTGCCGCCCTATAGACCCGATCGTAAAGGTCTGGTAGAAAAAGCCTTTGACCTGATCCAGGGGCGATACAAGCCTCTTCTGCGGGGAAAAGGTGTGATTGAAGAGGATGCGCAGGAGCGATGGGCAGTGGACTATCGGACGCAGGCATCTTTGACGCTGGATGAATTCACGGCGATTGTAATTCATTCGATTCTGTTTTTGAATTCTGGTCGACTGCTTTCCAATGGTTTGACCCCCGCACAACAGTGGCTGGAATCCGATGACGAGCTGCTTCAAGCGAATGAGCATGAACTATCCTGCATGGGACTCCCCCGCACCACGGTGAAAATGGGACGCAAAGGAATCCGACACAGGAAAATGTGGTATGTGCCAACGGACCGAGACCTGCTGCACCCCGGGGAGACCTACACCATCGCCTACGACCCCAGCGATGTGAGCTGCATCTATGTGGTGCTGGATGGTCAGTACTACCCGTGTCGCCTGGGACCTACCGACCAACACTATCAGGGCGCAGGAGTGGTAGAAGCAGCGATGGCTCAGCAGGCACTACGACAGCAGATTGGGCATCGCCGACGGGCATCACAGGCTGCCAGCATTGCTGCTACGCAGGCCATCCGGGACATTGCAGCACAGGCTTCGGGGGCGGCACCGAAGGAACAAGATGGATCGGAAATTCAGAAAAACCGAGACGCCGAGAGGTCCCACCTGACCCAGTGAGGGCCGCCCCCTCCTCTTTTCTTTGACACCGGCACCTACAGCGGGAAAATGTCTTGGGGGCTTTGGGTCAAGGCTGGACTTTTAAAGCCGACACAAGAAAGTTGCAGGGTAGAAAGGTATGATCAAGGTAGATTTGGGGGATTAAGACTCTTGGTGTAAACGCAACTTATATCGCCAAAATCGTTTTGTATACCCTATATTTTCTTGCTTTTTATAATCTATTTTCTGTATGGGGCAAAAAGGTAAGATTATATGGAAAGTAAATAGATATATGAACTCATAAATAAGAAATACTTTTTACTTAAGATTTTACCTTTGTGCCCTAATCCAAGACCAACCAAGGCAATGACTTTCTGTGTCGGCTTAAAAAGATAGGATTGAGCAGATTGTGCTCAATCTGCAAAAGTGTTTGAAAAAGTTTGAAGGAAAAAGTAATACAGGAGTTTTTGAAAATTGAGCACTTTTTGCTCAAGAATATAAAGAAGGAAGGAGGAACACACCAGTGGACAAGTACGTAAAAGACCAGACAGTAGGTGCCGTCTATGATAGTGCCCCGGCGGGGAACCCGTTCCTGGCGGCCATGCCAGACCTGCTGCCGCCGGCCCGTTTCCTGAAGCAGATCGGCAGCTCGCCACCACTGCCGCAGGAGTTGCCGGCGATGACCCTGGAAGAGCGCCGACGGCTGCTCCCGTCGCTATCATCCCTCTTTGTGCCCCTGGATTATATGTATGCTATCTACGACACCCTGTACCGGGCTATCGCAACCACCTACACCACACGCACCATGATAGATGGTATCCGGCAGATCAACGCCATCTTCGCCGGCCGGGAACTGCAAAGTTACGCCACGCAAGCGGACAGCGGATCGATTCTTGGTGTCCCCGGCATCGGAAAGACATCCACTATCCGACGGTGTCTATCGGTGATGCCGCAGACCATTGAGCACACAGAGTACCAAGGACAGCCGTTTTATTGTAAGCAGGTACTCTATCTTCTCACGGAATGTCCTTCGGACTGCTCCGTCAAAACTCTGGGGTATAACATCATCACTGCTCTGGATCGGGCGATTGGATCAGGCTATATGGACTCTCTCAGCGCACTGCGCTCGTCTTCGGCCAGCGCCATTGCCACTCAGGTCAAGATCTTATGCATGACCCATCATGTGGGACTCATAATTGTTGACGAAATTCAAAATGCTGTCGTTACAGCAAGAAAAAATCGTCAGGTCAAGCCTTTGATTAAGTTTCTTGTCGAGCTCACCAATGACACATCTACTGCCGTATATTTTGTCGGCACCCCATTGGCCGAGGAATTGTTCATCGCCCAGGAGCACCTCAAGCGCCGAACCCGTGGTATCCGCCTGCTTCCTCTCAGGCCAGACGGAACCTACCGTGAGTTCCTACAGTCCATCTGGCCTTACCAATACACACCACAGTCCGCTGCGCTAACGGACAAGCTGGCAAATAAGCTCTATGACCATAGCGGCGGCATCCCGGCGTACATCATTAAAATCTATCAGGAAAGTCAAGCCCAAGCCTTAATTCTTGGCCGAAGCTCGATCGATGAAAAAATTATGCAGCGGGCAATCGATATTCTGGCTATCAAGGTCCCTAAGACCTACTCTGGCGGCACTCATATTTCGGATTTTGAAATTGGGAAAGAACTGCCAGAGGTACCACCAGAGCCGCAGGAAGTGCCTCGCCAATATGCCAACAAGCGGGGACGGCGGGCAACGCAGCGGGACGATGCTGACTTGCTGGTGGCTTTTAGAGAGAGCCGTGGAACACAAGAGATGATCAAATTTTTGGAGATGCACAACATGCTCGAAAGGATGGGAAACGAATGAATAAAGATCCGAAGATCATTAACCTGGCCGAGACTAACATCTTTGCCTCCCTCGAAGAATCTCCCCTCATTTGGCTGCCTATATTTTTTGCCGCTGAAACACCTCTGAATAGAGAAGATGGCTACTGTGCACTGGTTCAGCTCCGGCGACCTGGGGGTGCAGTGGAGACGCACAAGTACACCATTGTCTATCAGCGCTCCCAGCAGGATCAGCAGATCCAGTACTACATCACTTTTGATCGGCAATTTCTCCCCGACGAAGACTCGTTGATGCACGATCCTTCTGATGCCGGCTTATTTTTGAGGGTCTACGATTCTCTGGATAAAGCCAAAGCTGGCGTGGAGACGGATATCCGGCACCTGTGCGGCGATCCGCAGGCTGATTATCAGTCAGTGCTGCCGTACTGATATGCTGACGTATTTCCCAACGCCGTACCCCGGTGAGTGGTGGTACTCAGTGCTGTGTCGGTATCATGTGCGCAGTGGATACCCTAAATATGCTACAACCACTAGGGAGTTATATGGCGGGAAACCCATGGTGCATGGACGTTTGATGCCGGGAGGAGATTGTGCCAGAATCTTATCTCAACTTCCGCCTGGAATACTATCAATAGATGATGTGTTGGCCAACCACACATTGTTACCATTCTACCTTCGCTTCTATGACTCGGCGAAAAAGCAAAAAACTGTAGAATTGCTTCGTAGTGGAAAAGGAGCAGGAATCACCAATATTCACTCAAAGTTGCCGGGTGTTCAGGAAGGCCTAAAGTATTGTCCACAATGTTATTGCGGTGATATGAATCGTTTTGGCGAACCATACTGGCACCGTGAACACCAAATCCCGTTGATGCCGATGTGTCCAAAGCATCACATAGTCCTTAACACCTATCCAGTTAAGTTTTCACGTCTTTCCGAAGTCTATGTTCCGCTCTCTTCAGTTCGTGTTTCGGAGGATGATCCGGAGCCGGCATTTCACTGGATGCATCCGTTGACAGATTTATTGATGGCTTTTTTGTCTTTACCAGTAGAAGCCGGAGCAACAGTCGGCTACAACAATCTCTATAGCATGTTATTGACCAAAGGTTATGGAGTAGATAAACTCAGCGACCATCAGGCCATTAGTGTGCAAAAAGTCCAACAAGCAGCGCAGGAACTATATGGTGATAGTATTTACCAGCAATATTTTTCAAAGTTGTCACCAGCTATACTGTGCCGGCTTTCTCGCTGGGAGCTCACCTCTCCTGATCGATATGCATTACTGGCTGCCATGGTGGAAATGACAGCTAACACCTTATTGGGGGAAAGGCTACCGGAAAATGATACTCTGAAAGAGCGACTGCTCTACTATTCAGAAATAGGCACTGTATATCGAAAGAATGAATTAGCGCAGATGATGGGGGTCAGTCCAGCACAATTGGATCGTCTGGCCTACAAACATGGCATACAGCCATTCTGGCGAAAAGTGGGGAAGGAGCGCACTCGGTGCATTCGTTTATTACTAACAGAGTCAGAGTACGCAACGATCCAAGAATCAGTCAAGAGGAACGGAAATGGACAACTTGCAGTTTACTGCAGGCAGGTACTCTTAAATTCAATCGAAAAGGAGCACTAATATGGTATGCAAATCCATCCACGCACTGGCGGACGGCCTTAGTCTCCACGACGCCGCTTCTTTCTCTGGCCATGACTGGTCATTAATTGAAGCAGCTGTTGCTCAGGCAAGACAGGCTAAAATCGAAACTCCGGATGACATCATCCCCATGGTCACCCTGATTGGTACCATTTGGAGTGGCTGGGATCGTATGCGCCGGGCCGATCGTGATCTGGCTCTACCCCTGGTTGCGTCCATCACCCCTGATCTGCAGGCGGCACTTGGTGGCATAAGGGCATCGCTTGAGTCTCGTATTGATCAGGTACCCGACTGGATGGCAAATGCAGATATGTACGATGATGACGATGACTTGCTAATCTAATGGTGCTAGGAAGAAGGGACGGTAAATATGGACAAGTACAAGAAAATCATTGAGCAAGTCAGAGCGAAAGGCGACAAAAAGGCTCAGGAAAAAGAGGCAGCGGCCATCGCTGAGGTGATGTATCTCTCCGTCGACGAGTCCCCCCACATGATTGCGCTGGAAGATGGCGCAGCAACCTTGGCCGCCCTGTACACGCTATGCATGGATGACAACATTGACACTCGTGGTGGTTATTTGGAAATTAGAGATAGGCTGGTCTATCTGCTTTACGATTTATACGACAAAATGCGGGAGAAATACCCGGTTCCTGCCCGGACAAAGTCGGAGGGCCGATTGGAGCCGGATGTAATTGAGGCACTGGAGCGCCTAAGAACTATATCCGCTGAGGAGGATCGGTCATGACTTGGATGGATAGTTATTATCGGATCCATGTCCTCTCGCTCAACTGGGTACGTAGCGATGACGACATGGCTGATTGGGTGAACGAGATCATTGGGCCATTGGACGAGCACTTCAATCTTGGGCCCATACTGTGGGCAATGTCTGCGCTCATGGCTCTGACATCTGCTCCTTCGCCCCTGGGTGTCAGCCCTTACATCCATAGATGGGCATGTCGGACGATAGGCGCAAAGATTCAGAGAGCAATCGAGAGGCAGATCAAGGAGACAAAATACCCATAATACATGATTTTTTAACATGCAGGTGGAGCTGAGACATGGGGAAACACTTTGAAAATCAAGTCAAATCTACTCCTATTTCAGAGAATAATGAAACTTTTGCGACCATACATGGCTACGCTCGATGCAGCACCTCCGACAGCAAACAGGACATTGATCGTCAGGTCCGGGAGCTGAAGGCCGCAGGTGCCACACGGATTTGGATGGAGTATGAGCATGGCGACGCTGCCGTTAAAGATCAACAGGAGGCCATGCTGGAAGCTGCTAATTCTGGCGATAGCATCATTGTTTCAGAAGTCTCCCGTTTGGCCAGATCAGTTAAGCAATTGTGCACCATCATCGATTGCATCCGAGATAAGCATCTGCGTTTGGTCATCTTAGGCTCCATCACCATGGATTGCCGGATGGATACACCTGATCCTATGACGGAGGCATTTTTGCAAATTGCCGGTGTCTTTTCTCAATTGGAGCTCTCCATGATTCGGCAGAGAGTCAAATCCGGCATGGCCAATGCCAAAGCCAAGGGCAAGCAGATTGGACGACCGGCAACCACATTTGACCAGATTCCAGCGCAGTTTTTCCGATATTATTCTCTTTTTCAAGCTGGTCACCTCTCCCTCACGGAATTGGCTCGGTTGGCCAGCGTCAGCCGTCCCACGGCCTATAAGTACATTCATCTCATTAAAAGGAGGCAAGAGAAATGATCGAGACCTATCGGGCCCGTCTGATCCCGCCCGCAGCTCTCTGCACCACCCTTTACTGGGGGGAACGAGGGAAACAGGGAGAAATTCAGATTCGTGATTTAGAATTTAAAAGTCACAAAATACACGACCTCCGCTCCATTGTCCTTGGCGCTAACATCTCCATTGAATCTTGTGACCTTGATACTCTTTGGGCTACCACGGAGGATGACGCCTATATCCGGGCATATCGTCTTTCCAAAATTGAGGGCCTGTCCGCTGAAATCGGCCCTGTCCCCATTCCTCCGCTAGTTCCCCCGGCCACCAGCTTGACGGGCTGCGTGATCGTAGATACCATCGCAGGCCGGTACCGTTATGTGGTCGACCGCTGGTATAAGGATATCTTTGCGGCCACCGAGGACTCGACTCGCAACGATCCGCCGGATATCGTAGCGGCGCTGCACCTGCACTGGGTAAGCTGCTCTCTGACACTGGAAGCTATTCGAGGGGGCGGGCCCATATGACTGAGCGAGACATCATCTATCGTATCCTTCCACCGGCGATGATCCTGACGACGGTGGAGCGGCAGCCCGAGGAGTACCCGTATCCTCCAGATATCTATGTTCGGGAGGTTGAGCGCCGGGAATTCACAGATACCGAGATTAATTATGACGAATTGAACATTACAATCGGAAGCTGCACAGTGGAGATCGTACATGGCGAGACCGAGTATGGTCAGTGCTTCCGTGCATTCAGGATTGTTGGCATTAATCAGTTAAAGGCCATGGAATACGCCGACAACCGTTACCCCATCTTTCTGATACCCGACAACACCATCCGGGGGACTCTAACTGTAGACGATGGGCAGTCCTGGTGGCGGTATGTGATCGATAAGTGGTACGATGACGACAAGACTCGGGATCACGACATCGAGTACGACGATCCTCCGGACCTGGTACCGGCTCTGGCCCTGCTCTTCCGTCCCCACGTTCGGGATCTGGATATGTGACGATGTGCATTATTTTCTCTGCACGCTTTTAGAGAGAGAAAAGAGAGGTGATTGAGGGGTAAAATTGACCGTATCTTGTACGTTTGGTATACGTTTTTTGTCCACCTCTATACAATATTGGGGATTTAAAAATCAAGGCAAAAAAGACGGATAGCCCGAAATTGTGAGAGAATAAGACACGGAGTTGAGATGGAGGTGGTAATCCCGTTGATATTATTGAGTAATACCAAGGGGGTATAACACAGCATATAACAAAAGATATAACGAAGGGTCAAACGAAGCATAAAACATCAGGTAAAACCAAAGATATAACACAGCATAAAACAATGGGCTAAACAGAGCATAAAACAATGGACCAAACACAGCATAAAACATGAGGCTAAACATGGGCACAAAAAATCCCCCGGGCGACTTTCTCGCTCCGGGGGTCAACAGGGGGATCACAAAAAGGAGATAGGATAGATATCCTCAACTATGGCTATCTTATCATATGCAGATTTTTTCAGGGTGCCAAATATTTTCAAAATTCCGAATAAATTAAGAATTGTGTGCATATAATAATATGATGGCAAATGAGGAGAACTGAAGGCTAAAATTTTTGTCTAAAGTTTTTTGAAAAAAGAATTTCGAAAATATTAAAATAACGGAATAATCTAATGAAAAAATGCATATAAT
>OWID01000027.1_pt1 | contig 89069 bp, 76 predicted proteins | sample 1732661 | NCBI WGS metagenome assembly OWID01 (sample SAMN05065739, study PRJEB22554) | human gut metagenome | biome: ENVO:2100002; feature: ENVO:00000062; material: ENVO:00002003 | host: Homo sapiens | place: USA
CGCCATAGCGGAAGGTCGCGGTCAGGCTGCGCGCACGCAGTGCATTCAGCACGCTGTCAGGGACGGCGCGCGCACCCGTGTTGATGGTAATTTCGCCGCCGCGCGGTGTGGCGTTAATACGCTGGGTCACCAAGTCCCAGAAGCTCGGCAGACTGGTGTTGTCCTCCACAGGCGCGTGTCCACTGTTGTCGGTCTGCACTGTGTGCTCGGTGTCGGTTGGCTGCGATGGCTGTGGTGGAATTGGCACACTTGCCTGCTGCACCGTCAAGGTGGCAGCTGTACTTTCTTGGGTGTCTGTGCTGTTTTTCACAACACAGCGGTATTGATAGCCATTCATGCTCAGGGTGGTAGCTGCGATGGTATAGGTGGCGTCGGTTGCATCAGCAATTTCCGTCCATGCACCTCCATTGGTTTTTTGCTGCCACTGATAGGTCAGGCCGGTGCCGGTCGCAGTCACAGTAAACTCAGCTTTCTCGCCCTCGGTCACGATTTGGTCGGCAGGATGGGTGGTGATGGTTGGAGCAACATCCCCGATTGTCAGGGTAAGTTCCTTGCTGTCGGTGCCGCTGTCATTGGTGGCGATCACAGTGAAGTTGCTGCTGCCCGCCACGGTCGGTGTGCCGGAGATAGTACCGTCACTTCTCAGTGTTAAACCTACAGGCAGGGAACTGCCGCTGTCAAGACTCCATGTAATGGTGGGATCTCCGGTGGCTTCAAGGGTCTGGCTGTACGCAGTGTCCACCGTGCCGTTTGGCAGGCTTGTGGTTGTAATGGTGGGCGCAAATTTCACCGTACCGTCGCCAATGGGCTTGCCTTCCAACTTGCCGCCGCTCTCTACGAGGATGGTTCCACTGTTGGTCAGGGTCGCACCGGTTTGAATGATCAGGGTCGCGTCGGTTTGAATGGTCAGGGTTTTGCCCTCTTCAATAGTCAGGGTTTTGCCCTGTCCAATGGTCAGGGTTTTACCGGCTGGGACGATAAAGTCCTCGGTTAGGGTAACGTTAGTGCTGTACACAGCACCTTCATTTCCCTCAAAGATAATGCCCTGCCAGCTATCTTTTTGGCTGGTATCTTCTATATTTGCCTTACCGCCGCTGGCAAAGATGATCGCATTTCCATCAGTGCCGGTGGAAAAGCTGCCGCCATTGTTTCCTTTGCCGCTGCCGATGCCCGCGGCATTGCTGCCGCCGGTCGCATTGACGACACCGCCCTCGATGGTGATAGTGCCGCCATCGCCTCCTTCGCCGCCGCCGATGCCTGCGCTACCGTTGTCGCCGATCGCAGTGACTTCGCCGCCACTGATGGTGATAGTGCCGCCATCGGCAAACATGCCGCCACCGATGCCCGCGGCGGCGGTGCCACCGGTCGCATTGACGACACCGCCGTTGATGATGACGGTGCCGCCGGAGCCGCCACTGCCGCCGCCGATACCCGCGGCATTATCGCCACCGGTCGCATTGACGACACCGCCGTTGATGATGACAGTGCCGCCAGAGCCGTAATCGCTGCCGCCGATACCCGCGCCGGAGGTGCCGCCGTTTGCGGTGATTTTGCCGCCGTTGATGGTGATGGTACCACCATCGCTCCAGCCGTTGCCGCCGATGCCCGCGTTGCAACTACCAATATCCACCTGAGCGATCAGCTCGCCCATGGAACTGCCGGTGGACTGGGCGTAGATGGTGAGGCTGTTGGTGCCCATCATTTCGATGCCGCCGTTGATGGTGAGCGTGCAGCCGTCGGCTAAAATCAGATTGACATTTCTCCGGACCTCGATGCGAATAGGAATGGTAACGTCGCCCCGAGCTACATACCATTCCTGCCACATATAGGGCAAATCAAATGGAACTTCCGCCGCCTCGGCTTCTTGTTCATCGCCATTCTCGTCCAGATAGGTAACCTTTACTGTACTCCTCGGTGCACCCAGCAGCACCGGCGCGAGCGGCTCACCTTTGCAGGCGGTCAGGTCTGCGTTTTCTGCCGAGCAAATCGGACAGTCAGAATTTATGTTACCCTCTGTACAGAGGGTAACACAGGAGCACTGCTCCTGTTCACTCATCCCGATGGTGGGTTCTCCTTCACCGTCGGCAAAGACAGCGGGCAGCACCGCTGCTGTCATGCACAAGGCGGTCAGGAGCGCAAATATCTTTTTCTTCATCCGGTTTCCTCCTTCTGTCACCCAATAGGTTCCAATGGTTTACTCCTTTATTATACAGCATCCTTTTTGAAATTTCTATTACCCATTTTAGGGGTCAAAATGGGTAATGGGAGCGGCTCAAGCTGCAAAAATATACCAAATTTTTGCATAAAAAAAGAGGGAAAACTCTGTGTTTTCCCTCCCATTTATTGTTTTGCCAATGTGAGCATCTCTTTTGCGTTTTCCATGGCGGTATCGGTGAGATTGTCGCCCGAAATCATTCGCGCAATTTCCTCGACCCGCTGCTCCTCGCTGAGCAGTGCGATGCGGGTAAAGGTTCTGCCCTGCTCCTCCTGCTTGTGGATGAGCAGATGATGGTCGGCAAAGACGGCGACCTGTGCCAGATGGGTGACGCAGATGACCTGACGGTTGCGCGAAACCTCGCTTAACTTCTGGCCGATCTTCTGGGCAGCCTTGCCGCTGACGCCGGTGTCGATCTCGTCGAAGATGGCGGTCGCGATCTGGTCCTTTTCGGCAAGCACATTTTTAATCGACAGCATCACGCGGGAAAGCTCACCGCCCGAGGCGATTTTTGCCAGCGGCTTTGGTTCCTCGCCGGCGTTGGAGCTGATTAAAAATTCCAGCTCATCCTGACCGTCGGGCTTCCAGCCGCTGCGGCCCGCGCTGACGCTCAGACGCACCGAAGGCATGTTGAGGAATTCCAGCTCCTTTTTTACCCGCGACAAAAACTCCTTTGCCGCGCGGTGACGCTGGGCGGTCAGCACATCGGCTGCCTCCTGCACCAGCGGTTTTAAGCGCAGATATTCCGCCTGCAATTCCTCGGCCTTTTCCTCCGACAGGGTAAACTGTTCCAGCTGTTCCCTGCTTTTTTGCAGGTACTCCAAAATCTCCTCCACCGAGTTGCCATACTTGCGCTTGAGCTTATGGATCAAATCCAGCCGTTCCTCAATCTGTTCGAGCTCCTCGGCGCTGTAATCGACCCTGTCCAGACAGCTGCTCAAATCGCTGCCGCAGTCGGCGATTTCATAGCCGATCTCCTCCATGCGCACCGAAAGCTCGCCAAGCTGCGGCAAAAAGTGGGCGAGCTTGCCCAGATTGCCGGTTAGCTCCTCAAACTGCTGCACAATGCCAGGCATCTCCTCTTCTCCGTCCAGCAGCTGTTTGGACTGGCTTAACAGCTGGATGATCTTTTCGGCATTGGCGATCTGGTCGCGGCGCAGCGTCAGTTCTTCTTCCTCACCTGCGCGCAGATTGGCGCGCTCGATCTCTCCGACCTGATAGGTGAGCAGGTCGATGCGCTGCTGCTTTTCCCTGTCGCGGCGGCTGCACTGTTCCAGCCGGTGGCGCACATCCAGAATCTGTTCGTACAGCACGCGGTAGTTTTGCAGATACCCTTCCAGCTGACCGAACTGGTCGATGTAGCTGATGTGGTTTTCGGGAACCAGCAGCTTGTGGTTGTCCTTTTGTCCGTGGATGTCGATGAGCAGCGTGGCGATCTCCCGCAGCAGCTGAACCGTTGCAGGACGGCCGTTGACCTTGCAGATATTTTTGCTGCCGATCTCGCGGGAGAGCAGCAGGCTGTCGTCGTCCATCTCAAAGCCCAGCTCCTCGATTTTCTGGCAGACATCCGGCCGCAATCCGGTAAAGAGAGCCGAAACGCAGGCGCTGTCCTCGCCGCTGCGGATAATATCGCGGGAGAGGCGCGCACCCAAAACGCCGTTGATTGCCGACACCAGGATGGTTTTACCGGCGCCCGTTTCGCCGGTAAACACATTAAAGCGCGGACCGAAGTCGATGGTAGCCTCGGAGATCACGGCGATATTTTTGATGTACAACTGTGACAACATGTTGGATACCCGCTACTGTGCCAGTTTATTGAGCTCTTCTGTGATGCTCTGGGCATATTTTTCGTCCTTCATCACCAGCAGGATGGTATCGTCGCCGGCGATGGTGCCGACCAGACCGTCCCAGTGGATCGAATCCAGTGCCGCACAGGCAGCGTTTGCCATGCCGGTGTAGCATTTGACAACCACCAGATTCTGTGCATAGACCACGCTGTTGACAGCCTCGGAAAAGATGGCGTGGAACTTGAACGAAAGGTCCGCCTTGCTGTTTTTGTCGCTGTGGATGGTGTAGCGATAGGTTCCGTCGGTGCACTGTGTCTTGATCAGACGCAGTTCCTTGATGTCGCGGGAGACGGTCGCCTGGGTCACGCTGAAGCCTTCTTTGTTCAGCCGATCCTGCAGTTCCTCCTGGGTATCAATCTTATATTCCGAGATCAGTTCCAGAATTTTAGCATGACGTTTCGATTTCATTTCTATCCCCTCCCAATAATTTTTTTGTTCAGTTTTTCATAGTAGCTCTTGGAGCCGAAGTTGACAAACTTGACGTATTTTTCATCCTTGGAAATGACAACGCTGTCGCACGGGTCGATGCGGATGCGTGCTTCTCCGTCCGACGACATGTACAAAACCTCGGAATTGTTGATGTACCTTCCCCGTACAGTGAACACCTCGTCCGAGGCGTAGAGGATCGAACGGGAAAACAGCGAATATGGACAAATCGGCGTGATCGAGATGCACTCGATGGACGAATAGACAATTGGTCCGCCGGCGCTCAGCGCATAGGCTGTGGAGCCGGTAGGTGTGGAAAAGATCAGTCCGTCCGCACGATAACAGGTGGTGAATCCGTTTTTCATCTCGACGCTGATGTCGACCATCCGGTCCGACTCTCCGCGGGAAAAGACCACGTCATTGAGCGCGGAAATTTCTAAGCGACGGTCCGGTTTGATGACCGAAGCGTGCAGCATCATCCGCGGCTGGATAGTGTAGCGTCCCTCCACCACATCCTTCAGTTGATCCAGTGCAGTGTACTCCATCTCGGTCAGAAAGCCCACCCGTCCGGCATTGATGCCCAACACCGGACAATCCAGCTGTACCGCATGGCGAGAGGCGTGGATCAGTGTTCCGTCGCCGCCGATCGAGATAATCATATCCACCGGCCCTCCGTGATACGGCTTGACGGGGATGTCTGCAAAGGCAGCCACCTTATCCTCGAACAGACAGCAGCTGCATCCATAGCTATCCAGTTGGCGGACAACCTCGCAGGTACATTCAAACGCATTTTTCTTCCCCAGATTGGGGATCAGCAGAATATTCATCGGTTTCCTCCCGTCGTCCTCGCCACTAGAGATTCTCATGAGCTTGACTCACAACCTGTGCGATCAGTTCCTCGGAGAGCACATTCTCTTCTCCGCCCTTCTGCAAAAACAGCAGATACTCGATGTTGCCTTCCGGTCCCTTGATCGGCGAATAGTCAAGTCCACGCAGCGCAAATCCCAGCTCGGCTGCACAGCCAGCCACCTTTTCGATCACTTCGCGGTGGATGGAGGGTTCCCGAACCACTCCTTTTTTGCCAACCTTGTCCTTGCCCGCTTCAAACTGAGGCTTGACCAGGCAGACCATCTGTGCGCCTTCCTTAAGCAGACGCCACGCCACCGGCAATACCAGTGTCAGCGAAATGAACGACACATCCACCGAGATAAAGTCCACCGGTTCGGGAATCTGCTCGTCGGTGACATAGCGGATGTTGGTGCGCTCGAGGTTAACAACGCGCTCATCGTTGCGCAGCGACCATGCCAGCTGTCCGTAGCCGACATCCACCGAATAGACCTTGACGGCGCCGTTTTGCAGCATACAGTCGGTAAAACCGCCGGTCGATGCGCCGATGTCGATGCACACACAGCCATCCAGCGAGATTGGAAAGACCTGCATGGCTTTTTCCAGTTTTTTTCCGCCGCGGCTGACATAGCGCATCGTTTCGCCGCGAATTTCAATCTTATCGTCGTCCTTGATCTGGGCGCCGGCCTTGTCCGACTTCTGCCCATTGACATACACAAGCCCTTCCATGATGACAACCTTTGCCTTCTCGCGGCTTGCGATCAGTCCTCTTTCCACCAAAGCGACATCTAAACGCTGTTTCAAATGCGTTCCCTCCAAAAAAATCTATCCCAGCCATCGCAGACAGCTGTCCGCGATGCCATTGGCATCCAACCCAGCCAGGGTGGTTGCCCTTGCCACTGTTGCCTGCTCGATAAAGCGATTATCCACAGCAGCAATCCGGTATCTTCCTTTATAATCCTGTTCCAGCAGAGCCTGACCAAACAGTTGCCCGATTCCGCCGTTTTTGATGCCTTCCTCCACAAAAAAGACATCCTGTGCTTTCAGCGCCGCCTGCACCGCCTGCTGTGGCAGAGGCAGAATTCGTCCAAGCTTTATCACTGCCGCCGAAATTCCCTGCTGCTGCAATAGCTCCATTGCAGAAATCACCTCGGAGCAGATGCGTCCATAGGTCACCAGTACCACCGGCGCCTGCTCCTCTCCGAACAGCTGCCAATCCGCCTTCGGGTCGAAGGATGCCGGAAGCGCTACCTCTCCGCCGCGCGGATAGCGTACCGCACAGACGCCGCTGTCCTGATAGATACTGCGGTACAGATGCTGGCGCAGCTCGGCATAGTTTGCCGGCGAATAAACGGTGATGTCCGGTATGTTTGCCAGCATCGCCACATCAAACAGTCCCTGGTGGGTCTCACCGTCGTTGCCGACGATGCCGGCGCGGTCGATGGCAAGAATGACGTGCTGCGGCTCGATGGACAGATCGTGGATGATCTCATCGTAGCAGCGCTGCAAAAATGAGGAGTACACCGCAAAGACGGGAATCATCCCGTTGGCGGCAAGTCCTCCTGCAAAGGTGACGGCATGCGGCTCGGCGATGCCCACATCAAAGAATCTTCCCTGTTCGCGGAAGGCATGGGAAAAGTGGTTGAGCCCTGTACCGTATTTCATTGCGGCGGTGATGGCGCAGATGCGCTCATCTTTTTGGGCAAGTTCGGTCAGATACAGGCCAAATTCGTTGGAGAAGTTGGTCTGTGCCGAAGAAAATGCCTTGCCGGTGTCAATATCAAATCCAGAGGTGCCGTGGTATTCCCCCGGGTTTTGCTCCGCATAGGAATAGCCCTTGCCCTTCTGGGTTTCAACGTGCAGAAAAACCGGACGGTGCAGCTCCTTGGCGCGCTGCAAAACATCGCACAGCGTCTCCAGGTTGTGTCCGTCGATCGGTCCGAGGTAATAAAATCCCATATCCTCAAACCAGTTGCTGCCGTAGATCAGCGACTTCGCCGCATTTTTTACCTTGTGCATGGCGCGCGCCGCAGGATGTCCCACCAGCGGCAGATGGTCGCAGAGTGTTTCTACTGTGTCCTTGGTCTTAAAGTAGGCTGGTCGTGCGCGCACCTTGGACAGATATTTGGAAAATGCCCCTACGTTTTTGGAAATGGACATCTTGTTGTCGTTTAAAATGACGATCAGGTTATCCCGAAAGCGGGCGGCGTTGTTGACTCCTTCATAGGCAAGTCCGCTGGTGAAGGAGCCGTCGCCGATGACCGCGATGACATGATGCGGGTCCCCCTGCAAACTTTTTGCCCTGGCAAGTCCGGACGCCACCGAGATCGAGGTGCTGGAGTGTCCGGCGATGAAGGCGTCATAGTTGCTTTCCTTTCGCTTGGGGAATCCCGAAATGCCGCCCTCCTGACGCAGGGTTGAAAACAGATCCTGTCTGCCGGTCAGCAGCTTATGGGTATAACACTGATGTCCCACGTCCCAGACGATCTGGTCGTCAGGACAGTCAAAGACGCGGTGCAGCGCCACCGTCAGCTCCACCGTACCCAGGTTGGACGCCAGATGGCCGCCGGTCTTTGCCGTGGTCTGGATCAATGTCTGCCGGATCTCGGTGCACAGCGGCTCCAGCTGGGAAAAATCCAGCTTTTTGACGTCCTGCGGCGACGAAATCTGGCTAAGTATACTCAAGTTCATCTGTTCGATGCTCCTGTCTTTGTTAGAATATCGGCATCAGCATGGCAACGGTGATGCCCAGGACAGCGCCTGCAAACACTTCGGTCGGCGTGTGTCCCAAAAGCTCCTTGAGCAGGGCTTTGCCCTCCTCCATCTTGCGCAGCTCCTCGGGATCGACCTCCATGTTTTTACGGCGGATAAACAGATTTTTAATATCCTTCTTCTTTTTGGGTGCAAACATTTCGCGGATGTTGTCCGAGGTCATCTCCACAATCTTGTTGAGGACCTTTGCCTGTTCACCGGCAGCACGGCGCACTCCCATCGCGTCGTACATGACAATCGCAGCAAGAACCAGCGACATTGCAAATTCCGGCGAGGCAAATCCCAGCTTGCGCTCCAGTGCGACGGTCAGCGAACAGACCAGCGCCGAATGAGAGCTGGGCATTCCGCCGGCGCCCACCATACGCTCCCAGACGACCTCCTTGGTCAGCGCAAAGGTCAGCAGCGTTTTGAGCACCTGAGCAATAAACCAGGCCAGAAAGGCAACGTCAATATAATAGTTGCTGAAAATAAGCCGTATGTTTTCCATAGTACCACCTTAACAATCCTAATTCGTTTCCGTTTTAATGTGTGCGAACCAGGATATACTCTGCCATATCCCTTAAAAAATCTGCGCTGGCGCACAACTTCATCTGTTCCAGCGCCTGCTGCGCTGCTTTCACCTTTTCCTCTGCAATCCGACGCGCTTCTTCAATGCCGTACACCGATACATAAGTCGTCTTGTTGTTTTCGCTGTCCGAGCCGATAGGTTTGCCCAGCTCGTTTTGATCTCCCACACAATCCAGAATATCGTCGGTGATCTGGAAGGCCTGTCCGATGTTGTCAGCGTAGCTTTGTGCCAGATGCAGCGTCTGCTCGTCCGCATCCGCCGCGATACATCCCAGCGTGACCGCCGCGATGATTAGTTCCCCTGTTTTCAGGCGGTTGGTCTGTTTTACCCGCTCGATCGGCACCTCGTGTCCCTCATTTTCCAGGTCCATCCGCTGTCCGCCGATCATTCCCTGATGACCGGCTGCCTTTGCCAGCGTCAGCACTGCACGGGAAATCTGGCTAAAAGACATTCCCTCTGCGCTGCCGAGCACCTCAAAGGCCTTGGTCAGCAGTCCGTCGCCGGCAAGCAGCGCAGTGGCCTCACCAAAGGCAACATGGCAAGAGGGCTTTCCTCTGCGCATATCGTCGTCGTCCATACAGGGCAGGTCGTCGTGAATCAGCGAATAGGCGTGCACCATCTCCAGCGCACAGGCAAACGGCATCGCCCGCATGGCGTCGCCGCTGAGAGCTGCACAGAATTCCAGCGCCAGTGCAGCGCGCAGCCGTTTTCCTCCGGCAAGCAGACTGTACCGCATTGCCTCGGTGACACGGTCGTCCGGCTGTGCAGGCAGCCAGCAATCCAGCTGCTGTTCGGTCTGCTGCGCATAAGCTTGCAGCTTTGCCTTAAATTCCTTCATGTTCTTCCTCCTCTGCCGGCTGCAGCGGTTGGGGCTCTGCATGCAGCTGTTCCATCCGCAGCTGTGCAGCATCCAGCTTTTTGCGGCAGGATGCGATCAGCTTTGCCGCCTGCGCATACAGCTGCATGGACTCCTCCAGCCCTGCTTCTCCCCGTTCCAGCGTTGCAGCAATCTGTTCCAGACGCTGCATCGACTGCTCAAATGTCAATTTTTCTGCCATTCTTTTTTACTCCTTTAAGTGAAGAAACCGACGTGACCTGTGCGTGGACAACACCGTCACTCAGCCGGATGTCCACCAGGTCTCCTGCTGTCAGTTGTCCGACGCTGGACACAACGCTGCCGTCATGTGTAGTGACGCTGTATCCGACCGCCAGACGTGCCAGCGGATTGAGCGCCTGAAGCCGCGCTGTCTGTAATTGCAGTTCCCGCTGGTTCTGCTGCAGTTTCTCCCGCATCAGCCGTTCCAAAAGAACGGCATAGCTTTCCAAGTTGCTTCGTGCCTGCTCCACCACCAGCTGCGGACGGCGCATGACCGGTTTATCCAACAGGTTTTGCAGCCGCTGATCCGCCTTTTCCAGCCGCTGCTGCATCGACATTTCGATGCGGCTGCAGAGGTTTTCCAAGTTATCCAGCAGCGCCGCTCCGTCCTCGCTGACCAGCTCCGCGGCTGCCGACGGTGTCGGCGCGCGCAGGTCGGCAGCGTAGTCGCACAAAGTATAGTCGATCTCATGGCCCACCGCCGAAACCACCGGCGTTTTGCAGGCCGCTACCCGACGAACCAGCTGTTCGTCGTTAAAGCACCATAGGTCCTCCATCGAGCCGCCGCCGCGTCCGATGATGATGACGTCGCAGTTTCCACGGCGGTCGAGAGCATCCAGCGCCTTTATCAGTCCTGCCGGCGCATCCGCGCCCTGTACCGGCGCCGGCGAAAGCACCAGCGTCGCTATCGGGCAGCGGCGGGACAGCACATTGACAATATCCTGCAAGGCAGCGCCGGTGCTCGAAGTGACCACTCCGATACGCATGGCATAGCGCGGCAGCGGGATTTTGTTTTCCTGAGAGAACAATCCCTGCGCCTCCAGACGGCGGTACAGCTGTTCAAAGGCAAGCTGCAGTGCGCCTTTGCCGTCGGGCTGCATCTCATAGACATAGATTTGGTAGCTGCCGTCCCGCTCATACAGCGACACCGAGCAGCGCACGATGACCGCCATGCCGTTTTCCGGCTCAAAGGGCAGAGCATTTGCATAGTTTGCAAACATCACCGCCTTGACGGCGCATCCACCCTCCTTGAGGGTAAAGTAAAAATGACCGCTGCGGTAGTGGTTGACAAAGTTGGAGATCTCCCCTCGCAGCATCAGGTCCTTCAGACGGAAATCCGAGTCCAGCACGCTTTTGACATATCGGTTGAGCTGCGATACCGCCAATACACTATCCAACGTTGACACCGCTCCTTACCGCAGCCAGAATCGCCGTTCCGGCTGCATTGTCCGCCGAAAATTCCGGTGCGGCAAAAAAGCCGCCCAGCTCCTCGGTAATCTTTTTGCTGATGAGAGAGTTGGACATCACGCCGCCCGAAAAGATGAGCGGCAGCTGTGGAAACCGCTGCTGTGCGTCCTTTGCCATGTGTTCCACAATGGCGCAGACCGAATCAATACAGAAGCGGGCAACGTTTTCCTTGCTCTCTCCTTGTTTTAACAAACGTTCACACTGGTTTTGCAGGCCGGAAACACAGCAGTTTCCCTCTTTAAAGGTCACCTTGACCGGAAAACGGCGGTCGGCGCGCAGCGAAAGCGCATCCAGCTCCTTACCTGCCGGAAAGGAAAGTCCCATCATGCCGCCGACGCGGTCGATGGCCTGCCCGCATTTGAGGTCGAGCGACTCGAACAGAATTTCGGTCGCAAGCACCTCTTCCTCACCCTTGCTCACATGGACACATTCGGTGGTGCCGCCGGAAAAGTGGAAGGCAATAAACTCCTGTCCGATCAGATCCAGCCGTCCTGCTGAATACAGCGCCGCTGCGATGTGTCCGCACTGGTGGGAAAATTCATACATCGGGATGTGGTTGACTGTACTGATGGCGCTGGCGGCCAGCTTGCCGGTCAAAAAGCAGGGCATGTAGGAATCCGCAGCATTGCGCGGACGCGCCGATACGCCCACCGCCGCGATGGAAACGGGCGGCAAATCAAAAAACAGCTCCTGAAGAATCTGCGGGAGCTGTTTTACATGAGCAAACACGGCGTCGCTTTGCTTTAACCCCAGGGAGCCCTGCGCCACTGGCAACAGCTTTTTGCGATGGACGATACTGCCGGTCTCACTGTCAAACACTGCCGCCGACGTAGTATAATTACTGGTGTCAATTCCCAGATAATAGGACATGTTCGTTCACCCTGTCTTTGTGTTTACTCTTTTCCTGTTTTATTTTCAAGATGGTATTCCTTTGCAATCGCTCCCAGCACACCATTGACAAAGGCATAGTCGTCCTCGCTTGCATACTGCTTTGCCAGTTCAACCGCCTCGTTGATGGTGACGCTCATCGGAACGTCTGCAACATACTGCAGCTCAAAAGCCGCCATGCGCAAAATCGCCAGCGAAACCTTGGAGATACGGGAAAGTTTCCAGTTTTTCAGTTTGGACTCGATCAGCGCATCCAGCTCTGCCAGATGTTCTTCGGTGCCTTTTGCCAGGGTCAGGGTAAATTCACTGACCTGCAGATCCCTTGTTTCGGTTGCACCTTCGATGATGTCGTCGATCGGCTGATCGGTAAATGTTTTTTCAAACAGCAGGCAAAATGCCTCCTGACGGGATTCATGTCTTGTCATAAGTAAGTTTCATCCTTTCCGGCTTTATGCCGGCGGCACAAAACCTTCTTTATTTTCCTTTCAAACATCAATTCCGCTGACGGACGTTATCATTACTGCTGAACCGGTGCAGTCTCCGGGAAAACAATCCCTGCAACATGAACATTCACCTTGGAAACGGTGATGCCGGTCATGTTCTGGACAGCATCTTTGACTGCCTTCTGCAGAGTTTCTGCCACCTGCGGAATATTTGCGCCATATTTGAGGTTGACGCTGATGTCGATGACTGCAACATCGTCGTTGAGGCTGATCTGAATCGGTCTGCCGATGCTGCCTTTTTTCAAAAAGTTTTTGATAGGAGCATAGGTGTTTGCCAGAGAAACCACACCATCAATCTCTTCTGCTGCAAAATTGGAGATAGTTGCCAGAACATCCTGGGAAATTTTCAGGCTGCCAGCCGGCTGTTTATTATTCTCAACGTTCATAATGATTTCCTCCTGATAAACAAAAATCCAGAGATCTTTTCCCTTCAAAGAATCCACAGCAGATCCTCTGGAGGAAAAAAAGACCTCCACTGCCTAATCCTTAACTAATTATAGCATATTGTTGCAGGCTTTACAATCAGATATACATAAAATTTCCAATCCGTCTACCCAATCAGTCCCCAATAGGCGCGGTAATCCTTGCCGTCCACCCGTACACTGCCATCGGAAAAAAGCGACACGGTTTTCTGGCTGCCATCGGTTTTTGTAATTTTAAACCGTTCTTCCTCCACGCGGTTTTTGTTCTGATACAGCGCCGGTTTAAACGAAATCTGTGAAAACCATCCGACAACATTGTCCTTGGTCTGCGCCGACAGGTCCACCTGCTCCTGTGCGGCTCCGGAGGAAAACGACACTGAGGAGATGTCCCCTGCGCGCAGATTTTCCGCCCATTCCAGATTCTGGTCGTTTACCTGTACAAACACCATGCCGCTGCCAAAGAGCACCATGGCGGCTGCTCCCACCAGCAGCTTCAGTCCTTTTTTGGGGATTGGCGCAAACAGATCGACCAGGCGCTTTTTCAGCCGCTTTGCGCTGGAGGAAAAGTAGGAAACCAGCACGGTCTGACGCACATTTTTGCGCTGGAGCAGGCATCTTGCAGTCTGCAAAAGCGACTGGGCATAGGCTTCGACAAAATCGCTTCCCTTTCCGCGGATGACACTGCGGTCGCAGGCGCTCTCCAGGTCCTCGGTGGAACGCCGTGCCATCAGGTAGATAACCGGATTAAACCAGTGCATCGACAAAGCTGCCAATATCAGCAGCCGGTACCAGCTGTCCTTGCGGCGATGGTGCAGCAGCTCATGGCGGAAGATCATCGCCATCGCTTCCCTTTCCATTGCAAGGTCGGGAACGACCACCTTGCTTCGGAAAAAGCCCAGCAGCATCGGACCGGAAGCCTCGGAAGAAACCCACAGCTCGATCGGATCATAGATTCCGAGCGAGTATTTCACCTCGTAAAACAGGTTGCGGACCTCCATATATTCTTCCTGGCTGAGCGAGGAAGTGCTCTGTCCCTGTTTCATCCGATGTTCAAACAGTTTATAAGCGGTGAGGTGTGCCGCCAAAAACAGAATGGCTCCAATAACCCAGATCACCGCCAGCATCTGCATCAGTGACATCGACTGCGGCTGTGCCGGCATCTGTCCGCGCAAATGGTAAGGTGCTGTCAGGCGCAGCAGCGTCAGACGAAAGTCCGGCTGAATCGGGATCAGCAGACGCAGCGCCACCATCATCCACAAAATTGTGCGGCAGCGCGGAGAATAGCGGGGCATCCTTTTGCGGAAGGCATACAGCCAGAAAAGGACAAACACACCTGCTGCCATCGAAATTTCCAATACACAACCAAAGATATATTCCAGCATATCAGCATTACCTCCTGATAAAAAAGGTGAATTCACTCGCTTCATCCTTTATATTAGTGACGGATAATTGCTGATTTTGTTACCCGTTTTGAAGAAAGTTCGATATTTTCTGCAAATTTGTCAAATTTATCACTAATTTTAGGTGCTTTTGTACATGTATATTCAACACTTTCTCAAAAAAAGTGGTCTGTGCAACACAGACCACTTTTAACATCGTTTATGCAAGATATTCGATCAGAGCGTCGGCAATCGCGTTAGCTGTCTGATACATCGAATCAGGGCTGCAAAGCTCGTCGTATTCGACCGGATTGCTGATGAATCCCATCTCTACCAGCATCGACGGACACAACGGATTGCGGGTGACATAGAAGTTGCCATAGATGACGCTGCGGGCATCGCGGTCATTATAGGAGGTGATTTTCTCGAGCATCGAATCGGCCAGCAGCTTGGAGTTGTTTTCATAATAATAGATCTCGGTGCCGGACGGCTTGAGGCCGTTGCTGTTGGAACCGATGCTGTTGCAGTGCAGCGAAATGTAGAAATCCGCCTCATACTCGCGGGTCAGCTCGACGCGGTCGGTCATCTCCACCTTGGAGGAGGTGTCCTGATCGGGCTGTACCGCCAGAATAACCTCAGCGCCCAGACTCTCCAGACGGTTTTTCAGCACCAGCGCATGTGCCATGTTGATGTCCTTTTCCACCGGACCGATGCCATACAGCACACCGACTGCGCCTCCATCCACTCCTCCATGACCTGGGTCAACGACGATGGTCATGTTTTGCAGAGGCTGGGACTGAGAGCCTTCCTCTGCCTTTGGATTGAAGAACACGGTGGTATTGCCTTTTCCGTCATAGCTGACATCGTAGCCGACGGTGTCTACGCCGTCCAGCTTATAAAATTCCAGTGTGACACTGCCGGCAGAGGAGCTTACCTTTGCCGAGGAGAAGAGGTTGCTGTCAAACGACGGCATTTCGACGCCGGTGGTGTTATAAAAGCGAATGGTGATCTTCTCGCTGGTATTGTAAGCTTTGAAGGCAGGCGAGCCGGTTCCCTTCATCACCAGTGTTTCGCCGTTGTCGTCGATGGTATAGGTAGTGGAGGAAACGGTGTTCTTCCAGGAGGTTTCCTCCGGCAGCAGGTCGATATAGCTCTTGCTGATCCAGCTGCCCATGCTCAGTTTAAAATAGTCGCCCTCGGAATCGGTGATAGCATCCACGGCGCCGCGGCTGAGGATCGAAACATGGTTTGCGCTGCTGTCCGCCCCCTCATAGAGGATGGCTGCATTCTGGTTGACCTTGCCCAGCAGATGAGCGCCTTTGCCAATCAGATAGATTTCGCCTTCCGATTCTGCCGAACTGGTCTTTCCGTCAAAGCTCAGTTTGTATCGAATCTTGCCCAGATTCTCTACCTCGCCGCTGTCCGCTCCGGTCAGCTTGACCTTGGTCGAATAGTAGGCTTCCACGCCGGTGGTGGCGATCGCTTCCTGTTTTAATGTATAGGTCTTTCCGGCCAGTGTCGCTGTCACCTCACCGTTTGCCGGTGCTGTGCAGCGGATGGTATATTCATCGCCATTGGAAACAATATCATCCGAACTTGGAGTCAGGCGGCGAAGATTGGTGATCGTCGGCACACCGTCGCTCGTATCAGGGGATTCCGTGCGGGTGATGGTAACACTTGCTGTGTCAGCTCCATTTTGAAAATCGAAGGTGTTTGCTCCCATCTCAAGCTCAGCATAAATGCCAAACGAGCCGTAAATACCGCGGTCCTCCACCTCTTCTCCGTTGCAGGTCAGCGCATAATCCGGATCAGAGGAACCGGTGATATAATAATACTCCGATGTTGTGGAAATATCCTCGGTTGGATTTGCAAGCTGCAGGGTGTAGTCGGTGTCCAGTGTAAAGCCGGTGTCCAGCACCGCCGACCGATCCTGATATTCCTGAGCAGAGACAGACAGTGGACTGCACGCCATCGACAGCGCCAAAGACAGTGCCAAAGCTCCCAACATTTTTGTTCTCATTCGTTTCACGACCTTCCTATAAAAGATATTGCTCTTATTGTAGCACAAAATTGCCGCCAATGGTATTGGAAAATGCTGACTTTTTACAAAAAAGGAGTCTTTTCGTCAGAAAAGACTCCTTTTATCCATCCTATTTCGTTTCGTCAGACACTTTATTGAGTGTAAAGCCTCTGCCTTTGACTTCGTTTACCTCGCTTGCAACAACAAATGCCTGCGGATCAATTTCCAAAACCAGGTTGTTGAGCGCAGAAAGCTGACGATTAGAGATGACCGTCATAACGACCGGCTGTTCGCTCTTGCGCAGGCCGGTGGTCGCATGAATCAGCGTGGAGCCGCGGTCGATCTTTTCGTGAATCATCTGGTTGATCTGTTCATACTTCGGACTGACAATCATCACCTGTGTCTGCTTCTGACCCATAATCAGGAATTTATCCATTACCAGGCTGGTCAGCAGTACGAACAGGATACCGTACAGCACCTGCTCGCTGGAGGAATAAATCGCCTGGATCAGCAGCAGGGTGATGTCGCCCACCGAAATCATCAGTGGAATGGACAGACCAAACCAGCGGTTGAGAATGATCGGCGGGATGTCCATACCGCCGGTGGAGCCGCCTACCTTGATGACCAGACCGATGCCCGCACCGGTAAACAATCCGGCATAGATGGCAGCCATCAGTTTATCATCGGTCAGCGAGGTCAAAAACTGAATCTTGCCAAACAGGGAGAAAAAGGTCGGGTACAACACGGTGCTGAGAATGATGGTGGCAGCAAATGCTTTACCCATGACGACAGCACCCAGCAAAAACAGAGCAACCTCCGCGATCATAACGCCGATGTCGACCGGCAGATGAAAGAAGTTCTGCAAAATCAGACCGATACCGGTAACACCGCCCGAAATCAGACCATTTGGTACGACAAATGCCGCACCGCCGATTGCCAGCAGCGCATTGCCAAAAACGATAAATAAAAATTTCTTGATGCTTTTTTCCATAAAGCTCCGCCCTCTCTTATGCTATTTATACATCCTACTCTACATATTATCTATGAAAGCCGTTTGATATTATAGCATTGTCACCAACGCAGAGCAAGCCATCGTGATAAAGCAACAGAGCAAAAGAGCGCATTTTCTTCCCCTTTTTTGAAAAATCTGCGAATACACCAAATTTGTGCTATTTAAAATTTATTGTTTTTTCATGATTCGTACAAAAACGGCTGATATAATATACAGATAGAATCACAGGAGGAGGAACTGTCTTTATGAATTGGCTTGCTAAAATGATGTATGGCCGCTACGGAATTGACCAGCTGGGAACCTTTGCTCTGGTCATTCTGCTGATACTCAATATTGTCTTTACCCTGACCGGCTGGGAAGTGGTCTATCTGGTAGGACTTCTGCTTGCCGTGTGGTGCATCTGGCGCATCTTTTCGCGCAATATTGCCCGCCGCTACGCTGAAAATCAGAAGTTTATGCAGCTGACCGATCCGATGCGCCGCTTTTGGAGCGCAAAGATCTCCGGCTTTTTGGATCTGCGCACCCATCGGCACTTTCGCTGTCCCAACTGCAAACAAAAAATCCGTGTTCCGCGCGGCAAGGGAAAAATTCAGATCACCTGTCCTAAATGCCGCCATGAGTTTGTAAAAAAATCCTAAACCTGATCGGATGGACATTTTTTCTGCCTTACAATAGAAACATTTTTCTGCATCTTTATGCTTCGGCTTACATTGCCGAAGCTTTTTTATTTTATTTGAAAATTTTCTCATTTTCAGCTATACTTAAATTATCAACAAATATTCAGTAAGGAGGTATGTCCCTTGTTTACCCGCAAAAAAATCAAAGAAATGCTGATAGACGGTGCCATGTTCTTGCTGGGCAGCTTTTTGTTCGCTGTCTCCATTGACACATTCACCGCTCCTAACCAGATTGCTGCCGGCGGACTGACCGGTGTCGCCACCATGCTCAACCATCTGTTTGGTGTTCCTATCGGTACGGCGAACCTTTTGATGAACGTTCCGCTGTTGATCTGGGCCTATATGGAGATGGGCTATCAAATCATCATCAAGACGATCATCGCCACCATGATGTCGTCGGTGGTCATCGACGTGTTGGTTCCCTATCTGCCGCAGTATCAGGGCGATCCGCTGATCACCATCGTCTTTGGCGGCTGTCTGGCCGGACTGGGTCTGGCATTGATTTTGATGCGCGGCGGCACTACTGGCGGCACGGAACTGGGTGCAAACCTGCTTTCGCTGCACATCCGCGGCTTCTCGCTGGGTAAATTCATCATGGTCATCGACCTTGTCATCGTGCTGGCTTCGGCAGTGGTCTATCAGGACTACGAAAGCCCGCTGTATGCGATTCTGGTCATCTACATTACCTCCAAGGTCATCGACACGGTGCTTTATGGTACCGACAGCGGCACCGGCAAGATGATGTTCATCATCTCGCCCAAGAACAATGAGATTGCCAGCCGCATCATGACCGATCTGGAGCGCGGCGTCACTGAGCTGAAATCCCGCGGTGCTTACAGCGGCAAGGAAGGCACCGTCCTGTTCTGTGCAGTTGGTCGTCAGGAGGTTCACAAGACCTATGACATCATCCACGAGATCGACCCTGACGCCTTCATCGTCGTCGATGACGTCGGTGAGATCACCGGACTTGGTTTCCGCGACTTCCATCAGTACCGCGAAACCAAACGGGACAAGAAAAAGAAAAAGCTGTCCGACTCGCAGCAGCAATAGAAAAAAACAAAAACGCACCTTTTGCAAGGTGCGTTTTTGTTTTTCGAAAGATCAATCCTGCTGCGACCAGAAACGGTCGGACATTTCCTTTTGGTCGGATGGACAGACCACAAAGCCGACGCTCAGGCGTTTGCCGGCAGCTTCGTACATCTGGCGCGCCAACGCTTCTCCGAAGGCGCCGCAGACCTCCACTGCGCCAAAGCCGTCGTCCGCCAGAGTTTTCACCGTTTCCAGCGCCTGCTGCGGTGTATTGACGGTGATGATGTGGGTTTCTGTCCCTTCTGTCTCCAGCACCGCATAATCCTTCTTTTGCTGATAGTCGCTGCCCATGAGCATCACAGCAAATTTTTTCTTGGATTTCATCAAAATCCCCTTTCCTGGAATTGATCGCTGCACCCATTATACCACATCCCTGGGGGCAGTTGCTAGGTGGTCAGGCGATTTTTCTTTGCCGCTTCCCTCCAAAACAAAACCAGTGTCGAAAAGACCGCTTGTATAAAAGCCTTTTTCATGGTATATTCAAAGAAAAGAATGGAAAAATCCTGTCAGAAATCTTTTTAATATCGGAGGAATCTTTTGTGAAAAAAATTCTTGGTATTGCACTTGCATCGGCAGCCGCTATCGCCGGCGCAGTCGCTGTCAAATCCGGTCTGGACCGCTCGAAGGATCTGACCCTCTCTCCTCGCCGCGGACTGGACCCTGCCAAAAAAGCAATTCTGGTCGTCAGCTTCGGCACCAGCTACGAGGAAACCCGCGAAAAAACCATCGGCGCCATCGAGGAGGACTTTGCTAGAGCCTTCCCTGACTTTGAGATTCGCCGCGCCTTCACCAGCGGCATGATTATCAAAAAGCTGCGCGAGCGCGACGGCGTCATCATCGACTCGGTGGAGCAGGCGCTGGAAAAGCTGGCTGCCGAGGGATTCGGCACCGTCATCTGCCAGCCGACCCACGTCATGAGCGGCTTTGAGTTTGACGATCTGCGCCGCGAGGTCGAGCGCTGGCAGGACCGCTTCCCGCACATCATCTGCGGCTGGCCGCTGCTGACCTCGTTTGAGGACTACCGTCTGGTCACCCAGGCACTGCAGGAGGAGTTTTCCAGCATCGAGCCGGACACCGCTCTGGTGCTGATGGGCCACGGCACCGAACATCCTGCCAACGCCACCTATCCTGCGCTGGACTACCGCTTGAAGGTACAGGGCTGCAAAAACTTCTTCATCGGCACCGTCGAGGGCTATCCTGACCTTGCCACCGTCATGAAGGAGGTCGCCGCCATCCACGCCAAAAAGGTCATCCTTGCTCCGCTGATGGTGGTCGCCGGAGATCACGCCATCAACGACATGTGCGGCGATGAGGACTCCTGGCAGCAGCAGTTTGAGCGCGCGGGCTACCAGGTGCAGTCGATTCTGCGCGGCCTGGGAGAATACCCTTCCATCCGCAAAATCTATCTGCGCCACTGCGTCGACTGCATCCAGCAGCTGATGGATGCATAACTTTTTCTAAAATTGATCACTTTTTTTGCAGCTTTTCGTTTCTTTTTCAGTAAAAATATGGTATTCTTAACATAAAGTTACTGCTTTAATACAGTTTTCTTTCCTTTTCAAAAACTATCACCGGAAATGGAGGAATTGTTATGATTATTGTAGACAACCAAAAGGTTTGCTCTGCTGTAGTTCACTTTGCCTGCCAGGACAACCTGGAACAGTGCCCTGCGATGGTACAGTCGGTCTTTGACGGCAGCCGTCTGAGCGAGTTCCACACCTTCTTAGACAATGTCATGCACGTCTGGGTCGGACTTGGCAAGGAGGACGACCTCTGCCTGCTGCAGGTCAAATCGGCAGCGGCGCTCGCTTCCAAGACGATGCGCAAGCTCAAACAGACCGAGTATCAGGTGGATGCTTCGGCGGTTATTTCGCTGTTTGGCATCGACTCGGTCTATGACCTGACCAGCGGCCTGATGCTGGGACTGTACCAGTACGAGGGCTGTTACAGCAAACCAAAGGAGAAATACCAATACACCGCCTATCTTCAGGGCTTTGAGGACAACCATCAGGAGGAGATTCAGGAGATTGTCAACAAATCCGCCAATGTCGCACAGGGCGTCATGATGGCGCGCGACTGGGTCAACATGCCTGGCAACCTGCTCAATCCGGTGACACTGGCAGAAAAGGTGGTCGCCGAGGGCAAGGCAGCCGGCTGCGAAGCCAAGGTTGTGGACATCAAACAGGCCAAGAAACTGGGCATGAACCTGTTTTTGAGCGTCGGCCTCAGCAGCGATTATCCATGCAGCATCGTTGTTCTGCGCTACATGGGCAATCCTGACGACAAGGAAGTCACCGCGCTGGTCGGCAAGGGCGTTACGCTGGACACCGGCGGCTACTCGCTCAAGAGCCGCGAAGGTCTGATTAACACCAAGGGCGACATGGGCGGCGCTGCAGCTGTCACCGCAGCAGTCTGCGCACTGGCAAAGAACAAGGCAAAGACAAACGTCCTCGCCGTTGTCCCTATCGTTGAGAACCGTCTGTCCAACACCTCCTCGATTCCTGGAGATGTCTACGTCGCGATGAACGGCAAGACGGTCGAAATCCTCAGCTCGGACGCCGAGGGCAGACTGATTCTGGCTGACGCTATCACCTATGCGATCCGCGAGGAAAAAGCCGACCGCATCGTCGATGTCGCCACCCTGACCGGTGCCATTGCACAGTCTTACGGCAAGATCCGCGCCGGTGTGATGACCAACAACGACGAGTTTGAGGACGAGCTGCTGCGCGCCGGTGCAAGAGCAGGCGAAAAATATGTTGACCTGCCGACCGACGATGAGTACCGCGAGATGGTCAACGGCAGAGTTGCCGACCTTGCAAACTCCACCCGCAGCGGCTGCGGCAGCATCGTTGCCGGACTGTTCCTGCGCGAATTTGCCGAGGATCACCCATGGCTGCATCTGGACATCGCCGGTGTTGCCCGTGTGGACAAACCGGTCTATGAGTTCCAGGCAGAAGGCGCTACCGGCGCTTCGGCTGCAACGATGTACTTCCTGATGGACCACCACTTCACCGTTGCTGACCGCTTTTAAATTTTGTATAACCGCCAAAGGAGGCTGTTTACCATGAAAAAACCACTGCTTGAATGCTGCGTCGACACCGTCGAATCCGCACTGGCTGCCAAGGAAGGCGGCGCTGACCGTCTGGAGCTGTGCGCAAATCTGCTGATCGGCGGCACCACACCGGACATCAATCTGTATCACCGTGTCCGCGAAACCTGCGACATTCTCATCAACGTGCTGATTCGTCCGCGCTTCGGCGACTTCTGCTACTCGGACGAGGAATTCGAAATCATCCGCCGCGACGTCAAGATGTTCCGCGAAGCCGGCGCTGACGGCGTTGTCATCGGCGTGCTCAAACCGGACGGCAGCCTGGATATGGGGCGCATGGAGATTCTGATGAAGGAAGCCGGCGACATGAGCGTCACTCTGCACCGCGCCTTCGACGTCTGCTCCGACCCGATGCTCGCTTTGCAGCAGGCTAAACAGTTACATATCGACACTATCCTGACTGCTGGTCAGAAGAACAACGCCCTCGACGGCGAGGAGCTGCTCTGCCAGCTGGTCAAAGAGGCTGCCGGTGAGGTCGATATCCTCATCGGTTCCGGCGTCAAGGACACCGTCATCGCAAAACTGGCTCCTACCACCGGCGCCACCTCCTTCCACATGTCCGGCAAGATCACGCTGGACAGCCCGATGACCTACCGCAAATCCGACGTCAGCATGGGACTGCCGATGGTCAGCGAATACACCCTCTGGCAGACCAGCGCCGAGGAGATCCGCAAAGCCAGAACCGTTCTGGACGAATGCTGCCGCGGCTAACACACACTTCTACCTTTGATTTCTTATGACAGGAGGATTCTTTATGTCCTGCAATCTTACTTTCAGCCCACTGCTCTGCCAGAAGGCTGAACAATATTTCCAGACTGCCCGTCCCTTCTTTGGCGGACGTGAGCAGGAAATCCTTGAACAGCTTGAGCGCTGCAACGACGCTCAGAAGGTCTGCATGAAATTTTTGTACGGCACCATGCCGATCAGCGACATCGAAAACTACGATTTCTCGCTGTTCCTTTCCTATGTAGACCATGCCCTGTTCCTGCGCGAAAACACCCCTTGGTGCAAGGACATCCCCGAGGACATCTTCTTTAACCATGTCCTCTACTACCGCATCAACACCGAGGACATCGTCGACTGCCGCCGCGCTTTCTATGACCTGTGCTGGCCGCGTCTGGTCGAGGCAGGCAAGACCGGTAGCATGAAGGAAGCTGCACTCGAGCTCAACTACTGGTGCTTTGAAAATGCTACCTACCGTCAGACCGACGATCGTACCGCCAACCCACTGACCGTTCTGCGCTGTGCTTACGGCCGCTGTGGTGAGGAATCCACCTTTGCAACCACCGCATTCCGCAGCGTCGGCATTCCAACCCGTCAGATCTATACTCCACGCTGGCCGCACTGCGACGACAACCATGCCTGGATCGAGGTTTGGTGCGACGGTGACTGGCACTACCTGGGCGCCTGCGAGCCGGAAGAAGTGCTGGACAAAGGCTGGTTCACCGCTGCCGCTTCCCGCGCTATGATTATCCACAGCCGCATGTTCTCCGACTATGTGGAGAATGAGGAAATCGTCACCCACGAGGGTCTGACCACCATCTGCAACGAGTTAAAACGCTATGCAGACACCCAGACCTTCTCGGTCAAGGTCGTTGACAACGGCAAACCGGTCGAGGGCGTATCGGTCCGCATCGAACTGCTCAACTACTCCGAGTTCTTCCCGATCTCCACTCTAGTTTCCGACGCAAACGGCGAAGCTTCGATCACCCTGGGACTGGGTGACCTGCACATCCATGCAGTCAAAGACGGCAAGTTTGTCACCCGCCTGGTTGATTCGAGAAAAGAGCCTTCGGTTGTCATCGACTTTAGCGCTGCCACCGACAGCCAGACCGAGAACCTGGAAGGCGAAGAATACGACGTTGTTCCACCAAAGGACAACATGAAGTTTGCTGTCCGTCTGACCGACGAGCAGAAGGCAACCCAGCAGAGAAAATTTGACGCTGCTGCTGCCCTGCTGCACAAAAAGGAAGGCAACTTCTACACCGAGGATGCCGCTGCTGCCAAGGCAAGCGAGCTGGGCTTTAACGGCGAGTGTGCCGACTACGTTGCCAAAGCGCTGTTTGATGCAAAAGGCAATGCCGATGAGGTAGAAAACTTCCTGAACAACGCCCGCGACAACAGCGAAAAGCTGCTGCGCGCAAAACTGCTCAATGTCCTGACCGTCAAGGACAAGACCGACCTGTGCGCTGACGTGCTGGAACAGCATATCCTCCAGACCCCAGCACAGCCGGAGCTTTCTGAGGAAATCTTTGTTCCTTACGTTCTGTCTCCACGCATCTCCCGTGAGAAGCTGACTGCATGGCGTGCACCGCTGGCTGCTTCCTTCTCCGAGGAGCAGAAGCAGACCTTTGCCAACGACCCTGAAGCGCTGTGGAACTGGATCTGCGACAACATCCGTTCCAACGACGAGCGCGAGTACAGCACGCTGATTGCTTCGCCGGACCGCATCCTGCGCGTTGGCTACGGTACCTACCACTCGATGAAGGTACTGTTTGTCGCTGTCTGCCGCACACTGGGCGTTGCTGCCAGAATCAATCCAGAAACTCATGCGGTACAGTTCTACCGCGATGGCAGCTTCCACAACGTTGAAAAGGCAAACAAAGCAAAAACACTGCCATTCACCCTGGTATCCGGCGACGATACTCAGTGGGTATACTTCCAGAACTGGAGCATCGGCATCCTGCGCGACGGCATCTACAACACTCTCGATCTGAGCGGACGTGAGTGGAAGGACGGCAAAGTCGAATTGGATCTGGCTCCAGGTGCATACCGCCTGCTGACCGCCAAGAGAATGCCAAACGGCAGCCTGTTCACCAAGGAATACCGCTTCACCGTCGCAGAGAATAGCTTAAACAGCCTAACCATCCGTCTGCGTGACACCAAGATTTCGGATATGCTCGAGAACATGGACATCCTGCCGTTCTCGCTCAAGGACAAAGACGGCAGCAAGATCGAGGCCGAAAAGCTCACCGAAGGCAAGGCAAACATTCTGTTCTGGCTGGAAGAAGGCAAGGAGCCGACCGAGCACATCCTCAACGAGCTGATCGAGCATCATGAGCGCTACAACGCCGTCGATGCACAGCTGGTATTCATCATCCGCAGTGACGAAGCAAAGAAAAACCACACCCTCGCCAGAGCGCTCGAGCTGCTGCCGAAGGTCACCATCTGCTACGACGACTTCCGCGACAACGTTTCTTCGATTGCCCGCAGAATGTATGTCGATCCAGATAAGCTGCCTCTGATCGTTGTCACCCGTCCAGGACTCAACGGTATCTTTGCTACCAGCGGATACAACGTCGGCATGGGCGATCTGCTGCTCAAGATTCTGGCTGACTAGTCCGGCAAAAAACTTTTTGATTTTCCTGCTGTCGAATCCTTGACTTTTGGGAAAGATTATAGTATCCTTAATTATCAGAAAATCCCCTTTAAATACAGCACCGAGAGGCTGAAAAGGGCATTGGCAATACTTTAGCAGAACTTGTGCCCTTCCCTGCCCTTTTTGACAGTGGAAGGGCTTTTGTTTTGCCAAAACTTATTTTCGGGAGGTCATTTTATGCGTCACTTAATCGATCCTATGGATTTAACCGTCGAAGAAATCGACCAGCTGCTCCAGGTGGGCGATGACATCATCAAAAACCCGCAGAAATATGCCGAGGTTTGCAAAGGCAAAAAGCTGGCAACCCTCTTCTATGAACCAAGCACCCGCACAAGACTCAGCTTTGAGTCGGCAATGCTGGAGCTGGGCGGCTCTGTCATTGGATTCTCCTCCGCAGACTCCTCCTCCGCTGCCAAAGGCGAAAGCGTTGCGGACACCATCCGCGTTATCGCCGGATATGCGGACATCGCTGCTATGCGTCATCCAAAGGAAGGCGCTCCAATGGTCGCTGCAATGAACTCCCCAATCCCAGTTATCAATGCCGGTGACGGTGGTCACCAGCATCCAACCCAGACGCTGACCGACCTGATGACCATTCATCAGCTCAAAGGCAGAGTAGACCACATGACCGTCGGTCTGTGCGGCGACCTGAAGTTCGGACGTACCGTTCATTCGCTCATCACTGCTCTCTCCCGCTACGAGGGCATCCGCTTTGTACTGATCTCCCCAGAGGAGCTGAAGGTTCCAACCTACGTCAAAGAGGAAATCCTGGACAAAAAACACATCCCATACACCGAGGTTCAGAGCCTGGACGATGCAATGCCAGAACTGGACATCCTGTACATGACCCGCGTACAGCGCGAACGCTTTGCAAGCGAGGAAGAATATCTGCGCCTGAAGGATTGCTACATCCTCACTCCGGACAAGCTGGAGAGCGCAAAACCGGATATGTGCATCCTGCATCCACTGCCGCGCGTCAACGAGATTTCGGTTGCTGTGGACAAGGACCCTCGCGCTGCTTACTTCAAACAGGTATTCTTCGGCAAGATCATCCGCATGGCGCTCATCATGAAGCTGCTGGGTGTGACACCGGCTCCATTCAACAAGGAACTGCCTGCTCCACAGAAGGACGAGAGCGAACCTGTTGTCGGCAAGCTGTGCTGCCAGAATCCACGTTGCATCACCACCATCGAACAGGAACTGCCGCATGCATTCCGTCTGGTGGACGAAAAGACAAAGACCTGGCGCTGCATCTACTGCGAAGCACAGATTCAGGAATAATCAAAACTGGCAGAGGCTGGAAAGAATCTTCTTTCCAGCCTCTTTTTTTGTTGTTAGATATTCCGATAGATTTACAGATACAAAAAAGGAGAAAGCAGATTGCTTTCTCCTTTTTATAACAGAAACTATTTGTTCAGTGTAGCAACACCTTCGCGGATACGTTTTACAGCTTCCTCAACATAAGCGCGTGGGCAAGCCATATTTGCACGTACAAAACCGGAGCCTTCTGGACCAAAGAAGGTACCTGCGTTGAATGCCAGGTGACATTTCTCTTTGAAGAACTCGGTCAGTTCTTCGTCGGTCATGTTCAGTCCACGGCAGTCAACCCATGCAAGGTAGGTGCCTTCTGGATCCCACATCTTGAGCGGTGCAATCGAGTTGATCTCTTTTGCAAAGTAGTGCATGTTGTTCTGGATGTAAACATTCAGCTCATCCAGCCACTGGTCGCACTGGGTGTATGCAGCGATGACAACCGAGTCAACAAATGCGTTTGCGCTGCCGACATGCAGGTTGCCCAGCAGAGTTTTGAATTTGTTGCGCAGCTCTTCGTTCTTGATGATGATGTTGGATGCCTGCAGACCTGCCAGGTTAAAGGTCTTGCTTGGTGCGGTGCACAGGATGGTCTTGTCAGCCATTTCTGGGCAAACGTTGGTGAATACATGATGCTCTTTGAATACGAGGTCGTTGTGGATTTCATCAGCGATCAGATAGAGATTGTGCTTCATGCAGAAATCTCCGATGCCTTTGAGCTCTTCCACGGTCCAAACACGGCCAACTGGGTTGTGTGGGCTGCACAGCATGAATGCCTTGGTGTTTGGAGTGATGCGTTTTTCCATGTCGTCAAAGTCGATGGTGTAGTAACCGTCTTTGTTGACCAGTGGGCTTTCGATCAGCTTTCTGCCGCAAGCGGTGGTAGCTCCACGGAATGGACCGTAAACAGGAGAAAGGATCATAACTTCTTCTCCTGGCTCGGTAACAGCCTGTACGCCCAGAGTCAGTGCGATAACAACGCCTGGAGTAAAGACGATCCAGTCTTTTTCAATCTCAAAGTTGTGGCGGCGTTTCATCCAGTCGATCACAGCCTGATAGTACTGTTCGCTGAGTTTGCTGTATGCATAAACATGATGGTTTGCACGTTTTACAAATGCCTCATAGATTGGAGCTGGTGCTTCAAAGTCCATGTCAGCAATCCACATAGGAAGCATCTCGTCCTGATTTGCATAAACATCCCACTTGACACATTCGCTACCTTTGCGGTCATACTTTTTGTCAAAATCGTACATAGTTAACATCCTCCCACCTGGCAAAAAACTGATCGTTTTCATAACCTATCAGCAATCTGCAAAATTTTTTTTGGATTTCCTTGGAAATCCTGTTGAATTTATTCTTGACATAAAAAGTATAATCCTTATTTCATGGAATGTCAACTACCCGAAATCACAAGAGAAATCTTATATTTTTGTACATATTATTGAAGTACGGTAGTAAAAAGTAAGCATGATGTTGAAATTCCTTCCTGAATGCGCTATACTGTAAGAAAACAACACAGACAATAATTTGACAATCATCTACACTAAAGGAGAGGGCAACATTGGTTGAGATCGGCGCAGTACAGGGACGTTTTCAGGGATTACATCTGGGACATATGGAGTTTTTGCTTGAGGCAAAAAAAAGATGTCAGTTTTTAATCATCGGGATCACCAATTATGACATCCATTCCCAATATATCAGCGACGATGCCAAGCTCAACCGCTTTCGTTCGGCCTCCAATCCCTTCACCTTCTTTGAACGGATGATGATGATCACCGCCAGCATGGTGGAAGCGGGCATTCCGCGGGATCAGTTTACGGTGGTTCCCTTCCCGATCGAGGCGCCGGAGCGAATTCCTAACTTTGTTCCGGACGAGGTCACCTTTTTCCAGACCATCTATGACCAATGGGGACAACAGAAGGTGGAATCCCTTCAGAAGATGGGCTATCGCGTAGAGGTCATGTGGGAGCGCACCGACGCCGATCGTCTGACCAGCGGCACCGAGATCCGTCAGCTGATGCACGACGGCGGCGACTGGGAATCGCTGGTTCCGCCGGCAGCCGCAGATTACATCCATCGCCACGGACTCTGGCAGCGTCTGCAAGATTAAAGATGCTTCACAACAAAAACAGCTCTGTTCGGCTTTCACCAAACAGAGCTGTTTTTTGCAGGAAGGATTCTCGGTTTAAGTACACGCCGCTGCTAAGCAGCGGCGCTGTTTTTGTATGGGATCAGTGACAAAAACGAGTGGTGCAGCGAACATGATTGTAGCCAATGTTTCCGGTTCTGGAACAACCTGTGCTGCCGGTGCAGCCACAGCCGGACGTACCGGAGGAGGCAGTACAGCAGCTCGATCCGCTCTGGGTGCTCGGGCAGGAACAGCAGCACTTTTTGCAGCAGCAACAGCAGCAGCAATTGCAGTTGCTCGAGCTATCCTCTTCCTCTTCTTCTACATAAACAGGGATGCTGACGTAGTATGGATAGTTAGGATAAGCGGATGTGAGCCGATATCCGGACGGGAAGAAGTCGGAAAGCGACTGGCTGGATGTCTGTGAAGACTGATTACAAGAATTGCAGCAATGCATAATAAGAATCCTCCTTACAGGAAGGGGTTTGGATTTCGTCCCTTCCATGAGCATTCTATGCAGCTGACTTTCCGGTTGTGATTATCCTCGCAGCGTCGCTTTGAGCCGGTGCGGACAGGTCAGCAACTGCAGTGCCTGCAAAATGTTGGAAACCAGCACATCCGCCTGCAAAGCTGCCTGCACACAGGTTCCCTCCTCTCCGATGACGGCGATGGACAATGCGCTGGCTGCAAACATCTTGCGGTCGTTGCGTCCGTTGCCGATGCTGGCTGTCTGCTGTGCGCCCAGCTTGATGACCAGCTCCATCTTGTTGTCGGCGACGGTGGCGCTGTCGTAGACCATCACCTGCACCGGCAGCGAAGCGCACTCCCGTTTGACGGTGCCGTTGGTGTCGGCGGTGATGACATAGAGGTTCATTCCCTGTTCGTGCAGCTGACCAAGCAGCGGTGCGACGCCTTCGATGAGCTTGCCATCGGTAGCGATGGTCCCGTTAAAATCCAGCACCAGATTGTTGATCTCGAAGTCTCCCCAACCAGGGATTGAAAATTTGGGCATAGTTGTGTCTCCTCTCAGAAAAAAGGTTCCAAAGAAATCCTGCGGCATTTTACTGCCTTTTAGTTTATCATATTTTTTTTCGTCCCGCAATTGACATTTTGCTTTGAACGTGCTAAACTGTCCTCGATAACTCGGAGGAAAGCTGTTTAATATAAGCGGTGCAGTTTTGCCGGATAAGAGATGACGCTGCGTTCATCTCTTATCCGGCTTTTTTGTTGCTGCAAACATCTTTCCCGAAAAATGTTTTTTGCAGGAGTGATACGATGTCAAAACTTTCCGCACAAAATCTGACCGAAGGCAGCATCACCAAAACATTGCTGGTGTTTGCTGTGCCCTATCTGTTTGCCAACCTGATTCAGGCGATGTATGGCGCCGTGGATATGATCGTGGTGGGCTGGTTTGCCAATGCCGCCGGCATTTCGGCAGTGTCGGTCGGCAGCCAGGTGATGCAGATTCTGACCAGCATGGTCGCCGGACTGACGATGGGCAGCACCATCCTGATCGCCCAATATTCCGGCGCATGCCGTGAACAGGAGACACAGCGCACCATCGGCACCACGCTGACGCTGTTTGCCCTGCTGGCTGCCGTCTTTACCGTTTTGCTGTTTATCCTGGCGCCGAACGTACTGCAGTGGCTGCAGACACCGGTCGAAGCCTTCGACGCTGCACTGGACTATGTCCGCATCTGCTCGTGCGGAACACTGTTCATCTTTGGGTACAATGCAATCAGTGCCATTCTGCGCGGACTTGGCGATTCCAAAAATCCGCTGAAATTTGTCATTATCGCCTGTGTGTGCAATATTGTGCTCGACCTGCTCTTTGTCGGCGGATTTGGAATGGGTGCCGGCGGTGCTGCACTCGCTACCATTCTTTCCCAGGGAATCAGCATGATTCTTGCCATCCTCTTTCTGAGCAAAAGCGACTTTATCTTCACCTTTTCGCTGCACAATTTCCGCATCGACCCAGAACAGGCGCTGCGGCTGCTCAGATTGGGACTACCTGTTTCGCTGCAGGAAACGATGGTCAGCTTCTCTTTTCTCATCATCAACGCCATCGTCAATTCGCTGGGTGTCGTCGCTTCGGCAGCTGTCGGCATCTGCTCCAAATTTGAAAGCTTTGCAATGCTCCCTGCCAACGCCTTTTCCAGCGCGATTGCTTCCATGTCGGCGCAGAACATGGGCGCCCAGAAACCTCAGCGCGCCAAACGCTGCATGTGGACAGGCATTGGATTTGCTTTCGCCTGTTCGCTGGTGTTCTTTTTGTGGGTACAGCTGCTTCCGCAGACTGCTTTGGCACTATTTAAGGCGGATGCAGACGTCACAGCAGCCGGCATCGAGTATCTGCGAACCTTCAGCTTTGATTTCATGTTCGTATCCTTCTATTTTTGCATGAACGGCTTTCTCAACGGCTGCGGACGCACTGGCTTCAGCATGGTAAACGGTGTCGCTGCTACCTTTTTTGTCCGTATCCCACTGGCCTTTGTGTTAGCCTCTCTTCTTCCAGAAAATCTGTCGCTGTACGGCATTGGCACGGCTGCTCCGGTCGCAACATTATTCTCTATTTTGCTGTGTCTATTCTATTTAAAAAGTGGGAAATGGAACACCTGCAACTAAGTTCCGATCAAAAAAGGGAGCCAATCGGCTCCCTTTTTTCTGGAATTTATTTTGCAATCGGTGCAGAAACCTTCTTGAGCCACTTTTCAGCGCGTGGGCTGACGTGTGGTGCAACGGTCTCATAAGCATGACGGTTGAAGTTGTTGACCCAGTCGATTTCCTCCTGGCTCATCATCTCGGTCTTGAGCGGAGTTGCGTCGATCGGAACGACGGTGAAGGTCTCGAAGTGGTAGAACTGACCGTATTCGGTCTTTTCACCCTTGACCACAACAGCGGTGTTCTCGGTACGGATGCCGTGGCTGTTTTCGGTGTAGATGCCTGGCTCGATGGTCAGCACCATACCCTCCTGGAGCTTAACATCTTTGTTGCCCAGGCTCTGTGGACCTTCATGGACACCCAGCAGATAGCCGACGCCGTGACCGGTGCCGCAGCGGTAGTCCAGACCATATTTCCACAGCACTTCACGGCTGAGGATGTCCAGACCGTAGCCGGTCATACCTTCTTTAAAGACAGCAGTGCTCATCGCAATGACGCTCTTGAGCACCAGTGTATAGTCGCGGCGCTCCTCGTCGGTCAGCTCGCCCATTGCAAAGGTACGGGTGGTGTCGGTGGTGCCGGTCAGGTACTGACCGCCGCTGTCGTTGAGCAGGAAGTGGCTGCGCTCGATCACCGCGGAGCCCTCTGCCTTTGGTGCATAGTGCATCATAGCAGCATTGTCACGGTAAGCGATGATGGCGGTAAAGCTGTCGCCCTTGAAGTTTTTGCGCTGTGCGCGGAAAGCGTGCAGCTGCTCGGAAGCCTGATACTCGGTGATGGTCTCGCCTTTTTCCAGTGCCTCATCCAGCCAGCCATAGAATTCTGCTTCTGCGATGCCGTCCTGGAGGTATGCTTCATATGTATTCTTTGTCTCGACCTCATTCTTCATCGCCTTCATCAGCTGAACAGGGTTTGCCATCGCTTTGACGGTGATGTTTTCGTTTTCATTCAGAATGCGGCTGAGGGTATAGTTCATCTCTTTTTCGTCGCAGACAACGGTGATCTTCTTTTTGAGGTTAGCTGCATACTCAAAGACATCCTCATAATTGCGCATAGTGATACCGTTTTCGGAAAGAACGCGCAGAACGTTGTCGCTGACACGTTTGCGGTTGGTGAACAGCATCGCATCCTCCTGCGAAACAAAAGCGTAGGAGATGACTACCGGTGTGCAGGCAACATCATCCGCGCGGATATTGAACAGCCATGCGATGCTGTCAAGAGTGTTGAGCATGATAGCATCCGCATCCTGCTCCTTGAGCTTCTCGCGCAGCTCTTTGATCTTGTCTGCTGCGGATTTACCAGCGTACTGTACAGGGAGATTATAAACTTCGGTAGCACTCTCTGCCGGACGATCCTCCCAGATATCATTTGCATAGTCGACGTTGTTGTCGATCTGAATATGTTTCTTCGCAAAGCTCTCCTGCATGGTCTTGATGTAGGAAGCGGAGAACAGCTGACCATTGAGGCCGACGGTAGCATTTTCCGGCAGCTCTTTTGCCAGATATTCATAAACCTTTGGGGTTTCCGGCTCGTTCATCTTGAACAGAACACCTTCACTGCCGGAAAGCTGTTTTTCCGCCTGGACATAGTAACGTCCGTCGGTCCACAATCCCGCTACGTTTGCAGTGATAACAAAGGTTCCCGCAGAACCGGTAAAGCCCGATACCCATGCTCTGGTTTTCCAGTGGTCGGACACATACTCGCTCATGTGCGGATCTGCACTTGGAATGATGACCGCATCAATCTTGTTTGCAGCCATCTGTTCTCTGATCTTTGCGATTTTTTCATTGACTGTCATTTCTTCTTCCTCCGGTTTCTCATAAAAAGAGGTCTGTGGTCTTTTGTCGAAACCTCCGGCAATCAGCCGAAGGCTTGTCGAACAACCGACCCTATCTTAGTATACCATATTCTTTTTAACTTACAAGAGGATTTTTATGATTATCTTCTAAAATTATATTCTTAACTCTCCGAACAGATCTTTTGACAGAAAAATTTTATTGATAGTTTATTTTTTAAATATTTTTTTCACAGCAAAAAAGAGCCCTCTGCAACGGCAGAAGGCTCTTTCTGTGTTTTTTCTGTCTTACTGGAGATTTTCCAGATGGATACATTTGACCGGACAACCCTCGGCACATTTGCCGCAGTTGGTACATTTTTCCGGATCAATGTGAGCGCAGTTGTTTTCGACGGTGATCGCACCGAATTCGCAGGTACGCTCGCACTTTTTACATCCGATACAGCCGTTGGTGCAGACCTTGCGGGTATCCGCGCCTTTGTCCTTGCTCATGCAGGTGACATAGGTGGTCTGGCTTCTTGGCAGCATCTCCAGGATGCCATTCGGGCAAGCTTTTGCACAGGCACCACAGCCGATGCACATATCCTCATTGACCTTGGCAATGTGGTCAACGATATGGATTGCGTCGTATTCACAAGCGTTGGTGCAGTCGCCATAGCCCAGACATGCAAAGTTACAGCTGGTTCTGCCGTTATAGAGCAGTTTCGCTGCCTGGCAGGTCTTTGGTCCCTCGTAGTCCATGATATACTCGGAGGTCTGCAGATGGCCGCGGCATTTAACAACAGCACGTTTTGGTTCGATCGAGCCGACCGATACGCCCAGAATTTCGCCGAGCTGTGCTGCTACCGATGCACCGCCCACCGGACAGAGGTTTGGCTCTGCCTGACCAGCTGCCATCTTGGAGGCATACTCATCACAACCTGCACAACCACAGGCACCGCAGTTGGCGCCTGGAAGAACTTCTCTCAATTTTGCTGCGGTTTCATCTACCTCTACTGCAAACACTTTGGATGCGATAGAAAGCAGCAGTCCCGCAATCAAACCTGTTCCAGTAACGATGGAGACAGGTACCAGAATTGTTCCTAACATAATTGTTTCGTCTCCTTTTCGTTATTTAAACATACCCTCTGCAACGCTGGCAAAGCCCATGAAGGACATCGACACGATGGAAGCAGCCACCAGAGTGATCGGAATACCCTGGAAGCTCTTTGGAAATTCCACTGTTTCCATCTTGCTTCTGACGCCGGCAAACAGCACCATTGCAACCATAAAACCAATACCTGCGCCCAGCGAGTTGATGAGCGACTCGAAGAAGTTATAGCTGTTTTCGATGTTGAGCAGGGTAACACCGAGTACTGCACAGTTGGTGGTGATCAGAGGCAGATAAACACCCAGTGCACGATAGAGTGCCTTCATGTATTTTTTGAGGATGAACTCTACCAGCTGTACCAGTGCTGCAATGACCAGAATGAAAACGATGGTCTGCAGGTAGCCCAGACCGTATGGTTCGAGCAGGTAGGTATAGATCGGCCAGGTAACTGCGGTAGCCATCAGCATAACGAAGATAACTGCCGAGCTCATACCGATTGCCGAATCCAGCTTCTTAGATACGCCAAGGAACGGACAGCAGCCCAGGAACTTGGACAAAACAAAGTTGTCGACCAAAATAGAGGTGACAAGGATGTACATTAAATTCTTGAATAACTCCATTATTCACAGCCTCCCTTTCCAGCGTTGGCACAGCCTGCTGCATTCGGGCAGGATTCACAGCCAAAGCTCTTTCTCTTGACTGCCTTGCCGTTGGAAACCTTGTTGAGCAGTGCGATAACACAGCCGAATACAAGGAAGCCGCCAGGAGCCAGAACAAAGATCGAAATTGGTTCAAAAAGGTTTGCAGTGATCGGAATACCAAACCAGGTGCCGGAACCGAGGATCTCACGGATGGAACCGATGACCAGCAGTGCCAGGGTAAAGCCGATGCCCATGCCGATACCGTCCAGTGCAGATTTGAAAACGCTGTTTTTGCTTGCGAACATTTCGGCACGGCCGAGGATGATACAGTTTACAACGATCAGCGGCAGGAAGATACCCAGCGAGCTGTAAACATCCGGCACATATGCCTGCAGCAGCGAGCTGAGCAGGGTTACAAAGCCGGCGATAACAACGATAAAGCAAGGGATACGAACTTTATCAGGAATGACTTTTTTCAGCAGGGAGATTACAATGTTGGAACCGAGCAGCACAAAGGTGGCTGCCAGGCCCATACCGATGCCGTTTTTTGCCATGGTGGTGACCGCCAGTGTCGGACAGGTTCCCAGTACCAGTACCAGTACAGGGTTTTCCTTGATGATACCGTTGGTCAGGATTTGCAGATTCGATTTTTCCATCTTCCCTACGCTCCTTTCACAGTTTCATAGACCTCAAAGGCGGTCTGGATCGCATTTTTCATTGCGGTGGAGGAGATGGTCGCGCCGCCGATTGCCTGGAAACCATCCATCGACTCATCCATACCTTCAAACTGGTTGACAAAGTCGTCGTTGGATACCTTGGAACCAAGGCCTGGAGTTTCGTTGTTGGCAAGGATCTTGATGCGCTCAATGGTGCCATCCTCTTTGATGCCGACCATAACCTTCAGCGGGTCGCTGGAATAACCTTTGGAAGTAACAGTGACGGTGTAGCCTGCGCCGTTTGCTGCGGCATAAACATCCTGTACATTCTCTGGGAACTCACCGGTCACCTCTTCAAACGAATCTGCCTCGGTCAGAACCTCGGCACGTGCGATTTCTGCGGTCTTACGGTCGTTTTCCTCGATGATCGGCTGGGTGATCTCGTGGCTGATCGAAAGCAGCATGGTGATGACCAGACAGATGACAGCCAGCACCAGTGTTGGTTTTACAAATTCATTCATTGCGTTCATTACTGCTGCACACCTCCAAACGCTTTATTGCGAACCATGCGGTTGATGTGTGGGGTGATGATGTTCATCAGCAGGATCGAATAGGAAACACCTTCTGGATAGGAGCCGAATACACGGATGACCATGGTGATGAGTGCACAGCCCAGGCCGAAGATGATTTTGCCTTTTTCGGTGATTGGAGAGGTGGTGTAGTCGGTAGCCATGAAGAAAGCACCGATCATCAGACCGCCGCCGAGCAGCTGGTACATCGGATCAACACCGAACAGCAGGGACAGTACCAGCACACCGCCGATGAAGGAAAGCGGAATGGTTGGAGTGATAACCTTTCTCCAGATCAGGTAGATGCCGCCGATAATCAGCGCCAGTGCACAGGTCTCACCCATACAACCGCCGCGCAGACCCAGGAACATTTCCAGCAGAGATGGCAGTGCATCGGTTTCACCTGCAGCGATCTGTGCCAGAGGAGTTGCACCGTAGACACCCTGAACTGCATGGCCGTTTTCTACGCTCAGCCAGCTGGTCATCGGCTGGGAGAAGGACAGCAGCAGGAAGATACGAGCTGCAATGGCTGGGTTTGCAAAGTTGTTGCCGATACCGCCGAACAGCTGTTTTACAATGACGATAGCGAAGAAGCAGCCGACAACTGCCATCCACAGCGGCAGCTGAACCGGCAGGTTGAACGAAAGGATGACACCGGTGACAACAGCACTCAGGTCGGAGATGGTGTTCTCTCTTCCCAGCACACGCTCGGTAGCATACTCAAAAATAACACATGCTGCAGCACAGACAGCGGTCAGCAGCAGTGCGCGGAAACCAAAGATGATGACGGCAGCCACCATTGCCGGTGCCAAGCCGATCAGAACATCCCTCATAATCGTGCTGGTCGTCGCACTGTCATGAATGTGCGGCGAAGCGGTTACGATCAATTTGTTACTCAAAGCAATTCACCTCGGATTATTTTTTTGGAGCGATCAGACGCTTGGACAGTTTATTGACAACAACCAGCGAACGTTTTGCCGGACATGCATAAGCACAGCAGCCACATTCGATACACAGGTTGACCTTCAGAGCTTTGAGCTCGTCAATATTCTTCATCTTGAAGGCTGTTTCAATCAGGGATGGCATCAGACCCATTGGGCAGGCACGAACACAGCGTCCGCAGCGGATGCAGGCGGTTTCCTGGATTTTCGGAACATCTGCTTTTGCAAAGGCAAGCAGAGCGTTGTTGTTCTTGACCAGTGGGTAGTTGACATCATACAGAGGAGTACCCATCATTGGGCCACCCATCAGCAGTTTCGCCGGCTCCTCTTTAAAGCCGCCGCAGAAATCAACGATGTCCTTGAAGGTAGCACCGATCGGCGCAACCACGTTCTTTGGCTCCTTGATAGCGGAACCGTCGATGGTCAGTGTCTTGGTGATCAGCGGCATACCGGTGGTCAGATACTCGCCGATGAACGCCATGGAAGTGACGTTGGAGATGATGACGCCGGCCTGATATGGAAGCTGTCCTTCCTTGATGACCTTGCCGCAGGTCTCGTAGGCGATAACCTTTTCAGCTCCCTTTGGATACATGGCCTTGAGCGGAACAACCTCGATGGTCGAATCGTTTGCACATTCCTGTCTGAGCTTTTCGATCGCCTGTGGTTTGTTGTCCTCGATGCCGATGTAGACCTTGTTGATCTCCATATATTTCTGGACTGCCTTGATACCCTTGAAGAGCATCTCCGATTTGTCCAGCATGGTACGAAGGTCGGTGGTGATGTACGGTTCACACTCTGCCGCATTGATAACCAGGGTGTCTACCGCATTCAGATCCTTCAGATTAAATTTGACATGTGCTGGGAAACCTGCGCCGCCCAGACCAACCAGACCAGAGCATTTGAGCGCTTCCAAAAACTCCTGATAGTTGGTGACAACCGGTGGTTTTACCTCCTCGGAAACCTCCTGCTTGCCATCGGTCGCGATGACAACCACCTGATCGACAGCACCGATGCTGGTGGTCATGGTGGTGATCGCCTCGACAGTACCGGAGACACTCGAGTGGGTCCGCGCACTCATGAATGCCTGCGAGGAACCGATGAGCTGTCCTACCTTCACATAATCCCCTTTTTTGACCAGTGGATCACAAGGTGCTCCCATGTGCATATGCAGGGAAATATACACCTTGTCCGGCACCGGCATGACCTGTGGAACACTGTCGTTGGTGTTCTTGTGGTGCGGCACATGCACGCCTGGCAATGTCTTCTTACCATTGTTAGACACGATTTTAGCCCCCATTTCTATAAATTGCCTGAATCCTTCCAGACAGATGATATCAGCGCAGCATCCTGCACTGTGTATCTTTATAATAATCCCTTACCTCTCCCCTCGCTGCCGCAGACTGCTGCGGTAACGCTGTGGAAGATAGGGTATTATCCAACCAAACAGTTTGCCTGTCACTGCGCCGACCACTAAGCCGGAAATCAGCAGCACAGGGATGTAATAATATAGGAAAACACTGGTCAGGAATCTTGCCAGAATCAGCTGACCGATATTGTGCATCACAGCGCCAATGACGCTGAGTGTGATGTAGTGCAGTGAATAACGGGTGAGCCAGTCGACCAAAATAATCGCAGTGACCGAAACAAGGCCGCCCGACAGACTGAGCATGCCGGCGACAAATCCGCGGGTCAGAAGCACAAACACCGATTTCATCACCGCAAGGGTGTAACCGGTGCGTCTGCCCAAAAAGAAAACGCCATACATGGTGACCAGATTGGAGAGTCCCAGCCGGATGCCTGGGAGCATCCCTGGTATGACGATCATGCTCTCCAGATAGGAAAAGGCCATCGACAGCGCAAACAGCAGTCCCATCAGGCTGACTCTGGATGCGATATGCTTCATCCTTCTCCCCCGCCTTCCTCCACCGCAACATAGCGGTATTCGTGCGCATTCTGTGTGTTCGGTGTAAAGTTTTGTGCAAGTGACGAGGAGTAATAGACGTTGCCCTCGGTGTCCACCGCGATCAGCTGGTAGTCCGATTCATTCATCTTGGCAAGCACAGCATCCTTTCCCTCGATAAACAGGCTGGTGGACAGGCAGTCCGCCAGCAGTCCATCCTCCGAAATCACCGACACCGACAGCAGGTCGCTGTCCGCCGGATAGCCGGTTCGCGGGTCGAGCACATGATGGTAGCGCACACCATCCTCCTCAAAGTATCGTTCATAGGCGCCGGTCGTCGCCATGGTCATTCCATTGAGGGTGAGCGTTCCCAGATATTCCGAGGTATCTCCCTGCGGGTCGCGCACACCGAAGCGGTAATCCTGTCCATCGGGCGTCTTGCCCAATACGATCAGGTTGCCGCCGATCGAAACATAGCCGGCCTGAATATCATACTCCTCCGCCACCTCTCGGACGATGTCGCAGGCGGCACCTTTGGCTACGGCGCCCAAATCAAGCGACTGTCCCTCGCGTCGAAGCATCACGCGGTTGCCGTCGATGAGGATGTCGCGATAGTCCACCAGCTGACGCGCCGCGTCAATCTCGGACTGTGCAGGAACGTGAGGATTCTCTCCTGTGATGTCCCAAAGGCTGGTCAGCGGCGCAATGGTGACATCAAACAGTCCGTTCGACTGCTCACAAAAATAGATTGCGCGCTCCAACAGCTCCAGGCACTCCGCCGAAACCTCGGTATACTGCTTGCCGGCATTTTGATTGATATTGCTGATCTGGCTGTCCGATACATACATCGAAAACTGCTGCTCATATTCTCTCAGTCGCTGCTCAATCTCTTCCACAGCCTGCTGGGACTGTGCGCCAAAAAGCTTTTGTTCAATCACGGTGTCCATGATAAAGCTGGTAGAAACCGACATCCTGTTTTGCTGTGCACGATTGCGTCCAAGAATGACGACAACCACCAGCCCAACAACCGCGACCGCTACCAGCGCGAGCTTTGCAACCTTTGAATTCACAGTCTACCTCCTAACAATATCTAACAATCTATAGTTTACCGCAAAGTTAAAAATTTTTCAACATTCCTTTCTGCGGTTTTGTACAAAAAAAGTGATTTTTTTCGTTTCTGAGTTTGGCATTTTATTAACATTGTGGCTGTTGGGTACAAGGTCGATTGTCCGCGCAAACAATTTCGTTTGTCTAATCACAATCTCTTCTTCTATCTGACCAAAAAAATTCTACACTTCTATTTATTTTTTGTTTAAAAAATCGCACCGGGACAAAATATTGCCGTCAGCTTTGTTCCTTGCGATAAAATTGCAGTTTCTGCGGTCAAACATTTTAGCTGACGTTTGTAAATGAAATTGTTTTCCCTTTTCAAATTTCAATACAAATTTATACATCAAACTACATAAAAAAGCGGCAGGAAAATTCCTGCCGCTTTTTATTTCTTCTTTTAGCAATCGCAGTCGCAATCGCCGCAGCCGCAGCCACACTCGTCTTCTTCGTCAAACTCGAAGGTCAGAGTTTCGCCGCAATTTGGGCATTCGATTTCACCTTTATCAAGAACGGTGCTGTCGATGCAGATTTCTTCGTTGCAGTTTGGGCATTTTACTTCGTAAACGTCCTCGTCGCAGCAGCAATCGTCATCGTCGTCGCAGCAGTCGCACTCATCGTCGTCATCGTCGCCATAGAACTCATCTTCAAGGGAGCTGAGGTCCTCATCAACTGCTTCCAGTTCTTCGTACAGCTCAGAAGTGCTGTCTTCCAGATCGGATACAGTGAAAGCCATATCGTCGAGCACGTCCAGAACAGCTTTCATGATCTTGCCCTGATTTGTAGTTTCATCAACGCCGATTCCTTCTACAAGGCCTTTGAGGTATGCTACTTTTTCTGTTAAAGTCATTTTGAAATCCCCCTTAAATTAGATATGATGAAGGTTTGTGCCTTACGTTAAGATTGGTGGTGCAGAAAGTGATTATGCACGCTCCATGTACTCGCCGGTACGGGTATCAACACGGATCATTTCGCCCTCGTTGATGAAGATCGGTACACGGATTTCTGCGCCGGTTTCCAGAACTGCTGGTTTGGTAACGTTGGTAGCAGTATCGCCTCTGACACCTGGCTCGGTCTGAGTTACCAGCAGCTCAACAAAGTTTGGAGCCTCACAGCCGAAGATGGAGCCTTTGTAGGACAGGATCTTAACAACCATGTTCTCTTTTACAAACTTGAATGCATCGCCCAGTTTGCTTCTGTCGATCGGAACTGTCTCGTAGGATTCCTGATCCATGAAGTAGTACAGATCGCCATCGTTGTACAGATATTCCATATCTTTTCTCTCGATGAAAGCGGTTGGGAATTTATCGGTTGGGTTGAAGGTTTTCTCTACAACCGCACCGGAGATAACGTTTCTGATTTTGGTTCTGACAAATGCAGCACCTTTACCTGGTTTTACATGCTGGAACTCGATGATCTGGAAAACGTTGCCGTCCATATCAAATGTTACGCCATTTCTGAAATCGCCTGCTGTAATCATAAATATCCTCCATTATTGTCTGCGCTTTTGGGCGCAGGTATAAATTTTTGTGATTCCCCGGATGTTGCTCTGCTGTGACATGCAAGGAGGAATCGGTGACCAAACCTTTTTCAAAAAGAATCCGGTCTGTAAATGGTACACCGCTGCTATGCTTGCTCACAAGCGGCTCCCGAACGGAAGTTTTTCAAAAAAATTTCTCTCAAACTTCGATAGTACCATTTTATCTTAAAAACGAACTTTTTTCAAGTGTTTTCTAATATCGGGACAAACTTTTACAGTTTTTCTATAAAAGAGCCTCCACTGCCTCCACGCCAAGCAGGTAGCTGCGCCAGCCAAAGCCGCAGATCTGACCGACACACACCGGTGCGATGACCGACTCGTGGCGGAACGGCTCGCGGGCATGGATGTTGGACATGTGCACCTCGACGCACGGCTTTTTGACCGAGGAGATGGCATCGCGGATCGCATAGCTGTAATGGGTGTAGGCGCCGGCATTGATGACGATGCCGTCATAGCCATTCAGTGCCTCGTGGATCTTGTCGATCAGCGCACCTTCGTGGTTGGACTGAAAGATGTCACATTCCAGTCCCAGCTGGTGTGCACGACCGAGGATATATTGGTTAATATCCTCCAGTGTCATCCGGCCGTAGGTATCCGGTTCGCGGATTCCGGTCAGATTGATGTTTGGTCCATGCAGTACAAGAATTTTTTTCATACAATCTGCTCCTTTTCTTTGGCCTGCTGGTACATCCGCTTCATGGCGGCAGCATCCTCCGCCTGTGTTCCCGCCGACTCACAGATGATGGTCGGACTGCATCCCTTGCGCACGATCATCTCAGCCACTGGCTCAAACGATGGACCATACTCGGTGTCCGCAAAGGTCAGGTGGCACTTTTCGCCGCCCTTGAGGGTGTACTCAATCTTGGAAAAATGGGAATGGAACTGCCGCAGTCGGGAAAGCCCCAGCTTGTCCTCCATCTGTTCAAAGACGGCGCGGACCGCCTGCGGATCGTTGAGCGTTCCAAAGGTGCGAGCGTTGAGATGTCCAAAGTCGATGCACGGAATCAGCCGTTCATCCAGCTGGCACAGCTCCAGCACCTCCTGAAGGTCGCCCAGCTGGTTGAGCTTGCCCATCGTTTCAGGGCACAGGTGGATGTGTCCCAGCCCTTCCTCGTCCATCGCCTGCAAAGCTCTGCGCAGCGTATCCTTGGCAAGTTCGAGCGCATCGGTACGGCTGAGCTTTGCGCAGGAGCCGGAGTGCACGACCACCCTCTGTGCTCCCATCGCATCAGCTGCCCGTGCACTTTGCAGGATGTAGTCGATGCTGCCGGTGCGCTTTTCCTCCTCCAGACTGGAAAGCGAGATGTAGTACGGAGAGTGCAGCGACAGCGTGACTCCCGCTTCCTTCGCCTTTTGTCCAAATGCCTGTGCTGCCTCGGTGCTGATGCGCACGCCGCGGCCGCACTGGTATTCATATGCATCCAGTCCCATGCGGACGATGTATTCCGGCACCTGGATGGTCTTTTTGTAGCCCATAGCGGCAAAACTTTCCGAATTGCCTGCCGGACCAAATTTGGCTCCCATGTGCTCCCTCCTAACTCAGATGCAGGATGCTGTCCGCTCTCTTTTTCGGACAGATCCGCAGCACCAATCGCTCCATCGCTCTTTTAAAACGGAAAAATGCCATCTTCTCCTTCTGGATCGGCTGCACCAGCACCGTCTTGCATCCGGCATTGTTGCCGCCGAGAATATCGGTGAAGATCTGATCGCCGACCATGCACAGCTGCTCGCAGGGAATATTCATCGCCTCAGAGCAGCGCCGGTAGCCCTTCTTGAGCGGTTTTGCACCGTCCGCGATAAAATCCAGTCCCAGAATCTCCGCAAACGGTTTGACCCGTTCGGGACTGTTGTTGGAAAGAACAATCATCTGGATGCCAGCCTGGCGGTTTTGTTCCAGCCATGCAGCGACGCCCTGATCGGGAACGGGATTGTCATGGGTGGTCAGGGTGTTGTCGATGTCCAGCACCAATCCCTTCACTCCCCAGCTTTGCAGCAGCTGCGGCGTGATGCGGTAGACCCGATCCGCCATGGCATCGGGATAAAGCATTGCTTTTCTGATGTGGAACCTCTCCTTCCCCGAATTACAAAATAAAATCATACAGATAAGAAAAAGCGAGCCAAACGGCTCGCTTTTATTCTCATCAACTCTGCCTCATCAACAGAGACAGCATCCGCAGCCGGAAGTCGGCGATGCAAAAACAGATAGATTATCTGAATTTGCGTTTGCGAGCAGCTTCGGATTTCTTTTTGCGTTTTACAGACGGCTTCTCATAATGCTCTCTTTTACGAACTTCGTTGAGAACGCCAGCGCGTGCGCACTGTCTCTTAAATCTTCTCAGAGCACTATCCAAAGACTCGTTATCTTTAACACGAATTTCTGCCATTTCTTATCCCTCCTTACGCCATTGGGCAGGAGTAATTCAAGTTGTCTCCCCATACAGCGCTGTGGTTTTCCACATCCGCAGTGGACGGGAGAAACCTGTAACAACAAAGATTATACTATATCCGGTGATAGAATGTCAAGCCTTTTTTCAATTTCATGGTGAAATCTTCCTGTTTTCTTTCCATTTTCACCGGATATACAAACAAAGTGATCGTTTTACCGCTTATTTTGCCACGATGTTGACCAGTTTGCCTGGGACAACGATCTCTTTGACGATGGTTTTGCCCTCGAGGATCGAAGCAATGATGCTGTCGGCCTTGGCAAGCTCGAGCAGTTGCTCCTTGGTAGCGTCGGTTGGAACGTTGATTCTCGACTTGATCTTACCGCTGATCTGAACAGCGATCTCAACGGTGGCATCGACACATTTTGCCTCGTCGTAGCTAGGCCAGCTCTGCTGGTTGAGCATACCGCCGAAGTTCTGTGCTTCCCAAATTTCCTCAGTGATGTGCGGAGCAAATGGATTGAGCAGAATCAGGAAGGTTTTGAGTTCCGCGTGGTTGACCGACTTGTGGTCGGAAATGTCGTTGATCAGCGCCATCAGGGTAGCGATTGCGGTGTTGAACTTCATCTCCTCGATGTCCTCGCCGACCTTCTTGATTGCCTTATGGAAAGCGCTCTCCAGCTGCTCAGAATAGCTGTCGCCCTCGGTCAGGATGTCCTGCAATGCCCATACACGGTCGAGGAAACGTTTGCAGCCCTTGATGGAGGAGGTGGACCACGGTGCACTCTTTTCAAAGTCGCCGATAAACATCTCGTACAGACGCATGGTGTCTGCGCCGTATTCCTTTACAATATCGTCAGGGTTGACGACGTTGCCGCGAGATTTGCTCATCTTCTCGCCGTTCTCGCCCAGGATCATACCATGGCTGGTACGTTTTGCGTATGGTTCCGGATTGCTGACAATGCCCAGATCATACAGGAACTTATGCCAGAAACGAGAATAGAGCAGGTGCAGAGTGGTATGCTCCATACCGCCGTTGTACCAGTCAACTGGGCACCAGTAGTCCAGTGCCTCTTTGGAAGCCAGACACTCATCGTTGTGCGGGTCGCAGTAGCGCAGGAAGTACCAGGAGGAACCTGCCCACTGAGGCATGGTGTCGGTTTCACGGGTTGCAGGACCGCCGCAGTGCGGACAGGTGGTGTTGACCCAGTCGGTCATCTTGGACAGCGGAGACTGACCGTCATCGGTCTGCTCGAAGGATTCGCACTCCGGCAGTTTGAGCGGCAGCTCGCTCTCCGGCAGCGGAACCCATCCGCATTTCTCACAGTAAACCATTGGAATCGGCTCGCCCCAATAACGCTGACGGGAGAATACCCAGTCGCGCAGCTTGAAGTTGACCTTTGGATGGCCTTTGCCGGTTTCTTCCAGATATTCAATAATCTTCTTCTTTGCTTCCTCAACGGTCAGGCCGTCCAGAATACCGGAGTTGACCATGATGCCGGTTGCGCAGTCGGTGAAGGCTTCCTTCTCGACGTCGCCGCCTTTGACAACCTCGATGATCGGGAGGTTAAATTTCTTTGCAAATTCCCAGTCACGGGTATCATGCGCCGGTACAGCCATGATGGCGCCGGTGCCGTAGGACATCAGAACATAGTCGGAAACAAAGATTGGAATATTCTTGCCGGTAACAGGGTTGATGCCCTCTACGCCTTCGATGCGCACGCCGGTCTTTTCCTTTGCCATCTCGGTACGCTCAAAGTCGGATTTCTTTGCAGATTCTTCCTGATAAGCATGGATTGCGTCCATGTTGGTGATGCGATCTGCCCATTTCTCCAGATATGGATGCTCCGGAGAGATAACCATGTAAGTAGCACCGTACAGTGTATCTGGACGGGTGGTATAGATCATCAGCTTATCGCCGGCAGTGGTATCAAACTCTACCTCTGCACCGGTGGAACGGCCGATCCAGTTTCTCTGGGAAGTCTTTACTCTCTCGATGTAATCCACTTTGTCCAGATCGTCCAGCAGTCTCTGTGCATACTCGGTGATCTTGAGCATCCACTGGCTCTTTACCTTGTGGACAACCTCGCCGCCGCAGCGTTCGCAAACACCGTTGACAACCTCCTCGTTTGCAAGAACAACCTTACAGGAGGTACACCAGTTGACCGACATCTCTTTTTTGTAGGCCAGACCTTTTTTGTACAGCTGCAAGAAGATCCACTGGGTCCATTTGTAGTAGCTTGGATCGGTGGTGTTGATCTCGCGGTCCCAGTCAAAGGACAGGCCCAGCGATTTGAGCTGCTGCTTAAATCTTGCCACGTTGTTTTTGGTGACGATTTCCGGATGGATGTGGTTTTTAATTGCAAAGTTCTCGGTCGGCAGACCAAAGGCATCCCAGCCCATCGGATACAGAACGTTGTATCCCTGCATGCGGCGCTTTCTTGCTACGATATCCAGCGCGGTATAGGAGCGCGGATGGCCGACGTGCAGACCCTGACCGGATGGATACGGAAACTCTACCAGGGCGTAATATTTGGGTTTGGTGTAATCATTGGTTGCAGCAAAGGTATGGTTTTCGTCCCATTTTTGCTGCCATTTTGCCTCAATCTGGCTAAAATCGTACTTCAAGGCTCATTCCTCCATTTATATTCAATTCCGCAAGAGAAGAAACACCTTCTCCCCTTGCGGACATGCCAGCTTAGTCCTTGGTCAGAAGATCGCTGATATCTACCATCGGCGCATCCGCCCACAGACGTTCCAGATTATAAAAGTTTCTGGATTCCTCCAGGAACACATGGACCATCACGTCATAGTAGTCCATCAGAATCCACTGGGCACTCTGACGTCCTTCCACGCGATTTGGCTCAAAGCCCAGCTTGGTCATCTCGTCCTCGACCTCGTCCGCCAGGGATTTTACCTGGGTGGTGCTGGTCGCGGAAGCGATGACAAAATAATCGCCCAGGCTGGACAGGTTTTTGATCTCAACCAATTTGATATCCTTGGCTTTTTTCTTGTCCAGAACCTTTACGATTGTCTTTGCTTGTTCTAAAGAAGTCATTGATTTCTCCCCTTTAATTTGCATTCGTTTCTAGTTCAGTCTGGAAAGAACCTTGCGGCCGGAATCTTCCTCTTCCTTCGGTGGCTGCTCCTCCTCCGGCTGTTCTTCCTCACTGCTCTGTTCCTGCTGACCGCTCTGATCCGGCTGCTCGGTGGACTGATCCGGATTTTGCTGCTCATAGATATAGACAACATTTCCGTCCTCATCGTAGTCATAGATCGGGTCGCCGTTTTCATCTAAGCGGTACAGCGGGTTGCCGTCCTCATCATACTGATACTGCGGTTCCCACTGCGAGGAATCCTGCTGTGTTGTATCCTCAGACTGATTGTCACTGTAATCGTTGTTATAGTTGTTGTTATTGTTATAATTGTTATTATAACCGTTCGAGCTATTGCCATAACCGCTGTTATAGTTGCTCGAAGTACCCAACAGGTCAGGAATACCGCTGAGGTCCTCCATCTCCATCTCGTCGCCGTCATTAAAGAAGTTTTCGTTGAGCATCTCCAACAACTCCGGCTTGTCCACTGCGTAAACCGCATAGGAATAGTACATGGTGCCCTGACCTGGAACAACGTGCATCTCCATGTCGTTTGTATCCAGCTCAAACAGTGCACTTGCCACCGAGATCATCTTGTCCAGAGGCATGTCGGTTTCTACATCGTCGTAGTGCTTCATCAGGATCGGGATGCACTGCAGGCGGCCCAGCTCATGCACGCGGTCGATGCAGGCCATCAAAAACTGGGTCTGTGCATCAATACGGCCCAGGTCGCCATCTGCGTAGCCAGCACGGTAACGAATGATCCACTCGGCCTGTTCACCGGTCAGTGTCTGTTCACCAGGATAGAGCACCTTGCCTGGCAGATAGTCAATCTCCTGCTCGATGTTCATGGTGACGCCGCCCATATCATCTACAATCTCGCGAACACTTTCCAGATTGATGGTCGCATAGTAGTCGATGTTCAGCTTCCAGTTGTCTTCCAGATATTTTTTCAGCGTTTCAATGCCGCTCATTCCCTCATATGGATGTCCATAGATGGAGTTGATTTTGCCGGTCGGGAAGTCCGAACCGACAAACGTATCGCGCGGGATGCGGAGAATGTCCACCGACTTGTCCTTGGTGTCAAACACTGCATACATGATGACGTCGGTCAGCTCCTGGGTGTTGTCTACACCACAGCACAGCACTGAAATCTTGTCTTCCTCCAGCGGTTCGATCTCATCCTCATCAATCTCACCGTCCTCCAGCGCGGTGCTCTGCTGCTTGTCCTTGCTGCTTGAAAAAATCGCTTTGCCCGTCACACCGTGCCAATATCCGGCTGCATAACCTGCTGCAGCAAATACAATCAGGCAGATCAGAATGCCCGTTGCTGCTGCAATCTTCTTTTTTACACTCAAAATTCTTGCCCCCAAACGTCTACTTTTGTCCTGGAAATCAGTCTTTCAGATATTCGTTGTACGCCATGCAGGTATCCATGCACAACGGCAGTCGTTTGGCCGCCTGATTTCCTACTGCAAACACCAGTGCCTCCCGCATTCCTTCCCGCAGCGAGCGCAAAACCACTTTACGCATCCGATCTACATCGGGATAGTTTCGCTCCTCACTGGTCAGGTCTGCCAGATAGATGATCTGCTCCAATCTGCTCATTTCCGCGCGCGCAATGGTATGATAGCGCACCGCGTTGATGATGTCCTCGTCCTCAATCCTCAAAACCTGCCGCAGATACTCCGCACCGGCAAATCCATGCCAGACCGGCGGCTGTGCGAGCAGGTTGTCGTCGAAAATTATACCAGACTTTTCCATCCATTGCAACTGCTCTTTATCGCTCATGTTTTTGCAGATGTCATGGAGGATTCCCGCTACATAGGCCTTCTCCTCGTCCTCACCGTACAGCTTTGCCAGCTTGACAGCCTGACGCGCCACATTCAGCGAGTGCTCAAACCGCTTTGGTTTGAGCATTGGACGAATCACCTCTACATAATCTTCCCTTGTCATCTCTGTTTTCCCTGCCTTCTGATACAATCCCAGCTTCAAAATCTCACGGTAGACCGCTTCTCCCACCAAAGAGGTACAGTCGTGACCGGCTGTCAGCTCCTGACGCACCTGCGTGGAGGAAAGCGGCAGCACCGGAAAATCAAATACCATCACGCTGCCGTACTGTGAAAGCAGCTGTGCACAGCTGTTCAGTGCGTCCAGCTCGCCTATATTGCGGGCAGCGGTACACAAAGTTGCTAACTTTAAGATTTCCTGCCAGTCCTTCCATTGCGAAAAGGTGAGGAACATATCGCTGCCCACCAGCAAAAACAGCTCTGCCTGCGGGTAAAGCTGGTGCAGCTGGCGCAGCGTATCCACTGTAAAACTTTTGCCGCTGCGGCGCAACTCCATATCACTGACCTGCACCTGCGGGATGTCTGCAAAGGCAAGCTGACACAGCTGCAGCCGGATCTGACCATCGGGCAGATGAGGAGCAGCTTTGTGCGGCGGAGTACGGGTCGGAATCACCAGCAGGCGCTGTAACTCCAGCGCCTTGATATAATTTTCCGCCAGGCGAACGTGACCCAGATGCACCGGATTGAAGGTGCCGCCAAAAACGCCGATCCTTTCCATCATCTTACGCCTCTCACAAACGTCCTTACAGGACGATCTTTGGCTCTTTTGGGTTGCGGCGGTAGAGCACAAAGCGGGTGCCGATGACCTGGACAACCTCCGAGCCGGTCTGTTCAGCAAGCTCGTGGGCAATCTCACGGGCAAAGGCCGGAGCGGTTTCCAGCACGCGCATTTTGATCAGCTCTCTGGCGCGCAGGGCATCGTCCACCTGTTTAACCAGGGTGTCGCTGATGCCACCCTTGCCCACCTGGAGAATGGTCTCGAGCGGGTTTGCCAATGTTCTGAGCTTTGCTCTTTCCTTGCTTGTCAACATATTTTTCTTTTCCTTTCTCTTATCTGTAACTGTTTTTGTCTGTTATTGGTTCTTTGTCAGCGCATCCAGCTGCTCATACAGCTTCTGCAGTGCCTTTCCTCGGTGGCTGATGGCGTCCTTTTCCTGTCCGTCCAGCTGGGCAAAGCTCTTGCCGCCTACATAAAAGATGGGATCATAGCCAAATCCGCCGTCTCCTGCCGGAGCATGACCAATCTGTCCTTCGCACACGCCTTCGCAGTCGAGGATCTGCTCTTCCGAGAGCACGCAGGTAATATGAGCCACAAAGCGGGCGGTGCGCTCCCTGCCACTTGCATCCACGGCGGCAATCAGGCGGCGGTTCTTCTCTTCATAGGGGGTTTCCTCCCCATAGTAGCGCGCCGAGTAAACGCCAGGTTCCCCATCCAGTGCATCGACGCACAGTCCCGAGTCATCCGCAATGGTGGGCAATCCGGTGGCGCGGTAGACAGCCAGCGCCTTGATGCGGGCATTTTCGGCAAAGGTTTTGCCGTTTTCTTCGGGAGAAAGATGGACACCCGCCTCCTTCTGGGTCATCACTTCGATGCCCAACGGTTCCAAAATGCGAGAGACCTCCCGCACCTTTCCCTGATTGTTGGTCGCAAGCACCAATTTCATTATGCGTCCTCCTCTTCGTCCTGAGCCTTTTCATCGGTGCCCTCAAACAATGCCTCGACAAAGTCGTGGGAATCAAACGGCTTGAGGTCGTCGATCTGCTCGCCGACGCCGATGTATTTGATCGGAATGTTCAGCTCCTCCTTGATACCGATGACCACGCCGCCGCGGGCAGTACCGTCGAGCTTGGTGAGGATGATGCCGGTCAGTCCTGCCGCCTGCTGGAACAGCTTTGCCTGATTGAGCGCGTTCTGTCCGGTGGTGGCATCCAGCACCAGCAGCACCTCCTTGGCGCTGCCTGGAGCCTCGCGGTCGATGACGCGGGAGATTTTGGCAAGCTCATCCATCAGGTTCTTTTTGTTATGGAGTCGTCCGGCAGTGTCGCAGATAACCACATCACAGCCTCTGGCTTTGCCGGCGTTGACCGCGTCAAAGACAACGGCTGCCGGATCGGAGCCTTCCTCGTGGCGCACCATCTCGACGCCGGCGCGGTCAGCCCAGATCTGCAGCTGGTCGATCGCTGCTGCACGGAAGGTGTCGGCGGCAGCAAGCAGCACCTTTTTACCGTCCTTGCGCAGATTGTTGGCAAGCTTTCCAATGGTGGTGGTTTTGCCGACGCCGTTGACGCCGATGACCAGCACCACCGACGGTGTGGTGGAGAGGTCGAGCGATGCATCGCCTTCGAGCATCTGTGCGATGATCTCCTTGAGCGCTACCTTTACCTCTGCGGCGTCGCTCAGTCCTCTTTCCTTGACCTTCTTGCGCAGCTCCTCACAGATGCGCGATGAGGTGACGGCACCCACGTCCGCCATAATCAGATTTTCTTCCAGTTCCTCAAAAAAGTCCTCGTCGATTTTGGTAAAGGAATTGAGCAGTGCGTCCACCTTTCCCATCATCGAGTCCCTTGTTTTTTTCAATCCTTCAGCAATTTTATTAAAAAATCCCATCTTCGTACCTCCTCACTTTTTATGACTTCATTCCCAACCGGCTCTCCACCTGGGTAACATCCAGCTCCAGCAGGCGGGAAACACCTTTTTCCTGCATGGTCACGCCATAGAGGATGTCTGCCTCCTCCATGGTGCCTCGCCGGTGGGTAATGGCGATAAACTGTGTCTTGTCCGACAGATTCTTCAGATAGCGCGCATAGCGGCTGACGTTGACCTCGTCCAGCGCCGCTTCAATCTCGTCCAGGATACAAAACGGCGAGGGCTTGACCTTGAGAATCGCAAAGTAGATGGCGATAGCCACAAAAGCCTTTTCGCCGCCCGAAAGCGCGGAAAGATTCTTGATGATCTTGCCAGGCGGCTGGACGGTGATCTCGATGCCCGATTCCAGCAGATTGTCCGGATCGGTCAGGGTCAGTTTTGCCTGACCGCCGCCGAACAGCTCGGTGAAGATCTGCTGGAAATTCTGGTTGATTCTTTCAAAGCTGTCCGCAAACAGCTCCTTCATCTGAGCGGTCAGCTCTCGGATCAGTCCCAGCAATTCAGTGCGGCTGCGCTCGACGTCATCGCACTGACGGTTGAGGAAGTCGTACCGCTCGGATACCTCGCGGTACTCCTCGATGGCAGCGACATTGACCGAACCGAGCGCGCGAATCTTGGACTTTAAGTCCGCCAGATGGCTCTGCGCACGAGGCTCATCCTCGACAGGCTGTGCCTGCGAGAGCGCCTCGGAGCGGGTCATGTTATATTCTTCCCACAATTTGGCGATCAATTTATCGTATTCTCCCTGCATCAGCGCCTTTTTCTCCTCACAGCGGGACTGTTCGGCGGCGGCGCGTTCGCGGCGGGCGATCTGTTCCTTTTCCTCGTTGCGCAAACCAACCAGTTTTTGCTCCGCTTCGGCGCGCTGCTGCTGAAGCTGTACAGTCTTTTGCTGAGCTGCCTGGATGTCCTGCGTCAGGGTTTGTTTGGTCTGATGCAGCTCCTCGATCTTTTTTCTCAGCAGCCGTCCTTCGTTTTGCAGGGTGTTGAGCTTATCCACCAGCATCTGTACATGGCTGTTCTGCTGGCTGACAAAGCCTTCGAGCTGTTCCCGCACCGCTTCCAGCGATTCGATGTCCTTCTGCAGTCCCAGCGTGTCCAGACGCAGCGTGTGCTGCTGCTCCTGCAAAAACTGTTTTGCCTCCTCCAGCTGTTCCTGCTGATGCTTGTTCTGTTCCAGACTGTCGCGCAGTTCACCCAGCTCCCGATTGACCTGGTCGATCAGGCTGTCGGCATTGGTGGAACTGCTGCGCAGCTCCTCCAAACGCTTTTGCTGGCGGGCACATTCTTCCTCCATCTGTTGACGGGCGTGCAGCGCCTCCTCCAGTGCCAGTGTGATTCGTTTATGTTCGGCAGTATAGGTGATCTTATCCTGCCCACAGGTGGCAATCTGTGCCGCTACGCCGTCGATCTGCGCCTGCAGCTGGGCGGTCATCTGTTTCATCTGCTCCCGCTGCGGCTGATAGGATGCAAGCCGCTTGTTTAAATCGGCAATCTTCTTTTGCAGCGTGTCGATCTCCTCTTTACGGGAGAGCAATCCGGTATTCTTCGAGATCGAACCGCCGGTCATCGAACCGCCGGCATTGACCAGCTGTCCGTCGAGGGTGACCACGCGGAAGCGGTACTGGTAGTGGCGGGCGATGGCAACCGCGGCGTCGATATCCTGTGCCACGGCAATGCGGCCCAACAGATTCTCTGCGATATTCTTTAGCTTCGGCTCACAGCTGACAAGGTCAGAAGCACGCGCCACAAAGCCTTCCATCCTTTCGATGCCGTTTGCATCGAGGGTCTGCGGCTTCAAAATATCGGCCGGCAAAAAGGTGGCTCGGCCTGCACGGGTATATTTCAAATGGTTGATTGCATTTTTAGCTGCATTCTGGTTTTCGGTGACGATGTTCTGCAGCGCACCGCCCAGCGCCGTTTCGATAGCGACGGTATACTGCGGCGACACCGACAGAATCTGCGAGACGGTGCCGATGATGCCGTGCAGCCGTCCGCTGGCACTCTGGGACAGCACGTTTTTGACCGAGCTGTAATAACCCTCCATGCTCTTTTCCATCTCCGCAAGGATGCCCGCACGGTGGCTGTGCTGGTCGATGGTGCGCTGAATGTCGCTGCACTCCTCTTCCAGCGCCTGCTGGGTCTGCTGGTGGCGTTTGAGTTTGAGCTGATAGCCCGACTGGGTGTTTTGCAGCGACTGCTCCTGCTGTGCGATCTGCAACAGCAGCTGCTGGCAGTTTTCCTTCTCCTTTTGCAGTGCAGCGATGCCGTCGTCGCGCTCGGTGCTGGAATCGCGCAGGCGCTGCAGCCGCTGGGTTGTCTCCTCGAGCAGTGCATCCGAGGAAACGCGGTTTAGCTTCTGGCGGGTGATGTCTTGTTCAAAAGCCGCGCGCTTTCCTTTGAGGGCAGCAATCTGGTCACCCAGTGCGGCGATCTCCTCCTCTACCGAAACGATCTCCTGCCGGACCTCCTCACTGTCGGACTGCGCCTTCTGCAGCTCGGCGCGCTTTTGCATCAGCTGTGCCTCATTTTCCTTCAGTCGGGTTTTGGTTTCATCCTTGTTTTCGGTATAGGACAAGATCTCTGCGTTGGTCTGTTCGATGGAGGTGTTGTTGTGCTGCAGGTCGTTTTGGGCGACGGCGATGCCGGCGTCACAGGACGACTGCTGGTCACGCATCGAGCTAACTGCGCGCTGCTGCTCGTCGATCAGCAGTGCATACTGCTGTGCCTGCTCAAAATCCTGTTCAATGCGGTGCTGGAACTCGTCCAGAATAGCATTGATGTCGGCGCAGCGGTTCTTTGCGATGAGACACTCCTCTTCCTTTTTGACAAGGTCGGCGCGGAGCTTTTCGATAGTGTTGATCCACAGCGAAATCTCTAGCGTCTTTTTTTCCTGTGCCAGCTTTAAAAACCGCTCTGCCTTTTCGGACTGCTCCCGCAGCGGACCGACCCGTCCTTCCAATTCGGAAAGGATGTCCTTTAAGCGCAGCAGGTTTTCATAGGCATTTTCCAGCTTTTTCTCCGCTTCTGCCTTGCGGTAGCGGTATTTGCTGATGCCCGCCGCCTCCTCAAAGATTTCGCGGCGCTGCGTGCTCTTTGCCGCTACGATCTCCTCGATGCGGCCCTGTCCGATGATCGAATAGCCGTCGCGTCCCAAGCCGGTATCCATCAGCAGCTCGGTGATGTCCTTTAAGCGCACCGCCGTTTTGTTTAAACGGTACTCGCTCTCACCCGAGCGATAGAGCCGTCGGGTGATGGTGACATCGTCGGCGTCGATGGGAAGCTGACGGTCGGCGTTGTCGATGGTCAGCGACACACTGGCAAAGCCGGTGGGCTTGCGGTTGTGGGTGCCCAGAAAGATGACGTCCTCCATCTTTTCTCCGCGCAGATTGCGGGTGGACTGTTCGCCCAGCACCCAGCGCACTGCATCGGAAATATTGCTTTTTCCGCTGCCGTTGGGACCTACAACGGCGGTCAGTCCCCGTCCAAACATAAGCTCCGTTTTGTCGGGGAAGGATTTAAAACCCTGAATCTGTAAGGATTTCAGCTGCAAGTTTTCACCTCTCTCTGCCAATTTTTCCGATTGATATGGTTTTCTGTTTTCCTAAGTTTATGATCTATATGATTTCTTCGATAGAATAAGTAAGTTTTTCTTTGTTATCTCTTTTCCTGCGGTTTGATTCTCACGCAAAACAATGGCAGGCTGTCGTCCGGTCTGATCTTCACAGGATTTCGCTGCTGCAGCTGTGTGAGATTGCAGCGGTGCTGTCCGGCCATCTTGGAAAGTGCTTTTGGATGGACAAAGAGATCCAGCGGCACCTGAGGCTCAAAGTTGTTTAACTGCTGCATCGCCCGTTTGAGATAGATTCTTCCCTCGCACAGCTCCCGAAAGGCCGGATGATAGGGACCTGCGACGAAATCCTGTTCCAGCGACGGCTGGTCGTGCAGTCCCAGACGGATGACGCGGATGCCCCGTTCTTCAAAAAAGAGGAGCAGTTCGGCGCAAAGATCGACGCTTTGTGCAAGCTCCATCGGCTGATAGAGTCCCTGCCGATACAGCTCTGCCAGATCGGTGCCCTCGATGGTGATGGTCGGATAGATGCGCACCGTCGCCGGATGCAGCGCCGCCAGCTTTTCTGCCGTCTCGCGGTCGTCCTGCAAGCTGCTCTGGTACAGGCCGGTCATCATCTGCACACCGAGTTCAATGTCCGTCTGCCGGATCAAGGCTGCCGCCTTCACCACATCCTCTGCGGTATGTCCGCGTTTGTTTAGGCGAAGGACGCGGTCATTCATGCTCTGTACGCCAAGCTCGATGGCGGTGACATGATACTGCTGCAAAATATCGAGGATTTCCTCATCGATTGCATCGGGACGGGTGGAGATGCGGATGCCCGCAAAGCCTCCTTCTCCCAGAAACGGCTGGACCGCCTGCAGCAGCGAGAGCATGTAGTCCCGACGGATGGCAGTGAAGCTGCCGCCAAAAAACGCAAGCTGGGTGTCATCAAGCTGTCCTTTGCGCAGAGAAATCGCCTGACGGCAGATTTCCTGCACCTCTCCAGGAGTCGGCGCCTGCTGCTGTCCCGAGATGCTGCGCTGATTGCAGAAGCTGCACTGGTTGGGACAGCCGATGTGCGGAACAAAGACCGATACATTCGCGTGGCCCATTACTGACCCATCAGCTCCAGCGCTTCCTTGGCTGCCATCTGCTCGGCATTCTTCTTGCTTCTGCCTTCGCCTTTGCCGATGACGTTGCTGTTGAGCAGTACATCCACCACAAAGCGTTTGTCGTGGTCGGGTCCTTTTTCCTCCACCAGCTTATACACCAGCTTTTCCTCTGGATTCTGCTGGATGATCTCCTGCAGGATGGTCTTGTAATCCTTAAAGGAGAGGCTGTCCTCATGTTCGAGCATCTCGATGACAAACGGCAGCACAAAGCTGCGGGCGCTCTCGATGCCGCTGTCGAGGTAGATGGCGGCAATCAGCGCCTCAAAGGCATCGGCGATGATCGAAGGGCGGGTGCGTCCGCCGGTCATCTCCTCGCCGCGGCCCAGGCGCAGATATTGTCCCAGTCCGATCTTGTTTGCCATGACGTCCAGCGATTTTTCGCAGACGATGGCGGCGCGCAGCTTGGTCAGCTCGCCCTCTGGGACGGTGTAGTTATTAAACAGGTAGTCGGACACGATGATGGACAGCACCGCGTCGCCCAGAAACTCCTGACGCTCGTTATATTTGACCTGGTGCTTGACCTCATTTGCATAGGAGGAATGGGTCAGCGCAATTTCCAGATAGAGTGGGTTTTTAAAATGATAATGAATTGTCTCCTGCAATTCATGAATCTGCTTCATGGCAGTAATCTCCTTTCTGACGATCATCTCGGTGGTACAATGCTCTTCCCCTCTTGATAAAAACGGGCATATCTCAAAAATTATTACAATGTTCTGCACATTATAAGCACTTTTCAAAAACGCCCGCGCACAGTGTTCCCGTTATGTCTGGGAACACTGTGCCGGAACAGCTTTTCTATTGTTCTTCGGCAGCCTTTGCCTGTGCCTTCATCTGGCTGAGGTTCTGCTCAATCTGCTCGATGACGCCGCTTTCAATGCACTGCTTTGCCTGACGGATGGCGTTTTTGATGGCGCGCGCATCCGAGCTTCCGTGCGCCTTGATGACCGTCTTGGAGATACCCAGCAGCGGTGCACCGCCGTGCTCCTTATAGTCGAGCTTCTTCTTAAAGTCCGCTACGCTGTCCTTCAACAGCAGCGCTGCAATCTTTGTCTTGGTCGAACGCAGCAGCATTCCTTTGAGCTGATTCGAGAAGAACTTTGCCATGCCCTCGATGAGCTTGAGCACCACGTTGCCGGTGAAGCCGTCGCAGACTGCGACGTCACATTCGCCCATCGGCAGCGAGCGCGCCTCGACGTTGCCAACAAAGTTGACCGGTGCGTTCTGCAGCTTGTGATAGGTTTCCACCTGCAAATCCAGGCCCTTGGTCTCCTCGGTGCCGATGTTGATCAGACCTACTTTCGGGGAATCGACGCCCAGAATCTTATTCATGTACACACTGCCCATCATGCCAAACTGCACCAGCATATCGCTGTTGCACTCGGCGTTGGCGCCGGAATCCATCAGCAAAAAGCAGCCCTTTTCGTTTGGGATAACGGTGGCAATACCGGTGCGGCGCACGCCTTTCAGACGTTTGACGATCAGCGAAGCGCCGACGACCAGAGCGCCGGTGCTGCCTGCGCTGACAAATGCGTCGCCTTTGCCCTCTTTGAGTGCGCGCATGCCAACCGCCATCGAGCAGTTTTCGTACTCTTTTAACAGGGTGGTCGGGTCCGCTTCGACCGGAATCATTCCCTGTGCATCCAGAATTTCCATGCCGTCCAGCGAGATGCTGTTCTGTTTTGCACAGCGTTCAATCTCGCTGCGGTCGCCCGCCAGCAGAATTTCTACGCCGTATTCCTGTGCAGCCAGCTGTGCGCCCTTGAGAACTTCCAGCGGCGCATTGTCTCCGCCAAAGGCATCCACAATGATCTTCATATTCAGTAACCTCGTTTCTCCGCCATCTTCGCTTCACGCTTTTCCTTGACGGGCAGAAAAAGCAGAATCTGTCGCACCGTCAAAACCAGCGCGGCAGATGTTCATATGTATCAGCCCAAACAGCACCGTACCTTTCGGCGCTGTCCGGCCACGAGCAAGCAGCGTTTAATCCACCGTCTGCAAATATTCCTTGAGATGGTCAAGGCCGCGGGTGGCTATCTTTTCATAGCGGACGGTTTTGTCCTTGACGCGCTCCGGCCACGGCGGCAAAATACCCATGTTGGCACCCATCGGCTGAAAGTTCTTGACGCTTTCGTCGCTGATATAGCGGGACAGTGCGCCGAGCATGCTGTCGGCAGGCAGCAGCAGTGGCTGTTTGCCGGCCAGAGCACGCGCCATATTTTTGCCCGCGAGGATGCCGGATGCCGCCGATTCCACATAGCCTTCGACGCCGGTCATCTGACCTGCAAAGTAAAGGTCAGGTCGCTTGCGCAGCGAGAAGGCACTGGTGAGCAGCCGCGGCGAATCGAGGAAGGTGTTGCGGTGCATCACTCCGTAGCGAACAAACTCGGCGTGTTCCAGCCCTGGAATCATCGAGAACACCCGCTTCTGTTCAGGGAACCTGAGGTTTGTCTGGAAGCCGACCAAATTATAGAGACTTCCTTCCCTGTTCTCGGCGCGGAGCTGGACCACTGCCCACGGACGGCGGCCGGTGTGCGGGTCGGTCAGTCCAACCGGTTTGAGCGGTCCATAGCGCAGGGTATCTGCTCCTCGCTTTGCCATCACTTCCACCGGCATGCAGCCCTCGTAGACGGTCAGCTCCTGCTGTTCAAAGTCGTGCAGCTGCACCGATTCGGCCTCGATGAGCGCCTGATAAAAGCGCTCATACTCCTCCTTATCCATCGGGCAGTTGATATAGTCGTCCTCACCGCGTCCATAGCGCGCCGCAAAAAAGACCTTTTCTCTGTCGAGCGACTCGAAGGTGACAATCGGCGCCGCCGCATCAAAGAAGGAAAGATACTGCTCTCCACACAGCTGCTGGATGCTCTGTGCCAGATGCTGCTCGGTGAGCGGACCGCTGGCGATGATGGTCGGTCCCTGCGGGATCTCATCGACGCGCTGCGGTATGACGGTAATCAGCGGATGCGCATGGATTTTTTCGGTGACGTAGTCGGAAAACTTTTCGCGGTCGACCGCCAGCGCGCCGCCGGCAGAAACCGAAGTCTGCGCCGCAGCCTCCATGGTCAGCGAACCGAGCAGGCGCATCTCTTCTTTGAGCATGCCTGCCGCCGAGCCGATGCGCGCCGCTTTCAGGGAATTGGAGCAGATCAGCTCTGCAAATCCCGCATATTTGTGGGCAGGGGTATACTGAACAGGCTTCATCTCGTAAAGCTCGACCGCAATCCCTGCCTGTGCCAGTGTCCAGGCTGCCTCACAGCCAGCCAAACCTGCACCGACAACTTTGACTGTCTGTGTCATACTACTCCTTTTCATAGCCGCAGCCTTCCTTCAGGCAGTGCAGCTTACCGCCGCGGCCCGCCTTCTGGAAGAGGGTGGAACCGCACTGCGGACATTTTTCTTCTACCGGCTTATCCCAGGTCATGAACGGACACTGCGGATTGTGCTCACAGCCAAAGTAGGTCTTGCCCTTCTTGGACTTTTTGGCGTGAATCTTTCCGCCGCACACCGGACAGGTTCCAGGGGTTTCCTGAACAATCTTCTTGGTGTTTTTGCACTCTGGATAACCAGGGCAGGCCAGGAATTTGCCGTAACGTCCAATCTTGACGACCATGTGCCGTCCGCAGTTTTCACAGATGACGTCGGTGACCTCATCCGGCACCTCCAGACGGGTTCCTTCCAGCTTCTTTTCCGCTTCCTTGAGGTTCTGTTCAAATTCGTTGTAGAAGGTCGACAGCGTCTGTACCCAGTCAGCCTTTCCCTCCTCCACCAAGTCGAGGTTTGTTTCCATCTCGGCGGTGAAATCGACGTTGACAATCGAGCTGAACTGCTCCTCCATCAGCTTGGTGGTCACCTCGCCCAGCTGGGTTGGAACCAGGCTCTTGGCCTCGCGCTCCACATAACCGCGCTGAATGACGGTGGTGATGGTCGGCGCATAGGTGCTCGGACGGCCGATGCCGTTTTCCTCCAGCGCCTTGATGATGGAAGCTTCGGTGTATCTTGCCGGCGGCTGGGTAAAGTGCTGGTTTGGTTCCAGTGCATTCAGGTTGAGCTTCTCTCCCTGAATCAGCTCCGGCAGCGCAGGACTCTTTTCCTCCGGTATATCCTTTGCTTCCTCATACAGCGCGGTGAAGCCGTCAAAGCGCACCGAATAGCCCGATGCTTTAAAAGTATAGCTTCCGGCGTCGATCGAGGCAGCGACAGTATCGAGGATTGCATCTGCCATCTGGCTTGCGGTAAAGCGCTCCCACACCAGTTTATACAGCTTATACTGGTCGAGGGTCAGCGACTCCTTGACCTGCTCCGGTGTCATAGACGGCATGGTAGGACGGATTGCCTCATGCGCGTCCTGCGTGTTGGTTTTCTTCTTATAGGTGCGCGGTTTTTCCGGCAGATAATTTTCGCCGTAGCGTCCGATGATATACTCCCTTGCACCCTGTACAGCCTCCTCGGAGATGCGCAGCGAGTCGGTTCTCATGTAGGTGATCAAACCGACGGCGCCCAGCTTCGGCAGGTCGATACCTTCGTACAGCTCCTGAGCGGCCTTCATGGTGCGTTTTGCCTGGAAGCCCAGACGACGCGAAGCCTCCTGCTGCATGGTCGAGGTGGTAAACGGCGGCGCCGGTACCTTTTTCTTGACACCCTTTTTGATGTCGGTGATGACAAAATCCTTACCTTCCAGCTGGGAGAGGATGTCGCGCGCCTGCTGCTCATTTTTGATCTCCAGCTTGTTGCCTTCAAAGAGAGCAAGCTTTGCAGGGAACTGTTTTTTGGAGCGGGTGGTGGACAGTTTTGCGTCGATGCTCCAGTATTCCTCCTGCTGGAACGCCTGAATCTCCCGCTCACGGTCGACGATCAGTTTGACGACCACCGACTGCACACGGCCTGCGGACAGACCAGGTTTGACCTTCTTCCACAAAAACGGGCTGAGGTTATAGCCGACCAGACGGTCGAGGATACGGCGGGTCTGCTGGGCGTTGACCAGGTTAACGTCGATATGGCGTGGAGCTGCCATACCGCTCTTGATGCCGCTCTTGGTGATCTCGTTAAAGGTGACGCGGTTTTCTTCGCTGTTGTCCAGTCCCAGCATATTGGAAAGATGCCAGGAGATCGCTTCTCCTTCGCGGTCAGGGTCGGTCGCCAGATAGACAAAGCTCGACTTTTTGGCTGCTTTCTTCAGTTCGTTGCGCAGCTGACCTTTGCCGCGGATGTCGATATATTCCGGCTGGAAGCCGTGCTCGATATCCACACCCAGCCGGCTCTTGGGCAGGTCGCGCACATGGCCCATCGAAGCCAGCACCTCATATCCCTTGCCCAGATATTTCTGGATAGTCTTTGCCTTTGCAGGCGACTCCACGATGACCAGCTTGCTGGTGGGTTTTGCCTGCTTGGTCGATTTTTTTGCGGTGGTTTTTGTTGTTTTTTTGGCGGTTGTTTTCTTTGCCGCCGTCTTTTTTACAGCGGTCTTTTTCACAGCAGCAGCTGCTGGAAGGTCCTGTCCTTCCACCGCTGCCTGTGCAGCTTCCTTTGCCATTGAAACCTCCATATTCTGTTCCTGTTGCCCATTTCGGTAACGGCGGCAGGAGCGTGTATTTGCTTCTTTATCATCAATCAAAGGCTGAAAAACTGTCCCGGGTACATCTTGACGGTGTCCGGAACACCCAGTTCAAACAGAATCGAGGTCACCTGCCCGACACTCATGCGGCAGGCCTGTGCGATCTGTTCCAGACTTTGCGGTTGTTCGGTCAATACGGACAGCACGCGCTGATGCTCTTCCTTGGGCACCGGATCAAATGATGCCTGCGGCTGAGGCGGCGGCTGTGCCGGAGAAGCCTGCTCTTTGGGGACAGGCTTTCTCTGTTCTATGTCAGAAAGGCCGCTTTGCGCAGCCTGTTGTTGTCTTTGTTTTATTTCTGTGCATGGTCTGGAGGAATTATCCCGTAGATCTTGAAAAACCTGCTGCAAAATCTGTTCTTTTTCTTCCTTCCAGTCCTTTCCCAGCACCATGCCTGGCTGAAAACGGGTGTAGGCAGAATGATTGTCGAACCAGTCCATCAGGTTTTCTCCATTATCCACAGAGGGATGGATCGTCAAAGGCGGTTTATCCTGTTGTTGTGGTGATTTTTTCTCCCACACCGCAGGACGGCGCGGAGGTAATCTCTTGCGCTTTTGCACCACCGGATAGCTCATTTGCTGCTTGCCGATATGGAGATAGCTCTGATATCGGGAAAGATAGGGACTGATGATATCCATGATGTTGGCAGCCAGAATAGCGCCGTCGCGCAGCAGCTGCAATGTTCCTCTGGCGCGCAGGTCATAGATATCCGACGGTACAGCGAACACATCCTTGCCCTGTTCCAGCGCGCAATTTGCAGTAATCAGTGCGCCGCTGTGCTCCGGTGCTTCCACCACCAGCACACCCTCTGAGATTCCCGCAAGCAGGCGATTTCTCGTGCGAAAATAGCCCTTGCTCGGTTTCACCGAAGGTTCCAGCTCGCTGAGGATCAGCCCATTGCCGGAAAGGATATGCTCCCGCAGCTTCTGTGTCTGGGACGGATAGGGCACATCCAATCCGCAGCCCAGCACTGCTATGGTCTTTTTTCCTGCCCGAATCGCTCCATAATGAGCAAAGGCGTCGATGCCTACGGCGAGGCCGCTGACCACGATAAACCCTGCGTTTGCCAGGTCATAGGACATCGACTCCGCCACATAGCGCCCGTAATCGGAGGAATCTCTGGTGCCGACCACGGTGATCACTGGCAGGTTGTCAAGCTCCTTCAGGAGCGAACGCTGTCCCTGTGCATACAGCACCAGCGGCAGGTCCGGCAGCGAAAGCAGCTGCTTTGGATAGTCCGCATCCTGCGGTGTGATCAGATGATAGCCCTTCTGCCTGCAATGGTCCAGTATCTTTTCGGCGCGATCAAGCGGCGTCGATTTGAGAACGCGGCACTGCTGTGGATTAAACAATTCCAACTGGAGCAGTCCACGGACGTCCATCTCAAAAAGCTCGGAGGGATCCAGCTGCCGTTTTACCAGTTGTCCTGCAACAGGGTTAGCTGTTCCAAGTCCCAGACTCAGCCAGAGCCAGTACAGTGTTTTATCCACAGACAGTCCCCTCCTTTGATGATTAGTTTGCGCGGCACATCTCCCACATGGCGACGGTAGCAGCCACTGCTGCATTGAGTGATTCTGCGCGGCCGGCCATCGGAATAATCACCGGCTGGGTACATGCTTCGATGACCTCGTCGGTCAGTCCATTGCCTTCGTTGCCGATGACGATGGCGCTGGGATGTGCAAAGTTTACCTTGGTGATCGGTGTGCTCTGTTCATGCAGAGCAGCGGCATAGACTGCCACTCCCTGATCGCGCAGGCAGCCGATCTCTCCCACCAGATCGTCGGTCACCAGGATAGGCATACGAAATACGCCGCCCATGGTGGCGCGCAGCGTCTTTGGGGAATACAGATCGGGACAGTCGGAGGACATGACGATCAAGTCCAGCCCGAAGGCTTCGGCGGTACGGATAATAGTGCCGATGTTGCCTGGGTCCTGCAATGATGAGAGGACGACCACCCGATTCTTCTTTATTGTAGCAAGCCTGTCTGAATTGTCAAGTATTGGGAAGACGCAGAAGATTCCCTGTGGAGTCTGCGTATCGGAAAGGCGACCTGCCAGGGAAGGCTCGATGAGGTAGGTTTCCTTTGCTGCCTCAAGCAGCTCGGTGCAGTCGTACTTTTGCAGCGTCTGCTGTGTGACAAACACCTGCCGCGGAACCAGCCCGCTGCGAAGTGCATCGGCACACAACCGGTAGCCCTCTGCCAAAAACTCTCCTGCGTTCTGGCGGGCCTTTTTAGATTGCAGCAGCTTGGCAGCTGCCTTGAGTTTTGGGTTTTCCTTGGATGTGATCGGCTGCATCTGCACCACGGCACACCTTCCTTTCCTTAGGTCAGATCAAATTTCCCCTACTAACAAAATACGCCCGTTGTCATACGACCCGGGCGTTTTGTTCTAAATTAGAGAGCTGCTTTTGCTTTTTCAACAAGAGCGGTGAATGCTGCTGCATCATGGATAGCGATTTCGGACAGCATCTTTCTGTTCAGATCAATGCCGGCTTTCTTCAAACCATTGATGAATACAGAGTAAGAAACGTTGTTTGCACGGCAAGCTGCAGAGATTCTGGTGATCCACAGTCTTCTGAAGTCACGTTTTTTCTGTTTACGGCCGATGTAAGCGTAGTTACCGGATTTGTAAACAGCCTGTTTAGCCATCTTAAAATGTCTGGATTTGCTGCCAAAATAACCTTTAGCAAGTTTCAGAACTTTTTTTCTTCTTTTGCGAGTCATCATCGCGCCCTTAACTCGAGCCATGTCTATATCCCTCCGTGTAGGTTAATGTTGTTTATTATGCGTATGGCAGCAGATGTTTGATAGCTGCTACGTTGGTCTTGTCAGCGTAAGTTGCTTTTCTCAGGCCTCTTTTACGTTTTGTTGTTTTGCGGCCGTTGTTGAGCAGGTGACGTTTGAAAGCATGAGCGCGTTTTACCTTGCCGTTTTTGGTCAATTTAAAACGTTTTTTTGCTCCGGTATGTGTTTTGAGCTTTGGCATTGTTGTTTCCTCCTTGTGTTTGCTTTTGCAGCTCTCCCTGTTTCGGGAAAGAAAATTTATTCCTTGTCCTCAGTTTTTGGTTCCTCGGCTGCCTTTGGTGCATCCTCTTTTGGTGCGGCTGCTTTTGCCGACTTGGTGGATGCAGGCTTAGCAGAGATGAACATGATCAGGCTGCGCCCTTCCATCTTTGGAAGCTTATCAATGACGCCGACATCCGCACAGGCATCTGCAAAGCGTTTGATGGTAGCGTTGCCAAGTTCCGGATGAGCCATTTCACGTCCGCGGAAGCGAATCGCAACCTTTACTCTGTCTCCGTGTTCCAAAAACTTTTTGGCTTGGTTTACCTTTGTTTCAAAATCGTGTGTATCAATCTTCAGAGAAAGTCTGATCTCTTTGATCTCCACCGTTTTCTGCTTTTTCTTTGCTTCTTTTTCGCGTTTGGCCTGTTCAAAGCGATATTTGCCGTAGTTCATGATCTTGCAAACCGGCGGAACCGCTTTTGGAGAAATGTTGACCAGATCCAGATTTTCCTTCTGCGCCAGCTGGAGAGCTTCTTTCGAGCTCATGATTCCCAACGGATTGCCGTCAGGACCAATGACGCGGATCTCCTTCTCTCTGATTTCTTCATTGATAGGCATTTCCTTTTTGCTAATGGTAAAGCACCTCCAAGCACCTCAAAAAATTAGAAAGCGCAGACGAAAATTCCGCCTGCGCTTAAAAAGGTCACAATGAAAAGCCGTCCGCCCTTCGGCGAACAATTCCAAAGTATTGACCTGGCTGCACGTTGGTGAGCCGGTGAGAACGGAATGTTGTTCTGCTTTGTTTTCGTTAGTTAGTTTACCACGATTTCCCCTTGCTGTCAACAGGCAAATTGTCCCTTTTTGCAATTTGTCTGTTTTAACAAGCCGCTCCAAAGCTGTCGCCGCTGTTTTAGTCAACTTGCAGCGACTGACCCAGATACAGCGAATAAATCACCCTGCGCACCACCGGTTTGTGGGTGACCTGCTCGATGATTTTAGCGTACAGCGCAAGCTGGGTGTGGTAGCGCCGGTCAAGCTCGGCAAGGTCGGACACGCGGTCGGTCTTAAAATCGACCAGCACAAAGCCCTCTCCCTGTGCAAAGAGCAGGTCGGCAATGCCCTGTACGGTGACGCGGTGGCTGCCAATTTCGGGGATTACCTCCGAAAGGTCCTGCGCACCAAGCTGCGCCTGGAAGGCAAATTCGCGCGCGACAAAGCTGGAAGCGCTGATCTCGCGGTAAAGTGCAGAGTCATAATAGCGCAGAATCGCCGCCCTGTCAAGACTCTTTGCCTCTGCGTCGGTGAGGTATTCTTCCCTGACCAGCCGCGCGATCTCTTCTTCAAGGTCCTGCTGGGCAGCGGTGTGATCTGCACAGCTGATAAAGCTGTGCATGGCGGTACCGCGCTGGGCAGGTGTCAGCTTGCCCGCCGCTTCCTTCTTTAAAAAGGAAGGTTCCCGCGAAAACGGCTGCTGGGTCTGTTCTCCATGCACCACCTGAGACACCGACAGCTTGGTGACAATGCTGCGCGCCGTTGGGTCGGGATAGGTGTCGGTGCAAAGCGACTGAATCTGTCTGAGCAGCGTTTCATCCGGCTGGGCGGTATGTTCGGCAGCAGCAGACGCCGTCTCCTTCTGTTCAGGAGCGGCTGCCACCACCGGCAAGATACGGCAGTTGGGAGAGAGAATGAGCTGTTCCGGCTGACAGCCGGCATCGCGGCACAGCGGCACAAAATCAGGGTGATGGACAAAGCTCATCAGCAGCCAGTCGGCATAGCTTGTCGCAGTGCGCGCCACATACGGAGAGACTGCGCCGCGCTCGTCCAGATCGGTGACCGAGGCGGACAGCTTTTTCTCCGGCTCATTCTGCACACAGGTGATGATGAGCTTTTCCCGCGCACGAGTGAGTGCCACATACAGAATCCGCATCTCCTCGCTGAGGCTTGAGCGGGTCAATTCCAGCCGCAGCGCCTCCATCGGCACGGTCGCATACTGCTTGCGGGTGACAAAATCGCGCACACAGCAGGCAAATCCCAGCTGGGAATGCAGCAGCATATTGCTGCGCAAGTCCTGCGTGTTAAACTTTTTGGCGGTATCGCACAGGAAAACCACCGGAAACTCCAGTCCCTTGGAGTGGTGGATACTCATGATGTGGACGGCATCGGCGCGGTCGCTGGTCGCACTGGCACAGGGCCAGTCCTCTCCGCGCTCGACCATCTTATCGACAAAGCGCAGAAAACCTGCCAGACCCTTCTGCGGTCCTGCCTCATACTCCTGCGCATAATCGATGAGCAGCCGCAGATTGGCCTTGCGGCCCTCGCCGTATTCCATCGCCAGCACCAGGTCCCACAGTCCGGTCCGCTCGATCATCTGCTGAATCAGCCGGTGCGCCGGACTGGACGCCGCGATGGCGCGCAGCTCGCCGAGCGAATCGACAAAGCGCTTACACAGCGCCTGCCGGCTCACCTCCTGTGGAGAAAGATTTTCTCCCTGTGCAATCTCACGGCAGTTGAGGTAGAGATGTCGGCGGCGGTCGTGCAGGCGAACCACCGCCATATCATCGGCGGTAAAGCCGTAGACCGGCGACATCATCGCGGCGGTAAGCTGGATGTCGATGAGCGGATTGTCCACCGCGCGAAGAATGGACAGTGCCGTCGAAATTTCCACCGTATCCAGAAAGCCGCCGCGCGCATCGGCAAACGATTCGATACCTCGCCGCGCAAGCTCGCCGGAGTACAGCTCCGCCTTATTCTTCATCGAACGCAGCAGGATACAGATGTCCTTCGGGCGCACCGGACGAAGCTGTCCGCCCTCGGTGACGGTGAAGCCCTGTTCGAGCATCCCCTTGATCTTCTCCGCTACATAGGAAGCCTCTGCCAAAGAATCGCTGTCCTCCTCACTGTGGTTCTGAATTAGGTGCAGCTCGGTGGCAGCATCCGGCTTGTCAGGATAGCTTGCAGAGGCGGTCAACGCCTCGCTGGCATCGTAGTCAATTTCACCGACCTCCCTGCTCATCACCGACTGAAACAGAAAGTTGACGCTGTCGGTGACCTCCTGTCTGGAGCGGAAGTTGTGGGACAGCAGGATACGCGCCGGATAATGCGTTCCGTCATAATCGTGGAAGGTGTTTCGCTTTTCGATGAAAATTTCCGGCATCGCCTGCCGGAAGCGGTAGATGCTCTGCTTGACGTCACCGACCATGAACAGATTGTCCGGGCGGGAGACGCTTTTGAAGATCATGTCCTGGGTGGCATTGGTGTCCTGATATTCGTCGACCAGCACATAGGCGTAATGGTCGGCAAGCTCACGGGCAAGCGCGGTGCGCTGACGGTGTTCCGGCTCTCCTTGTACCAGCAGCTGGACCGCAAAGTGCTCGAGGTCGGAAAAGTCCAGCAGGCTGCGCATCCGCTTTGCCCTGAGCAGACGCTGGTCATAATCGAGCACCAGACGAAACAGCGTCTCGATGCGCGGACGCAGAAAGCGGATGTCATCGGCAAATCCCTGCTCATCCACCGAAAACAGCCGCTCTGCCAGTTCCTCGACCACTCCCTGTGCCGATTTACGCAGCTTCTGCACTAGCTCCTTCTTTTCGGTGTCCTCATAGTTTCGCAGAGCACCCAGCCGTCCGAATTTCAGCTTGTCCAGACACTCGCAGATTTCATCCCATCGTCCGGTTTCCAGCGTCTGGCACAGCGCTGCCAGCTGGGCGCGGTCGACGGCAAAAGGATCGCGGTAGGCTTTCTCCATCGCTTCGTCGCCGTCGATGAGGTGCAGCGCGCGCTCGAGCTGATGCAGCGCATAATTTGCAGCATCGCGGGCATAGTGGACGATTACCCTGCCCCAGACGGTCTGATCCACAGGGATGGTGTCGTCGTACATCAACAGTTTCTGGTCGAGCCAGTCGGTGTAAAACGGATGGGAGCGCACAAAGGCATAGAGCCGCCGCAGGGTGTCCATCAGGCCCTTGTCATCTCTTCCCGAGGACACCAGCTCCACCAGGTCGGAAAAGCTGCCGTCGTCCTCCTCATAGTTTTGTTCGAGCGTTTCGCGGGCAACATCCTCCTCCAGCAGCTTGATTTCGTTTTCGCTGCCCAATCGAAAGTCGGACGGCACATCCAGCAGCTGAAAGTTTGCACGAACTAGGTCCAGACAGAACGAATGGACGGTGCTGATGTGCGCTGCCGAAAGCAGTGTGCGCTGGCGCTGGAGATAAGGATCGGCGGGATTTTGCGCGATCAGCTCGCCCAGGCGCGTCTGGATGCGCTGGCGCATCTCCTCGGCGGCGGCGTTGGAAAAGGTGACCACCAGAATGCGGTTGGCATCCACCGGATGCTCGCGGTCGGTGAGGATGTCGATGACGCGCTGCACCAGCACCGCCGTCTTGCCGCTGCCCGCCGCTGCCGACACCAGCACCGTTCCTCCACGGCAGGAGATGGCCTGCTGCTGGCCCTGCGTCCAGCGCGGCTGGCGTGCAGCCTCGTTTGAAAGCTCCATTGTACACTTCCTCCTTCTTTATTGATGCAGCGGTGTTGTTTTGTTCTCATGATCGACGGAATCTTCCTTTGCAATCTCGGAATAAAATTCCTGTCTGGACAGATCGGTCAGACGGCGGGTGTCGTCGCCTTCACGATGCTGACAGATCGAGCGGTAGTCGCAGAAGCGGCACGGCTCATAGCCCAGTCCCTGTGCAGGCGTGGACGGAATCTGTCCATTTTGCAGATTCACCGCCATCTGGGTCAGAATATGTTCGATGTGCCGCTGGATGCGTCCCATCTGCTCGAGGGTAGCAAGGCTGGAACGTGCATCAAAGCTGCCGTCGTTCTTGCGCTTAACGGGAATAAACACGCCTGCGGCCTCCCGCTCCATGCCGGTGATGCACACAGGGTCCTCCAGCACCAGCCCGCTCATCTTGTACTTTTTCTGGCGCTCGCGGGCGATCTGTTCGTCGCTGGTCTGGCGGGCAGTGGTGATGATCTGGTCTTTTGCTGGAAGATACAGCACACCTGCGGGCAGGCAGTCCGCCAGATCCTCCTTGCCGTTTTTCCAGATGGAAAACAGATAGATCAGCATCTGCAAATTGAGTCCGTAGTAGACGTCATCGAGCTTAAAATTTTTGCTGCCCGATTTGTAGTCGACCACCCGCACATAGCGGCGGCCCTCCTTTTCCATCAGGTCCACGCGGTCGACAACGCCTTCCACCAGCACCTCGGTGCCGTCGTCGAGGCGAAGCTGCAAAGGAGCGACCTCGCCGTCCTGACGGATGGGCAGCTCAAAGCGCACCGGTTCAAAGTCGCTCTGGGCAAATTCGAGGGCAAGCTGGCACAGCAGCCGCGACAGGGTCAGGCTCAGACGCTCAAACAGATAGTGGAAACGGCGGCTGAGTGCTTCATCGGCGCTGACCCGCTCGGCAAGGTAGGTGTGCAGCAGTTCCTGCACCTCCTTTAACATCTGTTCAAACGAAAGCTCGCCCAGTCCCTTGCCGCCGTGGGTGCGCACCATCTTTTCCAGCACAAAGTGGATGATGGTTCCCGACTGCATCGGCGAAATTTCCACCTTGCGCCGCGGCTGCAAGCCCAGTCCTCCCGAACAGAAATAGGCAAACGGGCAGCTGAAGTACCGCTCCACCCGCGAAGGAGACAGCCGCATCCGATTGCCGAACAGAAGCCGCGACAGTTCGCGGTCCTGCATCCGAAAGCTGCCGGACTGCATCGCCTGCTGCACCTGCTGCAATCGCTTTGCATAGGGAGTGGTGCGGACATAGGCGGTCAGCGACGCTGTCAGCGGAGTGTCCTCGCGCAGTATCCGACAGAGCGTCTCGAAGGCAGTCTGGTCGTTGGCGACATAAAACAGCGGCGAAAGAGCTGCGGTGGACTGCGTCCACTGCTCCGGCGCAAAATCCGCAAACATCCGCTCCAGCGCAGTGATGGCAGGAGAATCGGGAGTGGCCTCTCCGGTCAGCTTTGCTGCATGGCAGGTGACAAACAGCTGTTCACTGGGGCTGGTCATCGCCGCATAGAGGTAGTATTTTTCATAGTTTGCCAGCTTGATGACCGAAGGATTGAGCTGGATACCGCTTTCCAGCAGCCGGTCACGCTCGGCCTCGGAAAAAAGTCCGTTTTCTTTCAGCAGCGGCGGAAATTCTCCCTGGTTTGCTCCGATGACAAAGGTCACCTTGGGCGCATTGGGACGCATCCTGTCGGCGCTGCCCAGCGCCACCTGATCCAGCGTCCCAGGGATAGCGCCGATGTCGCTGATGGTTGCCGCCGAGCAGAACAGCTCGCGCAGCTGTTCCAGCGGCAGCTCGATGTCCTCCAGCACATGTGCAAAGACGTCGAGCAGGTCGCACAAAATCTCCCAGGCGCCTGCATTGAGCCGCTGGGTGCGCTGCTGTTCAGGATCGGCAACATCGACCGCCGCCTGCTGCTGCAGCCGTTCTTTGGCGCCGGTTTCGATGAGAAAGTCGTACAGCGCCGCCGCAAACTCCTGTCCCGAACAGTGGGACAGCCGGTCGCGCAGGTGCAGCAGCGGCGTGCAGATTTGCTGCGCGGTCGAGGCAATCTGTGCAAGCTGTTCGCGGTCGTCGTCGGTAAACTGCTCAACCAGTCCGCGCGGGTGGTTCCTAAAGCCCTCGGGCGAAATCCACAGCCCGTGGTCGATCTCCCACAAAAAGCAGTAGTTTTCCAGCTGGGCGACCTGCGTTTCTTCCAGACCGAGCAGCGGATTTTTACCCAGCGCCAGGATGTGCTGGGTATCAAAGTTGGTGCGCAGGGCATCCAGCGCCGAGAACACCAGTGAAAAGACAGGGATCGACTGGACGTCCTCGCGCTGATCCAGAAAGTAAGGGATGTCGTACTTTGGAAAGATGTCCTGCACGGCGGTGAGGTACACGTCGATGTCGCGGGCAATGACCGCAATCTCGTGGTAGCGTGCCTTGCCTGCCCGCACCAGCTGCACAATCTGGGCAGCGACGTAGCGAATTTCCTCATAAGGATTGGGAGCACGGCAGAGGGTCACTGCGCCGTCATCTTGTGCACATCGCTGCTGGCGCAGGCTGGGCAGCCAGCGTTCAAGGTGTTTTAGCTGCTCCTTCTGGAAGCGGTGCTGTTCGGTCAGCACCTGCGGCGTTTTGACGGGAATACCAAGCTCATGCGCCTGCGCAATCAGCTGCAGCAATGTTTCGCGCGCTGTGTCAAAGGTACCGTCTCCGATAGGCCCGTCGGGATCGTCCCCTGTGCGCGACAGTCCGTCGCAGGGCAAAAACAGATAGAGGTCCTTGCACTCCTGCATCATCAGCCGCAGCAGCTTTTTTTCTCCTGCCATGAAGGTCATGAACGAGTCGATCAGAATGGTGCAGTCTTCAAAATAGCCCCTGCCTTCCAGCAGGTCGCAGCAGCGCAGGATGCTGTCCTTTTCGTCGCGGAAGCGCTGGGACAGCAGCGCCTGATAGTAGGTGTAGACCAGCGACATCTCGTGTGTTTTCTGCATCAGCTGAGGAGTGGGCGCAGCGCGGGAGAAGTCGGAAAGCTGCTTTGGGGTGACGCCTGCATTTTTAAACTCGTCGACCTGGCGCAGCATGGTACCAACAAAGGCGGGACTTTTTGCCGGACGTGCATACAGGTCCAGCTGGTCCTTGGCCTGTCCCAGCGCCAGATTCATCAGAATCTGACGGGCAGCATCGGTAACATACTCCCCTGCCATGCCGCCGCACTCGGAAAAGACGCGATGGCACAGGCGGGTAAAGCTGTACACCTCCACCTGCATGGCAAGCGGCCCCATGGCATAGACCTGTTTTTCCATCTCGAAGGAATATTGTTCCGGGACGATGAGAATGACGCGCCCTTCGCGGGCAGCTTCGGCGGTTTTTTGCAGCATCAGGGTTGTCTTTCCGCTGCCTGCCCGTCCGAGAATGGGAATCAACACAAATGACCAGTCCTTTCCATACCTTTTGATTGTTTTATTGTAACACATCCGTCAGGGATACACAATGAAAAAGAAAAAGCAGGAGAATCCACTCTCCTGCTCTAACATTTTATATCTGCAATCTTTTCTTTTTTGCCGGCAACGCTGCTCCCAGCATACACAAGAGCAGCCAGAAGTATTTATCATACAAAAAGCCGTAGCGGTTGGAAATCAGATTATTTGCCATCGTGATGCCGAGGGTGATGCAGAAAAACATCGTCTGTTCGCTGCCGCTGCGCCAGAGCTTCCACAGCGCTGCCGCTACAAACAGCCAGACAGCCACTCCCAGCGCTGCGCCGATGGCACCGACGTTGAGCAGGTCGGTCAGCACAAAGCAATGGGCGGACAATCCGCTGCGCGACTGCGGCTCATAGGCTTCCAGCAGTGCGCGGTCGTCGGTAATCTGGTACAGAAACACATCATAGCCAAAGCCTTTTCCGACAAGCTCCTCCTGGACGGAATACCGCTGGTATTCGCGCAGCGCCAGCGACCAGAGAATCCACCGTTTTGAGCCGCCGGAATCGGTCACAGCATAGCGTTCCAGCGCCGAGGTCTGTCCGGCGACAGCCGACCCTTCGGGCAGCTGCTGCCGGTGGGCATCCTGCCAGTCGAGCAGCTGCTGCATCCCAACCACCAGCAGCACCACTGCGACTACACCGCCGCACAGTTTTCCCAGCAATCGAGCCCGCTTACCTTTCTGCGCCGAGAACAGCATCACCGACGACCGCCACACAAAAAAGCACAGCAAAAAGATGGTGTTGCGGCGCGACGAGCTGAGCACCACCACCGGTGCGCACACCAGCCAAAATCCTAAGCGAAGCCGCATCTTCTGCGGCTGTCGGGCGCAGAGATATTCCCCTGCAATCAGTCCAAACAGCACCACCTGTGAAAAGAGGTTGTAGTCCAGCCGCAGCGACAGCCTCCTTCCATACACCAGCGGATAGAGCACCGGCACAAAGGCATTGAGTACCGAAAGCACCGCTGCTGCCGTTCCTGCCGCAGCAAACACCATCATCAACCGGCGCAGGCGGACCGCGCTATCCTTTCGCAGATACCACACTGTCAGCGCAGAGATTCCCAGCATCAGCAACACTACGCGATACTTTTCCCAGATTCCAAAGGGATACACCGAGCGGGAGAAGGACAGCACCTCCCATCCCAGATACAGAACCACCGTCATCCAGCAGCCACCCAACGGACGCAGCAAGCTGAGTGCCTCTCCTGCCGTCTGCAGTGGAGAAAACAATGCCTTGCGCTCCTCCCAGACAAAACAGACAAACAGCAGCACAAGGCTAGCTTCCATCAGAAAAAAGGAACTTTGCGCTGCCAGTTCATACAGCATCAATCCAATCTGGACACACAGCACCTTCTCCCACAGCAGACCATTTTTCTCATACAGCCACACCTTCATCGGACCATCCTCTCGATCATTGTTCTGCTGTGAGGTTTGCCCGTTTTTGTGCGATTGATACCGTCTTTACCGATTTTAAAGAGCACAAAAACGAAGCAGATGCCGCTTTGGCATCTGCTTCGTCTATCGTATCAGTGATTACTGATTCTTTTTCTGTTTATTTTCCATTGCAATGAGGGCATCTTTTCTGGAGAGGTTGATTCTGCCCTGGCTGTCGATATCGGTAACCTTGACCAGAATCTCGTCGTCTACGTTGACAACATCCTCTACTCGCTCAACACGTTTGGTGTCCAGCTTGGAGATGTGAACCAGACCCTCTTTGCCTGGAGCGATCTCAACAAAGGCGCCGAAGTTCATCAGCTTGGTGACGCGGCCTTTATAGAAAGCGCCGACCTCTGGGTCACGGGCGATGGTCTCGATCATGCTGACTGCACGGTTAACGTTGTCTTTCTTGACGCCGGATACAAATACGTCGCCGTTTTCTTCGATGTCAACCTTAACGTCGCACTCTGCACAGATCTTCTGTACAACCTTGCCGCCCGAACCGATAACTTCACGGATCTTGTCAACCGGAATCTTCAGGCTGACCATCTTCGGTGCATACTCGTTGACCTCTGGACGTGGACGTGCAAGCTGTTTGAGCATGATTTCATCCAGGATGTAGATTCTTGCTTTGCGGGTCTTTTCAAAAGCATCGCGGATGATATCCAGTGTCAGACCGTCGATCTTGATGTCCACCTGAATTGCAGTGATACCCTTGTGAGTACCGCCAACCTTAAAGTCCATATCGCCGAAGAAGTCTTCCAGGCCCTGGATGTCCACCATGGTCATCCAGCGGTCGCCCTCGGTAATCAGACCACAGGAGATACCTGCAACCGGTGCTTTGATCGGAACACCAGCATCCATCAGCGACAGAGTAGAAGCACAGATCGAAGCCTGAGAGGTGGAACCGTTGGAGGAAAGAACCTCAGAAACAACGCGGTATGCATATGGGAACTCTTCTACCGGAGGAATTACTGGCTCCAGTGCACGCTCTGCCAGTGCGCCATGACCGATCTCACGACGGCCAGGACCACGGGATGGCTTTGTCTCGCCGACCGAGTAGGACGGGAAGTTGTACTGGTGCATATAGCGTTTGGTATCCTCGTTGTCGATGCCGTCCAGAATCTGAGCGTCCGAAACAGGGCCGAGGGTGGTGATGGTCATGACCTGAGTCTGTCCACGGGTGAACAGTGCAGAACCATGAACACGTGGGATGATGCCAACCTCAGCTGCCAGCGGACGAATCTCGTCGATGCCACGGCCGTCAACACGTTTGCCCTCGTCGAGCAGCCATCTTCTGACGACAAATTTCTGCAATTTATAGATGCACTCGTCGATCTTTGCAGTTTCTTCTGGATACTGCTCATCGAACTGTGCGTGGATTTCTTCGATAACTGGTGCCAGACGCTCCTCACGGATGTTCTTATCGTCGGTATCCAGTGCATATTTTACCTTGTCGATTGCAAATTCCTTGATTGCTTCGAACATAGCAGGGTCAACTTCCTGCGACTCGAAGGTGAACTTCGGTTTGCCGATCTCAGCCTGTACATCTGCGATGAACTGAGCGATCTTCTTGATTTCCTCGTGACCTTTTGCGATTGCTTCGAGCATAGTCTCGTTGTCAACCTCATTTGCACCTGCTTCGATCATAACGATCTTTTCGCGGGTACCAGCAACGGTCAGCTGAAGGTCGGAGTGTTTTCTCTGCTCCTCATTTGGGCAGATGATGATTTCGCCGTCGACCAGACCTACCTGTACGCCGCCGATTGGGCCATTCCACGGAATGTCCGAGATGGACAGTGCAAAGGAAGTACCCAGCATACCAGCAACTTCAGGAGAATAGTCCTGATCTACCGACAGAACGGTCATGACAACCGAAACGTCGTTGCGCATATCCTTCGGAAAGAGCGGACGGATTGGACGGTCAACCAGACGGGAGGTCAGGATAGCCTTCTGAGAAGGACGGCTCTCACGTTTGATGAAGGAGCCAGGGATTTTGCCGACGGAATACAGCTTCTCTTCAAAATCAACCGAGAGAGGGAAGAAATCGACGCCCTCACGTGGTTTCTGAGCAGCAGTAACGTTGACCATAACGGTGGTATCGCCGTAGCGAACCAGTACAGAGCCGTTTGCCAGGCAAGCCATCTTTCCTGTTTCAAAGGAAATCTTTTTGCCGGCGAGTTCTGTTTCAAATACTCTGAAATTTTCGAACATTGTCGCAGCCTCCTAAAAATACTTCGGGCGGCCGGACATTGACCATTTTAGCAAAAAGTCCAACTTCAGAACAGCTGTTCTGAAGCTCGATTTGATGCTAAAAAAAGGTGGATTGCCCAACCGTCCCTTTGGATCATGAATGTTTTTGGGTTGGTTGTGTAAGATGATGTGTAAAAGGCAGAAGCACCGCGGATCGCTCCGGATACTTCCGCCTTTGACAATAGCCTTGACGAAATTACTTTCTCAGGCCCAGTTTCTCGATAACTGCACGGTAACGGTTGATGTCTTTTTTCTTCAGGTAGTTGAGCATGTTACGACGACGGCCAACCATTTTCAGCAGACCACGTCTGGAGTGATGGTCGTTTTTGTTTGCTTTGAAGTGCTCGGTCAGGTCGTTGATTCTCTTGGTGAGGATTGCGATCTGTACTTCAGCGGAACCGGTGTCGGTCTCATGCAGTCTGTTCTGTTCGATTACCTGTGTTTTTTCTTCTTTTCTCATCATAGTGCATTCACCTCATAAAAAATATTTTTCTCCTGTAACTGAGCCTGGGGCTGGTGAAATGCTCCGATCGGCCAAACGGCACTACAAGAGCGGTCTCCCCGGACTAGGTTATGGAGGAATGGAACCTGGTATTATCAGCAAGCTCACACTCACTTAATTAGTATACCATATCCATTTTATTTTGTAAACAGGGATTTTCCCAAAATTTTGGACAAATCCGCTGCAAACAGCTTAATCTCTGCGGATATCCTCGGGATGTCCATCCAGAAAGACCATGCGCTCGATATTTTCGGCAATATCCTGGCGGACGCTGTCCTTATCTCTGGAGATCTGTTCCTTGAGCTGCTCGATGGACGGGAACTTGCGCTCCGGACGCACGAAGCGGAAGAAATAAACCTCCACCATCTTGCCGTACAGATCGCCCGAATAATCCATAATATACGTTTCTGCCAGCGGGCCGTCCGAGCCGACGGTCGGCTTAATGCCGACATTGGTGACGCCGCCGTAGAGCTTGCCGTCGATGTTGACCACCGTCGAGTAGACTCCATAACGAGGCACGATGTGGTGCTTTGGAAAGACCTGATTGATGGTCGGAAAATCCATCATGCGGCCGATCTGATTGCCGTGTTCAACCTTCAGGCGGATGGAAAAACGGCGGCCGAGCATCCGGCTGGCTGCATCCATCTCCCCTGCCAAAATTGCATCGCGGATGCGGGTGGAGCTGACCGGCTGACCGTCCAGTTCCACGGGCTGGATGACATTGAGCCGAACACCGTGTTTTTCTGCCAGCTTCTGCAGCAGTGCCACGTCGCCCGCTCCTTTGCTGCCAAAGGTAAAATCATAACCGCAGCTGAGCTCCTTGGCTCCCATCTTCTCAATCAACATCTCTTCTACAAACACCTCCGGCGCCAGATCTTTAAAGTCGCTAAAATCCGGCATCACAACAAGCTCAAACCCCATCCGCTCGAGGATGCTGCATTTCTGCTCATCGAGGGTGAGGGCAAGATACTTTTTCTTGATCTGGGGAATCGAATCGGAGATCGTATAGGTAAAGACACAAGGTGCAAGCTCCCTGTTTTGCAGCGCACTGGCAAGCACCTGCCGGTGGCCAATATGTACTCCGTCGAACAGTCCCAGTGCCACCGAAGCCGGTCGACCGGAATCCGGTCTGACAAAATCTCTCACTACTTTCAATCTCTCATTTCCCCGTTTCATCTGATTTCTACCCCACACATTATAGACAGAATTTTGACGATTTGCAAGGCAATTTGTTTGATTATATTTTAACAAACCGCCTTTATTATACCGAAGTTACAAAATATTGTATTTTATTGTTTGTAAAGTATAAAAAATTAAAGAATTCTTTGTTTGAATGTTCGGATGGATTTTTTAATTTATCTTTAAATTTGATTTCTTACGACAGGTTCGAAGCTGTTGGCCGTTTTATCCATCTTCCAAAGTTGACGAAGGCACCACGCTGCCAATAGAATCAATCCAGCTCCGCCAACGAGTCCTATTAGATTAGGTCCGATAAACAAATTGGAGGAACGATTCATAAACAGCTGTGAAGGTGCATATAGGTCAATTCCATTGATTGCTGCATGAAAAACAACCGGTCCCCACACGGAACCAGTGTGAAAAAACAGGTATCCCTGAATCACGCCAAGCACACTGCAAAACACCAACATCGCCAGAATATTGGCAACCGGATGTCCTTCCCCATAGTTAAATCCCATGGCAACAATCGGTGCATGCCACAGACCCCACAGTAAGCCCGTGATCAGTGTTGCTGGAATTTTTCCGTAACAGGAAAACTTAGGCAACAGATAGCCTCTCCAGGCAAGCTCCTCACCCAGACAGGGAAGCAAACCCGTCAGTGGATTGATCAGCACAGCAAGTGGGATAGATTGTGCCAGCATCACCAGATAATCGACGCCCTGCACTCCTGCCTCCTGCGCAAGCTGGGAAGAAAGGGTAAAATTCTGTGGGAACAGCAAAAAATACAACACTGCACCTATATAGGCAACAACCGGTGTCAGTAACCAAGTTGCCAAATAGCAGCGCAGATTTTTGCGCATCCAAACCCGCAGATACAATGCCTTGGTTCCTTCTCGGGTAAACAGTCTTGTCAAAATGACGCTGACTGCTGGCGTGAACATCAGCAGTGACAACAACCAATTCTCTCTGTGTTGCCAATAAAGCAAGCTAAAGAGAAGTAAAAAGGCAGATTCCACAACAGCAAAAATCCACAATCGTTTTTGATCTGATTTTTTCATCAAAACTCGCTTCCTTTCTTTACTTCAGAAAACGAATTGTACAAATCAGATTCTTCAAAAATTACAGCAGCGCAAACAGCTTTCGCATCCGCAGCAGGCCTTCATCCCAGTCGGGATAGCTGACCCCTAAAAAGGTTCCGTCCTCTCCGATCACACGCAGATCACCGGTGTAGTCCTTCATGGTCTGCATTCCGTCGAGACGGGCAAGATCGAGTTTGACGCCGTTTTGATACATTGTCTGCTGTTTGCCCTCCAGCTTGAGCGCCGGCAGCGAAGCAAACACCGTTTCAATCGGCAGCAAACGCTGCGCCAGCGTTCCTTGCGCTGACAGCTGTTCGGCCTGTTCCAGTGTGATGCTATCCTCCAGCGAAAAACCGGCAGCCTGGGTGCGGCGCAGCGCAGTCATCGTTGCACCACAGCCCAATGCCTCACCGATGTCGGCACAGAGAGTGCGGATGTAGGTTCCCTTCGAGCAGGCAACGTCGATGACATAGGTGTTGTTCTGCTCGTCGCTGTCGATCAGCTCCAACGAGGTGATGGTGACCGGACGGCGCTCCCGCTCGATTTCGATGCCCTGTCGCGCCAGATCGTACAGGCGTTTGCCGTTGATCTGAATCGCCGAATACATCGGCGGCAGCTGCATGATTTCGCCGCGGAACTGTTCCAGCGCCTTCTGCACGTCCTCTTTGGTCGCTGTAACCTCGGTGCGTGTGAGCACACGACCGGTGGCATCGAGGGTATCGGTGGTATAGCCCAGCTGGAAGGTCGCTGTATAGCGCTTATTCTGATCGGGCAGAATGTCGCAACATTTGGTGGCGCGTCCGACAAAGATGGGCAGCACGCCGGTTGCCATCGGGTCAAGGGTGCCCGCGTGGCCGACCTTGCGGGTGCCAAGCAGCTTGCGCATCTTGGCTACCATATCAAAGGAGGTGTAATCCTCCGGTTTATCCAGGATGATGATTCCGTCCAACATAATCGCTCCTGTTCCAAAATGGTTGATTTTCTTTCCGAATCTGTCCGCAATGAAAGGACAGATTTTCTGCATCAGAGGCTGGCATCCAGCTTCTCCTGCTGTTCCAGCTCCTGCCGGACCGAGTCCAGCACCTGACGATAGACCTCGTCGAGGTCGGTGATTTCAAAGGTGCATCCGGCAGCGCCGCGGTGTCCTCCGCCGCCCAGTCGTCCGCAGATGGCGCTAGCATCCGCTTTCCCGTCGGTGCGCACCGACACCTTGTAGCCGCGGTAGCTCTTGTACTGGCGCAATGTTACGCCGACCTGCACTCCTTCGATCTGCCGCGGCAGCACGGAGATTCCCTCCAACTCATCGTCGGTGACACCGTTTTGATTGATACAGTCGCGCATCAGCACCATGGTGGCACATCTGCCGTCCAGCTCATAGCGCAGGCTTTGCAGCGCAGCCACTGTCAGCGCAATTTTGCCGCGGCTCTCGCTCTCGAACAGCCGCCGGTGAATCGAGCGAAGATCTGCTCCCGCCTGTATCAGCTTTTCGGCGGCACGATGGCTGTCCGCCGTAGTGGAGGTATGGCGGAAGCAGCCGGTATCGGTGGCAAGTCCGGTATACAGACAGTCCGCAATCTGCGGCGTCAGTGCTACACCCATCGCCTCGATGAGATCGAGCACCAGCTCACAGTTGGCGGCAGCGTCGGCACGCAGCAGCAGTTTCTCGGCAAATCCGGTGTTGGAGCCGTGGTGGTCGATGCTCAAATCAATCTGATCGACGTAGGATTGCAGTTTATCCCCCAGCAGCGTTGTATCCGCCACGTCCACCGTCACCACCGTCTGCGGCAAAAAGGACTGCTCATCGGGATGCGGATCGAGGTAGGCAAAGCGCGCTGGAATGGGATCATTGCAGAGAACGGCGGCACGTTTACCCAGCTGGCGCAGCGCATGCATCAGTGCAAAACCGCTGCCGAGCGTATCGCCGTCGGGAGCCTTATGGGTGAGGATGAACACATCCTGTGCGCCGCACAAAAACACTGCTGCCTGCTGTAACGTTACCGGTTGGGACATGGTGCCGCCTCCTTGTTTGTCAAAAATTATTCTTCGTCGGTCTGCTCGTCCTCATCGTGCTGGATATCCAGGCTGTTGAGGATGCGGGCAATGTCCGCGCTGTACTCGGTAGAATCGTCCGGAATAAAGTGGAAATCCGGCACACGGCGCATCTTGATGCGGGTATTGATCTCATGCTTAATAAAGCCGTTTGCATTGTTGAGACCCTTAACCGCTTCTTTGGCTTTGTCCATTCCTTCCAGCGAACTGATATAGACCTTGCAGTGGGACATATCGTTGGAAAGTTCCACCTTGATGATGGTCAGCAGACTGGAGACGCGAGGGTCCTTGATGTGGTGCATGATGTCGGTCAATTCCCGTTTGATGTCCTCGCTGGTTCTTCCGACGCGAAAAGCCATAATAACTTCTCCTTTCTGTTTGAAAGATATTGCAAATGAGGGCTGAAACGGGTTCAGTCCTCATTTGCGATTGGGTTTATGGAAAAAAATAAAAGTTTTACTCAATTTTTTTCAAAAAATTGTGGGTTTCCAAAGGGCAAAGCCCTTTGGCCGCCTTCCGCAGAAGGCGGAAGCCTTATCGTCAGGCGCATTTGGGGAGGTTTGTGATTGAAAAACGTTTTCAATCTCCCTTTCTGCAAGTGAAAAGGGTTTCAAGAACTAACATCCAGAACAGACTACCCCCGAAAAGTTCCCAGCGGGAAGTTTTCGGCAGCACCAGCTTGAAGCTGGACACAACATTACGCTTTGGATTGGTGCAAAATAAAATCTCAGCTGATGAATATAAAAGGATATTCTTCCGTCTGCCCGTCTTTGCGCCATAGGCGAACAGAGCCCAAGCTTAGTCTGGTCAAAAATTATCCACCGGATAATTTTTGAGGTCGCTTTCTGCTTGCAATCAGTTTTCGAGAACCTTTTCTCTTGCAAAAAGGTTCTCGAGCTCTCCCAATGAGCGCCTGACGATAAAAGCATTTTGCTCACTGCGGTGAGCGACCAAAGACGCTGTCTTTGGAATCTGCGAGCTTTTTGTAAAAAGCTCGACCAAAAACTTTTGTTTTTGGTCCTCTCCGTTTTCGTCTTAGTCTCTATACTCCTCGATCATATAAGCCTCGAAGATATCGCCGACCTTCAGGTCGCCAAACTTCTCGATGCCCATACCACATTCGTAGCCTCTTGCAACCTCTTTGACGTCGTCTTTGAAACGTTTGAGCGAGGTCAGATGCTCGTCGGCAATGATGATACCGTCGCGAACAATGCGGATCTCGGCATTTCTGGTGATCTTGCCTTCCAGAACGTAGCAGCCTGCAACGGTGCCAACGCCGGTGATCTTGAATACTTCGCGGACTTCGGCGCGGCCCAACTCAACCTCGCGGGTCTTCGGAGCCAGCATACCTTTCATTGCGGAGGAGATTTCCTCGATTGCATCGTAGATGACACGGTACATTCTCATGTCGACGCCTTCGGTCTCTGCCATGTCTCTTGCAATCGGGTCTGGACGAACGTTAAATCCGACGATGATTGCACCGCAAGCCTGTGCCAGCATGACATCCGACTTGCTGACAGCACCAACTGCACCGTGGATTACCTTGACGCGAACCTCTGGATTGCTCAGTTTTTCCAGCGACTGTTTGACAGCCTCAACCGAACCCTGTACGTCCGCTTTGACGATCAGCGGCAGCTCTTTGGTTTCACCAACTTCAATCTGTTCAAACAGATTATCCAGGGTAACCTTCTGATAGGAGCTGAATTCCTTCTCTTTTGCTTCCTGACGGCGTTTTTCAACCAGTTCACGAGCCAGTCTTTCATCCTCTACGGCGTTGAACTCGTCGCCTGCCGCCGGAACCTCTGCCAGACCGGTGATCTCGACCGGAGTGGATGGGCCAGCTGCATCAATCTTTTCGCCTTTGGAGTTGGTCATGACGCGGACACGTCCAACCGCTGTACCGGCAATGACGCTGTCGCCGGTGTGCAGGGTACCGTTCTGTACCAGAATGGTTGCAACCGGACCGCGGCCTTTGTCGAGTTTTGCTTCGATGACGGTACCTTTTGCCATACGGTCAGGATTTGCTTTCAGCTCCTTAACCTCAGCTACCAGCTGGATGTTTTCCAGCAGGTCCTGAATACCCATCTTGGTTTTTGCGGATACAGGAACACAGATAACGTCGCCGCCCCATTCTTCTGGAACCAGCTCGTACTCGGTCAGCTCCTGTTTTACTTTTTCAGGGTCAGCAGTTGGTTTATCCATCTTGTTGATAGCAACGATGATCGAAACACCTGCTGCCTTCGCATGGTTGATCGACTCAACGGTCTGCGGCATGATACCGTCGTCAGCTGCTACAACCAGTACAGCAATGTCGGTGATGTCTGCGCCGCGAGCACGCATCGAGGTGAATGCCTCATGTCCCGGGGTATCCAGGAAGGTGATCGGCTTGTCGTTGACCATAACCTGATATGCACCGATGTGCTGGGTAATACCGCCTGCCTCGGTGGAGGTGACGTCGGAGTGACGGATTGCGTCCAGAATGGAGGTTTTACCGTGGTCAACGTGACCCATAACAACAACAACCGGCGGACGTTCTACCTTCTGATCATCGTCGTCCTCGCTGTCGTCGAACAGACGATCCTCGATGGTGACAACAACCTCTTTTTCTACCTTAGCACCGATTTCCATTGCAACCAGTGCAGCGGTATCGTAGTCGATGACATCGGAAACCGATTTCATCTCGCCGAGCATCATCAGACGTTTGACAATCTCTGCGGACTGAATCTTCAGTTTCAGAGCCAGATCGCCGACGGTGATCTCATCCGGCAGAGTGATGTGCAGCTTCTGACGGCGCTCGCGCTCCATCTCCAGCTTGCGCATCTTTTCCATCTCTTTGTCCTTTTTGGACATGAAGTTTTTCTTCTTGTTGTTTCTGCCGCCGATCTTCTGCTTCTTGACGCCGTCGTCACGTTTTGCCAGATTTTCCGGAGCGATATTTTCGTAGCGCTCGTTGTATTTATCCAGATCAACGTTAGCTGCACGCATGTCGACGTGGCGGATCATCTTGCCGTTGACATTCTCATCCAGCTCTGGATTGATTGCGGAAGCCTGACGTGGTGCTGCCGGTTTCGGCGGCTGTTTTGCCGGCTTCTGCTGCTGACGAGGCGCATTGCTGCGGTCCTGACGGTCATTAAATCTTCTTTCGCCCTGCGGACGGTCGCCGCGGTCGTTAAACTTTCTTTCGCCCTGTGGACGATCGCCGCGGTCGTTAAACTTTCTTTCACCCTGTGGACGGTCGCCGCGGTCGTTAAACTTTCTCTCGCCCTGTGGACGATCGTTAAATTTTCTTTCGCCCTGTGGACGGTCGGAACGGTCGCCGAACTTTCTTTCGCCCTGCGGACGATCAGAACGAGCCGGACGGTCATTGAATTTGCGTTCCGGGCGGTCGCTGCGATCGTTAAACTTTCTTTCGCCCTGTGGACGATCACCCTGGGCACGCGGTCCCTGAGTATGCTGCTTTGGTGTATCGTTCATATCCTCTGTCTCCCTCTCCTCGACCCGTTCCTGCTTTGGTGCAGCTGGCTGCTCCAAAACTTCGGGCTGCTGTTCATGGGTGGTCGGTTCCTTCAAAGCCTCCTGCTGTGGGGCTTCCGGCGCTTTTGGTGCTTCTGCTGCCGCCGGTTCCTGTTTTGGAGCCTTTGGAGCTATCGGCACTTCTGCCGCCGGTTCCGATTTTGGCTTCGGAGCTTCCTTTGCTGCCTTCTTGGCAGGTTTCTTAACCTCCTGCACCGGCTGGGACTGCTCCTTGTATGCATAATAGCTGTCCAGATTATCCATCTGATGTTGTTGTGTGTATGTCTCAAAAATCAGGTTGAGCTCCTGATTGGTCAGGACGGTGGTTCGCTTTTTCTCTCCTGGAAAATGCTGTTCCAGCAGCTGAGCGACGTCCTTCATCTCCACGCCCAGATCCTTGGCAACCTCACTGAGCTTATACTTGTTGTTTATCATAAAAAAACATCCGCCTCCTTTTTGTCTAGGATGATGTCTGTTTTTACTTACGAAACAGGATCTTGCGGCAGCTGAGAAAGCTGCGAGAGCTTTTTGGAAAAGCCCTCATCGCAAAGCGCAATCACACCTGAGCGCTTTCCGCAGGCGTGCTGCACCTGATCCATGGTGACAGCCAGCACAACCGGCTGCATTCCATACTTTTGGGCGGTGAAACTGAGTTCCTTGCGGCTTTTTTCCGAGAGGTCTGCGGTGCAGAATACCCCTTTGCCCTTGCCGTCGCGCAGCGCTTCCGCCACACGGTCAAAACCCAGCACCAGCTTGCCGGCCCTGCGAGCCAGCGAAAGCAGCGAAATCTGCTGCTGGCTGCTCATCGCGTCCCCTCCTCGCTGCAAACGGCACAAAGCTGTTGTTCGAGCTTCTCATACACCTCGTCAGGAATTGCTGTTTCCAAAGCGCGTTCGAGCTGTCTTGTCTTGCGCGCTTTGGCAAGGCAGGCGCTGTCAGCACACAAATAGGCGCCGCGGCCCGATTTTTTGCCGGTGGCGTCGATGCTGATCTCCCCTTCCGGCGAGCGCACCACGCGGATCAGTTCCTTTTTGGGTTTATGCTCACGGCATCCGGTGCACATCCGCACCGGCACTTTTTTGACAGGCAACAGGTTTGCCTCCTTTCGGACTGACAGTTACTCTTCTTCATCCTCAGCAAACAGATCGTCCACCGCTTTGTCGATGGCTGCTTCTGTCTGCGCACGCAGCTGCTCAACCTCGTCGATGATCTGCTGTGCCTGGCTTTCCGGACCGATGTCGATCTTCCAGCCGGTCAGTCTTGCTGCCAGACGAACGTTCTGTCCTTTATTGCCGATGGCAAGCGACAGCTGGCTGTCCGGTACGATGACCTTGCAGGCTTTTGCGCCGGTCGGGTCGATCAGCACCTTGGTAACCTCTGCAGGAGAGAGTGCTGCTGCGATAAGTTCTTCCGGTTTTTCGCTGTATTTGATGACGTCGATCTTCTCGCCGCCCAGCTCCTCGACGATAGCGGAGACACGGGTTCCCTTTGGACCGATGCAGGCGCCGACTGCGTCGACGTTTTCATCCTTGCTCCAGACCGCGATCTTGGTGCGGGAGCCTGCCTCACGGGAAACTGCCTTGATTTCGACGGTGCCATCCTTGATTTCAGGAGTATGCATCTCAAACAGGCGTTTAATCAGACCTGGATGAGTTCTGGAGAGCATCAGTTTCGGATTTTTGCCGCTGGTGAGTACATCGACGACGTAAACCATCACGCGCTGGCCTTCCTGCAGCTCTTCACCTGGTACCTGCTCGCTCTTTGGCAGGATTGCTTCGGTCTTGTCGATCTCAACGGTAGCATTGCCCTTGACCTCGTCGATCTTGAGGATCGGCACCGAGATGATCTCATATTTTTTGTCCTGATACTTCTGTACCAGCTGGCCTTTTTCCGCCTCGCTGATACCCTGACGGATTACATGCTTCGCAGACTGTGCAGCGATACGGCCAAACTGTTTGGTTTCCAGCGGAATTTCGATCACGCCGCCGACATGTGCAACCTTGCTGTACTTGGTTGCATCTGCCAGAGTGATTTCGGTTTCAGGGTCGGTGACCTCTTCTACGACATTTTTGCGGACCGCCACATAAAAGCGGTTCTTAACGGGGTCGATCTCGACGATGGTATTATCGCTGCCGCCCATATCGCGCTTGATAGCGATTGCGATTGCGTTGCTGATCTTTTCAATCAGGTAGGATGCGGGAATGCCGCGTTCCTTTTCCAGTGAAGTCAATGCTTCAAAAAATTCACTGTTGATGACGTTGTTCACGTTTGCTGCCTCCTGTTATTAACTCCATAAAAAGGGATTTGACCCTTAGATTTTTGCGGCCTTCCAGTCGATTTCCTCATAAAGGCGAATATATGCCGCATCCTTTTTCGGGAAGGTATGTTCCCCATCCTCCAGCTTGACCGTGATGGTCGGGTCGTCGCATGCAGTCAGTTCGCCGACGAATTCGCGCACCGAGCTGCCGTTTTCCAGCTGCATCGGGCGGATCAGCTTGACTTCCACCTGCTGTCCCAAATACCGCTGGAAATGCCACGGGCGCACCAGATCCCTGCCGATGCCTGGCGAGGAGACCTCAAAGTAGTACGACTGGCTGATTGGATCAGCCTCGTCGAGGATATCATCAAAGGTACGGCTGAAGTTTTCGCAGTCGTCGATGGTAACGCCGCCCTCCTTATCAATAAAGATGCGCAGGTACCACGAAGCGCCCTCTTTTTCAAAGCGGACGTCCCACAGCTGCAGTCCCATTTGTTCCACCACCGGCTTTGCCAGAGTGGTGACCAGTTCCACGGTGTTTGGTTTTTTCGATGTTGCCAAAGGCTTCCCTTCCTTTCCCGAAATACGGTTTTTTACCGCTTAACAAAATAAAAGAGCGGGTGACCCCACTCTTTGCTTACAACAGTTTACGAACACGAAGGGAGGTTCCACGTCCACAAGCAGGCCGCAGAGCAATTTCCCTCTACACTTCTTCTATACTGTATCATATTTTCGAAGGTTTGGCAAGACCCAAAGTCGCATTTTTCTTATTTTTACAGGGAATTCTCTGTAATACCCTTCTCTCATTACAGTGCAGTTCCTGCACGACTCTTTTTTTTACAAGGTAGTCCCTGCAAACCCGATTTGTGGAGCTCCGCGCTCCACACCGCGATTACTTTCCTTTCACGAGGAAAGTAATCAAAGGCGTGCCAAAGAGGAGGTATCCTCTTTGGAAACACCTCTGAGGGGCACATCCCCTCGGGAACTTCGCAAAGCGAAGTTCTCTCCCCCTGACTGCTCCGGCAGCGGGAGGATGTTAGGCCGCTTGCTTACTACTTCGGATAGCAGGTAGGTATGTCGAGTGCTGCGTCTACCGACACAGTGGGGTTTCAAAAGGGGTCATGCTTGACCCCTTTCGCTGGAATTCCAAAAACCAGGAGGTTTTTGGTGTGCTCTTTGTGCAACTTTCTTCACACAAGAAAGTTGCCGCAGGTGCGGGCTGCGGAAGCCCGCATAGTTCCTGCAGGGGCTACCCTGCAAAACCCTATTCCTCCGAAGGAGTTTCAATCCTCCCGTGCTCCTTCTCAAAATCGATGATGCACTGCCGAATCAAATACAGTATCTGTCCATTGACCGAACGTCCTTCATACTTTGCTATATATCCTAATTTATAATGATTTTCCTCGTCAATACGGATGCCCAAATGCTTGTTATGTTCCATTCTGTCATTCCTTCAAAATCAGCGCCTTTTTTCGCTTTCTGCAAAAATATTTTTGCGGGCTTACGCAGCCCACACCCGCGGTTGTCTTTGCCGGGCAGTCCCTGCAATATCCTTTTGCGGGCTTGCGCAGCCCGCACCCGCGGTTTCTTTCTTTTCGAAAAGAAAGAAACCAAAGATTCGCCAAAGAGGAAGTTTCCTCTTTGGAAACACCTCTGAGGGGATTCTCCCCTCGGG